>Ga0209638_1002985_pt1 | contig 10240 bp, 8 predicted proteins | sample BarGraNGADG00211_FD_184490 | JGI IMG/M metagenome (GOLD analysis project Ga0209638, IMG submission 184490) | Arctic peat soil microbial communities from Barrow, Alaska - Barrow Graham LP Ref core NGADG0002-211 (SPAdes) (version 2) | ecosystem: Environmental > Terrestrial > Soil > Wetlands > Peat... | reverse complement strand
CACCGCGGGGTCGGCCACGAGCCCGTGGGCCGCAAGTGCCTCCAAGTAGGCGGCGTGGCGGTCGTGCACGTCCGGTTGAGCGAGATTGCCGACGAACCCGATTCGCGTGTGGCCGTGCGCGATGAGGTGCTCCACCGCGGCGACGGTCCCTCCTTGGTTGTCCGGCAGAGCGACCGGCGCCTCGAAGCCTGCCAGCCGGGCACTGGCGAGCACCACCGGCTTGCCCGCGTCGCGCAGCTGTTGCAGATAGGACGCACTCACGGCCGCCGTGATCGAGACGACCCCGTCCACCTCGGCCCATGCGACCCGAGTGGCGAAGTCGCTCGGCTCGTTCTCCTCGTCGCTGGGGACGTTCGCTTCCTGCGTCTGGACGAGTACGACGCGGCCCCCCGCGCGGGCGACCTCGCGAACAAGACCTGCGAGGAGCTCTCCGAAGTAGTGCCCGCCGACGCTCGGAGTCAGGACGAGGACGGTCACCGGATAGGCCACGGATCCATACTCCCATTCCTTGCGGTCAGCGCGGGTCCATCGCCAGGTGCGAGTCCTCGCCCTGGCCAGGTTCGGGAAGCCCGCGACACGAATGGCTCAACAGCCCCCGCGCGCGTACCGATGGTTGAGTGTGAGCATCCCGCCCGGCGACCTGCCTCGGTCGCCCACCGGACGCGTGCCGCAGTGGGTGCTCGGCGAAGCGGCAGGCCGGAACCCGGTATGGACCCCGGACGGTCTCCCGTCGGCCGCACCTCTCGGAATCGCCGAGCCGGCGAGGTACGCCCCGCCCGGACACACGCACGCGCGGCGGAAATACTTGTCGTTGATCGTTGTCGCGGTCCTGTCTCTGGTACCCGTCGTGCAGTGGCTCGCCCAGTTTCGGTCCGTCGACCTCGGCCCGGACTACTCAGCAGTCGTCCTGAGCCGCTCCGCCTCGGAACTGCCGCCGGCTGTGGAGACGAACCGTCAGAGACCGGCAGCAGGCTTCGAAGAGACCGGGGCGCCGCTCGGCATGCCATCGGTCGTGGCGACACCGAGCACCGCGTACCGCTTCCTGAGCACGGAGCTCACTGCAACGGAGGGGACCGTCCCCGACACGTGGTCGCCGTGCCGGCCGATCCACTTCGTGGTGTACACCGGCGGTGCCCCCCAGGGCTTCGTCGATCAGGTCGTGGCGTCGATGGGTGCACTCTCGGTGGCGACCGGCCTCGTCTTCGTCAATGACGGCCTCACGGACGAGCGCCCGAGTCCCACTCGCAACTCCTACCAGCCGGCTCGGTACGGCGACCGTTGGGCGCCCGTGATCATCGGGTTTGCAGACGAAGCGACGTACCCGGGGTTGGCGGGGACCGTCGTCGGCCGCGGAGGCGCTCAGCCGGTCTGGGAATCCCGGACCGGAACCTATCGCTACGTCTCCGGAACAGTGGTGCTCGACACAACGCTCCTGAGGGAACGCGACCAAGGCGGGGTCCCGGCGTACGTGCAGGTGCTCCGGCACGAGCTGGGACACCTGATCGGACTGGATCACATAGACGACGAGACCCAGCTGATGAATCCGACCACCGGGACCCTCGCCACGTACCAGGCCGGCGACCTCGCGGGTCTGGCCCAGCTGGGACAGGGGTTCTGCGCGCCCGGCCTCTGAGCCGCTTGGCACTCCACCCGAGAACCGCAGCGACCACTCGCCGGCCTGGAGCTCGCTCGCGATCGCGTCGTCTGTGCGCGCCGGAGGTCGCGTTCACGATCTGGTCGAACATCTCACCGAACCCGCACTCCCCTGCACGGAATCTGCACCCCCGCCGCGTCATTGCGCCGGACGCGGCCGACCGGGGGTATCTAGCGTGAGGCTCATGACCGATCCCGGTGCGACCGCGGTGATGCCAGCCCCCGCGAACCCGTTCGCCATTGCGCTCACGAGCTCCGGGAGAGAGGGCCCCCGTGCGATGTCGAGCCGCACCCTCCTCGCCTGCGGCGCAACGGGCGTTGCAGCTGCGGGGCTGCTCGTCGGTCACCGGATCGGACTGGGTGCGGCCCTCGTGGTCTTGGCAGTCTGGCTGCCGGCAATACCGGCCCTGGTGCGCCGACGAGCAGTCGGCGACCTCGTGATCGCCGGGCTGTCGATCGCGCTGGTCGTGATGGTCGCAGTCCGGGACGCGGGCTGGGTCGTGGGGCTGTGCCTGGCGACGGCGGCGTGGGCCGGCGCGGTGGCGGTGACGTCCGCACGCTCGACCCCCGCTGTCATGCTCAGCGCTGTCGGCTGGGCCGCCGGTGTCGTCCGTGCGGCGCGATGGACCGGTCGGAGCGCGGGACCGCTCGTCGCCTCGCGTCGGAGCCAGGTGATCGTCGCGGTGCGGAGTGCGGCGGTGACCGTCGTCCTCCTCGTGGTCTTCGGAATGCTGTTCGCCAGCGCCGACGCGATCTTCGCCAGCTATCTGCCCCGGGTCGACCTGACGCTGCTCCCGGCCCAGGTGGTGGTCGGCATCCTGGTGGCACTCGCCTCGGTGACGCTCGTCCACCTGGCACTGGCGCCTCCGCGGTGGTCGGACATCAGCGCCACCACAAGACGGCCCGCGCGGCTCGGCGAGTGGCTCCTGCCGGTGGCGGCCCTCGACGCGATGGTGCTGGCGTTCGTCCTCGTGCAGGTCGGAGCGTTGCTCGGTGGGGACCGCTACGTGCTGGAGACGGCGGGCCTGACCTTCGCCGAGTACGCCCGCGAGGGCTTCGCCCAACTGGTGGTGGCCACGGCTCTGACGCTGGTGGTGGTTGCCTTCGCCGCCCGACGCGCGCCCCGCACGTCCGAGCGTGACCGGCAGCTCTCACGTGCCGCGCTCGGTGCGCTGTGCGTGGGCACGCTGGGCGTCGTGGTCTCGGCGCTACGCCGGATGGACCTCTACGTCGAGGCGTTCGGCCTGACCAGGCTGCGACTGTTCGTCGTACTCCTCGAGGTGGCGATGGCCGCGGTCCTCGTGCTGGTGATGGTCGCCGGCGTGCGCTGGCGAGGCCGCTGGCTGCCTCGCGCCGTCGTGCAGGTTGTCGCGGTGGCCGTGCTCGCCCTGGCGTTGGTCAACCCTGACGCGCAGATCCTGCGCTACAACACGACTGCTGATCTGCGCCCTGCGCTGGACGTCACCTACCTGCGGGACCTGTCGGCCGACGCCGTGCCTGCGATGGACGGGCTTCCCGAGCCACTCCGGTCGTGCCTGCTCGCACGGGTTCACGCCGATCCGCCGGAGGGCCTGGCGGACTGGAACCTGGGCCGCGATCAAGCCGCGCGAGTTGTCGCCGCCGCCGGGCTTGAGTCCGGCAGCGGGCCGGCGTGCGCCGAGTACGGCATTCGCGACTACTGAGCGACCCGACGACCGCTCGACCAGGCTCGGTCGACTCCTGCGGCGACAACCACCCCGGCGGCATACGCAACCAGGTCCGTTGCCTGGAAGGTTGTCCCCAGCACGTACCGCGCCGGTCGCCACAGATCGACGACCGCCGCTGAGATGCCGGTGAGCTGTGTGAGCTCGATGAGCGCACACAGCCCGAGCGCGATCGCGCCCGAGGACTCCGGCGCCGGCAGCGGGCTCTTGCCACGCCCCCCTCCGCACCAGGGGCATGAACAGTCTCGGGATGCGCATGCTGTCGGTCAGCGGTAGCTCGCGGCATCCTCCAGGCGACCTGCCGCGGTCAGCTCGTCGAGGCGGTCTCGACGCCCTCGGGCATGAGACGGCGGGCGTTGTCGACGATGAGTGGCACGTCGAACAGCGCCAGCGTCCTGCTCAATGATCCGCTGGAGCATTCCCACGCAGGCAGCGCACGCGGTCACGGCGTCCCCTCGCGGCAGGTGTCCAAGGAAGCCGATCAGGATCCCTCGGCGCGATTGCGAGGAACGGGACACAGCGGGCATACAGGGACCAATGGGAGGATTGCATGATGCGGAGACGAGACCAGCTGGCCGGAGGCATAGTCTCTGCCGTCGCCCTGGCGGTGATCCTCTCCGGGTGCCACGCCGCGAGCGCTTCTGCACCCCCGCCGACTCCGACGCCTTCGGCCACCCGTACCGCGCAGGCCTGGCATTTCGTGACCCGACCGGACCTGACGCCGCCGGTGATCACGCCGACGACAACCGGCACGAGCGGCTCTGCTGCTGTGCAGGCCGGCGAAGGACAGGAAGTCTTTCTCGGCCCGAAGGATCCGACCACGGGCGTGGCGATGCAGGGAGAGCTGATCGTCGACGCGTCGGGCGATCCGGTATGGGTAGACGACTCCGACGTCGGCACCTTCAGCTTCCGGGAGCAGCAGTACCAGGGCGAGCCGGTGCTGACCTACTGGGTGGGGAACTCCACGTCCTACGGTCACGGGGACATCGTCATCCTCGACAACACGTACACCCAGATCGCCGCAGTCACCACGGGCGGGAACCTGGAGGCCCATCAGGCCGACATGCACGAGAGCGACATCACCCCCCAGGGCACCATGCTGCTGACCTCCTACCCCGAGGTGCAGGCGGACCTCAGCAGCATCGGCGGCCCGAAGAACGGCTGGGTGCTCGAGGGTGTCGCCGAGGAGGTCGACATCGCGACCGACAAGGTCCTGTTCGAGTGGAACTCCCTGGACCACGTGCCGATCACCGACACCTACCAACCGATCGGTGAGGGCGACGGGACGAAGGCCAACCCCTTCGATTACTTCCACATCAACTCGGTGGCGCTCGACGGTCCGGACCAGCTGCTCATCTCCGCACGCCATGTCCACGCCGTCTACGAGGTCGGCCGGGCGACAGGTGACATCACCTGGCAGCTCGGCGGCAAGGAGAGCAGCTTCACGTTCGGTCCCGACGCCGCGTTCGCCTGGCAGCACGATGCCCGGCGTCAGGCCGACGGGACCATCACCCTGTTCGACAACGAGGCGTCGCCGACGTCGGCTCGCGGCCTGTGCCTGTCCCTCGACATGTCCACGATGACCGCGACGATGGTCACCCAGTTCCTCCCGCCCACCACACGGTTGTCGTCCACCCAAGGCAATGTCCAGGTGCTGGCGGACGGCAACGTGTTCGTCGGCTGGGGATCCGAGCCGTACTACTCGGAGTACACCGCCAGCGGCCAGCTGCTCCTCGACTACACCTTCACCGCCGGCACGAGCTACCGCGCCTTCCGCGCGCCCTGGGTCGGCATGCCCAAAGACCCGCCCGACGCCGTCCTCCAGTACAACGGCTCGACGACGAAGGCCTACGTGAGCTGGAACGGTGCAACCCAGGTTGCGTCCTGGAGGGTGCTGACCGGCTCGGACGCCGACGATGCGACCCAGGTCGCGACCGTGGCTCGCAGCGGTTTCGAGACGGCGATCCCGGTGCCGAACGCCGGGACGTACGTCGAGGTCCAGGCCCTGGACTCGTCCGGAAAGGTGCTCGGCAGCGCGGTCGCCACGTAGCAGCGCCGACTCCCATGACGAGTGCGGCGTCGTTCGGCAGTCAACACCCGGCACCGTTGTCCAGGGGACAGCGAGCGACTTACCTCTGATTCAGAGGTAATATCAGGGTATGGGCCTTCGCATGGACTCCCCGCCTCGCCCAGCGGCTGACCTGGCGTTGGCCGAGGACCTGTTCGCCGCCGTCGGGCAGCTGCGCCGACACGGCCGGCGTCTGGGCGGCGGACCGTTCCCCGCCGGCACCCTGTCCGGCGCCCAGGTCGAGCTGGTCCGGCTCGTCCGGCGCCGACCCGGCCTCTCGGTGGCCGAGGCCGCCGCCGAGCTCGCCCTGGCCCCGAACACCGTTTCGACCCTCGTCGGCCAGCTCGCCGAGGCGGAGGTGCTGACAAGGGTGACCGACCCGCAGGACCGGCGCGTTGCCCGCCTCGCCCTGACGACGCCCGCCAAGGAACGGGTCGAACGCTGGCGCGATCGGCGGGCCGCGGCCACGGCAGGAGCCATCGCCGATCTGGACCCCTCTGAGCGGGCTGAGCTGGAGCGGGCGGTCCCGATCATCGCGCGCCTCGCCGCGGCGCTCGACCCGGCACCCGATGCACCAGGCAGCTCGGAAGACCAGGGCCCCGATGAGTGACGCCATCTCGATCAGTCACGTCAGCTACCGCTTCGGTGACCACCTCGCCGTCGAGGACCTCTCCCTGGACGTCCACCCGGGCGAGATCTTCGGACTGCTCGGTCCGAACGGCGCGGGCAAGACGACCACGATCCGGCTGATCAACACGCTGCTGCCGTTGCAGGACGGCGAGGTGCACGTGTACGGACATGACCTGCGCCACGAGGCGATGGCGGTGCGCCGTCGGCTGGGCTACGTCCCCCAGCAACTGTCCATCGAAGGAGGGCTGACGGGCCGGGAGAACGTCATGTGGTTCGCCCGGCTGTTCGACGTCCCGCGCGCGGAACGGACGGAACGCGTGGACGAGGTCCTCGCGATGGTCGACTTGACCGACGTCGCCGGGCGCCTGGCGTCGACCTACTCCGGCGGCATGGTGCGCCGCCTGGAGCTTGCCCAGGCCCTGGTCAACCGGCCAGCGGTGCTTGTGCTCGACGAGCCGACGGTGGGACTGGACCCGGTGGCGCGCGACAGCGTGTGGGCCCGGGTGGTCGACATGCAGGAGCGGTACGGCACGACGGTGCTCCTGACGACCCACTACATGGAGGAGGCGGACGCACTGTGCGACCGGGTCGCCCTGATGCACCTCGGGCGGCTGCGCGCCGTCGGGCGACCGGATGAGCTGAAGACCGCCCAGGGGCCGGGGGCCAGCCTCGAGGACGTCTTCCGCGCCTTCACGGGCGGCAACCTCGTCGAGAACGAGAGAGGAGGGCTGCGCAGTGTCCGCAGCACCCGTCGCACCATCCATCTGGGCTGACCAGGACTCGCGGTCAGTTCGGGGAGCACGGCTGCTCGGTTCGCGCGTCGTCACCTTCTGCCTGGTCGAGCTGCAGAAGCTGAAGCACGACCGCACCGAGCTCGTCACTCGGGCGGTCCAGCCGGTCCTGTGGCTCGTCGTCTTCGGCGAGACGTTCAGCCGGATTCGAGCCATCCCCACCGGCAACGTGCCCTACCTGGACTATCTCGCCCCCGGCATCATCGCTCAGTCGGCGCTGTTCATCGCAATCTTCTACGGCATCCAGATCATCTGGGAGCGCGACGCCGGGATCCTGACGAAGCTGCTGGTCACACCGACGCCGCGGGTGGCTCTGGTAGCCGGCAAGGCCTTCGCCGCCGGGATCCGGGCCCTGGCCCAGGCCGTCGTCGTGGTGGCGGTTGCTGCCCTGCTCGGTGTGGCCCTCACCTGGAACCCGCTGCGGCTGCTGGGCGTTGTGGTCGTCGTCGTCCTCGGTGCGGCGTTCTTCTCCTGCCTGTCGATGACGATCGCCGGGATCGTGCTCAAGCGCGACCGGCTGATGGGGATCGGCCAGGCGATCACCATGCCGCTGTTCTTCGCCTCCAACGCGCTGTACCCGATCTCGCTGATGCCTGGCTGGTTGCAGACGATCAGCCGCGTCAACCCACTCAGCTACGAGGTGGAGGCGCTGCGCGGGCTGCTGATCGGCACGGCCACCAACTACTGGATCGACTTCACCGTCCTGGGCGGGGCCGCGATCGCTGGGATCCTGGCCGCGGCCGCGCTCCTGGGCCGCCTGTCCCGATAGAGCCCGCCTCAGGTACCTCCCAGCCCGACCCCACACCCGCCAGGAGGTTGCGTGCGAGCGCGTGGGCGAAGTGGTCGATGGCCGGCTGGTCGCGGATGAGCCGCCACCAACAGCAGGCGCGCCGGCGTCCGGGGCGCCCCACTGCCCTGCGGCCACGGTCGGGCGCATCAGGTCACCTGCTTGCTCAAGGCGATGGCCGACGACGAAGCTTGCCGACCGCGGCTATCGTCAGACGGTGCCCTCCCACGTCGGCGGATGCCGGTCACGCCGTGAGCTCCACGCCCTGCTCGGATTGCGTCGGCCCCTGTCCACCCTTCCTGACGCAGTCGCCGACCACCACGTCGAGCACCGCGACGGCGTGCTCGTGCGGCGGCTGACGCTACAGGTCGCCGGCGACTCGGTGCCCTGTCTCCTCCTCACGCCTGAAGGGTCGGGTCCGTGGCCAGGAGTCGTCGCGATCCACCAGCACAACGGCGAGTTCGCGCTCGGCAAGAGCGAGCCGGCGGGACTCGCGGGCGACCGCACCATGGCCTACGGCGACGCCATGGCGCGGCTCGGCGCCGTCGTCCTCATACCTGACCTTTCAGGGTTCGAGGACCGGTTGGACGACGCCCGCACAGGAGCGAGGGCCGAGCAGCTCGAGGCGTTCCACCTGCTGACCCTCGGCTCCACGCTGCAGGCGCGCCATGTCGAGGACGTTGCCCTGTGCGTGTCCTGGCTGTCCCAGCACCCGGACGTCACTGGGCCGATCGGCGTGATCGGACACTCCCTGGGTGGGCAGGTGGCCTTCTTTGCCGCCGCCTGCGACGCGCGCATCCGGGCCGCCGTCGTCAGCTGCGGGCTCGGCACACTGGAGTCCTTTCACCGTGCCGGTGTCCTGCACAACCCGGCGTGGTACGTGCCCGGCCTCGCGCTTGCAGGCGACAGCCCGGCGGTCGCTGCGCTGGTGGAGAACCAGTCGGTGTGGATCAGTGCGGGGGAGACTGACCCGCTCTTCCCGATCCAGGGCGTCAGGGACGCGGTCGCGGGCTTCAGGGCCGGGACGGCCGAGCTGCAGGTCTTCGCCGGCGGCCACGGCCTCCCGCCGGCGCTGTCCGCCGAGGCCACCGGGTGGCTCCTCGGCGTCCTGGCCGAGCAACGGCCCTCCCCTGGAGATGGAAGTCGCTCGGTGGCCAGGCACCGCCCAGGCCGGACGTAGGGTTGACCTACGGTGACGTCCGTGCGTTCGACGTGCTCCAACGGCCGGGCGACGCACCCGGCGTCACGGCCACTTCAATGGAGGAACGATGGAGTATCGGACTCTCGGAAGCACGGGCATGGTCGTCTCGGCCCAGGCGCTGGGCACGATGACCTTCGGCGCCGAGGCGGACGAGGACACCTCGGGCGCGATCATGGAGGCGTTCGTCTCCGCAGGGGGCACCCTGGTCGACACGGCCGACGTCTATAGTGCCGGGGTCTCCGAGGAGATCATCGGTCGGTGGCTCGCTCGCCACCCCGAGGAGGCGTCCCAGATCGTCCTCGCGACGAAGGGCCGGTTCCCGATGGGCGTCGGGCCCAATGATCGCGGCCTGTCCCGGCGTCACCTCCGCACGGCCCTCGAGGACTCGCTCAGGCGGCTGGACGTCGAGCACATCGACCTCTACCAGATCCACGCCTGGGACGCGCTCACCCCGGTGGAGGAGACGCTTCGGTTCCTGGATGACGCCGTCGCGGCCGGGAAGATCTCCTACTACGGCTTCTCGAACTACCTGGGGTGGCAGCTGACCAAGGCCGTGCACGTGGCGGCCGCCCACGACTGGACGGGGCCGGTCACGCTGCAGCCGCAGTACAGCCTGCTCGTCCGGGACATCGAGCATGAGGTCGTCCCTGCGGCGCTCGACGCCGGCATCGGCCTGCTGCCGTGGTCGCCACTGGCCGGGGGCTGGCTCAGCGGGAAGTACCAGCGCGACGTGGACCCCACCGGTGCGACACGGCTGGGGGAGAACCCCGACCGTGGCATGGAGGCCTGGCACGCGCGCAACGCTGACGAGCGCACGTGGCAGGTGATCGACGCCGTGCGGGAGATCGCCGATGCGCACGGCGCATCGCTCGCGCAGGTGGCGCTGGCGTGGCTCGGTGGCCGGCCGGCCGTCACGTCGGTGATCCTCGGCGCACGGTTCGTCGAGCAGCTCACGGACAACATGGGTGCCGTGGACCTCGAGCTGACCGCCGAGGAGGTGCAGCGGCTCACCGACGTCAGCGCTCCCCGGGTCGACGCCTACCCGTACGGCGCCGCCGGTGTGCAGCAGCGTGAACGGAGCATCGTCGACTGACGAGGCGGGGTGAGCCGTCTGGGCGAATCGGAGTGTTCGGGCGCGAAACAGCCCCGGCGGGCACAGTGGTGGCGGCGGGAATCGAACCTGCCCCGGAGCGTCGGGACGGGTTGGTCCGGCGCTGTGACCTGCGGTGATGTCGGAGCCACTCATGCGTCCGGCGGGGTTGTTGGCCTGATCCGTTGACGGCGTCAACGCATCGGGGTGATGTTCGAATAGTGAATCGCTCCCGCCACCTGTCCCAGGCACCACCGCGCGGCGGCCGGGCTGCGCGGACGGCGGCATGACCGTGCAACGGTATGCCGCCATGCCGG
>Ga0209638_1002983_pt1 | contig 10243 bp, 8 predicted proteins | sample BarGraNGADG00211_FD_184490 | JGI IMG/M metagenome (GOLD analysis project Ga0209638, IMG submission 184490) | Arctic peat soil microbial communities from Barrow, Alaska - Barrow Graham LP Ref core NGADG0002-211 (SPAdes) (version 2) | ecosystem: Environmental > Terrestrial > Soil > Wetlands > Peat... | reverse complement strand
CTTCACTTTGGGCACCATCCTGGGAGGTCGCGTCGGCGTGGCGGCGCGGTTCCGGCAACCGCAGCCCACCCTGGTAGCCACACAACCCGCCCCCCCCACATTTCCCTGAGAACTCCCCCCGCGCCCCCGCACTACCAGTATCTCTAACGTAATATGCGCTTCCCCATCCTCTTCGCCATCGCGGCGATGCTCGCGTCCGCCCAGCCGCGCGATGCCGCCTTCCAGGCCTCGGACCGCGCCTACACCGCCCTGCGCGCGCGCGATTACGATGTCGCGGTGCCCGCCTTTCTCGCCGCCATACAGGCCGCTCCCGCCCGGGCGGACATTCGCAAGGACTTGGCCTACACCCTCCTCAAGATCGGCGAGCCCACCCTGGCGCGCGACCAGTTTCGGGAGGCCATGCGCCTGGACCCGGCCGACGCCGCGGCCGCGCTGGAGTACGCATTTCTGTGCTACGAAACCAAGCTGCAGGCCGAGGCGCGCCGCGTCTTCGACCGCCTGCGGCGCACCGGGAACGCCACCGCCGAGCAGGCCTTCCACAATATCGACGACCCGCTGGCGGCCGGGATCGCACGATGGCAGCGCGCCATCCTGCTCGGCGGCGATAACTTCAGCGGGCATTTCGAACTCGCCACCCTGGCCGAACAGCGCGACGAACTGGCGCTCGCCGCCACGCATTTCGAACGCGCCTGGCGCCTGCTCCCCGACCGGCGCACCGTACTGGTGGATCTGGGCCGCGTCTGGCTGGCCATGGGGCGCACCGGCGACGCCACTTCCGCGCTGCTGGCCGCCTCCCAGGGGGGCGGAGCCGCGCGCCGCCGAAATGGCCCGCGAACTCCTGCCGGCGCGCTACCCGTTCGTCAGCGAGTTCCGGCAGGCGCTGGCGCTGGACCCGGCCAATCACGATCTGCGCCGCGAACTGGGCTACCTGCTGTTGCGCATGGGCCGCGAAAGCGAGGCCGAGGACGAATTTCGCATCCTGGCCCAGAACGCGCCGGACGATCTGCTTTCCGCCACCCAACTGGGCTTTCTGCTCTACGCGCGCGGCGAGAAGATCCTCGCCATGCCGTTGTTCGACCGCGTGCTCGCCGGCAAGGACGACGATCTCGCCAACCGCGTCCGCGCCGTTCTGCGAATGCCGCAGGTGCTGCGCCAGCGTGCCGCCACCGCCCCCCTATCCATCGACGCCAAAATCATGGCCGAGCGCAGCATCAAGGCCGGGTATATGAAGGATGCGTTGAAGTACCTCGAAGCCGCGCACGAGAGCGACCCGGGCGATTTCGACATCATGCGGAAGCTGGCCTGGACCAACAACATCCTGCACCGCGATGCCGTGGCGTTTCGCTGGTTCGATCTCGCGCGGCGCAGTCCCGACCCCACCATCGCCGCCGACGCCGGGCTGGGGTTCCACAATCTCTATGCCGCGGCGCAGCGCTTCCGGACTACCGCCTGGCTGTTTCCCATCTTTTCCACGCGCTGGCACGATTTGTTCGCCTACGGCCAAGTCAAGACCGAAATCAACCTGGGATTTCCGGTGCGCCCCTACATCAGCATGCGCTTCGTGGGCGATACCCGCCGCACCATCGGCGCGGCCAGCCCGCTGTATCTTTCGGAAAGCTCCTTCATCCTCGCCGTCGGGGCGGCTACCCAGCCGTGGCACGGCATCACCGCCTGGGGCGAGGCCGGCAGCGCCATCAGCTACCTGAAGGGCCACATGTTGCCGGATTACCGCGGCGGCATATCGGTGACGCGCGGGCTGCATCGCGAGGGTAGCGCGTGGTTGGCCGAGGCCACCCTGGATGCGCTCTACGTGAGCCGTTTCGATCACGATTTTCTGGCCTACACGCAATCCCGAGCCGGCTACAATTTCGGCCCGGTTCAGCTCCACTGGAACGGCAACGTCACCATCGACGCCAAACGCCAGGATTGGGCGAATTTCGTGGAGACGGGGCCCGGATTGCGGGTTCCCATGGCGCAATCCATGTACCTGACGTTCAACCTGCTGCGCGGCGCGTATCTGATCGACAACCCATCGCGCCGTGGGACCTTTAACGACCTTCGCGCCGGATTCTGGTATGCGTTTACTAGGTAGGATCTTTATTGGCCGCCGATTAACGCCGATGAACGCCGATAAGCCATGTGTTTTCATCGGCGTTTATCGGCGTTCATCGGCGGCCATTTGTTTTTTTCTCGCTAGCTTCCTGCTCTTCGCCTGCGCAGCCTGGGCCGCCGATCTGCCCTACTTCAGCGTGCTTTCCGATGACGCGGGCGCGTGGCCGGAGATCCTCGGGTCCATCGGGCTCCAGCGCCAGCCCGCCGGTGTGTCGCGGGTCTTCGTGGCGCGCACGGGGGCCGCGGCCAGCGTCGAATGGTTCGCCCGCGTGGAGCGCGGCGCCGTTCTGATCCTCGAAGGCGAGTCCTCGCTGGCCGACCTCTTCGGCTTCCGGCGTTCCCGGAAGGACCCGGTGCGGGTGCAGAGCCTGAGCGATGTGCACCATCCTACGCTGCCCATCGTCTGGGAGAAGGGGCTCGAGTTACCCGTGTTTGAGATCCCCGAAGGCGCCCAGGTGTTCGCCCGCGAACGCTGGAGCGGCGCGCCCATGACGGCCGGCCTGAAGCTCGGCTCGGGCGCCATTCTTTGGGTGGCCGCGCCGCCCGGCGAGCGCGGATACGAACGCTTTCCTTATCTGCTGAACGCTCTCGCCGATCTCGGCCTGGACCCGCCCTTCCGCTCCAACCGTCTTTGGGCCTTCTTCGATTCCGCCTACCGCACGCGGGTGGACGTGGACTACTTCGCCACGCGCTGGCGCAAGGCGGGGATCGCCGCCCTGCACGTCGCCGCCTGGCACAACTTCGAGCCCGAACCGGAAGGCGACGCCTACCTGAAGAAGCTGATTGAGGCCTGCCATCGCGAGGGTATCCTGGTTTACGCCTGGTTTGAACTGCCGCACGTCAGCGAGAAGTTCTGGGCCGATCATCCCGCCTGGCGCGAGCAGACCGCGGTGCTGCAGGACGCGCAACTGGACTGGCGCAAGCTGATGAATCTGACCAACCGCGAGTGCTTCCGCGCGGTCAGCGCCGGCGTGCGCGCGCTGGTCGGCCGCTTCGATTGGGATGGCGTCAATCTGGCCGAGCTCTACTTCGAGTCGCTGGAGGGAATGGCCAACCCGAGCCGCTTCACGCCCATGAACGCCGACGTGCGCGCGCTGTTCCAGCAGGAGGCGGGCTTCGACCCGCGGGAACTGTTCGGCACGCGTGCCGACGAGGCGTCGCGCCGCATGTTTTTGGATTTCCGCGCTGGGTTGGCTCGCCGCATGCAGGAGGAGTGGCTCGCCGAACTGGATATCGCGCGCCGCGCCAAGCCGGATCTGGATCTGGTGCTGACCCACGTGGACGACCGTTTTGACACCGGTATGCGCGATTCCATCGGCGCCGATGCCGCGCGCGTGCTGCCGCTATTGGACACGCGCAGCTTCACCTTCCTGATCGAGGACCCGGCCACGGTGTGGCACCTCGGTCCCGAACGCTATCCCGCCATCGCCGAGCGCTACCGGGCCCTGACGCCGCACAAGGACAAACTCGCCATCGACCTGAATATCGTGGAGCGCTACCAGAACGTCTACCCGACCAAACAGCAGACCGGCACCGAGCTATTCCAGTTGGTGCACCGCGCGGCCGGCAGTTTCGCGCGGGTGGCGCTGTATTTTGAGAATTCGCTGCTGCCGCCGGATCTCAAGCTGCTGCCCTCGGCCGCGGCCGCAGTCTCGCGCATCGAACATATGGGGCCGAAGACGGTGATCGATTCCGCGGCCGGCGTGGGCATCCCATGGAAGGGCGGCGCGAAGGTGGATGGGGAACTCTGGCCCGCGCAGGATGACGAAACCCTCTGGCTGCCCGCCGGTCCGCACGCCATCGAGCCGGCCCCGCAGGCCGCCGGTCCGCGGTTGGTGCACTTGAACGGCGATTTGAAAGCCGCCCGGGCGGTCGACGCCAAGACCCTTGAATTCACTTACCAATCGGCCTCGCGCGCGATCGCGATCTTCAGCCGGGCGCCCGTGAAACTGAGAATCGACGGGGTGGACGAGGCGCCCCAGTTGGCCGGTCCGGCGACGCTCCTGCTGCCCCGCGGTCAGCATGTCGTGACATTGGCCACCGACTGAGCTAGGATTACGAATGATAAATGACAGATGTTGCGTTGCAGCCGACGCCGGAGATTCCGGATAAGCTGTACTTCAAAATCGGCGAAGTAAGCGAACTCCTGGGAGTGGAGGCTTACGTATTGCGGTACTGGGAGACCGAGTTCCCCGTGCTCTCGCCGAAGAAGTCCGGTACCGGCCACCGCCTGTACCGCCGCAAGGACGTGGAGTTGCTGCTGCGCATCAAGCACCTGCTCTACGATAAGCGCTTCACCATCGAAGGCGCCCGCCAGAGCCTGCACAGCGAAGCGCGCGCGCCCAAACCGGCGCGGGTGCCCAAGCGGGTTCAGGCGAATCTCTTTGCGGAGGACCCGTTACCCGATATCCGCCGGGAGCTTCAGGAAATCCTACAACTACTTAAGTAGTAGTTAGGCTTCCCCCATGATCGTATCGTAGATGCGGTCCAGGTCTTCGGCGGAATAGTATTCGATCTCGATCTTCCCGCGTCCGCGAGCGCCTTCCTTGACATGGATCCGCGTACCCAGTTTTCGCTCCATTTCCTGGATGGCCGCTTTGACGTTGGGATCGATCTTGACCTCATCGACGTGCTTGGGCGTCTTCCCGGCGGTCATCTTGGCGCAGGTCTGTTCGATGTGGCGGACCGACCAACCGCCCTCGATGGCGCGCTCGGAGACTTCGCGCTGCAGGTCGCCGTTGGGCAGGCTGAGCAGGCAGCGTCCGTGACCGGCGGTGAGTTTGCCCTCGGAGATGAGTTGCTGGATGTCCGGCGGGAGTTGGAGCAAGCGCATCAGGTTGATGATTGTGGTGCGGTCTTTGCCGGTGCGCAGTCCGATCTGTTCGGCATTCAGGTTGAGTTCGGCCGACATGCGGGCGAAGGCGCTGGCCGCCTCCATCGGGTTGAGATCTTCCCGCTGGATGTTCTCGATCAGCGTGATCTCGAGCAGGCGGTCGTCGGGGATTTCGCGGACTACCACGGGAACCAGGGCAATGCCGGCGAGTTTGGCGGCGCGCAACCTTCGTTCTCCCGCCACCAATTGGTAGTGGCCGTTGACGAAGCGGACTACCAGGGGTTGGATAATTCCGTTGGCGCGAATCGATTGAGCCAGTTCCTGGAGCCGCTCGTCCTGGAAGACGCGCCGGGGTTGGAGCGGATTGGGCTGGATGGCGTCGATTGGGATAGTCAGAGAAGACTCGCGAGGCTCGGCCGGCGCGGGGAGTACGGGCGCGGGAAACTGGGTGGGGTTCCGGGTGGGCAGGAGCGCCCCCATCCCTTTACCGAGCGCTCTGCGCGGATGTTCGGATTTGCTCATGGTCGAGGATCTCTTTGGCGAGTTTGATATAGCTTTCCGCCCCCTTGGATCGGGGGTCATAAGTAAGGATGGGTTTACCGAAGCTGGGCGCTTCGGCCAAACGTATGCTGCGGGGGATGATGGTCCGGAAGACTTCATCCTTAAAGAAGTCGCGGAGGTCGGCGGCCACCTGACGGGTGAGGTTGGTCCGGTCGTCGTACATGGTGAGGAGGATACCTTCGATGGCCAGGGGGTGCTGGAAGGATTCGCGAATCCGGTCGATGGTGTCCATGAGTTCGGAGACGCCTTCCAGGGCGAAGAATTCGCACTGGATGGGTACGAGGACGGAATCGGCGGCGATTAACGCATTGAGGGTGAGGAGATCGAGAGCAGGGGGGCAATCGATCAGAATGAACTGGTAGGCGTCGCGGATCTCGGCCAGGCGTTCGCGGAGGCGGTACTCGCGGTTGGGGATGTCGATGAGCTCCAAGTTGGATCCGACCAGGTTTTTGTCGGCGGTGATGATGTCGAGGCCTTCGAAGCTGGTGGAGCGGATGGCGTCCTTGGCGTGGGTGTCACCGAGGAGGACGTGGTAGAGGCTGGGTATGGCCGGTTCTTTGGAGACGCCGAGGCCGCTGGTGGCGTTGCCTTGGGGGTCGGAATCGACCACCAGGACGCGGATATCGTTGGCGGCGAGCGCTGCGGCGAGGTTGATGGCGGTCGTGGTTTTCCCGACGCCGCCCTTTTGGTTGGCAATAGCGAAGACTCTGCTCAAGCGTTCAGACTAACATGCTGTTTCACGTGAAACAAAATCGGTGGTTCATGTGAAACGGGAAGTGGGCTGTTTCACGTGAAACAAGCAAGAATGCCCGCACGAATGCAGGCATGGCAGCCTAAAAGGCTACGCTACGGGGTGGGTCAGGCTGAGGTAACAGTCCAAAACCGCAACTGCCGCCGGTGTCACCCCGGGAATCCGCCCAGCCTGACCCAGGGTGGAGGGCCTCACCCGCTCCAGTTTGTCCTGTACCTCGCGAGAAAGCCCAGGGATGCCCAGGAACCCGAAGTCCGCCGGGATGGGGCGACGCTCGGCATTCTTCATCCGCTCCATCTGCCGCTCCTGCTGCTGAATGTAGCCGCCGTACTTGATCTCGGTCTCGATGGTCGTCAACAGTCCCCGGACCGGCGATTCGCCCAGAACTTCCTCAATCCAGGGCGCAATTTCCCCGATCGACGCCTCCGTGCGCTTCAACCACTGCCCGTTGCGATGCTTCTCCAACGCCAGGGTCAACCGCTCCCGCTGGCGCTGCTTCCGGGTAAACACCGACCACCGCTCCTCACTCACCAACCCGGCGCTCCGCCCCATCGGCGTCAAGCGGGTATCCGCATTATCGATCCGCAGGTGCAACCGGAACTCCGCCCGCGAAGTGAACATACGGTACGGCTCATCCGCGCCCTTGGTGATCAGGTCGTCGATCAGAATCCCGGTGTACCCCTCCATCCGCCCGACAATCACCGCATCCCGGCCCCCCAAACGGGCGGCGGCGTTCAACCCGGCCATCAATCCCTGGCAGGCGGCCTCCTCGTACCCGGAAGTGCCATTGATCTGCCCGGCCAGATACAGCCCCGGAATCGACTTCACTTCCAGCGTGTGATCGAGTTCCCGCGGGTCGATCGCATCATATTCTATGGCGTATCCCGGCCGGATCATCTCGGCGCCTTCCAAACCCGGAACCGAAGCCAGCATGGCCGCCTGCACATCGATCGGCATACTCGTGGACATGCCGTTCACATACACTTCATTGGTATCCAGGCCTTCCGGTTCGAGAAAAATCTGGTGACGCGGTTTGTCCGGGAACTTGACCATCTTGTCCTCGATGGATGGGCAATACCGCGGACCCACCCCCGCAATCTGCCCACTATATAAAGGAGAGCGCGGAATGGCTTCCAGCAGCACGCGGCGCGTCTCCTCGGTGGTGTACCCGACGTGGCACTCGATCTGGGGGCGGTCGATCCGTTCCGTCATGAAGGAGAATGGGGTGGGCACCGCATCGCCGGGTTGCGGCTCAAATTGGGACCAGTCGATGGTTCGTCCGTCGAGCCGCGGCGGCGTCCCGGTCTTCAAGCGCGTCCAATGCAACCCCAACGTCCGCAATTGGTCCCCGAGCAACTGCGAAGGCGCTTCGCCATTCCGCCCGCAGCTATACGTCATCTCGCCGACGTGGGCCAGGCCATTGAGGAAGGTCCCGGTGGTGACAATCACCGCGCCCGCCTCTACGGTCCGACCATCGCGCAGCAAAACCCCGGTAACACGACGGTCGTGACCTATCGTCAGCGCAGCCACCTCGGCCTGCTTGATCCGCAAATTGGGTTCGTTTTCAAGCACCTCGCGCATCCGGTGGCGATACAGCTTCTTGTCCATCTGAGCGCGCGGCGACCACACCGCCGGACCGCGCGACGTATTCAGCAGGCGGAATTGGATGCCGACCGAATCCGCCACTTCGCCCATGACGCCGCCCAACGCGTCGATTTCACGCACCAGGTGACCCTTGGCGATGCCGCCGATGGCCGGGTTGCAGCTCATCTGGGCGATCAGGTCGAGGTTCATGGTCACCATGGCCGTGCGTAGGCCAATGCGGGCGCAGGCGCGCGCGGCTTCACAGCCGGCGTGGCCGGCGCCGATGACAACGACGTCGTACCGGTCGGGCATTGCTACCATTGTACGAGGTATGAAGATACTCGTTATCGGTAGCGGCGGAAGAGAGCATGCGCTGTGCTGGAAACTGGCACAGTCCGAAGGAGTCGAGGTTTTTGCGTGTCCCGGGAATCCTGGCATGGCGCGGGTGGCCACCTGCGTCCCCGGAGAGCCTCTCGATGCTGCCCTACGGACGGCCGCGGACTTGACCGTGGTCGGACCGGAAGTGCCGCTGGTGGCGGGCGTCGTCGACGCCTTCCGCGCCCGCGCCTTGCGCATCGTCGGTCCCAACACCCAGGCGGCCCGCCTGGAAGGCAGCAAGGTTTTCGCAAAGGACTTTTTCCAGCAAAGAGGAATCCCGACCGCCGCATATACCGTGGTCGAGGACGCGTCCCACGCGCGCATGGCTTTGGGACGCTTCGGCTTTCCCGTGGTGCTGAAGGCCGATGGCCTGGCGGCGGGCAAAGGCGTGGTAGTGGCGCACAATGCCGCGGAGGCGGAAGCCGCCCTCGGCACGCTAAACGGCAGACTGGTGATCGAGGAGTTTCTCACCGGCGAAGAGGTCAGCTTCATCGCGCTCTGCGACGGGCGCGACGCCCTGCCGCTGGCCGCCAGCCAGGACCACAAAGCCGTTTTCGATGGCGACCAGGGTCCCAACACCGGCGGCATGGGCGCCTATTGCGACGCGGGCATCCTGAGCGAGGCCGACACGCAGATGGTGATGGACCGGGTGATCTACCCGACCGTCGAAGCCATGAACTTCACCGGATTCCTCTACGCGGGCCTGATGATCACGCGCGACGGCCCCAAGGTGTTGGAGTTCAACGTCCGGCTCGGCGACCCGGAGACGCAACCATTGATGCACCGCATGGAATCGGACTTCGTGCCCGCGCTGGTGGCGGCGAGCGAGGGCAAACTTGCCGGGCAAAAGCTGGCCTGGCATGCGGGACCCAGTGTGTGCGTGGTCCTCGCCTCCGCCGGATACCCGGGCGCTTACGAAACGGGCAAGGAGATCCGCGGACTCGAAATGGCGGAAGCCAAAGGCGCGACGGTCTTCCACGCGGGAACGCGAATGGCGCATAGCCGGCTGGAGACTTCGGGCGGCCGCGTCCTGGGAGTCACGGCTTCCGGGGCGGACCTTCCGGCAGCCATCGCCGCCGCCTACGAAGGGGTGCGCCACATCGAGTTCGAGGGGATGCACTATCGGCGGGATATTGGGAGCAAGGGGTTGCGCTGAAGAATGCCCCCAAGAATGGGGGCATGGCAGCCTGAAAGGCTACGCTACGCTACGTTACAATCGGAATGAGTGGGGACGTAGCTCAGATGGATAGAGCGGCCGCCTCCTAAGCGACAGGTCGGCAGTTCGAATCTGCCCGTCCCTACCAGACTTCTCACTCACCTGAAGAGGTATTCTAAGGTTATGGCAACTGGGATTCTGGTTTCGGAGCAAGAATACCTGCACACTGGCTACGAGCCGGACTACGAATTCGACGATGGCGTGCTGATCGAGAGAAACGTGGGTACCTGGCATCACTCTAAACTCCAGGCGGCGTTGGCCGCATATTTCTTCCGGCGGCGCAAGGCCTGGAATCTCCACGTCGGTACCGATGCGCGGGTCCGCGCGCGGGCAGGGAAATACATGATTCCGGATCTATATATAGTGGCGGGTCCGGAGCCCATAGGCCCCGTGCTGGAGTTGCCGCCGCTGCTCTGGATTGAGATACTCTCGCCGGATGACCGTCCGCTGCGGGTGAATCGCAAAATCCAAGCTGTCCTGGAGTCTGGCGCCCCGTATGTTTGGGTGATCGATCCGGAAACACTCGAAAGCGAACTGCACACCGCCGAAAAGCACACACCGCTGAAGGATGGGGTACTGCGGATTCCCGGCACACAGATCGAAGTGCCGCTGGCTGGAATTTTCGAAGACTGAACGCCGCGCGCCACGGTAAAATAGAAAGACGCCCACCTCCCCCGGAAAGCGGCTTTCTGAATGTCCTTCGTCCATTTACACTGTCACACCGACTACTCGCTGCTTGACGGCGCCTGCGATATCGACCAGTTGATGCAGATCATGGTCGAACAGAAGATGCCGGCGGTGGCCATGA
>Ga0209638_1002982_pt1 | contig 10244 bp, 8 predicted proteins | sample BarGraNGADG00211_FD_184490 | JGI IMG/M metagenome (GOLD analysis project Ga0209638, IMG submission 184490) | Arctic peat soil microbial communities from Barrow, Alaska - Barrow Graham LP Ref core NGADG0002-211 (SPAdes) (version 2) | ecosystem: Environmental > Terrestrial > Soil > Wetlands > Peat... | reverse complement strand
AATGATGTCCTGCTTGGTAAGCAGGCGGGCGCGCTGAGTTGCGCCTTTCTCAACGGTATCACCGGGAGGGAGAGACTCCTCGCACTTTCCCCCGATCTGACCTGCGAAGCCCTGTCGGATTTGAAGTCATTGCTTTGTTGAGGCCATTTTTCGGACATGTTGAATCAAGTCAGAAAAACGATCGAAAACCATTCCATGCTGGTTCATGGCGATCATCTGCTGGTAGCGGTTTCCGGGGGAGCCGACTCCGTCTCCCTCCTGCAGATCCTCGCGCGGCTTGCGGACGAATATAGGCTGCGGTTGACGGTGGCGCACCTGAATCACGGCCTGAGAGGGGCCGAATCGCAGCGTGAAGAGGCATTTGTCCGCCGTCTCAGTACCGAAATGGGAATTGCCTGTATCTGTAAAACGGTCGATATCGGTTCGCTGCGGACAGGGAAGGGGCGATCACTGGAGGAGATCGGCCGGGAAGAACGCTATCGTTTTCTGGACGAGGCGGCCGAACGATGCGGGGCCGGCAAGATCGCTACCGGACATCACCGGGACGACCAGGCGGAAACCGTCCTGATGCATCTGCTCCGGGGAAGCGGTCCGGAAGGTCTCAAGGGGATCCTTCCGATCCGTGCCGGCCGCCTCATCCGTCCGCTGCTGGATGTCGGGCGGGCCGAGATCCTTGAATTTCTGCGACGGGAAGGGGTTCCGTACATGACGGACAGTTCCAATGTGAGCCCCGTTTTCCTCCGCAACCGGATCCGGGCCGGGCTCATTCCGGAATTGACGGCGAACTACAATCCGCGGCTGGTCGCGGGTCTCTGCCATACCGCCGGCATCATCCGCGGGGAAGACAATTTCCTGCAGGGCGTCGTCCGGCGGATCATCGATGGGTGGGAGATTGCTCCCAACGCAGCGGAGGCGATCGTTCCGGTCGCAGCCTTTTGCGGGCTGCATGAGGCCCTCCAGGGGCGCATCATCAAATTGCTGCTGGAGGCCGCGGTTCCCTCAAAAAACGGCATCGGTTATGGCCATATCGAGGCGGTCCTGGCGCTCTCCCGCAAGTCTGACGGCCGATGCCGTTCGCTGGATCTCCCTTTCGGGATCCGTGTCGAACGGGAGGGGGGCCTCCTCCGAATCAGAAAAGAGGGAGACCGGAGAGCAAGAGGTCGGGAGAGAAAAACGTCGCAGCCTCTGTTTGAATATGGGGTGGAGATTCCCACGACGATTTATCTGAAGGAAATCGACAAGACGATCCATCTCGAACTGATCGGGAAGCCATCCCTTCGGGAAATGAAAGAAGAGCCGCGGAAGGCTTTCATGGATTATGAGCGCATGAACCCTCCGCTGATCCTGAGAAGTGCGGCGCCGGGTGAGCGAATCGACCTTTTCGGAATCGGCGGAAAAAAGAAGTTGAAGGAGTACTTCATCGACCGCAAAATCCCCAGGCCACTCCGGAAGCAAATCCCTCTCCTGGTCGATTCCCGGTCCGTGATCTGGATCGCCGGTGAAAGGATCAGCGAGCGGGTCCGGGTGACGGAGCAGACGAAAAGGGTATTGAAAGCAGAAATGGTTTGAAATAAATGACCTGATATTATAAGGAACAGTCATTCATGAGATCGGATGTCGGTTGTCTTTGAAGGACGCCCCATCTCCATCTCTTCAATTAAAGGAGAAAACGGATTGAACCCCTTGCAGAAGAATATTGCGCTGTGGCTCGTGATCAGCCTTGTCTTTGTGATGGTCTACCATCTTTTCAATCAGCCGAAGACCACCCAGACGGAGATCATCTACAGCGAATTTTTGAGTTATGTCGACAAGACCCAGGTCACCGAGGTGACCATCCAGGGTGACAACATCTCCGGCAAACTGACCAACGGGACGATCTTCAAGACCTATGCCCCCAAGGATGCGGGCGCGATCACTTTGCTGAAGGAGAGGGGGGTCCGGATCACCGCGAAACCGGTGGATGATTCTCCCTGGTATATGACCCTCTTGGTCTCCTGGCTTCCGATGCTGCTTTTGATCGGAGTCTGGATCTTTTTTATGCGGCAGATGCAGGGTGGCGGAGGGAAAGCGATGGCTTTTGGAAAGAGCCGCGCCCGTTTGGTCACGGATAAATCGAAAAAGGTCACCTTTGCCGATGTGGCCGGGATTGAAGAGGCCAAGGCCGAACTCCAGGAAGTGATCGATTTCCTGCGGGATCCGAAGAAATATACAAAGTTGGGGGGGAGAATCCCCAAGGGGTTGCTGCTCGTCGGGCAACCGGGCACCGGAAAGACGCTGCTGGCCCGGGCGATCGCCGGTGAGGCGGATGTCCCCTTTCTGAGCATCAGTGGATCGGATTTCGTCGAGATGTTCGTCGGCGTCGGGGCGTCGCGTGTGCGGGATCTCTTCACCCAAGCCAAGAAGAACGCCCCCTGCATCATCTTTATCGATGAAATCGACGCCGTCGGACGCCACCGCGGCGCGGGTTTGGGAGGCGGACACGACGAGAGGGAGCAGACGCTGAATCAACTCCTCGTCGAGATGGACGGTTTTGAATCGAACGAAGGGGTCATCCTGGTATCGGCCACGAACCGGCCCGACGTCCTCGATCCGGCCCTGCTGCGGCCCGGCCGTTTCGACCGTCAGGTCGTCGTGCCGCTGCCCGATGTGAAGGGCCGTGAGAAGATCCTGGAAGTTCACGCCCGGAAGGTCCCCCTTGCGGAGGATGTTGATTTCGCCGTGATTGCCCGCGGCACGCCTGGTTTTTCGGGCGCCGATATCGAAAACCTTGTCAACGAATCGGTTCTCTATGCCGCCCGGTTCGACAAGGAGAAGGTGAACATGAGCGATTTCGAGTACGCCAAGGACAAGGTCATGATGGGCGCCGAACGGAAAAGCATGATCATCAGCGATGCGGAAAAGAGAAACACGGCCTACCATGAAACGGGTCACGCGCTCGTCGCCCGAATGCTGCCCGGGACCGATCCGATTCACAAGGTGACCATCATCCCAAGGGGACAAGCCCTGGGTCTGACGCAGCAGTTGCCGGTCGACGAAAAGCACACCTATCCGCGGGAATACCTCCTGAACAATATCGTGATCCTCCTGGGCGGGCGCGCAGCGGAGGAACTGATCCTGAAGGATTTCACCACCGGCGCCGGGAACGATATCGAACGGGCGACCAATCTCGCCCGCAAGATGGTCTGCGAATGGGGCATGAGCGATGAAATGGGGCCCCTGAGCTACGGAAAGAAGGAGGAACAGATCTTCCTGGGACGGGAGTTCGCCACCCACAAGGATTACAGTGAAGATACGGCCAAAAAGATCGACAAGGAGGTCTCGCGGATCGTCATGACGGGCTACGAGAGCGCCAGGAAGCTCCTGTCGGATCATCTGGATCTCCTGAACCGGATCGCCATGGAACTCTTGGAGAAGGAAGTTCTGAACGGAGCTGAACTGGATGCAATCATCGGAATCCGAAGGGTACAGGACGATGCGAATCCACTGCCGGATGCATCGGCCTGAGAAGACCCGCCCTGCATGCGGTCGATTCTGCGCGGCGTATCCGCGAATCATCATGATGTCCCTATCCATCATCGGTAAAAAAGCGGCCTGACCATGGATGACTTTGAAATCCGATCCCTGCATGTGACCTCGGAGAAAGAGGTTCCGGACGCCATTGCGGACTCTTTGCCGCTCCGGACCTCCCGGCGGAAGATGGTCTTTGGAGAACGGACGCTGATCATGGGAATCATCAATGTCACGCCGGATTCATTTTCGGACGGCGGCCGGTTCGATGCGCCGGAAAGGGCCGTCGAGGAGGGGATCCGGATGGCGGAGGAAGGGGCGGATATCCTCGACATCGGGGGCGAGTCCACCCGCCCCGGATCCGATCCGGTCCCTGCTGAAGAGGAGCGGCGACGGGTTATCCCGGTGATCCGGGCGCTTGCCAAAAAGATCGATCTTCCGCTTTCGGTCGATACGATGAAGGCGGCCATAGCCCGGGAGGCGCTGGCGGAAGGAGCGGAGATCGTCAATGACGTCAGCGCGATGAATTTTGACGAGGAGATGGCGAAAGTTGTAGCCGATACCGGTGCGGCCCTCGTTCTGATGCATATGCGGGGTACGCCGAAGGCGATGCAACAGGGGGATCTGACCTACCGTTCCTTGCGGGGCGAAATTATCGATTTTTTGAGAAAGAGAATCGAGCGGGCCGCAGACGAAGGGATCGATCCGGCGCAGATCATGGTCGATCCGGGCATCGGTTTCGGCAAGACGGTGACGGACAACATGCGTCTGATCCGGTATCTTCACGAGTTCAAGGTATTGGGGAGACCGATCGTCGTCGGACCATCCCGGAAGGCCTTTATCGGCCAGGTGACGGGAGGAAACCCCCGGGAACGGGTTGAAGGAACGGCGGCTATGGTCACGGCAGCGATCCTGAACGGCGGAAATATCATCCGGGTCCATGACGTTTCGATCATGAAGAAGGTCGCGGCTATGGCAGATGCCGTGAGCAGGGCATAAGATGATCTTTGGCGTGGGGATCGATCTCGTGGAGATCAGCAGGATCGAAACCATCCTGAACAAATGGGAAGAGAAGTTCCTCTGCCGGATCTATTCCGCGGAGGAGATCCGGTACTGTAACGAACGGGCGCGTCCGGCGGTCTATTTCGCCGCCCGCTTTGCCGTGAAGGAGGCCTTTCTCAAGGCTATCGGTCTGGGAATGGGCGGCGGGGTTCGTTTTCGCGATATTGAAACGACCCATGATGAGAGGGGAAAGCCGATGCTCAAACTTGCCGGTGGGGCAAGCGCTTTTCTGGAGGCCCGCGAGATCCGGTCGGTTCATCTGACCATTTCTCATACGAACGCCCATGCGACGGCAATCGTCATTCTTGAACAGTGAAAGGGCGGGTGGAATCGTTGTGACTGGGGAGCGATCTTCGGTGGTGTTGATTTCAAAAAGTCCCGCCGAGACCGTCCGGATCGGACGGATTCTGGGTGAAGGTCTGAAAGCGGGCGATGTTGTCGCGCTGACGGGGGAACTGGGATCGGGCAAGACCTGCCTCACCCAGGGCATTGCCTGCGGGTTTGGTGTTCCGGAGAATTATGCAGTCACCTCGCCGACCTTTACGCTGATCAACGAGTATCCGGGACGGGAGTCGGCCCTGTACCATGTCGATCTTTACCGTCTGCAAGGCGCCGCCGATCTCGCCGATACGGGATATGAAGAGTACCTTTCCGGCGGGGGTGTCATGGTCATCGAATGGGCGGAGAAGATCCGGGGAGCCATTCCGGATGGGGCCGTTTGCGTCGCTTTGACCTATCTGGAAGAGAATGTCAGAGAAATGGAGCTTTCCGGTTGCCGGGATCGAATCGGCCGCTGGGAGCGGATACTCAAAGAAGGAGGATGTTAGCAGATGGCTCTGGTGGTTCAGAAGTACGGCGGTACTTCGGTCGGCAATCTCGACAAGATTGCGAATGTGGCGAAGAAGGTGATCCGGACGAAGGAAGAGGGGAATGACGTGGTAGTCGTCCTGTCGGCGATGTCGGGGGAGACGGATCGTCTGATCCAGCTTGCGCAGAAGGCCGCGGACGAGCCCGATCCCAGGGAGTACGATTCCCTGGTCTCTACCGGCGAGCAGGTTACGGTCACGCTGCTGGCGATCATGCTGAACGGAATGGGATGGCCGGCGAAATCCTTCCTCGGGTTTCAGGTTCCGGTCCGTACCGATCAGGCCTTCAAAAAGGCCCGCATCCTGGATGTGGATACGGAGGCGATCCGCGCTGAACTGAAGAAGGGGATCATTGTTGTTGTTGCCGGGTTCCAGGGCATCGATCCGGAAAACAACATCACCACACTGGGGCGGGGAGGATCGGATACCAGCGCCGTGGCCCTGGCTGCCGCGCTCAAGGCCGATATTTGCGACATCTATACCGATGTGGACGGCGTCTACACCGCCGATCCCAACATCTGCAGCAACGCCCGGAGGCTGGACCGGATCACCTACGATGAGATGCTGGAGATGGCCAGGGCCGGCGCCAAGGTGCTCCAGCCGCGCTCCGTTGAGCTGGCCAAAAAATTCAATGTGCCGGTCTATGTTAAGTCTTCGTTCACGGATGAAGCGGGAACTTTGGTGACCAGGGAGGAAAAGGAGATGGAGAAGGAAGTGGTGTCCGGCGTAACCTATGACCGGGATCAGGCGAAAATCACGGTGATTCATGTCCCGGACCGGCCCGGCGTGGCGGCCCGACTCTTCATGCCCCTTTCGGAAAAAAACATCCTCGTCGATATGATCATTCAGAATGCGAGCATCCAGGGGCATACGGATCTCACCTTCACGGTTTCCCGGAAGGATATTCGTGAAGCGACGCGGATCATTTCCGAAGTGGTTCGGGATGTGGGCGCGGAAAAACTGGAGGTCGACGACAATGTGGCGAAGGTTTCCATCATCGGCGTCGGTATGATCAGCCACTCCGGTGTTGCGGCTCGGATGTTCGATACGCTCGCTCGCGAGGGGATTAACATCATGATGATCAGCACCTCCGAGATCAAGGTCTCCTGTGTCGTGGAGGCGAAGTATACGGAACTGGCCGTCACGGTTTTGCACGACGCCTTCGGTCTGGGGAAGGAACCCTGAATGCTTGTTTCCGAGGGACAGAAGTTGGGCGCCCTGACGGTTCTGATGCTCTCCCTGTTCTATTACGGGTTCTCCCTTCTCCATGCCCGGCAGCCGGTTCTGGAACCACCCATCCCATGGGGACGCCAGGATTCGGAGAGCGTGGCGATCGAGGTCCGGGGCAGTCGAGCGGAGGGGATCTATTTTATGCCGAAAGGGACGGCGTTTGATCACATATCTAAAGCCGCCGGCATGCCGGAAGGCCATTCGAGGTTGCGTAGTCCGGATCGGGGGATTTCAGACGGCGCCCTGCTGGTGATCTCCCCTGCGGGAGAAGTGACCATCGGTGAAATGTCTGCCGCCGGGAGGCTTGCCTTGGGTCTCCGGGTCGACCTCAACCGCGCCTCGGAGGAGGATCTTTCGCTGGTGCCAGGCATCGGCGACCGAATGGCGGCGCAGATCATCCAATTGCGCCTGGAAAAGGGTGCGTTCCGCGATCTCTCGGATCTCATGACCGTGCCCGGGATTAAAGAAAAGAAATTGAACAGTCTGAAGGATTATCTGATGGTAAGGTGGGCATGGGGACAGATTTGAAATCTGTCCCCCACAGTTTCAGGGGGTCCCGTTTCTACCTCTGTACTGGTCGAACAAATTCAGGACGCGCTTCACGTACGTCTGGGTCTCTCGATAGGGGGGGATGCGGTTGTTATTCCGCAGGACGGCGTTTTCGCCCGCATTGTAGGCCGCGAGGACGAGGGGGAGATTGCCGTTGAAGAGATTCATGAGGTAGCGGAGATAGCGGACGCCGCCGTCGATATTGGTTTCAGGATGGAAGGCATCCCGGACCTGCAGCGAGGCCGCCGTAGCCGGCATCAGCTGCATCAAGCCTTGGGCTCCGACCGGTGAGACGGCCAGGTGGTTGAAGTTCGATTCCGCCTTGATGACGGCTTTGACCAGGGAGGAGTCGACGCGGTATTTTGACGAAACCTTGGCGATCAGATCATCGTAGCCGGCCATATCCCCTTTCAACTCGAAGATGACTCTTTTTTCCTTCATCACGAGAACATAGGGAGCACCGTGCTCCGTGGGAATGTTGGTCAGATGGATGACTCCTTCGGAATCCGTATACTTGTAGATATCCGCATAACATGCAGAGGCGGTGAAGAACAGAAGGTTCATCACAAGCAAAAGCAGAAATTTTTTTGGACACATTATTTTTCTTGTATGACCTGTTGACAACATATCCCCTCCCTCTGATTGTCAATATACTTGAACCATTTCAGGAAATCAAGGTTTTTATCACGGCTGGTGAAGACCGCGCGATCTTCCGCTGTTGATTTTGCAGGGATATTCCTTTATAAATGAAATGGGGAAGTATCGGATCAGCCACGGAGGTGTGAACATGCCGCTCGTCACGTTTTATTTTCAGCTCCATCAGCCGTTTCGGCTCCATCCGGACCGGGGCAAGTTTCTCTGGGACGAGAAGAACCGGGCCATCTTCCTCAAGGTTGCGGAGAAGTGCTATCTCCCGGCGACCCGGATGTTTGCGGAGATGATCGCCGACCATCCTTCATTCAAGATCACCTTGTCCATGTCCGGGACGTTTCTGGAGCAGGCGGAACTTTACCGGCCCGACGTGATCCGGGCGCTCCAGGCGCTGCTGGATGCCGGAGAAAAGAACGCCCAGGTCGAGTACCTCGACGAGACCTATTACCACTCCCTGACCAGCCTCTTCGAGGATCCGCTGAGGTTGGAGTTCCGGGAACAGGCCTCCCTGCACCGGGAGATGATGAAGAGGCTCTTCGGGATCTCTCCGACCTCGTTTAGGAACACCGAACTGATGTACAACAACCCGATCGCGGAAGCGGTGGCCGACATGGGCTACCAGTCGATCCTCTGCGAGAAGCGGGACGACATGTTCAGCGGCGAAGGAGAAGGGGAGGCCGTCTCCCCCAACGCCGTCTTCCGCGCCAGGGATACGAACCTCATCGTCATCCCCCGTAACCGGGAGCTCAGCGACGACATCGCCTTCCGCTTTCCCCACACCCCGATCACGCCGGAGACCTATGCGCAGTACCTCGCCCGGGTCGACGGCGAAGTGGTGATGCTGGGCTACGATTTCGAGCACATCGGCGAGCACATCTGGAGCAACCTCGGGATCTTCGATTTCTGGCGGGGTCTGCCGAAGGCGTTGCAGAAACATGAAAGCATCGTCGCGGCGACGCCGACCGAGATCGCACAGAGGTTCAAGGATGTGCCGTGCCCGACCCTCAGCATCCACGGTCTGGCCACCTCCTCATGGGCGGACGCCGGCCGGAACACTTTCGGCTGGCTGGGCAACCCCACGCAATATGAGCTGTTCCGGGACATCGAGCGGATGGAAACGGCGGCGCGGCGGGCGGGGGGTGAATACCTGACCCAGTGGCGACAGCTAACCACCTCCGACCATGTCTATTTTCTCCACGAGCGGATCGGAGAGGATCATGCGGTCCATGCCTACTTCAACCCCTATGAGAACTCGATTGCCCGGCCGACGCATGTCCTTACCCGAAAAATCGACGATCTGGAGACCCAGATCCGGCGTTTTGTGGTCCTCAAGAAGAAGGAGACGACGGCCATCCTGATCATCTCTCCGGAAACGGGAAGGCTGCCCGAGGACATGGGTGCGCTCGCCCGGTTCGTCTCCGGCAAGAGCGGGGGGCAGGGGGAGGTGGTTTCCGCGCTCTGCGAGGGGCTCACCGAACGGGGGATCGATGTTCATCTGGCACTCCTCAACCTGAAGAAGCGGTTTCAGCGGGAGGCGCAGATGAACGAACTTCAGTGGCGGGAGGTGCGCTACAAGATCGATTCCGACAAGATCCACCTGGTCAGCTCTTCGATCTTCGCCGACAATCTGAGTGCCTACGCGGGCGACCCGATCCTGACAGCCGTGGAATTCCAGCGGGAGATCGTGAACAACGTCATTAAAACGGTAAGGGCGCGCAGCGAGGGGAGGCTGATCATCCACAGCCACGACTGGATGGCCGGGGGGGTGATTACCGCCTACGCCAATGCGACCGGTCTGCCGATCCTCCATACGGTGCACAACGTTTTCACGGCCTGCCTTCCGCTGGATCTGCTGGGCGGGATCAGTCTTGGCAGCATCTCCGATCGGCTCTATTTTACTGATATATGCGGGAAGGCGTGCATCGACTGCCAGGCGACCGCGATCAAGAATGCCACCATGATCAATTTTGTCGGCGAGAAATTCCTGCGGGAGGTTGTCGAGGACTACTTTCTGGATCGGGATCTTGTGCCGCCGAGTGTTCGCCACGAGGTCAAGGAGAAATACGCCCATGGCGCCGCCCGGGCAATCATGAATGCACCTGCTTCGCAGATGTACCCGGAGCGGTGCGGGGCGCTGGTTCGGAAGTACGGTCCGGACGACAACGTCCTGGATGCGAAACGGGAGAATCTCGTCGCCTTTCAGAACAGGACCGGTTTGACCGTCAATCCCGACGCGCTGCTCTATTTCTGGCCCTCGCGTCTCGACCCCTTTCAGAAGGGGGTCGAGCTCCTCGAAGAGATCTGCATTTCGTTTACCAGGCGGCATCCGGAGGTGCAGATCGCCATCGTGGCGGACGGGATAAATAACGACCGGACCCA
>Ga0209638_1002981_pt1 | contig 10246 bp, 9 predicted proteins | sample BarGraNGADG00211_FD_184490 | JGI IMG/M metagenome (GOLD analysis project Ga0209638, IMG submission 184490) | Arctic peat soil microbial communities from Barrow, Alaska - Barrow Graham LP Ref core NGADG0002-211 (SPAdes) (version 2) | ecosystem: Environmental > Terrestrial > Soil > Wetlands > Peat... | reverse complement strand
GGCTGCTCCGCCGGCCCACCCCGGCCGCGGCGGCGGCAGGAGGCGGCGCCGATGGGTGAGGCTCGAGCAGGAAGGGGGTCGCGATCGCGCGAGGTCGCGTCCGTAGCGGTCGCGACGCTCTGGGCCGGGGTACCTCCTGGTCCTCCCCTTCCAGCGTGTTTGGGTTCTTCCATGGCTGGGCTTCAAGCTTCAGCCTCCAGAAGTCGTGTTCTTGGGACTTGCACCGCGTCCGCTGCGATGTGGATACGGGGAAGAGTGCGCTGGCGATTCGCCTTCGCCGATGCCGCGGCGGCCGCATGGCTCGTCGCGAACTTGCTGGCGCTCGCGTGGTCGAGCGACCCGCACGGCCGAGACGGGCTCCTCGAAACGCTGGGTGCCGCCCAGTTGGTGTGTCTCTACGTCGCGGTGCGCGTCACGGCGACGCCGCAGCTCCTCGACCGTTTTGGCGAGTGGTTTGGGTATTCGGCCGCCGCGGCGGCGGCGATCGGGATCGCGGGCAGCGTCGCATCATATGCAGGGCTTCCCAACCGGCTGGCGACGGTGGCGCTGACGCCCGTCCCCTACCTCGGACACGCTGCCCGAGCGCAGGCCTTCACCGCTGGCCCGCAAATGCTCGCCAGCATTCTCCTCATGGCGGTTCCCCTGTTTGTCGCCGCCCGGATGAAGCAGGGATGGAGGCGCCGCGATCGCGCGCTGGTCCTCTTGCTTGTGCTGGGTCTCGGCGCCATGGTCTCGAAGACCGGGATGTGTCTTGCAGCGGCGCTGAGCGTGATGTGGGCGTCCGCCGAGCCGACCCGACAGGGACAACAATCGCGGCGCTCACGCGCGCGAGTGTGGGTGGCCGTCTCAATATGGTTGATCGTGACATTCGTGTTCTCGCTGGGATCGCACGTGATGGTGCTGCGCGAAGCCGCGGTACAGAGCATGAGCACGGCTCAACTGATCGGCGGCAGTCCGCTTGCGTCGTTTCGATGGCGCGACGAAGCCTGGGTCGTGATGCCTACGACGTACCTCTTCAACAAGCAGGCGAGTCTCCAGGCGATCGGACGTTCGTGGCCTGTAGGCGTGGGGCCAGCCGGCCAGCCCGCATTCACGTCGGGGCTGCAGCGCGAGGGGCGGTTTCCGAGAACGATCTGGCTCATCACCCCTCACTCAACCTACCTTGGGACGGTGGCCACACTCGGGGCCGCGGGACTCGCGGCTCTCCTGTTGATCCTCGTCGTGGGTATCATGACTATCAAGCGCCTGCTGGCCGACTCGACCCGCCCGCGGTGGGAAGCTGCCGCCTACGCCGGAGTCGGCGCGGCCTTTCTGATCGAAGCGATCTCGACCGACCTGCTCAACTGCAGGCACTACTGGTTTCTTCTCGCCGTGATGGCTGCGCGGCTGGACTCGCGCGCGCTCGGTGTCCTGGGCCGCGTTCACGTGCGACTCGGGCCCACTGCGGGCGGCGGCCGCCGACGTGCGGGCGTTGCCCCTTCCGCGACGCGAACGCTGATACGGTCTATTCGATGGGCACGCTCGAGCACTTCGATGAAACCGAGCAGGCACGGGCTGCCTTCCCTGCACGTCTCCCCCCAGTGGCCACATCACGTCTTCCGAGACGATCCCAGTCGCTCACAACCGACAGGCCCCTTGCCGTTCATCCAGCCACCCGAGCCCATGGCGCCAAGCAACCGATAGGACGGCGGCAGCCGGCGAACGGTCTGGCACAATGCGCCGACAGGCCATTATAAACAGTCGATCGGCCCAACCGGAATGACGTAGAATCCATGACAGTTTATGACACCGAGCGACTCTTCAGCCCTGCCGGCTGCCATGGAAGGCAGCGAGCAGGCCAGAGCGCACCGCCGGCTGCGCCTCCAGGAGGGGACCCGTCGCCTGCTGCACGGGTTCTCGCGCGCCGCCTCGTCCGCCCTCAACCTGCCCGCCGGTCTTGCCGTGTGGTGCCACGAGGCCACCGACGTCTTTGGGGCCGGGCGCGCGTCGGCGTGGCTCCACGACCGTCGCAGCCAGGAACTGGTGCTCGTCGCGACCTCGGGCACGACGGACGTGGCGGAGGGCACCCGGCTCCGCACCGACAGCCCGCAACTCCCGGCGGCGGCGATGCATCACGACGGCGCCCGGGTCGGCCGTGGCGCGAGCGGACAGGGCTCGCTCGGGGTCCTGACCGTTCCCCTCAGGGGGCACCGGCGCGCACTGGGCGTGCTCGTGCTCAACGAGGTGCCGACCAGCCTGATCGAAGACGACGACCTGGTCGCGGAGGCGGACGAACTGGGCCGGCAGCTCTCGGCGGCGATCGAGAACCTCCTGCTGCTGGAGGATGTCCTGAAGTCGCGGCGTGAACTGGCCCACACCTTCGACTCGCTCGAGGACCTCGTCGCGGTCTGTGGCCCGGGCCTGCAGGTGGTCCACGTGAATCGCACGCTGGCCGACCGACTGACCCTGCCCGCCGGCCGGCTGTTCGGCCGGCCTCTGGCCGATCTGCTGGACCGGGAGGCGGCGGCGTGGGTGAGATCGGAAGACCTCGCGAGCGCGCTGCGGGCCGCCACCCCCGCCGCGCGCGAACTGGACGACGCGACGCTGGGGGGCCGGTTCACGATGACGCTGACGCCGTTGCCCGGCCCGGACGGGCGGCCGGCGGGGGCGGTCTTCGTCGCGCGTGACGTCACGAACCAGGCGCGGCTCGAGGCCGAACGCGCCGCGCTGCAAGAGCGGCTCACCCAGTCGGAGAAACTGGCGGCGCTCGGCCAGTTCATCGCCGGCGTGGCGCACGAACTCAACAACCCGCTCCAGGCGGTACTCGGGCACGTCGAACTCCTTCGACGGCAGGGCCGGATCCCGCCCGGCATCAGGCGCGAGCTGAGCCTGGTCTTCCGGGAAGCGGACCGCGCGGCGCGCATCGTGGACAACCTGCTGGTGTTCGCCGGGGGCCACACGGCCACGCTCCGCCCGATCGCGCTCAACGCGGTCGTCACGCAGACGCTGGCGCTGCGCGCGGCGGCGTGCCGGGCCGCCGGCATCGACATCGTCCGGCGGCTGGACGAATCGCAGCCGCGCGTGGCCGGCAACCGGCTGCTGTTGCAGCAGGCCCTGTTCAACGTGCTGATCAATGCCGAGCAGGAGCTGGCGGCTCGGGGCGGCGGACGGATCGAGGTGTCTACACGGGTCCCGGCTGGCGGCGACGTCGTGCGTGTGCAGGTGCGCGACACCGGGCCAGGAATCGCCGCCGCGGCGCTGCCTCGCCTGTTCGAGCCGTTCTTCACGACGAAGGACGTCGGGAGGGGAACGGGCCTCGGCCTCGCGATCACCTACGGCATCGTCAAGGATCACCGGGGAACGCTGACCGCGGGGAACCATCCCGACGGCGGCGCGGTGTTCACGATCGACCTGCCGGTGTCGAGAGAGCGGCCTCGAGAACGGAAAAAGACGACGACACGGCAGCGGGACTGACGACCCTCGACACCGCCGCGTGGGTCCACAGAGCGGGCGAAAGACACGATGGACGACACATTCCTCACAACCGCCGAGGTCCTCGAATACCTGCAGGTCAACCTGCGGACCGTCTACCGCCTCCTGAAGGCGGGCAAGATCCCCGCGATCCGGATCGGCCGGCAGTGGCGCTTCCGCAAGTCGGACCTCGACGCGTGGCTGGAGCACCAGCGGCCTCGCGGCGCACGTGGTGGCGCTGACCCCCAACCCGCCGCCGCGGCGTCCGCCGAGCACCCGACGCCGGTCCCCGCCCCGGCCTTCCGTCCGGGGCCCGCCCGGGTGCTGGTGGCGGATGACGAGGAGAGCATCCGCGAGCTGCTGGCCAAGACGCTGGCGCTGGCCGAATATGACGTCGAAACGGTCCCGAACGGCCAGGCGGCGATCGACCGGCTGCGCGCGGGCGTCTACGATCTCCTGATCACCGACCTGCGCATGCCCGGCGTTGACGGGCTCGCGTTGATCCGCGAGGCCCGCCGCCTCCAGCCGACCCTGCCGGTGGTCATCATCACGGGCTACTCGACCGAGGCCAGCGCCATCGAGGCCATTAACCTGGGCGTGTCAGGCTACCTGACCAAGCCATTCCGGGTGCCAAAGGTCCTGGCCGTCGCCGCAAAGGCGTTGGGAGAATAAGGACCGCGTTCTCCGCACCCCCCTCCACAAAACCTGAGGCGCTTCCGAACCGGCGCCTGAGCACCCGACCCAATTACGAAGTTGGCATGTTTCTTTCATTAGGGGCATACGAATGCTCACGAAAGACGTCAATGTCATATAAAGTCTGGCTTTAGACGCTCGATAAGTGACAAAGTAAGGTCATTGATATGACAAAAAATGACATTGACGAGATCGGAAGCGCGTTTTTGACCACCGAAGAAGTGATGGCGATCCTTCGGGTGAATATCCGAACCATCTACAGGCTCATCCGCGCCAGGGACATCCCGGCGGTGCGGGTGGGTCGGCAGTGGCGATTCCGACGCAGCGACCTCGAGGTCTGGCTCGCGGCCGGGATCGGTCCATCGCATAGGGCAGGTGCCCAACGAGGAGCCGCCAGCGGCATGCAGGCGGCATCCTTCAGTCGACCACCGTGCGTGCCGCGCCGTGGACGCTTCTCCACGCAGGAGTGAGATTATGAACCGCAATCACCTGTTCGTCGCAACCGTTGTCCTGTGCGCCGCCGCCTTCGTGCCGGCCAGCGTGTCCGCCCAGACCACCGCCGATATCGCCGTGAGCGCCACCGTCAACGCCCGCTGCACGATCACGGCGGCTCCCGTGGCCTTCGGGGTCTATGACCCGCTCGTGACCAACGCGGTAGCGCCTTTGGACGGCATGGGTTCGGTGACCGTCGCCTGCACGAAGGGATCGGTCCCGACGATCGCGCTCGGCCCGGGCGCGCATGCCTCCGGGTCGACTCGCCGGATGATCGGCGCGGCGGTGCCCAATGACTTCCTGACCTACGAACTGTACCAGCCGGCCGGCTACCCGGCAGTGTGGGGCACCACGGGTCCTAACCTCTACACGGCGGCTGCGGCGGCGGACAAGACTGCGCGGACGTTCACGGTGAACGGGCGCGTCGCAGGCAGCCAGGACGTCTCCACCGGGACCTACAACGACACCGTCGTCGCCACCGTGAACTTCTAACCTCGTGCGGCGAGCCGCCGATACACTGAGCGGCGATGGCTGGAGGGCAGGTAACCAACCCTGCCCCGGCAACGGACCAAGGCTATGACCAGTGCACAGCACCTGAGGGGAACGATGGCAGGCCACTCCTGGCGAATGCTCATTGTGTGGACGATGGTCGCGGCCGGCCTGGCCTTGGGCCAGGCCACCGCCGCCCGGGCCGCCTCGTTCAGCGTCAACCCGACGCAGGTGTTCCTGTCCGCCTCCACCAGGAGCGCGCTGGTCACCCTGAAGAACGAAACCGACCAGCCGATGCGGTTCGAGCTCAGCGTCATGAGCTGGAGCCAGGAACCCGACGGCCAGATGCAGCTGGCACCAACCGAAGACATCGTCTTCTTCCCGGCACTGCTGACGCTCAACGCCCGCGAGGAACGGAAGGTGCGGGTGGGGGTGACCGTGCCCCCGGGCGCCGTGGAGAAGACGTACCGGTTGTTCGTCGAAGAACTGCCCCCGCTCGAGCAGCGGGAGGCGCCCGCCGGCGTCGTGATGCGGACGAAGATGGGCATCCCGATCTTCCTTCAGCCGGCCAGGCTGACCGCACAGGCGGCGCTCCGGGACCTGGCGGTCACCGGCGGCCGCCTGTCCTTCCGGCTGCTAAACACCGGCACGGTGCACTTCACGCCCGACGGGGTTCGCGTGCGGGGTTTCGATGCGTCCGGCGCGGCGGTGTTCGACCAGACGGCCACCGCCTGGTACGTGCTGGCGGGCGGGGTTCGCGCGTTCGAGCTCCCTGTGCCGGGCAACCGATGCGGGCAGATCAGGTCGTTCACGGTCGAAGCGCAGCTGCCGGGCTCGACATTGAAAGACACGCTGCAGACGCCCGACGGCGCCTGTGGAAAGCAGCCGTAGACCACCGGGGACCACGGTCCTCCAGAGAGCGATCATGTCACCGCTTGCAACGTCTCCAGCCATAGCGCTCCGGGCGATTGCAGCGGTCGTGTCCCTCGGCCTCGTCGCGGTGGCGCTCGACGCACGCCCTGCCGCCGCCCAGCCACCCTCCAGCCAACGCGCGCTGCTCTCACTCTTTGTGAACCAGACCGACCAGGGCGAAGTTCTCGTGATTCTCCGGGACGGTGGCGTCCTGATCGAGGTCGCCACGCTCGACCGGGCCCGGCTGACCAACTACCAGGGCCGCCGCGAGACCATTGGCGACCGCGTGTTCGTGTCCCTCGCGTCCCTCGCACCCGGCATCACCTACGAACTCGACGAGCAGGCCCTCTCTCTGAAGATCACCGCGGCGGCCGCGTATCTCGGCTCGGTCGTCATCGACCTCGCGCCCGTGCGCCCGACGTACGTGCATGCCCGCGCGACGAGCGCGTTCCTGAACTACGGCGTGAACTGGAACCGCTCGAACGGCGCCGACGGTGCGATCGAGGCAGGAGTCTCCATCGGACCGGCCCTCGCGCAGAACACGATGTCCTGGGATCCGAATCGCGGGTTCCTTCGTGGCCTGTCCAACGTCGTCCTCGACCAGCGGGAGCGGATGCAGCGCTGGACGATTGGCGACAGCGTGGTGGCGCCGCGGGGCCTGGGCTCCGGCATGCTCATCGGCGGCGTGCGCGTGGCGCGCGAGTACGGCCTCGACCCGTACTTCGTGCAGATTCCCACGCTCGGCGTGTCCGGCACGACGCTCACGCCGTCCACGATCGACGTCTACGTGAACGGCCGCCTGATCTCGCGGGAGCAGGTGGCGCCCGGTTCGTTCAAGATCGCGAACGTCCCGATGCCGAACGGCAGCAACGACACGCGCGTCGTCATCCGAGATGCCTTCGGACGCGAGCAGCAGGTGGCCGCCCCGTACTACATGACGACGACGGGCCTCGCGCGCGGCCTGCACGACTACGACTACGCCGTCGGTTATCCGCGACAGGGCGGCGGGACGACGAACTGGACATACGGCGGGCTGTCCGCCATCGCCAGGCATCGCTACGGGTTCACGGACCGGGTGACGGCCGGCTTCGTCGCCGAGGCCGATGCCGCGGGCGTCTCCGCCGGTCCAGCGGTGAACCTCCGGTTGCCCGCTGGCGAGGTCGAACTGGCTGTGTCGGCCAGCCGCGTTCGCGGCCTGGCTGGTGCGGCCGTCTCGGCGGGCTATACCTATACCACCAGATCGTTGAGCCTCGGCGCCCGCGTGCGCTCGATGACTGCGGCCTACTCCACGCTGACCATTCTGCGCCCGGAGGACCGGGTGAAGATCGAGGCGGCCGGAACGGTCGGCGTGCAGATTTGGTCGCGCCTGAGCCTGTCCCTCCAGCAGGCGGTGTCGGAGGCCCATGTCGGCGGGATCGCCTCGCACACGGCGCTGTTCGGCTCGATCGGTCTCGGCCGGGCGATCACGCTATTCGTCAACGCGTCACGGTCGGTCGAGCCCACCGGCGCCCGGACGTCGATCTTCGCCGGCGTCGGCGTGGCCCTCGGCAGCCACACCAACGCGAGCGTGTGGGCGCACACGGGCACGGACGGCGCGGGGGCGAGCGCCGAAGTACAGCGGTCGCTGCCGATCGGCAACGGCATCGGGTACAGGGCGCGCGCGGCTCTCGGCGGGAACAGCCAGGCGGAGGGCATGGTCGAAGCTCAGGGACCGTACGGCCGCTACGAGGCGGGACAGGGAGTGCTGAACGGCGAGCCGAGCACTTACGCGAGCGTGGCGGGCGGCCTGGTCGTCATCGGCGGCGGCGTGCATCCAACCCGACCCGTCAACGGGAGTTTCGCACTCGTCCGGGTGCCGGAGGTCGGCGGCGTGCGGACGTACCTGAACAACCAGGAGATCGGCCGCACGGACGGCCACGGCAACGTGCTCATCTCGAACCTGCTGCCCTACTACGCGAACCGCGTGGCGATCTCCGACCAGGACGTGCCCATCGACCGCGACGTCCAGACGGTCGAGCAGTCGATTGCGCCCCCGTTCCGTGGCGGCGCGCTCATCGTCTTCCCCGCCAGCCAGCGCCAGACCGTCGTCGGCACCGTCGCGCTGACCGTCGGCACGCAGACGGTCGTCCCCGCCCTCGGCGAGTTGACCGTGTCGGTGGGCGACAAGTCGTTCTCGTCCCCGATCGGCCAGAGCGGCCAGTTCTACTTCGAGAATCTCCCGCCCGGGCAGCACCCGGCGGTGGTATCGTTCAGGGGTACGACCTGTCGGCTCACGATCCGGGTGCCGAGGTCGACCGCCCCGGTGCTCCGCCTCGGCATCGTTCGATGCGAGGCGCCGGAGGACAAGTAGGCCGAGACCGAATCGTCATGAGCACTACCGCTCCGCCCCGCCCCGCCCGCATGTCGGCCTGGCTCATCGCAGCCTGCGTCGCCGTCGCGTTGTCGCTGGGCGCGGGACAGGCGCGGGCGGCGTGCACGGTGTCCCTCGTATCGAACGTCGCGTTCGGCACGTACGACGTGTTCAGTGCGAGCCCGCTCGACTCGACCGGCCAGATTTCCTACCGCTGCACCGCCGGCGGGACGCGCCCGACCGTCCGGATCACGCTCACGCGCGGCAACAGCCCCACGTACGCGGCGCGCCAGTTGAAGTTGAGGCAAGGCGCGGACGTGCTCCTGTACAACCTGTACTGGGATTCAGCCCGCCTGCTGGTGTGGGGTGACGAGACCGAGGGGACGAGCGCGTACTACGCCACCTACGAGCCAGGCTCGGGTCAGGTCAACGTGAACGTGTTCGGCCGGGTCCCGCCCGGGCAGGACGCCGCGGTGGGCAGCTACACCGACTCCATCACCGTCGTCGTGAATTTCTAGAAGTGAATCGTGACGCCGCGGCCGTCGGTGGCCATGGCCACGATGGGCGGCGTGTTCTTCCCGCTGACCGGCGTCGCGCTGGCGCCTGGCTGAAGCGGATAGACGAAGGCGTCTTTGCCGCAGCGGATCTTGACGTCCGGCTGGCCCGGCTGTCTGGTGGAGGAGGTCTGGCTTCCCGGCAGCGCGGCGGCGCCCGCGGTCTCGACGAAGCACGTCCGGGTGACGGTCACCGACACGCCCATCGCCGCGCTCCCCGACTGCGCGCCTGCTGGCTGCGCCACGAAGGCGCCGACGAGGGCCAGGACCACCGCCAGCGGAGCCCGACGATCGATGCGGACGATGCGTTCGCTGGTGGCGATGTCCATCGTCGTTCTCCCTGACCGTGGCATCCCGGGGATGACGCGGGGAACTGCCGGTGCTGCACGCCTCCGGCGTGCGCGCCCGAGCCGAGTACTGCGATTTTCGCGCCAGCGGATGCCCGCCGAAGGCCTCGAGCGGAGCGCTGGCTATTACCCGCGTGTTTGCTGTCATTTGCAGGGATATTCGAGCACGGGACCACGGGCCGGCGCACCCGCGGAAGTCGCGGCCGTGTGCTAACATTGTCTGCTTAGTGGGCGATATCGCACGCTTCTCCCGCACACGCACTGCCGCCGCCATCTCGGCTGACCAAGGACCGGTTCCGCCTGCACGACGGCTACAGCATCGATCTGAAGGTCGCGACGGTCCTGCACGGGCTCGGCTTCGACCAGGCCGACTTCGACCGGCCCACCGAGACGTTCTCGGGGGGATGGCAGATGCGCATCGCGCTCGCCAAGCTGCTGCTGGCCCGCCCGAATCTCCTGCTGCTCGACGAGCCGACCAACCACCTCGACCTCGAGGCGCGCAACTGGCTCGAGACGGTACCTGCACGACTACCCGCACGCCGTCATCCTCGTCTCGCACGACCGCTACTTCCTCGACGCGGTCGTCACCCGCATCGCCGAGGTCTACCTTCGGACGCTGAACGACTACCCGGGCAACTACAGCCACTACCTCGACGAGAGCCAAGCCAGGCTGGAGCGGGTGCGCGAGGCCAAGCGCCAGCAGGTCAAGGAACTGGCGCGGATGAAGCAGTTCATCGACTGGTTCCGCTACCAGGCCACGAAGGCCGCGCAGGTGCAGAGCCGGATCAAGATGCTCGAGAGTATTGGTGATACTTGAATGATACGATTAAGTGGCGTGCGCGGGCGCACGCAAACATGTCCCGCCCCCGACAACTGCTGATCGCTGCCCTTCTGGTACACGCGCTGATCGGCGCGACGGCCGCGGCCCGCAGCGGGGCGCCGGCGGGCGACTTCGATCG
>Ga0209638_1002979_pt1 | contig 10248 bp, 4 predicted proteins | sample BarGraNGADG00211_FD_184490 | JGI IMG/M metagenome (GOLD analysis project Ga0209638, IMG submission 184490) | Arctic peat soil microbial communities from Barrow, Alaska - Barrow Graham LP Ref core NGADG0002-211 (SPAdes) (version 2) | ecosystem: Environmental > Terrestrial > Soil > Wetlands > Peat... | reverse complement strand
GAGACTGGATATCGCGCCTACCGGTTCGATCGTCAGGGAGAAGTCCTTGAACGCAGCCTGGCCGGCACTGACGACCTTGAGATTAAAGGCGTACGTGCCAGGCGTGGTGGGAGTGCCCTGGAGCGCAGCAGTCGTCGACATGGTACCCCCGAGCGCAACAGCCCCCGAGGTGACGCTGGGCGTCAGCTGGTAGAGCGCCAGTCCGACAGGAAGGTTCCCGCTGTTCAGGGACCAACTGTAGTGCGACCCGTCACCACCGACAGCATTGAGTACCTGGTAGTATGGAACGTTGACCCAACCCGTAGGAAGAGAGGACGGGGTTGTGATGGCAAGACCCGAACCATAGATCGTCAGCGTGTACGCCTGCGTATCGACGCTGTTTCCGTCAGTGACCTGAACGGTGAAGGGATAGTCGCCTGCGATGGTAGGTGTTCCCGAGATCGTACCGGACGAGCTCAGCGTCAGGCCGACGGGGAGAGCTCCGGCAGACACCGTATAGGTGTAGGAGCCGGTTCCACCGGTCGTCGTGATGTCAGTCGAGTATGCCTGGTCGACTGCGCCGTCCGGAAGGGTCAGTGTCGTGATCGCAACATCGGAGAACACTTGATCGGCCATCGTGACGTTGTTCGCATTGTCATAGGCGACGACAAAGAATCCCTTGCCGGCGGGGATCTGAGCCGATGTAGTAGCTGCCGGAGCAACCATGACATGAGCCCACGTCCCTGGATCGGTGCCCATGGTGCCGTAGTAGACCGCATAGCCCCAGAGACCACTTCCAGAGTCGGAGCCAGTGAAGTTGACCTTCCAGTTTCCGGGCGTTCCCGCTTCGACAGAGGTCACAGCGGCAGTTGGGTTCACTGTGTCGACGTAGACTGGGAAGCTCACCGTTTGCGGGGCATCGTACCCCAGCTGGCCAACAACCTTCTCTGCCTTGGCCACTGTATTCATGTAATATTGACCGTCGGAAACCACAGTGCCGCCGGCATCCTCGCCGTACCACTGCCACGGCGCATTGCCGCTCCAGTACCACGAGTAGTCCGGATTGCTGTAGCTGGCGTAGTCGCCTTTCCATACGTTATTGACGTCATCGATGAGTTTCACGAGACTGTTCGAAGAGTCACGGATCTCGACCTTGAGGTTCTCGATGTTACGCAACACGTAGATGTTGTTCTCAACACCGCCGTTCGGGCCATCTGCCGCCCGGTCCGGGTTGATGGCGATGGTGTTTGCATTGAATGAACCCGTGAACGTCTTGCCCATCTGGTTCCAGCCGTTGGTGGGGTCTTCTGGCCACGTGGCACCGGTCTTGCCAAGATCAGTGGACGATTTCCAGAAGTTGGCAGAGTAGCTGTCGGCACGCATCGGCAGATCGACCAACGGGTTGAAGGTTGGCGCCCATGTGCTGCTGTCAAAGTCGTTCCAGTTGCCCAGGTAGCCCATGTACGGAACATGCAGTGCCACTCCGGAAACAGGCGTGAATGTAACGAATCCTTCGACATATGGGAAGTAGTTGTAGCTCAGGCTGACCGCGGTCGCGTTGACCGTCACCGTCACGGTACGGGTTCCACCCGCGGGCACGGTAACAGTAGATGGCGAGGCGGCAAATGTCGCTCCTGGGATCGCATAGGACTTCGCTGTGTCGCCGGCATTGACCCACTGGACAGTTCCGGTGACGACGTATGCGACGGCGTCAATGCCTGAGTTATGCAGGACAAGAGGGAACGTTATCGGATCAGACTTCCAGCTTTCCAGCGATCCCAGCGCGACAGCAGCCTCACCGGTCCCCTGGCTCGCGACTGTTACATCGTTGTGGAGGACATTGTACACGTCGATGCGCCCTGCGCCCTGCAGCCTCGGCGAATAGGGAAGGTCGGTGGTGTCGAGCAGCAGGACTGCCGTGTTCATGAGCGCAGTCTTGACCTGTTCGACCGTCCACGCAGGATGAGCAAGCCTGATGAGAGCTGCAACTCCCGCAACGTGCGGGGCCGCCATGGACGTGCCGCTCAGGTTGGCATATGAGCCTTGAGCCACGGGGACGGTCGACCAGATGTTGCCGCCAAGAGCCGTGACCTCCGGCTTGAAGGTCAGGTTCGGTGTGGCACCCCATGAGGAGAACGTAGAGATAGTGTTGGCGGCCGGATTGGGGGTACTCGCATAGTGCCCAAGAAACTTCAGCCGGCCCGTGCCGTCGCCGACTGGAGCAGCAGCTTTGGCCCTGAGTGTCAGACCATCCGCCTGGGTGATGGAGACAGACGTCAGCGTCGATCCATCCGTCGCCATCGAGATCGTGCCGGTCGTGTTGTTCGCGATGATGACGCCGACGGCCCCACGGTCTGCGGCGTTGTTGATCTTCATGAAGAAGCTGGTCGTGCCGCGGTCCATGAGAGCTATCTTGCCGGTGAGTGTGAGCCCGGCGAAGTCGTCAGGATACGCTCCGTCGCCGGGATCGCGCCCCAAGCCGCAATAGACGTACTCGTAGCCTGCGCCGGCATTGTCGCCAAGAGATACGACCGGATCAGGCGAAGTGCTGCCCGTGAAGTAGACATAGTCGGCTGCTGCTGTCGTCTCAGTGACACCCCATCCTGCAATGACACTGTTCTCGGTCGAGGCAACCGCAATGGCTCCAGGAGTGACGGCAGGCGACCCCAGCGTCGAGTAATCCGGGTAGAAGTTGTAGTTAAACGGAGACGAATAGTGAGACGCGCTGTTGCCTGCAGAGAGAGTTGCCACGATGCCGGATGCAATGGCATTCTCGATGGCGATGCGCTCTGGATCCGTCGGGTCGTCAAATCCTGCGACGGAGCCAAAACTCATGTTGACCGACAGAACAGCCGGATGCGAGCCCTCGGGGCCACCGTCGAGGTTGTTCGGATCCGCCATGTATTCCCACGCCGCGATGATTTGCTCGCTCCACGCAGAACCGATGCCTGCAGGTGAGATCTTGGCGATGATGATCTTGGCTTTGTTGGCAACACCCCTGACGGAGCCGTCCGCCGCGATGATGCCCGAGACGTGCGTCCCATGCTCGTTGGTGTCCATGGGGTCGTGATCAGGGGCTATCAGGGCTGGGTTGTCAAGAGCACCGGCATTGTCGCCGGCAAAGTCATAGCCTGCAACGATCTTGGCAGTCGGGAACCCATGGTTGGTCCCGTCGCCGCCGAAGTCGGGGTGCGTGTAGTCCACACCGGTATCGACGACGCCCACGTAAGCCCCTGTCCCGTCGACGCCTGGATCTGGATCGTCAGGCACAGCGTTCACGCCTATTGAAGAGTTGCTCGTGGTGTCCTCAAGCTGAGTCAGGCGGCTGAAGTGGATATTCGCCCGGCCAACTGCATCAGCCAGCTTTCCCAGGTCCTTCACGGCAACCAGAGCAGAGTAGCCGTTAAACAGGATCGAGAAACGCTTGACATCCTTGAGTGCGATGCCCTTTGACTGAACAGCGTTGATCGATGCATCCTGGCTGGTCCTGATGCTTGCGACGGCAGGAGCCGCCATGGACGGCGTCATCGTCGTCAGTGACGAGGAATGCTGTACCGCATACGCGGCAATCGTTGGCTCTTCGGGGACGGTGACCAACACGTGGACGTAGCCATCCTTGAACAACTTCATGGCGGCAACATCCGGCGGAATCTGGAACCCGTCAACCACGAGACCCGGTGCGTGTGCGTTGTCCGCGGAACTGGATCCGAGTGAATTCAGGTAGTCAGACTGGGCCTTGCGAGCCTCAGCTTCCGTAATCCCCTGGGGGCCAGCAGCGCTGGCCGTTGTTGGTGCAAGTGCTAGAACCATGCTCAATACGATGATGATTGCAAGCATTTTGCGAGTGAATCTCATTGGTCCCCCTCTCCAGATTTGTGATACGTCGGCGGCCAACAAACGACAGCGACCGCCATTGCCCATTCGATACGACCTCAGTGCCTAGTTTGACCTCTCGCGACGGCGTCCGTTTCGCATTGAGCACCTGGTGACGCGTTCACAACTGAGTTCCCGTCACCAAAACGCGTTTCGGAATACCGCCCTCTGGTCCGTAAGGACCGGTTGAAGTAGTGAAGCACGGCTCATGTCTCATTCCGATAGCATATAGTACAGACTCTGAAAAGTCAACAACAGGTGAACCATCCGAGACCCTGCTGGTTCGACCACCCCGCACCCTCGGGCAGTACCGGCTATCCCGAGGACAGACTACGGTGTCACTCCGTGGCTTCCCGAGTCGCCAGGAGCCCGGCCGTAGTCGTCATCGTAGCGCTCGATGTCGTCTTCACCGACGTACTCTCCGTTGGAGACCTCGATGATTTCCAATGGAACAGCTCCGCGGTTCGCGAGACGGTGCAGAGTTGATTTGGGAACGTAGGCGCTCTCACCCTCATGGATGGTGAACGTTCGGTCCCCTACCGTCACTTCGGCGGCACCCCGGATGACGACCCAGTGCTCGGTCCGATGGTGGTGCAGCTGCAGCGATAGCTTGCTCCCGGTGTTGACGATGATGCTCTTGATCTTGAAGCGTTCGCTGTGCTCCAGAACACGGTATCGACCCCATGGCCGGATGACCTCCAGATGCTCGACGGCTTCTGGACGACCTTCCTTCTCCAGCTGCTCCTGCAGGGCCTTGACGTTCTGACTGGCTCCCCGCCGTGTCACAAGAACGGCATCATCAGTGTCTACGACGACGAGGCTATCGACGTCCAGCACCGTGACAAGGCGCTTGTTGCCGACGACGACCGTGTTGCGGACGCCCAGCGTGACAACATTGCCCCTGAAGATGTTTCCGTCAGCACCGCATTGCTGCGACTCAGCATAGGAGTCCCAGGAACCCATATCACTCCACGTAAGGTCCATGGGAACGATGGCGACATTGGCGGCCTTTTCCATGACTGCGTAGTCGATCGAGATGGACGGCATTTCCGCAAAATGGGCCAGAGCAACATCGTACCCCTGGTCCAATCGTGAGGCTAGCTCAGGAGCAAGCTGCCTCAGAGCCTCCTGGAACGACGAGACCATGAATGCAAACATCCCGGCATTCCAGAGGTAGTCCCCTGCCTGCACGTATGCCCGTGCGAGCTCAAGTGAAGGCTTCTCCGTAAATTGAAGGCATCGGGCGTATCCGTCTGCAGCTTCTCCAGTCTGAACATACCCGTAGCCGGTCTCAGGACGCGTGGGCCGGACACCGAAAGTCACAAGATACCCAGCTTGAGCAGCCCGCTCCGCGATCCGGACGGTCTCCACGAAGCGTTCCACAGGTTCAATGACGTGATCAGACGGAAACACGCAGATGGTTTCATCTGTTGATGCGTTCAGTCGGTCTCTGGCATAGGCTACTGCGAGTGCTATTGCAGGAGCGGTGTTTCGCCCCTCGGGTTCGCAGACAATGTTCGGAATGGCTTCCTGAGCACGCCCTTCCAGTGCATCCTTCACGAAGAAGTAGTAGTCGCTGTTGGTCACAATGATGACGTCATGGGCAGCTACCAGTGCGAGCGCCCTGTCCAGGCACATATCCAGCAACGACCTCCCCTCGAAGATCGGCAGGAACTGCTTTGAGTAGCTGCGGCGCGACATCGGCCACAGACGTGTTCCACGTCCACCTGCTAGAATGATGATTTTCATGTCCTCTCCTTCGCGCTGAACCGTCGCCGCTGCACCCGGCTCCCTCGACGCAGCCCTGCCTGCCGGCTGCTACCCATCGACCGTGATGGCGGGACTTGCACCATTACTTAGCCCATCACCCTCCGCGCCCTTCATCAGCGACGGTGATCTGGCCGAGACCACGATACGGTACGTCCCGGCCGGTAGTGCCGCCGGAACGCTCCACGTGTACGATCGGGTCGATGCCCCAAGGCCTCGTGCCAGTGTTTGCCAAGGTCCTGCATCTGGGGCAAGCAGAACGTCATAGTACTCCGCGATATCTCGTCCCGACACAAGCCACGCCACGTTCACCGTTGAACCCCGTAGAATCGGCGTCCCCACTGACGGCTGCGTCACGCTCACGACGGGCGCAAGCCTGCCAAGTTCGGCCGTCACTCCAGTATCATCTGGGAGCATCCCATGGCCGCGCGCCAGCGTCCTGATGGCCGAGGGGACGTCCCCTTGTTTCTCCTCAAGCCGAGCGAGCAGGAGGAACCCCGCAGGCGTCGGCGCTTCGCCCTCGACGGCCTTCTGGTACAAGCCCCGGGCACGGTCATATGCTCCAGCGTCTTCAGCCATGCGCCCGTCCACGATCAGCGCTTCACCATATGCGGGATCCAGCGCGTAGGCCCGGTCAAGCGCCTGTCGGGCCAGCGTGTCGTTGCGGTACAGCGCATGATAGGCGAACCCAAGGCCCGTCCACGTCCCAGGATCAGCGGGGTCCAGCGCCGTAAGCGTCTTGTAGACGTTCACCGCTTCAGAATTCGAACGCGACACAAGGAACTGCGCATAGTCGATGAGGCGTGAGGCGTTGTGCGGGTCCAGTGCAGCAGACCTCTCGTACAGCGCTATGATGTCGGCGTCGAGTGGGGAACTCGCGCCGCCGAACAGCGATGCCTGCTGAACTAGTGCCTTGGCATGCTGGAAGGGAAGCGCGGCATCAAGGCGATTCAAGCCGGATGCGACCGTCAGCATTGTCGGCCCGGCGGTATTGTCACCGCGCTGTGCAGCGGCTGCAAGCAGGTCCGCACTCAACGCAAGGGCGGCCGTCACAGTCAGAACACATACTACCAGCGCAGCGACTGCTCGTCGTATGGTCCGGGTCCGCCTGCCTGGTGGTATTGGCGTATCAGCGTCAGCGTCGTGGACAGCCCTCGGGATCCCGACCGCAGAGCCGGCGACGACCGCCAGCAGAATAGGGACGGCGAAGAACTGAAAGTCCCAGTCGATGAATGCGTGCAGGAGAATTGCCACTGCCCCGACGAGAATGGCAACTACCAGTGCACCTTCACGTCCACCCACACGTGCCCGGCGAACCATCGTCCTCCCTGTGATCCACAGAAACGCTGCCTGTATGGCAACGCCAACCAGCCCAAGTTCCGTAAGGGTCTGAAGCACAATCGAGTGGGGATCGGATGAGAAGAGCATTGTCGCCCGATACTGCATATAGACGCTCGAGTACGTCCCTGCCCCGCTGCCTAGAACGGGGTAGTGCGCGAAGTAGCGCAGGGCGTCGCCTACCATTGCCACTCGCCCTCCCGCGTCAGCGGTCGTCCGCACAGGGTTCATCAGCTCGGCGGGCAGTCGGATGATGCGGGAAATCACGGGTGCGATGATGTCCTGGCGTATGGAGGGAATCAGCGTGAGGAGGCCAACAACAGCCGCGAGGCCCCCATAGACGGCCAGCACTCTGTTCAGGCGCGGACGGGGAAGCAGCCCCAGCCTGAAGCCCATGACGGGCAGCATGAACGCCACGAACCCAAGGGCGAGAATACCTCCTCGTGACTCAGTGAGTGCTACGCCGACAAGCAGGACCGGGAGTCCTGCAACGTAGCTCCAGCGCCTCCGACGCGAAGAAGACAGGAAGACGAGCACTGCGCCCACCGAGATGGGCAGGAGCAAGTACGCCGCCAACGTGTTTGCGTATGCGAATGGCATGCCGAGGCGTCCAGCATTGTTGACTCCGAGCCATCGTACGACTGGAGTCCACCCAGGCGACAGCATCCCACGGCTGGAAAGAAGGAACAGGACGGAGCCGGTGCCGGCGAGCACAGCACCTCCCCAGAACACCGTCTGAGCCGTCCGATCGATTCCCTCCCAGGATCCCAACGTGTGACGAGCCCCATCAAACAACCCGGCCAGTGCCACGGCTTTCAGCAGCTCCAGGATCGATGCCCATCGATAGACTGACCAGATACAGGAGAGTGCTATCAGCACCACGTTTGATGCCAGCGCCAGGCCGACAACGTCGATTCGGGTCTGGCGAGATGCCCACCGCTTCATCATGAGAGCAATGGCAGGCAGGGCAAATATGACACCCAGAAGCATTGCCCACTGGCCGTACATGCCCCCGCCGACAACAACTGAAGCGCCCAGGCATGCCAGGAGATAGACTCCCTCAGCGCGTGCCCACGCATCCCTGTGACCTGCAGGTAACTGGCTCACAGCGGCGGGTGGAGCCCGGTGGTTCAGGGCTGCTTTGCTCCTACTCACGTTTGACACGTGCCATGTCTGCGTCGACCATCATCTGAATAAGCTGCTCGAGGCTCGTCTTCGCCTCCCATCCGAGTTTTTCGCGGGCTTTGGTGGGGTTACCCAGTACCACGGGGACCTCCGCTGGTCGCAACAACGCCGGGTCCACGACCACATAGTCGCTGTAGTCGAGCCCGACACACTCAAAGGCTAGCCGGCACATCTCGCGCACCGATGTGGTCCTGCCGGTCGCTATGACGTAGTCGTCCGGCTCGTCCTGCTGGAGCATGAGCCACATCGCCTGGACGTAGTCGCCCGCAAAACCCCAGTCCCGCTGTGCGTCGATATTACCGAGACGCAGCTCGTGCTGTTTTCCGAGTTTGATGCGACACGCCGCATCGGTCACCTTCCTTGTCACGAACTCGATGCCACGCTCCGGGGACTCGTGATTGAACAGGATGCCGCACGAGGCGTGCATGTGATACCTTTCCCGGTAGTTGACCGTAAGCCAGTGACCATAGAGTTTGGCCACCCCGTAGGGACTGCGCGGGTGGAACGGCGTCGTTTCGCTCTGCACGGGCTCCTGGATGAGTCCAAACAGCTCACTCGTCGATGCCTGGTAGAAGTGCGCAGGCAGGCCTGTCAGTCGAATGGCTTCGAGCACGCAACCCACTCCCATACCTGTAACCTGTCCAGTCAGCAGAGGCTGTTCCCACGACGCCGCTACGTAACTGTGCGCCGCCAGGTTATAGACCTCGTCAGCATGGGACACCTCGATGGCACGCATAACGGACGACATGTCCGTCACGTCACCAGATAACACGTGCACGTCTCCTGCGACCCCAAGGTCTCGCAGACGCCAGAGCGAATCCGCGGTGAGTCTTGGGAACAGACCCCAGACGTCATAGCCCTTTCCCAGCAGAAGACGGGCAAGATACGCTCCATCCTGCCCGGTGATCCCAGTGATCAGCGCCTGTTTGCTCATGTCACCCGTCCCTCCCAGTCACGTACGACGTCATCAAGCGTCTGCTGGACTGGAATGGATGGCTTCCACCCCGTCGCCTTCCGCAGTTTCATGTTGTCACGGACCATGCGCCTCTGGTCGCGTGGTTGCCCCAGTCCGTCGTCGACGTGCACCGTCGCCTGTACAATAGCCTTCTCTGGGAGCATCGTGACTGGCGTGGTCATCTGACTCCACTGGTAGCAGAGCGCCTCAGCAGCCACCTTGCTCACGGCATAGGGGCTTCGCGGGCGCAGGGGCTGACGCTCAGACACAGGAAGGCAGGTTTCGTCTACCTCTCCATACTCCTCCGACGTCCCAACGTACAGCAGACGACCGGTGAACCCCATCTGCTTGAGCGACCACAGCAGGTTGAAGGTCCCCGAGAAGTTCACGCTGTACGTCGTCTCCGGATCCTCGAACGATGCGGTAACCGACGGCTGTGCGGCAAGGTGAACCACGGCGTCGAACCGCAGCTTTGCGAGTGCTTTCAGCACCCGGTCGCGACTGCGGACGTCGACCTCGACGCCGTCACTGTCGACAAGAGCAACACATGGGGCCGCGGCGCTCATATGGCCGCCAACGAATCCGCTTGCACCAGTCAACAGAACCACGGGAACGCTCATGATGATTTCATCATACTGCTTGCATTGATGAGGTCAATACCACGCGGACCGACAAGACTACGATGTCAGGTCCTTCGACCAGGCACCAACCAGCCGGTGCCCGGTCAGTGTTGGCATGATTTGTGGAGACGATTTGGCGACCTGTTGCCTCACGAATAAACCTACTCGAACGAGGAGTCATTACTGGGGAGGATGACTTGAGATGACGTTCATTTCCTATGCCCAAAACTGCGAAGATGTGATTCTCTCCCGCGCTTTGAAGGGCGTGGAAAAGGGGTTCTATGTTGATGTCGGCGCCATGGACCCAGTATTTGACTCCGTCACCAAGGCCCTCTATGAGCGTGGCTGGCGGGGCATCAATATTGAACCGGTTCACCAATGGTACGAGAAGCTGGCGCTGGATCGCCCCGAGGATATCAATCTGAACCTTGCCCTCTTGGACAAACCAAGCATCATTCATCTGTACGAAATCGCGGACACCGGCCTCTCCACTTTTGACAGAGTACTTGCGGAAAGGCATAAGCAAAAGGA
>Ga0209638_1002977_pt1 | contig 10250 bp, 12 predicted proteins | sample BarGraNGADG00211_FD_184490 | JGI IMG/M metagenome (GOLD analysis project Ga0209638, IMG submission 184490) | Arctic peat soil microbial communities from Barrow, Alaska - Barrow Graham LP Ref core NGADG0002-211 (SPAdes) (version 2) | ecosystem: Environmental > Terrestrial > Soil > Wetlands > Peat... | reverse complement strand
CACTTCTTTTCAGGCGAGAAGATCGCGGTCGTCTTCCCGGAAGCGATCATCAGCATGACCACTGACGCCGCAAGTTGGGAAGCGGCCATCGCCCACGGGCTCACGCTCGGAATTCCGCGCGAGCAACTCGACTTCTGGCCTCATACCGTCGAGCAGGTCGAAGAGGCGTTCGCCATCTCGCTCGCCGATCTCGACTAGTCGCGCCGTCTCGGCGAGCGAGTGATTGAAGCTTCCGGGCTGCGGGTGCGCGAGAAGGACGAGGATCTTCATCTCTGCGGTCCCAGCCGGCCGGCGACCGGCGACCGAGTCGAGCGTCCAGCCGAGTTTTCAGTCAGACTGTCGAGGATGAGCGATCCCGTCTCCTGGCTGATGATCGAGTCCGGCTGGAAGGTGCTCGCCGCCGACGGCAGCGAGCTGGGCAATGTCGACGAGGTCGCGGGCGACGATAACGCGGACATCTTCGACGGCCTGGCGGTCGCGGCGAGCGCGCTCGGAAAGCCGCGCTACGTCCTCTCCGAGCAGGTCGCCGAGATCACGCAGGGCGTCGTCCGCCTTTCCCTGACGCGAGAGCAATTCGCGAAGCTGGGCGAGTTCCTGGAGCCCGCGTCGAGCGAGGAGATCGAAGCCGGCGAAAAGGCTGGACTGGGCGGAGAACTGGGCGCGGAGGCGCGCAAGATCGAAGGCGAGGTGTTCGCGCCGACTCAGCGCCACGAGCATTCGATGAACATCTGGCGGCGAATCGCCTTCTTCTTTCGCCGGCTACGACACTGACGCCGGCGACGATACGCGCAGATCAACTCAGCAGAAAGCCTGAGCGACCATCTGCGCAGCCTCTTTCAGCCAGGCGACCCGCTCCTCGTACGTGCTCGTGACGATAACGCCGAAGTTGCGGCGGCGTACGTCCTCGACGCCGCAGAGTCCGAAGATGCAACGCGCCCATAGCCCCTCGAGTGGATCGCCGAAGGTCTCCAGCTCGCGCTCGAGTTTCGTGTTCGAGGTGTTGAGAACGACCGCGGTCTTCACCTTGAGCAGCCCCTCCGGAATGCCCTCGCCGCCGTCTCCCTCGAGGAAGCGGTAAGCGACCCCGGGACGGACGACGCGATCGATCCAACCCTTGAGAATCGCCGGCGGCTGACCCCACCAGTTGGGATGGACGACGACGATGCCCTCGGCGGCGGCCAACTCCTCGCAGTGGCGCGCGATCTCGGGCTCGAGCGGAGCGTCGGCCGGGATCTCCCCCGCGGTCATCACAGGATCGAAGCCCTCCGCATGTAGATCGTGGAACACGACGTCGTGTCCGCCCCGCTCGAGAGTCGCGACGACCGTCTCGGCAAGCGAGTGATTGAAGCTGCCGGGCTGCGGGTGCCCGAGAAGAACGAGGATCTTCATCTCCGCGATCCTAGCCCGGCAACGCCGCGGTCAGCCTCCGACGGCGCTGAGACCCCGCCACTCCTCGAGGGAGAGCAAGGACTTTCGCCGCGCGGTCCGGCTCTCGAGATCGACGAGGATCTCATGCGGGCCTCTGTCGGGATCGAGCTTCCAGATCGTCGCCAGCCGTGGTCGCACAGCGAAGAGCCGCGTCACCGGGCGCGGGGAGTACTGCTTGAAGGCGTCCGCGTGTGTCTCGGCATAGGCGCGAGCGAAGAAGGGGTGCTCGAGCGGCCTCCCTATATCGCGAGCCGTTCCCTCCAGCCTGAAGACTCCGTCGGAGAGAGCGACATTCGGGTTGACGGCGATCTGCTTGTTCTTCGTCGTCGAGTCGGCACTCTGAAAGAAGATCACCGGCCCGTCGTTGACGGTGCGCGCGGTGACGCGACCGCCGGAGCTGGTCGCAAGCGTGACGAGCTTCGCCTCGGCGATCCGGTTCGGCCCGACACGGGCCGACCGGCGGCCAGCGCGTCGAGAACGCGCCCGGCACGATTTGAACGTGCGACCTCTGCCTCCGCAGGGCAGCGCTCTATCCCCTGAGCTACGGGCGCCTACTCGTCAAGTGTAGCCGCGTTGCGCCCGATGGTCAGAGGCTCATAGCCATCAGGCTGCCGAAAACTAGATCCCAACGCCGCCGCGACCGACATGGCGGGCGCGGTTACCTACGGCTCTCCCCCGGATTCACCGTCGCAAGTCGTCATGCCGGCGAAGCCGGCGGACTTGTGACGGTTAGGCAGCGCTCTATCCCCTGAGCTACGGGCGCCTACTCGCCTAGTGTAGCCCGCCCCGCGAGTGCGTCGGCCGTTCATCACGACAACTACGATCGAGCGTGCGTGCCGCTCTATCTGACAGAAGAGGACGTCAACGATCTTCTCGATGCCGAGTCGGCGAACGTCGCCGTCGAGGAGTGCGAGCGAAAACTCGCTCGCGGTGCGATCGAGGTGCTTCCTCGAGCCCGCCTCGGGCTGGACGGCGGCGCCCTAACCCTGATGGCGGCGGCCGACCTGGAGGCCGGTCTGTGCGGCCTGAAGAGCTACGTCGCGGGAAGAGACCGGTCGTTCCGCCCCGTTGTCCTGCTCCAGGACGAGCGCAGCGGCGAGCTTGTCGCAGTTGTCGAGGCGCGACGCCTTGGACAGCTCAGAACCGGCGCCGCGAGCGCCGTCGCCGCGCTCGCGCTCGCCCGGCCCGACCCGAGGACGCTCGGTGTGATCGGTTGCGGCTACCACGCCGTGGGCCAGGTGGAGTGCATCCGGGCGGCCCTTCCGTCGATCGAGCGGGTTGGCGTCTTCTGCCGTAGCGAGGAGCGCATGCGCTCGTTCTGCGAGCGCTTCGGAGCAGAGCCGGCGCGCGACCACCGGCAGGCGGCCGAGGCCGACATCGTCGTCACTGTCACCAGCTCGCCCGACCCCGTCCTGCGCGGCGAATGGCTGAGACCCGGCGCGCTCGTCTGCGCCGTGGGCGCCAACGTCCCCGACCGCCGCGAGCTCGACAACGCAGTGCTCGAGCGCGCCTCGCTGGTCTGCTGCGATCTCAAGTCGCAGGCGCAGATCGAGTCGGGCGACCTGATCGAGCCGATCGCGGGCGGCGTCCTCGATTGGCTCGAAGTCCACGAGCTACACGAGCTGGTGTCCGGAGAGCTTCTTGGGCGCCAATCCGATCAGGACATCATCGTTTTCAAGTCGAACGGCATTGCCGCCTGGGACCTGGCCGCAGCGGCCCTCGTGCTGGAGCGGGCCCGGATCGAGCGGCGCGGCATCGAGCTGCGTTCGTAACCCTCGGCGCGCACACCCGCTATCCTCGTGCGGTGCCCAAGAACCACACATCTCGCCGCTTTGCCGAACGCTCGCTCGTCGGCATCGACGATCTGGGCAACGAGGAGCGCATCACTCTCTGGATCGAATACCAGCCCGACTCGCTTTGGGCCGTCGGTCGCGTGGTCAATCCACAGCTCCGCGACAGCGACGAGGCGAAGGAGGAGGACTACATCTTCCGCGGCTTCGAGCTGGACGACGCCTTGAACGAGGCCAACGGAGCGCTGAGCGACGACCTGCGCGTCTCGCGCGACGAAGGAATCGAGTCCGATCTGGAGCCGTTCTCGCGCGAGGAGATCCTGGCTCGGCTCGAGCGCTGGTTCTTCCACCACGACGACGAATCGACGAGTCAGCGCTAAGAGCTACACCGGCACGGGCTCCGGCTCGGCGCCGCTAGGTTCTGCACCCATGCTGATCCGAATCGGGCATAGGCCAAACCCCGATGACGCCTTTATGTTCTGGGCGCTAGGTGCGGGCGAGGTCGATACACGGGGGCTCGAATTCGAGTCGAGCGCCGAATGCATCGAGACGCTCAATCTATGGGCGCGCGAGAGCCGTTTCGAGGTCACCGCGCTCTCGGTGAACGCCTACCCGTTCGTTCAGAGCGACTACGTCTTGCTCCCGTACGGCGCGAGCATGGGTAGCGGCTTCGGGCCGGTCGTCGTCTCACACGAGCCGCTGGCGCGCGAGCGACTGAGAGAGGTCGAGATCGCCGTCCCGTCCGCGACCACCACCTCGTTTCTCGTCCTCCGCATGTATCTGGGCGGCGACTTTCGCTACCGGGTCGCGCCCTGCGCCGAGATCCTCGAGCAGGTCAAGTCGGGACGCGCGGAGGCCGGGCTGATCACCGAGGAGAGCCTGCTCACCTACCGCGACAAGGGGCTCGCGAAGTCGATCGACCTGGGAGAGTGGTGGCTGCTGGAGACCGGATTGCCGCTTCCGCTGACCGTCAACGTCGCCCGCCGCGATCTGGGGCCGCGCCTGGACGATGTGTCCGGCGTCATTCGCGACTCGATCGTCGCGGGCTTGCGCAACCGCCGCAGGGCGATGGCCCACGCGTTGCGTTTCGGCCGTTCGAGCGACGCCTCGATAACCGATCGTTTTGTCGGGATGTACGTCAACGCGCGGTCGTTCGACTTCGGCGACGAAGGTCGCGAGGCGATACGCGAGTTGCTGCGACGAGCTCAGGCGATCGGCGCCTTCGAGCGGCCGGTCAAGATCGAGTTCGCGGCCTGAGCGCCGGCCAGAGCGATCGACGGGAGCGAACGCTCTAGGAGCCGTCGCGAGGAGCCAGCTTCACGACGAGCTGGCAATCGAGCGCTTCGCCGATTCGCAGCAGTGTGTCGATCCGCGGCGGACGTCCGCCGCGCTCCAACCGCGCGATCGCAGATTGAGTCGTTCCGGTCAACTCGGCGAGCTGCCGCTGCGAGAGCCCGCGAGCCAGGCGTTGCTCGGCGACCTGGTCGGCGATCTGAGCAAAGAACCAGCCTCCGTCTCCCACACCCGCAATGCGCTTCAGTGCTCGCTCCTTCAGACGTTCGAACGCTCGTTGCTCGGTCATAGGCGAAACATAGCAGCCATGCTATTCAAGCGCGAATCGGAGTTATCAAGTTGCCCCGATCGTGTGGCATGCTCGTGCCGATGCGGATCACTCTTATTGTCAACAGCAAGGCCACACGCGTCACGGACGCGGGCATCGCGGGGGTACAGGAGGCATTGAGCCGCGCCGGCGCGATCACCACGGTCGAGACACGCGGCCCGCGCGACGCGATCCTGCTGGCGCGCGAGGCGTGCCGCGTAGCCGACGCAATCGTCGTCTTCTCCGGCGACGGCGGATTCAACGAAGTGCTCAACGGCCTCGAGCGGGACATTCCCGTCGGCTTCGTGCCCGGCGGCGGTACGAGCGTTCTGCCGAGAGCGCTCGGACTGCCTCGTGACCCGATCGCGGCGGCGACGCAGATCGCGGAGGCCATCGGCGCGAAGCGCACGCGGCGCATCTCGCTCGGAAGCGTCAACGGCTATCGCTTCGCCTTCGAGGCCGGTATCGGCATCGACGCCGAGGTGGTGCGCCGGGTCGACAGGCTCGGACGCGACGAGACAGGCCGCCGGCCCGGCGACTTCGCATTCGTGCGCTCGCTGATCGCCGTCGTTCGAGAGCGGCGCCGCTCGCTCGAGCAAAGTCTCGAGGTGCGCGAGCTCGGGCGCGCCGCCTTCGCCGTGATCTGCAACGGTGACCCCTCCACGTTCGCCGGCCCCGTTCCGCTGCGTTTCGCACCGGCCGCCCGCTTCGAGCTCGGCCTCGATCTGGTCGCGCCGGTGCGCCTGCATCGGCGCTCGATCGCGCGGCTCGCCTTGACCATGCTCACCGGTCACGTACCGCGCGCCGACGACGCGCTCTACGGGCACAACCTCGATCGCATCGAGATCGTCTGTGACCGCCCGGAGCCGCTGCACGCCGACGGCGAAGATCTCGGCGACGTCACCTCGGCCGTGTTCGAGTGCCAGCGCTCGGTTGTCTCGGTTCTCGTCTGAGCGACCGTAGATACGGTCCAGCCTAGGCGGCTTCGGCCTCGTTGCTCAGGTCTCGGCCCTCTTCGTTGACGGCGTCTCGGCTCTCTGCTCCCCCCATTACCAGCCGGTTGCGAACCATCAGCAGCGCAACCAGGGAGGCGGCCACGGCAAAGCCGATGCTCACGTGAAAAGCGGAGTGGTAGCCCGCGACCTTGGCCTGCGTGGCCGTGTCGCCGGCGGCGAGCGCGGACCTCGTCGCCGAGTTGGCTACGACGGACAACACCGCCAGCCCGATCGCTCCGCCGACCTGCTGCGAGGTGTTGAGCAGGCCCGAGACCAGGCCCGAGAGATGGACCGGCGCTCCGCTCGTCGCCGCCAGCGTGAGCGAGACGAAGGTCAGGCCAAGTCCGACGCCCGCGATCGCCAGCCCGGGCAGGACGTCGCGCAGATATGTCCCGTGCACCCTGATCAGGGACATGTAGAACAGGCCAGCCGCGACGACCAGCGGCCCGACTACCATCGTCGGCTTGTAGCCGATCCTGCCGACGAGCTGGGCCGTTATCCCCGAGAACACCGCGATCACCACCGGCGTGACGAGGAAGCTGATACCGGCGCGGATGGGCGAATAGCCCAGCACCTCCTGCACGTACAGGGTCAGGAAATAGAAGAGCGAGAAGAGGCTGGCCGCGATGATCAATCCCGCCAGGTCGCCGCCGGCGACGTTCCTGACCTTGAACAAACCGAGCGGCAAGAGCGGATCGCGAGAGCGCAACTCGTTGATGACGAATGCGCCGATCAGCGCGCCGCTGGCAACGAGGCTCGCCAGCACGGTGGGCGAGCTCCAGCCGTCGATGGGTGCTCGCGAGAGGCCGAAGACGAGCGCGACCAGGCCGAGCGTGGCCGTTGTCGCGCCGACGTGATCGAGACCGCGGAACTTACTCGCAACGTTCTCCACGCTTTCGGTACGAGGCAAGAGCAGGAGTGAGAACGCGACCACGAGGAAGCCGACCGGGACGTTGACGAAGAAATTCCAACGCCAGCCGAAGTACTGGGTCAGGACGCCGCCGAGCACGACGCCGACCGCGGCTCCGCTCGAGGCGACCGCGGCCCAGATTCCCAGGGCCAGATTACGCTCACGACCCTCTTCGAACTGGGTCAAGACGATGCTCAGGGCTGTTGGCGTCATGAACGCGGCCATCAAGCCCTGCACGCCCCGCGCAACGATGAGCATGGTGCTCGACTGGCTGAGCCCGCAGGTCAAAGAGGCCAGCGCGAACAGCGTGACCGCCCCGATGAACAGCCGGCGCCGTCCGAACAAGTCCGCGGTGCGGCCGCCAAGCAACAGGAACCCACCGAAGGTGATCGAGTAGGCGGTGATCACCCACTGGAGGTTGCTCGAGGAAAAGTGCAGGCTCTTCTGGATCGAAGGCAGAGCGACGTTGACGACCGATACGTCGAGCACCACCATGAAAAACGATGTGGCCAACAAGGCGAGGAGGATCCACTTGCTGGCTTCCCGCGGCAGCAGCCCCTCCGCCGCCGGACTCTCCTGTCCGCTCCGCGTGCGCATTGTTCGCCGCCTGTTACCCAATCCCGAAAGAATGAACCGACCGCTAAGAACGCGTTCCCGAAGCCGTCTCTTCGATCAAATGGGACTCGAGCGTACGCACGAGCATGGTGGCGCTGACGCGTCCTTCGATCCTCTCCACCACTCGTCCTTGCATGACCAGAACAAGCGTGGGCACAGCTCGAATCCGGAAGCGAACAGCCAGGTCCGGATGCTCGTCGACGTCGACGTGAAGCACCCGCAGGTACCTCCTCTCCTTCCGCGCGATGTTCGCGACCAGGCTGTCCATTCGCCGCGCCGGCCCCGAGCTGACGGAGGAGAAAAACACTAGTAACGCTGAACCGTTCTCTTCCAAAACGATCTACCCGACCCCCCTGGTTGAGTCGGTTTTCCCCCGGCGCCGAAGTGCGAAACCGGTCGCCTCGACGCGCCGTGCGACTAGACTGCGGGCCGTGGGACTCTGGTACTGGCTCGGTGCTGCGCTCGGTCTGGGAGTCGCACTCGGCGTTGCGATCGGCGCGGTTTTGGCGCCCTATCGTGGCGCCGCGTTGCTGTCTGCCGTCTTGGCAGCGCTGGGCGGATACGCGCTGGCGGCCGTCTTTCTCCTCGGTCCCGTGGCAGCCCTGGCAGGGGCCGCGGGCGGAATCGCAGGTGGTTGTTGCAGCGCCGAGTTGGCCCGGCGCACGTTGCGGCGCGGCGGTACTCGCGGAGCGACGGCGATTCTGCTTTTCGGCGCCGCGCTGGTCGTGGCCGCCCTGGCCTTCGTCCCGGCGCTCGGATACATCGAAACCGTGCTGACGGGAATCCTCGCCTGGCGTTTGGGGCGCGGAGGCGGCGATCGGTTCGCCGGGCTCCGCACTCTCGCACGCGACTGATGCGCAAGCTCGTTCTGATCGTCATCGACGGGCTCACTCCGGCCATGCTCGAGCGCGGGATAGAGGGCGGCTTCGCTCCAACCCTTTCCCAGCTCGCCGCGGCGGGGCAACTCGGGCGGGCGGTCTCCGCCTTCCCCTCCCTCACTCCCGTCTGCCTGACCACGATCGCCACCGGCGCGCAGCCGGGGGTTCATCACATTCCACACCTGGTCTGGTTCGATCGCGAGCAGGGGCGGATCATCGAGTACGGCTCGTCGTTCGCGGCCGCTCGCCGCTCGGGCGCCCTGCGCTGGTGGCGGGACACCATCTACGCGATGAACGCCGAGCACCTGAGCAGCGAAGCGGTAACCGTCTTCGAGGCGCTGGAGGATCAAGGCCTCAGGGCGGCAGGGATAAACGTGACCTGTTATCGCGGGCGAGCGCGCCACCTTCCGGTCGTGCCCGGGGTGGTGCCACCGGTGCTCGGCCCGAGCCGTTTCTTCTTCTACGGCCTGTTCGAGTCCCGCGACGCCGGCACCTCGCCGACAGCCGTCTTCAAGCGGGCGAGTGGCTCGGTGGACGGATACGCCGAGGCCGCCGCACGCTGGCTCGTCACCCGAGACGACTTCGACTTTCTCTTCTACTACCTCTCCGACTTCGACTTCATCTCGCACGCGCTCGGGCCGGAGGGCGCGGACGAGGGGCTTCGCCGCGCCGACCGCTCGATCGCCACGATCGTCGAGGCCGCCGGGGGAATCGATTCCTTTCTCGACCGCTACGACGTGCTGCTCTGCTCGGACCATGGCCAGACGCCGGTGCGAGAGGGCGTGCAGCTCGAGCGCTGCTTCAGCGACCTGCCGCTCGCCGGAAGGCGTGCTTCACGCCGCGATCAGCTCGTCGTCACCGCGTCGAACCGGGCGGCGATGGTCTACCGGCTCGACGGCTGCTCGCTGGAGAACGCAGAGCTGGCGGCGCGGCTGGAGCGTGATCCGAGCGTCGAGGTCGTTTGCTATCGGGACGGGTCCGACGCCGTCGCCCGCAGGGCCGGTGCCGAGCTTCGCTTCGCCCCGGCCGGTCAGGGCTGGCGGTCGAGCGGCGACGAGCGAGTCCTCGATCAGCCCCGTGCACGCGAGCGCCTCTGGTCGGCGCTGGAGAACCCGAACGCCGGCGAGCTGCTGATCTCGGCCGCGCCGGGAATCGAGTTCGCCGACATCGCCGGCCACCACCACGCCGTCGGCGGCTCGCACGGCTCGCTCGAGCTGGGCGACTCGGAGGTACCGATGCTGGCTGTTGGAATCGAGCGACTGCCCGCGAGCATCGCCGAGATCGCGCCCACCGTGCTCAGGCACTTCGGCATCGAGCCGCCGAGCTACTCAACCGTCCCGTCGCTGGCCGCATGAGCCGGGACACACCGAGAGGGCTTGGCGAGCGGTAATGGAAAGCGTCTGCCGAGCCAGGGTGATCGCAAGCGGTCGCGTGCAGGGGGTGGGGTTTCGCTACTGGGCCCGCTCCCGCGCCGCGCCGCTCGGGGTGAGCGGCTGGGTGCGAAATACGCTCGACGGAGATGTCGAAGCCGTCTTCGAGGGTCCGCGCGAACACGTAGAGTTGCTCGTTCGCTGGTGTCGGGAGGGACCGTCGGCGGCGTATGTCGATCGGTTGAATGTGGAGTGGCAGGAGCTGGAAGGTGAGCATGGATTCGCAATTCGTTAACGCTGACAAGCGCGACCGCGCCGCGGTCGACGAGCGCTCCAGCTCGGGCGGCGAGCTCCTGCACCTCCCCGTTTGCTCGGACGGCGCCGAGCTTGGTCGCCCGACCGACCTGCTCGTCGATCTCGACCGGCTGCGCGTCGTCGGGATCAACGTTCGTTGCAGCCAGGGGGCCGAGCGATTCCTGCCGCTCGCGGCGGCCGAGCTAGCGGGCGAGCGGATCAACGTAGCCTCGAGCCTCGCCCTGCTCGACGAGAGCGCGTATTACGGCGAGCACGGCGCCTCGTTGCGCTCGCTGCGGGGTGCGGCCGTCGATCTGGCCGGGCGCCCAGTGGGAACTCTCAACGACATCGTCCTGCGCTCCGACGGTGA
>Ga0209638_1002976_pt1 | contig 10254 bp, 15 predicted proteins | sample BarGraNGADG00211_FD_184490 | JGI IMG/M metagenome (GOLD analysis project Ga0209638, IMG submission 184490) | Arctic peat soil microbial communities from Barrow, Alaska - Barrow Graham LP Ref core NGADG0002-211 (SPAdes) (version 2) | ecosystem: Environmental > Terrestrial > Soil > Wetlands > Peat... | reverse complement strand
GACTCCTCCTGCCACGGATCGAGACCGAGTCGGCCATCGTCACCAACAGTGACGCCTCTGGGTGTCCACGTGGTCATCCAGAGCGTCGCCCTACAGCTGGCCAGAAGGCTGCAGGCCACCTCAGTGACCGCCAATGCGCTGCATCCCGCCGTGGTGAGCACACCCTTCGGAGCCGGCGACCCCGGCGTCGTCCAGCGACTGTTCGTCCCGTTCACGCGACCGTTCGTGAAGACTCCGGCCCAGGGCGCCGCAACATCCATCCACCTGGCCTCCTCCCCGGATCTCGAGCAGGTGAGCGGCCGCTACTTCGCCAACAGCAAACCCAAGAGATCCTCCAAAGCCAGCTACGACCAAGCCGCTGCGGCACGGCTCTGGCAGGTGAGCACCGAACTTGTCGGCCTGGCCCCGGCCGCCTGAACCACCTCAAGGCACCACTGAAGGAACGACCCATAAAGCTCGGCTGCACCCGTCAACTTCAGCCACGGGGGCGGGCCGGGTTCGTGGTGGGCAGCGGGAGCCTGACCGGTCCGGATCCCCTGGCTACATCCCACGTCCGAGACGATTGGGCAGGACCATAGAGCGCTGTCCTCAAGGCCGCGACCAGTTCGGTGACGCGTACGCGGGCGGATCCGTTGACTGCCCTGGCGGGCGCTGCAGGTGGCCGTGCGCAACGCAGCCGGCGTCCTCGAAATGACCTGCTCGTTCGCCGGCCTGCCCACTGGGCTCAGCCATGGCATGGGATCGCAGTCGCAGGACGGCCGTTGAGCTCAACTCCCCTGCACAACAGCATGAGCGCCCGCGACGCATCTGACAGCGACTACCGACGACGCTCAACACGCCAGGATCCAGTCTTGCCACCGTTCGGGCACCCGCAGGGCCGTGGGACCTGCTCACCCCAGTGACCTGTGATGCCGGGAGCTCGGGTTGCCTGGGGGTCGAGCGGCCTGAGCTGATGAGCCAGAATCCGACGGCCCTGCAGGCCTGCGACCGAGGCGCTCATATTCCCCCAGCCAGACCCCTTGCGGGCGGCCACAACTTCGCGCAAAAATCTCATCACATCTCGGAAGTCGGGGCACAAGATTTCGCTCTCGGGGGACGTGAGAACGTGCCACGCTGGCGGGGATAGGAGAAATGACGTGACATTCGTCGAGGTTGCCTTCTTCCTACCGTGCGTCGTCGGCGCCCTCTCGATCCTGTGGCTCCTTGCCTACGCGCCGCGGAGTACCAGACAGGAACAGATGAGTGACGTGGGAGGCCTTGACCGCCTGGATCAGCTGGGGTGGAAGAGCTGGACTCGCTCGGTGGGCTGGTCTCCATGGACGTGTTGGCCTGGGTGTAGAACTCTTCACCAGGATGACTGGTGGCGGGCGTACCTGGCTCAGACATGTTGGGATGGTTGTCAGAACCTTCACCGGGATGACTGGTGGAGGGCGTACGTGGATCAGGCTGAATAGTGTCCCGGCTGCTGAATAGTGTGCCGGATACAGCCAGGAACGGACCCTTAGGACGCCTACCTTGGGACCTACGACGGACACCTCAGTGGTCGTCGTCCGATGGACCTCTGTCCCCAGCTCGCTTGCCTTCCGAACCGTCGTCCGCCCACCTGACCGGCGCAGGCCCCAGCCAGCCAACACCGGTCAGCGACTGAAGGTTCAGCCTTGGGCGTTGCCGTTGTTGCTTGGGTCAACCGCTAGGGCGTCGGCCGGTACTTCGGCGACAACCTCTTGCGCGACTTCAGCAGCGTGCTCGCTCTGATCAGCAGGAGGTTCTGCCGGCTCGCTCGGGTTGAACCTGGTAGCACCGCCGAGCGCAGCGAGCTCGTGGCGGACGTTGCTGAGCTGCGCGTTGATGCTGTCACGACGCTGCGTCGCGGCAGCGAGCTCGCGCTCGGAGTTGTCCCTGATCCGCTCCGCCTTGGCCTTGGCCTCAGCCACCAGTGTCTGAGCGCGCGCGGTCGCCTGCTCAAGCTGCTGCGCGATCTTCAACGCCGCATCCTGCTGCGCTCGCTCCGATTCGCGGCGAGCCTGCTCCGACCGCAGCCGGACGGCGGCCAGCTGCTGCTCGGCGGCCGTGACCTGCGCAGCAAACTCCAGGGCCGACGCCTCCCGACGCGCAGCCACAGTCGTCTCGAAGTCGACCGCAGCGGCCGCCGACTTGGCACGTGCCTGCTCGTAGAGGGCTTCGGCCTCTTCCCGTTGAGCCACTGCCTGACGGTCTGCATCCTGTCGGGCCATTGCCTGGCGGTCGGCTTCGTCTCGGAGGTCTTCCGCCTCCTGTCTGGCATCGTCTCGGATGCTTTCCGCCTGCTGCCTGGCGTCTTCCATGAGGTCTTCTGCTTGCTGTCTGGCGTCTTCGACCATTCGGGCGACCTCGTCCTCGGCTCCGCTGCGGATCTCCCTCGCATACTCCTCCGCGGCCTGACGGATCGCGACAGCATTCTCCTCAGCGAGCGCACGGCTGTTCGCAGCGTCCGCCTGAGCGCGGGTCCGCAGCTCAAAGATCTCGCTGTCTACCAGTGTCAGGACTGAGCCGATGCGTTCGCCAAGACCCGTGTAGGTAGGTGCCGCGGCCTCTATCTGCGCCTCTTCGAGCACACGGGCCCGTTGGGCGTGACTTTCTGCCTCGCTCTTAAGCCGACCATTGGCGGCCTTGAGCTCCTCGATCTGGCGGGTGCGCTCAGTGGCCTCTTGCCACTGTGACGCCGCTGCCCGCGCCAGCTCATTCATATGGTGCTCCACCTGGGTGGGGTCATACCCACGGAGCACACTGCGGAAACTGACGCTGGAGTTGGTCATCTGGTTTCCCGTCGTCGCAGAGGTCGTGAAGTGGAGAATAGGCGGATCAACCCGTCGTGACAACACTTCGAGGTGACTTCCTCCTCTGACGGACTCCCGGTGCGGGCCGGTGGGGGACTCGGCGCCGGTAAAGCCCGCGGCGAGCCGTCGGCGGGGCCCCGGCCAACCCCGGGACCAGGTCATCAAAGCTCAGCAAGGTCGCCCCAACGGTGTTGGTCCGGGTTTGCAGCTTGTGCCTGCTCACGGTCGCCTGAGCCTTCGCTGGAGCTTGCCAGGGCTGGGCGCCCATTGCGGGTGCCACCGCTTCTTCGCGGCAACCACGGTGGCCCCGCACGCAAGGGGCTACTCCGGCGCTCCGGCGCTGGGCAGGACCCCGGCACGACGACCCCCGCGATGTCGCCGGCCGGGGTGCCACACCGGCCAACACCACCAACGCAGGTAAGCCGACCGAGGGCGCGCCAATCGGCAGGTCGGCCGGAGCAGGTTTGCAGTTGGCACCCGTCGGCCGGCTCCCCCGGCCGCCCACCCTGCCCGGTCACGGATCTGGTGAAGCCTTGAGGAGATGCTCTCAGTGAGTCCCTGGGCAAACGCCACACACGCTGAACGGCTCCCTGCGACGTGCCGCGCCACGAGGTCGATCGACGTGGGTGTACCGGTCTAGGCCCGTCCACCGGCACCCGCATTCGGGTGAACGCGACCGGTGGCCGCCCACATCGTGTCTCTGAGGAATTCGGCGCCAGTCACAGGAACAGCATCGCGTCTCAAAGCCGCACAACTTCGGATACACCCTGATAATGGGGCCGACTCGGATCGCGACGCTTGCGGCCGGGATGGCCTGTCGGCTAGTAAACAGATTCGCTGGCTCTTGCTGCCGGGCCTTGTGTGACCGTAACGATGGCGATCGGTGTCGACGGCGCCGCCAAACGGGGCGATGCAGCTGAGGGACTGTGAGAATCACCTGCACACCAGCATCAGCAGGGTGGCCCCACTGGTGATGCTGAGCAGGTGAACCTTCAGGCCCGTGACCCCATTTGTGACACGAATGGTATCGACAACAAGCATTGTCACCGAGATCACGGGCTTCCGACGTCAACGGCCCGACGAACCCTCTTTGCCAGCTCACGCTAGTAGACACGGCAAAGCTGGTTAGAAGTAGTAGACCGGATTCGGCCACGTGTACAAGGACTCTTGGTTTAGATAGAACTGACCATGACCACCGAACGTGTATGCCTGGGTGCCAGCGATATCGGGGATCACGACGCTGACGGTGCATGACGTGCCGGTGCCGCATTGATGCACCTGCCACACGGTTTTACCAGACCGTTGAGCGGTTATGTCAACATTTATCGCCAGCTTAACAGTCTCGCACTTGTAGATGACGCTGGCACCGATTGATGCGGCGGAGATGCGATGAACGTTATACACCCATACCGCGCAGCCACCGCCCCCGCCCCCAACTGTTGATGCCTGGGCGGACACTGGGGAAAAGATAGCAGGAAGCACCATTGCGGCGGCGATGAACGCGGCAGGGCGCTTATTCATGATGCCAGGCTTAGTTTTATGCAACACAAGTTAACCCTCTCTCTGGAGCACAAACCACGTCAAGAAAGGTAGCTCGGCGCGTGTTGTTCGATGGGATGGGGCGCTATGAGGATCGGATAGTAGCACTCGCTAGAACCACGACATACCGTTGTCTCACGGCCTTCATGACGTGGCAACCTGAACAGGTCCGGACCGACACACATGCGGGCTTCGACATCGGACATTTCGCATGCTGGCCGAGCTTCGATCCCTCATCCTTCATGTCAGCTTTTCGAAAACAAGGCCAACAAGGCTGCATAGGTTCTTGTGCGTCTCGAACACTCCTAATAGATACGGGGTGCAAATGGGACAACGTGGACGCAAGAGACAAATCGGGCTCGAGAGTGGGTCTGGCGACTGCTGCAAAGCGGTATCGGAATCGTCCAGGCATGTCGGTGGTCGGAACTGGACGATCGAGAGGCCACCAGTGGCGGGCGGAAACGGCGGTATCCCGCCGGTCAGGTTGGCAGATGCAGATCTGTGGACCCGGTACCCGTCGCGACTGGAACGGCAGTCATCGCTTCCTTGCGGGCGGGGTATGCAGACGTCTCGCGGGTCCGAGGCTGACCTGAGGCAGACGGACTCCGCCCCATTAGGTTGGGTAAGGCGAGAACGGCCCTACCCAGGGCGCCATCGCAGGCCGTCATAGCTGCCAACGCCGGCGCAGTGTCGCGAAAGGATGAGCCTGCTTAGCGGGACGTCGACCTCGGCGTACGGCCGGCTACGCCGGGAGCCTGGGGGCCCAATCAGCCCACACCTCGGATCGGGCTCCGGCCGTTGTCCATCGTGCAGACCTGCGTGCTGGCGCAGGGTTGGCGCGGCCATGTGGTGCCGGGGCCGAACCAGTCCACGCCGCCGAGCACAGGCGGCGCTTCTACAGCCGCGCGACTGCGTGGGTAACCCTTTGTGCGTACACATCCGTTCACCTCGTGCAATGGGGAGCTCGACGATCGCGGAGTCGACCGCGTCAGCCTTGTCCTGCAGGGGTCGTCGAAGTAGGCGAGGACGACCTCCATGGATGCGGCGGCCAGCACTGACTGGCTACCGATAACCGAGATACTCCAGGCGGCCACGATCGTCGACGCCAAGCGCAGGATGGGGCCAGCTGTTCAGGACTCACCCCTTCTTGACTCGATCAGCCCGACGGTCACTACCCGTGGTGGCGTGGCTGGGCTGCCCATGGTCCGGACGCCAGTTCCGCACGAAGAATCCCAAGACCCGTGAACGCACGACTTCGGAGATCACCCACCGAGGGCAGCCGCTGACCCCTGATGCGCCCGTTTTAGTTGGCCCGAACCTCTTCCGCACACGGCGCCAGAACGTGCATGCTGAAGGTTGGACTCTCCGGGAGAGGGGCCATGCACGCGATGCTAAGTGACCGGCTTCACGTTACAGCCGCGTTGTCGGCGCGTCCGACCATACGTCGGAGATCATCGAGATTCGGCGACCAGGCGGAGCACCTCCGTACCTGGCGCCGCGGTAACGGGTATGACGCCCTCGTGCTCCCCGGAGCGGATACGTCCGTGGAGCACCCGAAGAACCGCAAGTCCACCTGGGTGATCGGCTCGCGCCGTTCGGCTCACCGGGTGGGTGTCGACCCTAAGCACAGCATCGGTGGGACACCTGATCACCGATGGAGCATCCAGGCAGCCAGGCAGCCAGGCTGCCACCGAACCGAAGGAGTCGCCCGTGTCGCCCAGGAAAGCAGGCAAGCCCACCGACGCCGCCACTCTTGCACGCCCTGCCGGCCATGGCACCGCCCGCCCGACACCGGGTGCAGATCACGCGCCGGTCCAGGACGGGGGGATCAGCGAACGAGCCCCGGCGACAAGCCCCCACAGACCCCGACCTGCCAGTCCGCCACGAGTAGGCCGATCCCGCAGCACTGACCCTCCCCCGTTCGACGACCCCTGCAACTACCTTGGCTAGGGACGGTCGCCGCCACACCGCGACTCCCAGGGGCACACTGCTGGCGGCACCTCCCGCGAACGGGGACAACAAGCAGCTGTCGACCGCACGAGCGCGACCCGGTTCGCCAGGGTGGAGGAAAGACGGCGGCCGACCTCTCGCCGACGTCCTCCAGGTAGTGGACCTGAGACGTCAGAGCGTCCAGGATCGGGCCGCCGAGTCCGCGATGATCGCTGCTCGGCAGCGCCTGGAGCGCCTTTATCCGCGCGGCTCGTCCCCGCTGAACCAGAACAACGACTGCCCGGGATCGACTGGAAACACAGAACGACCCCGACCGGTGCGTTAACACCGGCCGGGTTTGCACCGATTCACCTAGTCGAAGGGGAACCGACGTGAGCATCATTGTCCAGACAGGGGACCGACGGGACCAGCATCACGTCAACCGGCGCGGCAGCGATGACGAGAGCCTAGCCAAACCCAGGCCGCCCAAACCGACCCGAAGAGTCACACTGCGTCAGATGCGTGAGCGGGCGGGAGTCCGGCTAGGGGACCTTGCGGCACAGGCTGGGGTCTCCATCTCCACCCTGAGGAAGTTTGAGACAGGTATCCCTGATCTCGCTCCAGCCACCTACGCCCACGCGGTCGCCGCACTCGAAGCCCTCAAGGGAAGGTCACCGAGATGAGCGACCTGTTTGCGGTCATCGCGGCAGAAGGCAGAAGCCGGCGAGGTTCCGACGATGACGGCGACGTCATGACCGCCTGCGTGAGCACCCAGATCCTGTGGGACGCTGACAACGCCAAGATGTTTGGCGATCTGTGCCGGCGCACCTTGAGGTTCTGTGACGAGGGCCAGCCGTGCCCGTTTGTCTGGACCGAGGGGCAGATCCTGCTTGTCTCCAGCCAGCGAGGTCTGACCTCTGCGCCACACCGCACCGCCCCCGCTAGCCAGCCCTCACCGGAGGCCCGCCCCGTCAGCCTCCCCGGCCGAAGTGGTGGGGCGGGACCATGAGCACGAACGCGACCGTCCTGGAACGACCACACCACCTTCTCGGAACTGCTCGCGATGGCCTTGGAGCGCGAACCCGAGTCCACGTGTGTCGGCAGGGGCCAGCAGCCGGACCCAGGTGATCACCCGTGGTTGACAGGCTCCGGACTGATCCGGTCCTCATGGGTGTTCGTGTGGGGCAGCGGCGCGGGATCGCCGCCGGTCAGCAGCCGGCCCATGCTCACGCAAAGCTTCGTATCGTCGAGTTGACCGCCAGCAGCGACACGACGCCCATGCAGCAGGCCGAGGACGCGGTCGTGGTCGTGGTCGCATCATGCTGACGCAGTGGTACGACATCTGCGCGATCATCGGGGGGATCTTCGCCGGCTTCACGGCCATGCTCACCCTGGTCGTCTACCTCGAGCAGTGGCTCGCCCGACCTGACCCGCCCAGTCTGGGCGCTCTTGCTGAACGGGAAGTCGCCCACCAGGACGACAGCTGGCGTGGGTCCTGGGCGCCGGGCCTACCAGTTGAGCCAGGTGCCCCCTCCCTGCGGCACATCAGGGCCCCTGGCTTCGCCCCCCATCCACAAGCCGCGCCCTTGTCTGTGCACCTCTTCACCCGGTTGCCGCCCCATACCGGCGAACAGTAACTCCGGCGAGGTCGGCCAGCACGACCGGTCTGACTGCCCGGTGATCGATGCGTCGAGCATCGCCGGCCCGAGACGCCGGCGATGTCCCAGCCAACCGAGGATCGCTTTGATCCCGGAGTCCCCCCACAGCAGCTTCTCCAGTTGCTGCGCTGACGGCCGTGGTGGCCTTGGCCTAGAAGAGGGACACGACGGGCCCGGCGGCGCGGTTGAGGTTGAATCCGATCGCTGCCAAGACGAGCCCTGCATTGTTGAAAACAACCAAGCTCGAAGGCGCATCGGCCAAGGCGCCGCTGTTTCGGTCGGCAACAGCCTGCTCGACCATCGCGCGACCGTGGTGGCTCGTCTTCGGCGTGAGGCGTGGTCAGTGGGGAGTGCGTGAACACCCATGCCTGCGTGTCTGGACCGAGCGTGCGTCATGGCCAGGAACCACCGCGAGGGCGCGTGGCTGGTTGCGCGGGCTTGCCCTCCGGACCGGTGGAGGCGGCCTTGCGAGGGCCAGGCGACGAGTGCCCAAGGCCGCTGCACATCGGCAGTGACCCGGTCCCGGGCTGTCGTGAAGGACTCAGCCTTGGCAAGGGTTCAGTAGCGAGCACGCAGTGGCCGGTGCGTGTCAAGGGGGTTCGGCGCCGGAGCCCCCGAATCATCGGGACAAGCAGACCTCACGTCGGCGACGCTGCGCTTACCCCTCTTTCGGGACACTGCTATTTCGACAACGTGCTCGCGATTCGCCGCCAACGCCGTCCGCCCAGACACGACAGGCACGGTGTGTTCCGCGCGCCGAACCCTGCGACTTCTCGTCGTAGGGTTCGGCAGCCCGAATCGGGCCTCCTGCAACTCTGACTTCTTCGTCACCAGTGCAAGAGCCGCCCGCACAGTGCTGAAGCAAGCACCGTTCTTGCCGCGTGGGATTGCGCCCCTGCCGGAGCGATGCACCGTTCTCAGGGGGAATTCAACGTCGACCCAAACCAGAGCGCGCCATCGGAGACATGAGGTTCCAGCCGATGCGCTGCGGCAGTGAAGCGTCACGGGGCAGTCCGGTGCCGGGCATCATCCCTGGGTCGAAGACGTCGACCGTGTACGAGCCGGCGGCGCGACGCCCAAGCCCGTGGGCGAGATAAAGCGTTCCGAGCTTGCTTGTGGAGTACGCACGCCGCCCGGCTGCGAGCGTGTCTGCGTCCTGGCTGTGGCTCGGTCGCGCCAAAACCTCAGGGTCCTGCCACCGTGGGACTGGCACGAGTCCGTCCTTGCGCCGGTCGTCCGCCGTGCCGCTACCCACGAGCACGACCCGCCCCCCTGCAGCGAGGTGGGGGCCGAGCTCGAGCAGGAGCAGGTAGGTGCCAAGCACGTTCACGCCAAAGGTCAGTTCGAAACCGTCTTGGGTCACCTGGTTGAGATCGGTCGTCTGGATTCCCGCGTTCGCCACAATGGCCCGCAGCGGGACCGACTCCTGACGAAGCGTGCGCACGACGTCCTCACCAGCTTGTCGGATCGAGGCCAGATCGCTTTGCTCCAAGTAGATCGGCACCACGGGTGAGCCGCCAGCCGATCGCACCTGATCGACAGCTTTGTCCAGAGCTGGCCCAGGGCGGCCCAAGAGGAGGAGCGTGGGAACTGATGGGCGTCGGGCCAGATGCACCGCTGTTGCCAGACCCAGGCCTCGAGTTGGCCCCGTGAGGACAATGGCCGAGTTGTGTGCAAGGTTCTGAGGATTCTCCGTTGTGCTCATGGGCAAGCTCCTACGTGAGCTGTTGTTCAGTGAAGCCATCGGTGCCGCAGCGCACCCAGGCGCCCAGCTACTCCTAGCCCTGTCGGCCGAACCAAAGCGCGGCGAACTGCATCCCGCGAACAGAGAACCGCACCGATGGTTTCGGTCAATTCATAGTCAACCAGTCGAGGTCGGCCGTCCGGAAGTTCGGGTTGAGGAGCCTATAGCGAACGTCGCGGCCAGCGTGCTTGCTGCTCGAGCTGGCGAGTGGGATCACCGCTGCCAAGAGGCATCTCATGGCCTGACCTCCGATATCCCTGGCCACGAAACACCTTCTTGACCGGTACAGAACGAGGGATTACTGTATCGCTATAGAAAACCACCTAGAAGATGATGGAGTTGGCATGTACTCGCTGCCGATCGCACTGACCCTGACTCAGGGTGCGGCCCAAGAAGCTCGTAGCGCACTTCCCGAGGCCCCCGTCGTGCCACACGTCGATAAGGTCCCGGTAGCCCCGCGAACGCGTAGGGCGGTTGCGGGCGGACTTCGCCACCTAGCCGATGTCGTAGCGCCCCCACGACCGGTTCGCCGCGCCCAGGCGCCCTCAGGTGCGTGCAGGCAGGCAGG
>Ga0209638_1002975_pt1 | contig 10254 bp, 10 predicted proteins | sample BarGraNGADG00211_FD_184490 | JGI IMG/M metagenome (GOLD analysis project Ga0209638, IMG submission 184490) | Arctic peat soil microbial communities from Barrow, Alaska - Barrow Graham LP Ref core NGADG0002-211 (SPAdes) (version 2) | ecosystem: Environmental > Terrestrial > Soil > Wetlands > Peat... | reverse complement strand
TGGAGGGCTTCAGCGTGGGTCTCAGCCTGGACGGCCCGGCGGAACTGCACGATTCCTATCGCGTCACCAGGGGCGGCCAGCCTACTCACCGGGAGGTAATGCGCTGCTACGACCTCCTCCGCAAGCACGATATCCACACCGACATCATTTGCGTCGTGCACAACCTTAATGTCCGCTATCCGCTTAGCGTGTACCGGTTCTTCCGGGACACCGGCTGCCGGTACCTGGGTTTTCTTCCGGTGGTGGAGCGCGCGCCGGAGAGCGCGGATGGCGTCAGCCTGCATACGCCGTCGGCAGAGGACTATGGAGCGTTTCTTTGCAGGATCTTCGACGAATGGATTGCGCGAGACGTCGGCCGCATGATGATCCAGACTTTTGACGAGGCGGCAAGGCCGGCCCTCGGTCTGGATCATTCGTTGTGCGTCTTTCGCGAAACCTGCGGCCAGATTCCGGTCATCGAACATAACGGCGACTTTTTCCCGTGCGACCACTTCGTCGACCGCAATCACCGGTTGGGCAATATCCGCGAGACGCCGCTGAGCGAACTGCTCGACAGTCGAGCGCAGCGGGCCTTCGGCGACGCCAAACGCGACGCCCTGCCCCGTTACTGCCGGGAGTGCGAAGTGCTGGCCATGTGCAACGGCGGATGCCCCAAGTACCGCTTCATTCGGACGCCGGACGGCGATCCCCGTCTCAACTACCTCTGCGCGGGCTTGAAGCGCTTCTTCCTGCACAGCCGGGCGCCCCTGGCGAATCTGGTGTCCCGCCAACGGCAACCGGCCGGCGGAGCCCGCACCGCACCGGCCAGAGCGGGCCGCAACGATCCCTGCCCCTGTGGCAGCGGTCTGAAATACAAGAAGTGCTGCGCGGCCAGATAGGCCGCCGGCCTTCTCCTGCCCTCGGACGTCGAAGATCTCGGATTACCCGGTCCCGAAACTACTCTTCTCCTTATAATGGAGGACGGACCGTTGGAGAATACTCGCACGGGTCATTCTCGCAGCAAGTCCATAAGGAGCAAATCGGAAATGGACACGGTATCGAGAAGGCGGTTTATGGAAGGAAGCGCAGTGGGCGTCGCCGCCACCGGTTCGGGCGTGACATCTCTCTCTGCGCAGGATTGGGCGCGCCAGGCGGTGGACAAGTCGCCCCGGCGGCGCGAGTGGGTCACGGTTAAACACGGCGCCAGGGCGGTGGAATCGATGGTCGCCCATCCCCAGTCGCGGGAGAAGGCGCCCGCGATCGTCGTCATTCACGAGATCTTCGGGATGTCCGACTGGGTCGAGAAGGTAGCCGATGAGTTTGCGGAAGCCGGTTATCTGGCAATTGCTCCCGACCTTTTGTCGGGCATGGCCCCGGGTGGCGGGCGCACCAAGGATTTTCCGGCGGCTGGGGCGGGAGAGAATATGATGACGAGCGGGGTGGGCCAGGCGATCAACAGACTTCCCCCCGACCAGATCACCGCGGATCTGAACGCTGTCGCCGACTATTGTAAGAGCCTTCCCACCTGCAATGGCAAGGTCTGCGTGGTCGGTTTTTCGTGGGGCGGCTCACAATCGTTTCGCTTTGCCACGAATCGCAAGGATCTGTCGGCGTCGTTTGTCTTCTACGGCGGCGCGCCGGAGGCCATGGCCGACATCCAGGCTCCGGTCTATGGCTTCTACGCTGGGAACGACGCTCGGATTAGCGCCACTGTCCCGGCGACCCAGGAGCGGATGAAAGCCGCAGGTAAGTCCTACGAGGCAGCGATCTACGAAGGCGCTGCCCACGGTTTCATGCGGTCCGGAGAACAACCTAACGCAACCGAGGCCGACCAGAAGGCGCGCGCCGCCGCCTGGGTGAAGCTCAAGGCGCTCCGAGACAACTACAGGTAAGCCGTCAACGGGAGAAGCCGTTCTTCTCCGCGGGCTAGAGGGCGGGCTGCAGTCCTGGCCGAGGGAGGCGGCCCGAAGGGCACGCCGGCCGTCTCGGCGGCACATTCCGCCATTCCTGGGATTTCGCCGCGCCCGGAAGGACGAACGCCGGGCTGCTGGAGTACTGGACGGCGCTTCCACGCTGCATCCACGGCTACGCGTCGATGGAGAGTCTAAAGCCCGCTCCATCCGCGGATCGCTCTGTTGGTGGTTCGACGGCGAAGCCGGACGACGTTGGCGGTGCGGGTCGCCGGGCGCCCGCGCGGTCATTCGCATGACGCTCGATTGCGGCTGGCCAGAAGGTGAACTAAGATGAGAGGTTCAAGACGCTCTATGAAAAGTCTGTCCGTTATCGTCGCGCGGCGCTCAGCGCTGTTTGCCCTGGGTCTCGGGCTTCTCATCACGTCCCTGCCAGGCCAGCAGGCGCCGCGGTTGTCCGTGCTGACCTATAACATCCACATCGGCACGGGCATGGACAAGAAACTGGACCTCGCGAGGACCGCGGCCGTCATCAAGTCCGCCGCTCCCGACTTGGTTGCCTTGCAGGAGGTGGACCGCAGGACCCGCAGGACGGGAGGCGTGGATCAGGCTATCGAGCTTGCCCGCCTCACGGGAATGCATCCGATTTTCGGTAAGGCGCTGGACCTCGAAGGCATCGACCAGAACGGCGGCGACTACGGGAACGCTATCCTCAGCCGTTTTCCCATCCGGAGGTCGCAAAACCGGGCGCTCCCCAACACTCCGAAATTCGAACCCAGGGCGGTCCTGGAAATCGAGATCGACTGGCCGCACCCCAACGGGGCGCGCATTCCGCTCCGCTTTTTCGCCACCCATTTCGACGTTGGCAGCGAACCGGATAGGATAGCCTCCGCGAAGGCGCTGAACGAGTTGGCCGGTCTCGACCCTGACGTACCTGCGATTCTTGCCGGCGACCTGAACAGCGTCCCTGCCAGTGAACCTCTGAAGCTACTGGCGAAGCAGTGGGCCGTGGCCTCGGGCGCGGACGAGATCGCGACTTCTCCTGCGAACGCCCCCCGGCGCCAAATCGACTACATCCTCTTTCGCCCCGCGCGGGCCTGGCGCGTCATCGATATAAAAGCTCTTGACGAAGCCGTAGCGTCGGATCACCGTCCCGTTCTGGCCGTTCTCGAGTACGCACATTGACGCGGAGGAATACCGCGAGCGGCTGGCCGGGAGGGACGAATACGTCCGGGCGGCGTTACACACTGACGCGGTTCAGTTTCAGACGTTTCCGACGGGTGCTTGTCGCGCCGGCCCATGAGCCGATGCAGGGCGAAGGGGACTTCGTCGGGATGCACCGCGCACCAGGCAACGATCCGCTCGTTTTTCGTGCTCCGAGCTTGACGATGGACCCGCATCCCGGTTGTACCGTCGGCCATCCGGAAACAGTCCACTTGGATGCGCCGTCGCCAAACCGCGGAAGTGGGGACGGGGTCAGATTAGGACGGACACGCCGGCATCGCGACCGGGGCCGGCCCCTATGACGCCGACTGCCGGATGTCGCGACAGCCATGCCATGTCTTTCGGCGGGCGCCGGCCTCTTGGAATTGGCCGATCAAGTAGCGCCCTCGCCCGCCGGACCCGATGGCGCCCGCGCTAATCCGATCGCTCGCTCCGAAAAATGCCGCGCGCGGCGGCTGCTGCAAGTAAGAAGCGCCGGCGTTCCATCGCCGTCCCCGTTCAACGCCGCGTTCCGGTCGCGGAGTCTCTCTGCGGGATATACAGTCTGATGTTTCCGGTAGATGCGCCAATGCAGGCGATGTCGGGCCGTCCGGGGCCGGTGAAATTGGCAATCTTGCAGTCCGCGCCGGCAATACCGCCGGGGTCGAGAACATGGCGGGTCCAGCGCTCGCCGGCCGGATCGTCGGCAGTGAAGAAGTACAACTGAAATCCCTTGCCGCGGAACCCGGCCACGATCTCGTCACGCCCGTCGCCGTTGAGATCTCCGACGGCGAGCGCGTGCCCGTTCTCCATGCCGTCCTCGACGACATGACGCTTCCACTGCTTCCCGGCCTCGGTGTAGACCACCACCTGGTTTCCGTGCCAGGGTTCAATGGCCGCGATGAAACGTCGCTTGCCGAGGTGGCCGATCCTGGTTTCGCTGCTGCCGCATTGGGGGCAGGGGCGGGGATCGCCCTTCGAGATTTCGACGGGGCTTTTCGGAAGCAACAGGCGGATGCCCAGGAAGTCGGCGGTCATGATCTGCTCGCCGCGGCCCAGCCAGCGCACGGGGTTGATGCTGTGGAGAACGCCGCGAGGCAAACTCGTGTAAAGCGTGCGCTTCCACTCGCCCGGCCGGTACATATAGATGGGCACGTTATCCGCATATTCGGGCGGCTGGGCTTTGGCGCCGATCATCGGCGCCACCAGGAGGACCTTCTTGCCGTCCCCTGTGAGGTCGATCCAGCGGAGGCGGTGAACGGTGGGCACGCGGTCGATTTCCCGCGCGGTCCACGGCTGGCGGGGATCGGGGCCGCTTTTCAGGATGAGAACATTGCCGACGCTCCTTTGCGGGTCGGTCTCGAAGTGGTAGCCCATGGCGATTTCGGGAATGCCGTCGCCGTCGAAATCATAGAGGTCCAGATTGATTGTGCGGGGAACGTCTTTGACGATGACGTGGCGTTCCCAGGTCGGGTTTTCGTACCAGGCGAGTTCCGTGCCGCGTTCATCCACGGCGATGAGGTCCAGCTTGCCGTCGCGGTTGAGGTCGGCGGCAACAAGCTGATAGCCCATCTTGAGATCGCTGGAGATCGTGATGGTCTGGTACGGCGGAAGTTCGGCCGCGGAGAGAGCCGCGGCCAGCAGAAAAGGGATGCCGCGCATGTCCTGACTGTATCAGGAATCAAGAGGCTCCAGCTTCTGTCCCATCGAACTCTCCGGTACAAAGCACGCCGTGCCGTCTCCTCCTATCATGAATATGACAGCGATGCGAACACTGAAACTACGATCGGGAGCGTCGGTCCCCGTCCTGGGCCAGGGGACCTGGGGGATGGGAGAAGATCGCTCAGCGCGCTCCGCCGAGATCGCCGCGCTGCGTCTCGGACTGGAGCTAGGGCTGACGCTGCTCGATACCGCCGAGATGTACGGCGAAGGCGGGGCGGAAGAGGTGGTAGCCGAAGCGATCACAGGCCGGCGAGGTGAAGTGTTTCTGGTCGGCAAGTTTTATCCGAGCCACGCGACGAGGAAACTGGTCTCTCAAGCATGCGAGAACAGTCTGCGGCGGCTCAAGACGGACTACCTCGATCTGTACCTGCTGCATTGGCGAGGGGCGACGCCGCTCCTGGAGACCCTTGACGGGTTGCAGGCATTGCAGCAGGCCGGGAAAATCGGGGATTACGGCGTTAGCAACTTCGACACGGACGACATGAACGAGGCCTATGAGACGGCGGGCGGCGCCGGCATCTCGACCGACCAGGTCTTGTACAACCTCTCACGCCGGGGCATCGAGTGGGATTTGCTTCCGTGGTTGCGCGAGCGCGCGACTTCGTTGATGGCGTATTCTCCGGTGGAGCAGGGTCGAATGGCGAACCACCCGGGATTGCGTACAATCGCTGCTCGGCAGGGTGCAACGCCCGCCCAGATGGCATTGGCGTGGCTGCTTCGGAACCCCGACATCGCGGTGATCCCAAAAGCCGCCACGGCGGCCCACGTCCGCGAGAACCGCGCCGCGCTGGACTTGATGCTCAACGGTGATGCCCTGAAGGAACTAGACCGGGCATTCCCTCCGCCAACCCGCAAACGCGCGCTCGAGATGCTGTGATATGGGCGCGTCGCCACCAGGCTCACTTCAGGTTGGGTTGGTCCAAAGTCCGCGCTTAGCGGCGATCTGAGTTTTTGCGGCCGGTCCTCGCCGAAGCCACACTGCGGCCATCCGGTCCGGCAGATCGTAAGCTCGCCGCGTACGCTCGCGCTACCCTCGTGCGATCCCCCCTTTCCACGACTGCCGTAACGCGCTATAACTGCGTTGTTGGAGTCAGATCATGCTAACGGACAAGGCGGCGTGAATGTGCTCCGCGTCGCCCCGACCGAATACATCCGGAACGGAGAACGAGGCGAACGCCTCCCGATTTCTCCCGATTCCGCGCTCGGCCGCCGAAGAAACGGACAAGGTGGTAACGGGATGGCCCGCAGCATCTCCGCACCCTGCCTGGTGAGCTTGAAAGGAAAGGAGGACGCCGATGAAAACGACTGCATTGTTACTTCTCGCAGCGGGGACGGCTTGGGGCCAAGTGGACCAGGGGATTAGGCCCACGCCGCGACCTTCCGCGCAATACCTGAGAGCCCGGGTCTATGAGCCGGAAGACGATTCGAAAGTTCTCAAGTTGTACGATGGCCTGCGCGTATGCGACGTCATCGACGCTTTGGATGTGGTTGGGCTTCAAGACGTGACCGTGATGAGCCGGAACATCCGCCCGTTGTGGCGCGACGAGCAGAAATTCACCCACCGCATCCAGGGCATCGCGATCACGGTGCGATTAGTTCCGGCGCAGGAGACATCGCCTAAATTCGCATCGCATGCGGCCGAACGCGCCTGGGAATCCGAGGGTTGGAACCCGCCCGCCGAGTTGCGGACCGAGGGCGGGGGCGCAGGGAGCGGTTACACGGCGCTGGTGAAGCCCGGCAGCATCCTAGTGGTGGACAACCAGGCGCACGATAACGGGTTCTGTGGGTCCAATATGGGCCTCTCCTTGTCCGGGCGAGGACTGCGCGGTTTCGTCGGTAATGCCGTTTGCCGCGACAACGATGAGATGATTCTCACCCGCATCCCCGTCTACCAGGACCCAATGTCAGCCCCGCGCGGCATTAACCAGGGCAGGATGTGGATGGAATCGTATAACAACCCCGTGGTTGTGGGCGGAGTTCTGGTGATGCCTGGCGACGTAATTGTGGCCGACAGCGACGGCGTGGCGGCGGTCCCCCGGGCTAAGGCTGAACAGGTAGCGGAAATCGCCCGCTGGATCTATGAAGATGACGAGGTGAAACGCGCAAGAATCTACGACAGCATCAAAAGACCGCGTGATTGGACTGTGGAGGGACACACCAATCCGCCGCCGCCGAGCGACAAACCGCTGCACCCAGCGCCGGTCTGGCAGAAGAAGTGACGGGGTCACTGGTCCGTCCCCTGGCGGCGCCAGGGGCATCCCGTCGGCGCCGCCAGGATGGCCCCGCCTTGGCCATCTCCTCGTTCAGACTGCGGCCCCCGGCAAGAAGATATCGGTCACGGCCCTGAGGCGCTGCCGGAACGAGTGCTTCGCCCGACGTAATCGGACACGGAACCGACGGCGTCAGCCGGCATCGGGGATCGACGCGATCAGTCTTCGATGGTCTCTCGGACTCGCTCCGCGATCGTCGCCGGGGCTTCGTCGAGAGCGAACGCGACCGTCCTTTCGAAGCCCTGTGGCCCGGTGATTAGTACACGAACGCCGCCGCGAAAAGTATCCGCGGCGATCCAGCCTTCGTACGGCTGAGCGACGTGCTTTCCGCCGGCTTCGACGGCCGCCTCAATGCGCTCCCGACGGGTAGCGGAGATTCCCCTGCAATCGAAGACGGTCAGCGGCATCGCGGGTCAACCCACACCGGCAGCGCATATCCCTTCGCGCGCTTCATCCGTCGCGCCTTGGCCCGACGCCGCTTCGTCGCCTCGATATCGGCGGCATGAGAGCCTTCACTCCAAATCGTAACCTTCGACGATCGCTGCGCGGATCGCCTCTTCAACGCGCTCGGCGCAGGACGAGCAAGCTAACAGGTGCGCCTCAAGAGGCGCGAGTTCCGACTCGTCCGTCACCATGCCCAGGTAATATCGCTCCAAGTCTTCGTCGGAGATATGCTCCCAGGGCATCTGGACCCGGATTGTAGCGCAACGCCCGGCCCCATACCGGATACCGGCGCCCGCAATGGCGATGGGCCACATCCCCGGTGAGGATCTCGAACTCCACGCCCTGGATCGCCTGGCCGCCGCCGCGCCGGTCGAGGAGCGCCTCCCGGTGCGCGAGGAGCGCCGGCAGCGGCTCGCGGAGTGGGATGAGTACGTGGGGCGATGCGGGCGGCGTTGGCCGAGTCCGCCATGAGTCCGCGGTAACGCCGTGCCTGGCGAAAACCACCATTTCGCCCACCGCATGTCGTGTGGATGCGGCGCCTGGAAGCGAACAATCGCCGGCGGGCTTATTGCTTGTCAAGAACCATCTTCTGCTCGCCCTCACCCATGGCGCTCTTGAATGTGCGCGTGATGGTCAGCATTTTGCCGTCTGCGGAGAGGACCCACTTCTCTGACATTGTGAATTCGTTGTCGCCGAATTGACCCTTCGTCTCTATCGCCAAAGTGTCGCCATCCCATTTCACGACGCTCTTCATGGGGTTGCCACCGAAACCCTGGTTGGTGCACTCCTTGCCGTCGGTTGTGTAGCTGGCCTGCATGTCGAAGTCGCCCATGTCGCTCGACTGCTTGGTAGCGGTCGTGAGCTTGGGATCGTCATGGGTGATCTTCTGGGTCATGGCATTTGGCGCAGGCATCTGGCCGAAGCTGCTTTTGGAAACGTTAAGCTTCCAGTCGCCGCTAAAATTCGCCTTTGCGAGCGCGGGCAACACCGCCAGCGCCAGAACTGCGAGGATCACAAAGAATCTCTTGGATGACATCTTCTGAAACTCCCTTCTTCGGATCGGGCCAGGCCCGACTTTCGATTGAGGCCGGGGTTCCGACTAAAGTGTCCGGTCCTGACGCAGTATAGCGCGTCTCTTCATCGTGCGCCTCGCCAATCTCCGCCCGGTATCGAATCCCCTGCCCGCCGGCTCGCGTCCGCGGACACTGGACTCCTGCATCCGCGATGGCGCCCTGACACATCTCCGACGACGAACTCGGCCGCTGCGCGCTGGATCGCCTGGACGACGCCGCGCCGGTCGAGGAGCATCCGCTGGTGTGCGAGGATTGCAGGGAGCGACTGGCGGGTCGGGACGGGTACGTCCGGGCGACGCGGGCGGCCGTACGCGGGGAGGTCGCAGGAGCGGTGACCGACACGTTCTGCAGGTCTGAGGATCTATGGCAATCCCGTTAGGGACGTTAGCCACGCGTCAGACTTCCGGCTGATCTTGCGCTACGGCCTCCCGGCTTGAGTGTACCACCCAGCGCCGCTTCGTCGTGCTGCGATGACCCGCGCGCGAGGCTAATGCACCTTCTGCGGTCCTTTATCGTCATGGACGTTGTTCTTGAAGATCTGCGCCGCATGGCGAAACCCTCGGCCTATGCCGTCCTAGGCCTCCCGTTACAGTGCGCGGGTTCCCGGCCCATTGAGCCGGACGCAATTTCTGGAACTAGATGTCCGAAATGGGCAATCCCCGAATAGGAGGAGACGCCGATGAAGCGGAGTCTACTGGCGGCCGGGATGGCGCTCGTGTTCGTGCTGTCCGGCTTCGGACAGCGGCGTGGGCCGCGGGGAGGTATGGGAATGGGCACGGCGCCCGGCGCCGAACAGTACCCGCGACGGCTCCCCGCCCTGTGTGCCGCGAGGCCGGAGCCGGAAATCGTCGATCCTCCGTTCGACTTCGGCGCGCCGCGCCTCACTACGGCAGCACTCTGATGCGGATATTGCGGAACTCCACGTAGCTTCTGTGTCCCAGAAACCCGATGTGCCCCGTCGCACGCGCAAGTCCGGGATGCTGCCCCAGGATTCGCGGGTCCTTCATCGTGTCCAGGTCCGCGTCCACCACCAGCGTTCCATTCAGATTGATGCTGACGTGACGGCCATCGGCCGTGATCTCGTACGCGTTCCACTCGCCCGTCGGCTTGAGCGCGCCCTGTTTCGCCGGAAACACGCCGTAGATCGACCCGGCATGCTGCGCCGGCTGAATATCCTTATATCGCTCCGCCGGGTCGTCCAGTACCTGGATCTCCATCCCCTGGTAGGCGGCGTCGCCTTCGTAGGGAGCGCGTAGCCCGACGCCGTTGTTGCCGCCCGGGCTCAGCTTGAATTCCAGTCGCAGGACGAAGTTCGCGTACTCCTTCTCGGTGAAGAGATTCCCGCCGCCGTCGGAAGGGCACACAATCCTGTCTCCTTCGACGATGTAACCGGGCCCCACGCCGCCCATCAGTTTCCATCCGTCCAGATTCCTGCCGTTGAACAGCGGCGTAAACCCCGGCTCCGCCGGACCCGCCGCGAAAACCGCCGCGGCCATCAAAGACCTGTAAGAGTGGGTTTCATCCTACCCAGGGTATCGCACAGTCATCTAAATCACTTGAGAGTACCGATATGTGAGGGTTTTCGGCTCATGCCGCCAAGCTGGTTCCTTCGGTTCTGGACAGATCAAGGCGGTCGCGGATGAATTTCACGAG
>Ga0209638_1002973_pt1 | contig 10259 bp, 12 predicted proteins | sample BarGraNGADG00211_FD_184490 | JGI IMG/M metagenome (GOLD analysis project Ga0209638, IMG submission 184490) | Arctic peat soil microbial communities from Barrow, Alaska - Barrow Graham LP Ref core NGADG0002-211 (SPAdes) (version 2) | ecosystem: Environmental > Terrestrial > Soil > Wetlands > Peat... | reverse complement strand
GATGTGACACGAGGGCCCTCCTTGTTCAGTTGTGGCGTCAGCACCTACAACCGAACGGGAAGGCCCTCGTCTATGTCAACAACCTATGTGGGCAGTACATCTAGCGCGCCACCAGCCACAGCGCACCCGACACACGTTCGGAGAGCACCCAGACCGCGGGCGTCACCATCAGCGCGACCGCCGCCGCCGCGAGCCAACCCGTACCGTGGAAGACCGCGCGGCCGACCGCCGCGCCGGCGAGCGCCGGAAGCAGGTAGCCGACACCGAGACCGGCGAGCGACCACACGGTCCCGTAGACGAGCGCGGCGCTCCCGGATCCGACACCTCCCGCGACCCGGATGCCGTCTCCGATCGCCCAGCCCGCGAGCAGCACGCCGGCGACGAGCCAGCGACGCGAGGGTGGTGCGGACGCGTAGCCGACGAGGGCGGCGGCGAGGGCTGCCGACACGGTGGCGGTCAGCGGGTCGAACTGGAGGCCCATCGCGGCACCGGCGAGCGCGGGATTCAGAGCGGACAGAGGTCCGGTCAGCATGCCGGCTTTTCGAGCGCCATCTTGCCCTTGCGGACGGCGTCCGGGATGTCGATGGGGTAGTCGCCGTCGAAGCATGCCATGCAGTAGCGGTCGGCGCTCTGACCCGTGGACGCGACCATGTCCTCGATGGACAGGTACGCGAGCGAGTCGGCGCCGATATGCTCGCGGATCTCCTCGACGGACTTCATCGCGCCGATGAGCTGCTCCTGGGTGTCGGTGTCGATGCCGTAGAAGCACGGCCACTTCACCGGAGGGCTCGTGATGCGCATGTGCACCTCGGTCGCGCCCGACTCGCGCAGCAGTGCCACGAGCTTGCGCGTCGTGTTGCCGCGGACGATCGAGTCGTCCACGACGATGATCCGCTTGCCCTCGAGGGCGTGGCGCATGGGATTGAGCTTCAGCTTGATGCCCTGCTGGCGCAGCATCTCGCTGGGGGCGATGAACGTGCGGCCGACGTAGCGGTTCTTCGCAAGGCCCTCCCCGAACGGGATGCCGCTCTCGATCGCGTAGCCGGTGGCGGCGGGCGTCCCCGAGTCCGGAACGCCGATGACCAGATCGGCCTCGACCGGTGCGGACCGGGCGATCGCCGCGCCCATGCGCTGCCGCGCCACGTACAGCGTGCAGTCATACATGGACGAGTCGGGTCGCGCGAAGTAGACGAACTCGAAGATGCACAGCGCCTCGCGCCCGCGCGGGACCGCCTGCTCGGACTCCAGCCCGGTGGCCGAGATCTTGATCAGCTCGCCCGGCTCGACGTCGCGCACGAAGGTCGCGCCGATGATGTCGAGCGCGCAGGTCTCGGAGGCGACCACCCAGTGTCCCCCGGGCAGCTGCCCGAGCACGAGCGGGCGGACGCCGTTGGGATCGCGGAACGCGTACAGCGCCTCCTCGGTCATCATCACGACCGCATAGGCACCGGTGATGAGCTTCATCGCCTCGCGGATGCCGCCGCGGATCGAGTGGTGCTCCTGCGTGAAGTGGTTGACGAGCGTGACCATGACCTCGGAGTCGGTCGTGGAGCGGAAGCGTATCCCGTGGGTCTTGAGCTTGTCGCGCAGGACCACGGTGTTCACGAGGTTGCCGTTGTGAGCGAGCGCGATGGTGTTGGGCCCGATCGACGACAGCATCGGCTGCGCGTTCTCCCAGCTGGAGGAAGAACCGGTGGTCGAATAGCGCGTGTGACCGATCCCGACGTGGCCATCCAAGGTCGAGAGGTCCGACTCCTTGAACACCTGCGGGACGAGGCCGAGCTCCTTGCGGAGCGTCATGGTGTGGCCGTCGGCGACCGCTATCCCCGCGGACTCCTGCCCGCGATGCTGCAGCGCGTGGAGGCCGAAGTAGATGAGCCGTCCGACCTGCTCGCCGGGCGCATAGACACCGAACACCCCGCAAGCTTCTTCAGGGGCGTCCGGACGTTCCGACAGGATCCAAGGTTCCATGGGGATGAGAGACTTCCTCTGTGCGCACCCGTCAGGGAGTCCGCATTCTAGCATGCGCGCGAGCGCCCCTCCGCGGGCCCTACCCCTCGCGAAGCTCCTCGGACTGCATCTCGCCCTGCACGAGCCGCCCGAGTGTCGGTTTCCATGCGGCCTCGAGCGCCCGTAGCGACACATCGACCTTGTCCTCGATGACGAGCCTGTCGCCGCCGACCTCGCCGATGACGCTGAACGTGACGCCCCGCGCCACGAACAGATCGGTGAGGGTCTCCGCGTCGGATTCGGCACACGTGACGACGATGCGCCCCTGCGTCTCGGAGAACAGTGACGACACGGGCGCGAGGTCGTCGTCGAGCGTCACGGTCGCGCCAAGCCCGCCTGCGATCGCACACTCGGCGAGCGCGACAGCCACGCCACCTTCCGAGCAGTCGTGGGCGCTGCGGACGAGGCCGGCCTCGATGGCGGCTAGCAGCGCCTCGTGGATCGCGCGCTCCTCGACGACGTCCATCGCGGGCGGCACGCCGGCGATGACTCCGTGCACCGTCGACAGGTACTCGCTGCCGCCGAGCTCGTCGGCGGTCTCGCCGAGCAGGACGACGACATCGCCCGCGCTCTTGAAGTGCATCGTCATACGCTTGGAGGCGTCCTGCAGGACGCCCACGAGCCCGACGGTGGGCGTCGGGTAGATGGGGCTGCCGAACGACTCGTTGTAGAAGCTGACGTTGCCTGAGATGACGGGCACCCCGAACGCCTTGCAGGCGTCGGACATGCCGCGGACGGACTCGTGGAAGGTCCAGAACACCTCGGGCTTCTCGGGAGAACCGAAGTTGAGGCAGTCGGTGATCGCGGCGGGCCGGCCACCGGCGCATGCGACGTTCCGCGCGGCCTCGGCGAACGCGATCTGCGCGCCCACGTAGGGATCGAGGTAGCAGTAGCGGCCGTTGCAGTCGGAGGACACCGCGATCGCGCGCTTCGTGCCCGCGATCCGGATGACCGCCGCGTCGCCCCCCGGCAGCACGAGGGTGTTGAGCAGGACCTGCTGGTCGTACTGGCGGTAGATCCACGCGCGCGAGCATACATTCGGGCTCGCGAGCACCTGCAGGAGCGTGGCGCCGAACTCCGCCGGCGTCTCGGGGCGCGCGAGGGAGAGCGGATCGAACGACTGCACCTCGTCAAGGTAGGCCGGGCGCGTCATCGCAGGGTCGTAGACGGGCGCGTCGGAGGCCAAGGTGTCGGCCGGCATGTCGGCGACGATCTCATCACCCTCGCGAACAATGAAACGCCGCGTGTCGGTGACGGTGCCGATGGCCGTCGAGCGCAAGCCCCACTTCTCGCACACCGCCTGCGCCGCGGCCAGGTTCTGCGGCGTGACGACCGCGAGCATGCGCTCCTGGGACTCGGAGACCATGAACTCGAACGGCTTCATCCCGTCTTCGCGCGCGGGAATCTTCGAGACGTCGATATCGAGGCCGACCTCGCCACGCGAGGCCATCTCGGAGGCGGAGGAGGTGAGTCCGGCCGCGCCGAGGTCGCCGAGGCCGACGAGCAACTTCGCCTCGAGCAGTTCCAGGCACGCCTCGATGAGCAGCTTCTCCTCGAACGGATCGCCCACCTGTACGGACGGGCGCTTGTCCTCGGCGCGCTCGTCGAACTCCTGGCTCGCCAGCGTCGAGGCGCCGCCGATGCCGTCGCGACCGGTCGTCGAGCCGATCAGCAACACGAGGTTGCCCGCACCCGAAGCCACGGCGCTCGTAAGGTTCTCCTCGCGCATGAGACCGATCGACATCGCGTTGATGAGGCAGTTGCCCTCGTACGCCGCGTCGAAGTAGACCTCGCCGCCAACGGTGGGCACGCCGATGCAGTTGCCGTAGCCGCCGATCCCCGCGACCGCGCCCTCGAACAGGTAGCGCTGACGCGCCTTGTCGAGCGTGCCGAAGCGCAACGAGTTCAGGCTCGCGATCGGCCGGGCCCCCATCGTGAAGATGTCACGGATGATGCCGCCGACGCCGGTGGCCGCGCCCTGGTAGGGTTCGATGGCGCTCGGGTGGTTGTGTGACTCCATCTTGAAGGCGACGGCCCAGCCGTCGCCGACCGAGATGACGCCGGCGTTCTCGCCCGGACCCTGCAGCACATACGGTCCCGTGGTCGGGAACATCCGCAGCGCCTTCTTTGAGTGCTTGTACGAGCAGTGCTCGCTCCACATGAGCGAGTACATGTAGAGCTCGGTCACCGTCGGCGTCCGGCCGAGGATCACGACGATCTTGTCGTATTCGGCGGGCTTGAGGCCCAGCTCGACGGCGAGCTGCGGAGCGAGTTCGGCTGTCAGGTCGTCACGCATTCGTGGCGCTCCTCGCGATCGTGGTTTCGTCATCGGCGTTCGCGATGTCGCCGGGCGCCATCCCCGCGTAGCGCGCCTCGAGGCGTGTTTCGAGGCGCCCGTGGGTCGGGAAGACCACCCTGAGCAGGTAGGCGAACTGCTGAGCGACCGCGAGCGGCCCGAGCAAGGCATAGGCGACCGACCACGGCGCGAGCTTCGTCAGGAAGGGGACCTGTGCCATCACGTAGACCACAAAGTAGAACGCCTGCGGGACGATGTACGCCCAGCGGCCCTCCCACACACCGGTGAAGTCGAGAGCCGTGCGGCGTGACGCGTCGAGGATGAGGAACGCCGCCGCGACGGCGGCCAGCACGTAGAGAACGACCATGACGATCATCCCGGGGCCGATGAGTGCGATCTTCATGGCTACACCCCCGCCAGACGCGCAACGATGGTCGTGAAGAACGGCTGCCCGTCGGTCCCGCTCGCCTCGGGGTCGACGACGCGCTCGGGATGCGGCATGAGCCCGAAGACGTTGCCGCGCTCGTTGCAGATGCCGGCGATGTCATCGGTCGAACCGTTGGCGGCGCTCCCGCCGGCTGCCCGCGTGCCGTCGGGCTCGCAGTAGCGGAGGACGACCTGACCGTTGGCGTCGAGGCGCGCGAGCGTCTCTGCGTCGGCCGTGAAGTTGCCCTCGTTGTGGTTGATCGGGATCCGGACCACGGTGCCCTCGGTCAGGTCGACCCACTGGCAGATGTTGCGCTCGACGCGCAGCGGCACCGTCTCGCAGATGAACTTCAGCCCCCTATTGCGGAGCATCGCCCCGGGCAGCATGTGCGCCTCGGTGAGGATCTGGAAGCCGTTGCAGACGCCCAGCACCGGACCGCCGCGCTCGGCGAAGCGCACGACCTCGCCCATCACGGGCGAGAAGCGCGCGACCGCGCCGGTGCGGATGTAGTCGCCGTAGGAGAAGCCGCCGGGCAGCACGATCGCGTCGAAGCCCGCGATGTCGGTGTCACCGTGCCACACATAGTCGACGTCGATGCCCAGGTAACGACACGCGATGACGATGTCCTGCTCGCAGTTGGAGCCGGGGAAGCGGACGACGCCGAACCTCATCGCGCGCTCACCGAGCCTTCGGCGTCGACGATGCGGTACTCCTCGATGACGGGATTGGCGAGGAGCTTGTCGCACATCTCGGCGACGCGGGTCATCTCGTTCGGGCCGTCGGCGACCTCGATGCGGATGTACTTCCCGATCTTCACGCTCTCGACCTCGTCATATCCGAGGTTCGCGAGCGCGCGCTCGGCGGTGGCGCCGGGAGGATCGAAGATGCCCTGCTTGTAGGTCACGAAGATCTCGTAGCGAGCCATGGTCTTCCTTTCACGCGTCCGTTGCGTCGTTTGCAGGAACAGCCTCCGGCTCGGAGGCCGCGCCGGTCGAAGCGAGCACCTCGGCCGTGGCGCGCGCGGCAGAACGCTCGTCGCCACGCGGCGTGCCGTCGTCGCGCCGGTAGCGCGGCAGGATCATGCGCACCAGTTGGAGCGCGACCATGCAGCCGAAGAAGATGAAGATGCCGGGCCACGCGCCGGAGGGAAGGCCACGCTCCGTCGCGGTCATCGAAGCGGCTCCGGGAGCGACCTCGATCCTGACGATGTCGACGATGCTCCACGCGAACAGCCCGATGCCGACGAGCGCAGCGACGAGAAACGCACTCTCGAGGACGCGGAGCGTCCAGTAGGGCGCCAGGCCCTTGGTGCGGCCGGTCGCGCTCACTCGCCGTCCCGATCGGGCTCATCGGCGGTCGGCGCCGCGGGTGTGTGGTCCTGCGCGGCCGGCTTCGCGGCCACGGTCTTCGCCGGCTTGGAGTTCTCGGCCTTCGCGGCCTTCGCGGCCTCTGCCTTCCCTGCCTTGCTGCCCGAGCGCACGGCTTCCATCGCCTTCACGCGCGCCTTGCGGAGCGGGCCGAACTCCAGGTAGAACGCCCCGGCCATCGCCGCGGCCCACAGACCCCATGCGATCGACACGTACTGGCGGAACGGGTTGGTCGGCTGGTTCAGCGGGATGATGATGAACGCGATCGCGAGCGACGCGCCCCACAGCCCCCACCAGATCTTGCGAAGCTTCTTCATCTCGGGCGTGGGCTCGATGACGGGAGCGCGGTTCGCCGCGGGAGGGGCACTCCACCACTTCTTCTTGGCGGCGGGCTTCTTGGAGCTCGAGGCGGGCGTCATGTCGGCGATCCCACGCTTCGGCTTCGCGGACGACGCGCTCCGACGGGTCTTGCCCTTCTGGTCGACCTTGTAGCGATCGTTGTACGGGCTCCGCGTGGCCATGGACTAGCCTCGTTCCGGTTGGAAGGTTCGGCCCGTGATCAGCTCATAGGCCTTGATGTAGGTCTCGCTCGTCTTGGCTATCACGTCGGCCGACAGGGCCGGCGGCGGGGGGGTCTTGTCCCAGCCGGTCGCCTCGAGCCAGTCGCGGACGTACTGCTTGTCGAACGACGCCTGGCCGTGGCCCGGCTCGTAGGCCGCGGCGGGCCAGAAGCGCGAGGAGTCGGGCGTCAGGACCTCGTCCACGAGCGTGACGACGCCGTCGATCAGCCCGAACTCGAACTTCGTGTCGGCGATGATGATGCCGCGCTTCGCGGCGTGGTCCCGGGCCGCGGAGTAGAGCGACACCGAGGCCTCCTGCAGCTGCGAGCCATGCTCCTCGCCGATGATCTCGAACATGCGGTGCACGGAGATGTTCTCGTCGTGCGTGCCGAGTTCGGCCTTCGTCGACGGGGTGAACATCGGCTGCGGCAGGCGGCCCGATTCGAGCAGCCCGGCCGGAAGGCGCATACCGCACACCGTGCCGAGGCGCTTGTACTCCGCCCACCCGCTCCCCGCGAGGTACCCGCGGACGATGCACTCGACGGGGAAGACCTGCGCCTTCCTCACCAGCATGAACCGGCCCGCGAGCCAGTCGGCGTGGGCCGCGAACTCGTCGGGCAGGTCCGCGACGTCAGCGGACAGCAGGTGGTTCGGCACGACGTCGCCCAGAAGGTCGAACCAGTACAGGGACAGCTTCGTGAGGACCTCGCCCTTGAACGGGATCGGGTCCGGCAGCACGACGTCGAAGGCGCTCAGACGGTCGGTCGCTACCAGCAGGAGGCGGTCGCCAAGATCGTAGATGTCACGGACCTTGCCGCGGGCGTCCGGGCGGATGTCCATAGGTTCGCTCACGTGGGTTCCCTTTGCATCGTGGCGCGTCGACCGGCATCGCTTCGATACGCCGGTGCCGTCGGGTCTGGAACGGCTGCGGAAGGGCGCTGCGGCGTGGGGACATTGTAGCGGTTGGCGACGGCCCGCGGAGCGTTTCGAACCGACCTCGAGGGCCTTGCGGGCAGCTGTCAGAACCATCCAAAGACGAGCGTCCCGAGAGCGTAGGTCCCGTGTATGAGGGCGAACGCGATGAGCGTGAACGCGACGTAGCGGTGGACGCGAGAGTGGAGCCGCCCCTTGAACGTGATGACGCGGAGACCGACAAGCGACTGGAACACGAGCAGCAGGAACAGGAAGATGCCGGCAACGGCCACGAGGTAGAGCGGCTGGAACGTCATGCGCTTCTCCTTATCGACGGTCTACGGTGGCGACGGATACACGGCGGCAGGGCTGCGAGCGGGTCACTGGGGGGCCTCCTCGGGCGCAGCGGGGAACGCCAGCGCCGCGATGAACCGCATCTGGAAGTCCGGCCGTCCCGCCAGGTCCACGGTATGTACCCGTTTGGCCAGGTCGTCTGCCTCGCGGCGTGCGGCGCTCGACAGCAGCATGGCGGACGCGCCGGCGAGCGCCGCGTTCCCCGCGAGCGTGACGCGCTTCGTCCATGCGCCCGGCACGACGCCCACCGCTGCGAGGGACGCCGGACGCAGGTGCGATCCGAATCCCCCCGCGACCAGCACTTCCGCGACGGTCTCAACGGACCGGCCGGCCTCGACGAGGACCGCCTCGATCGCGACCTGCACGGCAGCTTTCGCCAGTTGGGCCTGCCGGATGTCCTGTTGGGTCAGCAGTACGTCGGAGGAGACCTCGAACACGCGCCCTCCGGGGGTCTCAACGACGCGCGCCGCGAGGGGCCCCCCGAGTTGCAGGCGTCCCGAAGAGTCCAGTGCGCCGGTCGCGAGCAGCAGTGCGAGGAGGTCCACAAGCCCCGAGCCGCACAGGCCGCGGGGGCGTTCGCCGCCGATGGTGCGCACACCGAGCACGTCGCCGTCGAGCCACACCGCCTCGATGGCGCCGGGCTCCGCACGCATCCCGCTCGTCAGGCCGTAGCCCTCGAAGGCGGGTCCGGCCGCTGCCGAGGCGGCGTAGATGTCGCCGCCGGACACGAGAACGACCTCGCCGTTGGTGCCGAGGTCGACGAGCAGCGCGTCGTCCGAGCGCTGCGCCAGCCCGGTCGCAAGCAGGCCAGCGACCGCATCGGCGCCGATGAAGGCGGACACCTCGGGCCCGACGAGCACGCTGGCCATCCCGAGGGCAGACAGGTCGGCGGTGACGGTGTCGAGCGTGCGTGTCGGATGGTTCACGCCGGGCGATGCGCCGTCGCCGAGCATGCTCACGTCGGCGCCCAGGAAGAGGCGGGTCATCGCGGGATTGCCCACGACGACAAGCTCCCGCAGCGTCCCGCGGGCGGCGCTGAGTGCGCGGGTCAGCGTCAGGACGAGGCCCTCGACCTTGTTGGTGACCGCCTCGCGCAGCGGCCCGGCCTCGCCCTCGACCGCGCGGGAGACGCGGGAGAGCACGTCGTGCCCCCAGGCGACCTGCGGGTTGAGATCGGCGGCCTCGCCGATCACGCGCCCGTCCGTCAGGTCGTGCAACCGCACGGCGATGGTCGTCGTGCCGATGTCGACGGCGGCTCCCAACGGAGTGGCCCCCGCATGGGTCACGACACCGCGGGCCTCCGGGAGCTCGACCTGCGGCTCGGGGCCGACGCTCGCGATCTGGGCACGGATGATGCCGGGCGCCTCCATGACCTCGACCACGACCTCGCCGGAAGCCGCCACGCGTGCGCGACACGCGAGGCGCGTGCCCGCGTGCGCTGCCGTGCCGAGCGCCTCGATCTCCGACGCGTCGGGCGGGCGCACGGCGCCCGTGGCGCGGACCCTGCACGAGCCGCAGCGGCCCAGCCCGCCGCAGGGGGCGACCAGGTGGACGCCCGCCGCAGCCGCGGCGGCGTGCAGCGTGGTGCCGGGCGCCGCCGTGGCGCTCAGACCGCTCGGCTCGAACCTGACCAGCACGCCCGACATCGCGACCTCCCTCGAGCGCAAGTATGGCACCGCGGATCACCTCGGGGCTGCCCGGTCGACCTCGAGCGGCCACACCTCGAACTCGGCGTGCCGGCCGCGCGTCCGAGTAGTAGGCTCGCGTGCAGACGAAGGAGGCCCTGAAGATGCGCCATACGACGCTCGCCCTGCCGGCACTCGCTCTCGCGGCGCTTCTGCTGACCGCGTGCGCGGGCCTGCCGTCCGACCCTCCCTCCATCACCGGGACCGTCGCCCAGGTCTCGCACGCGGGAGACGGTGCGAGGATCCTCGTGACGGGCAGCGGCCAGGTGGACAAGGCTTCGGTGCTCCTCGACGCGCGCACGGTACTGCTTCGCGAGGAGGCAGGTGGCCGCACCTCGGCGCTCCTGCTTTCGGAGATCGTCGCGGGTTCCCGGGTCAGCGTCTGGTTCGACGGACCCATCGCGGAGTCGTATCCCGTCCAGGGACACGCGGGGACGGTGCTGCTGAAGCTGCCGGGTTCGTAGCGACCGGAAGCGGATCGCGTGCGGGGCCGTCGGGACCGGACGGCTACTCGCCGCTCCAGACCTCGTGGACGATGCGGCCGCGCCCCTCCTGCTTGCCGCTGAACATGAGCTCGTCGGCGGCGCGCACCATGAAGTCGACGCTCGCGGGCGCGGCTGTGAACGTCACGGCGCCGATCGTGCTGCC
>Ga0209638_1002970_pt1 | contig 10271 bp, 5 predicted proteins | sample BarGraNGADG00211_FD_184490 | JGI IMG/M metagenome (GOLD analysis project Ga0209638, IMG submission 184490) | Arctic peat soil microbial communities from Barrow, Alaska - Barrow Graham LP Ref core NGADG0002-211 (SPAdes) (version 2) | ecosystem: Environmental > Terrestrial > Soil > Wetlands > Peat... | reverse complement strand
CGCCGGAGGGCGCCGCTTCCGTGGCCGAGCCGATCAAGGACCAGCGTCCGCTGATCGTCCCGCCGGCGGGCGCCGCGCCGGCCGCGTACGCCGGATTGGCGGCGCGGCTGGGCGTGCCGCTGGTCGTCTCCGGCGCGGACTTGGCGGGGCTAGCCACCGCGGCGGTTGAGGCTGCCCGCGCGGGCGTCGCCGATATCCTGCTGGAGCCGCCGGGCGCGGATCTACGGTCCCTGCACCACAGCCTGTCCGCCATACGCAGAGGCGCGCTCGACCGCATTCACCCCGGCCTGGGTCATCCGGTCTTTCTGCGGGCGGGCCGCGGAGAGTTCGAGAAGGCCGTATTGGGAATCACCAAGTTCGCCTCGGTGCTGGCCATCGAGGACCACGGCGGCGAAACCTGGCTGCCTCTCTGGACCCTGCGGCAGAACATCTACACGGATCCTCAAAAGCCGTTGCAGATGGAGCCCGGCGTGTATCCCATCGGCGAGCCGGACAGCCGGTCGCCATTGTTAATGACGACGAACTTTTCGCTGACCTACTTTATCGTCTCGACCGAGGTGGAGGCCGCGGGCGTGGCGACTCATCTCGCGGTGGTGGACGCCGAAGGGCTGAGCGTGCTGACCGCCTGGGCCGCGGGGAAACTCTCCGGCGACCGGGTGGCGAAATCCCTCCGCCAGATGGGCGCGGTCGAACGCGTATCCCATCGCACGTTGATCATTCCCGGCTACGCGTCCGCCATCTCGGGCGAGTTGGAAGACGCCATGGGCGACGGTTGGCGCGTACTCGTGGGTCCGCAGGAAGCTTCCGACATCGCGCCGTTCTTCCGGGATGTCTGGGAGCCTCTGCGCGGAGTTTGATTTTGTGGCGCACGCTTCAGCGCGCCGCGGCGAACTTCAGTTCGCCGTCGCCGGCTCGGACGACGCGCCCGGCTCAAGACTGCCGGCTGAAGCCGGCAGCGGCACGCTGAAGCGTGCGCCACGTGGGCATTTCGGAGCGGTGCGCTAGGCAATGAGTTTTCATCCGGTTCGCTTTTCTCCTTCGGGGAGATCGACGCTGGTCGCCGAGGGCGCCACCATCTGGCAGGCCGCCGAACTCGCCGGCGAGCCGTTGCGCGCCGAGTGCGGCGGCCGGGGCGCGTGCGGCCGGTGCCTGGTGCGGATTCTGGAAGGACAAGTCCCCGAGTACCGCGTGCTCCACCGCGAATCGGGCCATCCCCAAGCCCTGGCGTGCCTCACTCCGGTGCGCGGCCCGCTCACGGTCCAGCCGCTGGTGGAGGCCCAACTCCCCAAGTTGATCTCCGGGGATCGCTATGCGGGAATGGCCCCTCTGAAGGCATGGGCGCCATGGCCGCTTGGTCTCGACCCGATCGTCGCTTCCGGCCAAGAAGGCGGCCTGGGCGTCGCCGTCGACATCGGCACCACCACCCTCCGGCTGTTGTTGATCCGGCTCTCCGACGGTGTGATCGTCGGCGAAGCGGGCGCCTACAATCCTCAGATCGGCAGGGGCGCCGACGTCATCTCCCGAATCGTTGCGGCGGAGAGAGGTCTGGCGGGCGAATTGGCGGCCTCGATCCGCGGCGCGGTGGCTTCGATGGTCGCCGAAGCCGCGCAGGCCGGGCAGGCCGACGCGGCGCGCATCCGCGGTTACGCCGTGGCCGGCAACCTGGCGATGATCCACCTGTTGCTCGGAGTGGATCCGTCGGGAATTCGCCGGGTTCCCTCCGAGCCGGCCGTGCTGGCTTTCCCTCCCGCCGACGCTTCGGCATTGGGATGGCCTGCAGGCGATCGCTCGCCTGTGTTCACTGCCCCGGCCGCCGGCGGGTGGGTCGGCGGCGACATCGTGGCAGGGGCCGTGCGCGCCGGCTTCTCGCGGTCCGGCGGCGCCGCGCTCTATGTCGATCTGGGTACCAACGGCGAAATTGTCCTCGGCGGCGCCGAGTTTGCGCTGGCGTGCGCATGCAGCGCGGGACCGGCATTCGAAGGCGGCGGAATCCGCTGCGGAATGCGCGCGGACCGCGGCGCCGTGGATGGCGCTGCGATTGATGCGGAGACCGGCGCCCTGCAACTCTCCGTCATCGGCGGCGGCCGGGTCCGGGGCGTGTGCGGCTCGGGCCTGATCGCCGTGGCCGACGAGTTGTTTCGCGCCGGATGGATCGACCGCGCCGGCAGGCTGACGGATCGAGTACCCGCCCGGTTACGTGCGGAGGGCAAGTGGGGTCCGGCGATCGCGCTCTCGACGGACGGGAAGGTCGCCCTGTGGGAGCGGGACCTGGCCGGCCTGATTCGCGCCAAGGCGGCGGTCTTCGCCGGCATCCGCTCGCTGGTGGGATATCTTGGAGCCGGCGCCCCTGCGATCGGCCGGGTGATCGTTTCCGGAAACTTCGGCCGTTTCCTCAACCTCCCGGCGGCGCTGGGCATCGGACTGCTTCCCGACATGCCGCTCGGCCGTTACGGCTACGTGGACAATGGCTCTTTAGAAGGCGCCGCGCTCGCCCTGCTGTCGCGTGAGTTCTTCGCCGAGATGCAGAGCTACGTCAGCCGCGTTACTTACGTGGACCTCGCCGACCTGCCCGGATACATGGACGAATTCGTAGGCGCCAGTTTCCTTCCCCACACCAGCCCCGAGTCTCTGCGCCTCTGGCCGGAAGAGTGATACCGCCAGTGGGGCGGACCTCCTGGTCTGCCTTCTTGCCGCGACGCACGTTCGAGAAACGCTCGCAGATCGACTGAGTCGCAGCGGTTTTCTCGCCGCGCCGCCGGGCAACAAGAAGGCAGACCGGGAGGTCCGCCCCACTGGCTGGTTGCGGCTATGCTGCTCTGCGGGGCGGACGATCGTTTTTTGTCGTCTGCCGCGCCCCATCCGCTCGTCTTTTCGGAACCAAAGCCGCGCCCGGTCGTATTTCTCAGTGAATGAGTCGTCTGTTGTTTATCGGGCTGTTGCCCGCGACGCTTGCCCTGTGCTCGAGCCCTCCGTTACCGGCGCCGCTTATCCAAGTCAGAGACATTCAGATCCCTAAGATTGACCGGCCGCCTAATATTGAGGAGTTCTTAAACGGCGGGTCCCGCGGCGACATGAAGCGCATCGACGATTTCCGCCAGCGCAACCCCGGCGATGGCGTTCCGGTCAGCCAGAAGACCTCCGCCTGGATCGGCTACAGCGACAAGAGCTTTTACGCCGTATTCGTCTGCCACGCCCCGGCCCGCCAGGTTCGGGCCCGCCTTTCCAAGCGGGAGGACCTCTTTAGCGACGACTTTGTAGCGGTGCTTCTCGACACCTACCACGACCGCCAACACGCCTACGAGTTCCTGGTCAACCCGCTCGGCATTCAAGCCGACGGGGTGGAAACCGAAGGGCGCGGCGACGATTTCAGCGTCGATATGCTCTGGAACACCGAAGGCCGGCTGACGCCGGAAGGTTATATCGTCGTGATCGGAATCCCGTTCCACAGCCTGCGGTTCTCGCCGGAGCAGCTCCAGACGTGGGGTCTGGCCCTGGCCCGTAATATCCCGACCAATAACGAACTTTCCTTTTGGCCGTATGTTTCAAACAAAGTGGAAGGGTTCAATCAGCAGCTCGGGACGCTGAAAGGCCTGGAATCTATCTCGCCGGGCCGGAATATCCAGTTCATCCCCTACGGCGCCTTTGGCCAGTCGCACTTCCTGGACATACCCAATTCGGGCGCGCCCTCCTTCAAGAGCAAGACGGAGTTTCGCGGCGGCATGGACGCCAAAGCCGTGATTCACGATTCGCTGACTCTCGACGTGACCGTCAATCCCGATTTCAGCCAGGTGGAATCCGACGACCCGCAGGTTACCGTGAACCAGCGCTACGAAGTGCAGTTTCCCGAGAAGCGGCCCTTCTTTCTGGAGAACAACGGCTATTTCACGACCCCCGAAAACCTGTTTTTCTCGCGCCGGATCGCCGACCCCGAATTCGGAACGCGCTTGACCGGCAAGCTGGGCCGCTGGAATCTGGGTCTGCTCGGCAGCGACGACCGCGCCCCCGGCCAGATGCTGGACGAGACGGACCCCAATTACGGAGACCGCGCGAAGATCGGCGTTCTGCGCGCGCAGCGTGAGTTCGGCAAACAATCCAACGCCGGCGTCTTCTTCTCGGACCGGGAATTCGCGGGCAGCTTCAACCGGGTCGGCGCCGTGGATACGCGCCTCAAACTCGACGAGCACTGGACGCTGACCGCCCAGGCGATGACCAGCCAGACCCGGGATCTCGACGGCGCGCGTTCGGGCGGCGACGCCTGGAACGTCGATCTGCACAGGCAAGACCGGAATTACAGTTACGACCTGACCTATATCGACCGGAGCGAAGGCTTTCGCACGGATTTAGGATTCATTCCGCGGACGAATATTCGCCAGTTGAATCAGTACATCGGGCGCCGCTTTCATCCCAAGAGCAAGATCCTGCTGTCGTGGGGTCCCCAACTCAACATCATGGGCGACATGGATCACCGAAACGTCCAACAGGATTGGGTCGTGAACCCCGGTTTCAACCTGGAAATGGCCCGCGGCACTTACTTCAGCGTCTATCGTTCCCAGCGTTTCGAGCGCTTCTCCGGCATCAACTTCCGCCGCTACGACACGGGCTTCGGCGGCCACACCGAATTCTTCAAACGCGCCACCTTCGATGCGGGCTATTCGAAGGGCACGCGGATCAACTACGGCGCGCCTGACGGCGTCCGCCCGTTTCTCTGCGACGGCAGCGAGTGGCAGGCCCAGTTCACCTTCCGGCCCACATCCAGGACGAAGCTCGACACGATCTACTACCTGACGCGCCTGCGCACGCGCCCCGATTCCTTCCCCGGCGTCCCGCGCACCGCCGATGGCCGCCCGGCGGCGGTATTCGTGAATCACCTGGTGCGTACGCGGCTGAACTATCAATTCACCCGCGCCCTCTCGTTGCGCCTCATCCTGGATTACAACGGCGTCCTCCAGAACCCTTCGCTCATCGGCCTCGACCGCCAGAAGCGCGTCGGCGCCGACGCCCTGCTCACTTACTTGATTCACCCTGGGACCGCCGTCTACGTCGGATACACCGACAGGCTCGAAAACCAGGCCTTGCTTCCCGGCAATCCACCTAACGTCGGGCGCACCGCGTTCCCCTCCGTGACCACCGGCCGCCAGTTGTTCATGAAAGTGAGCTATCTGATTCGGCGGTGACGCTGGCGCTACTGAAGCCGGAAGATGAACTGCAAGGTGGCCGGGGCCTCCACCGGCTGGCCATCCTTGCGAGCCGCCAAGAATCGCCACCTGCCAGCCACTGCGAGCGCCTCCGCATTCAGCCCAGGGTCGGCCGATCGCGCGACGTGGATGTCCTTCGGGACGCCGTCGGCGCCGATTGTGGCTGCGAGTATGACGGTTCCCTGGATCTTCTGGGTGCGGAGTCCGAACGGGTACTCCGGCTCAACCTTGGACCGGAGTTGGGGTGGGTGATCGCCGATCGGGCCGGCGGAGTTGGCGCCGCCGTATTCAGCGTGGTAGTTCCTGGTCAGCACACGCATCTCCTCGACCGCGTCCATCGACTGAACTGGCGGAGCGCCGTTCAGCCGGAACGGGACGGTAACCGTGGTCTCGCACTCCGCCCCTTCACCGTTCGCCATCTTGAATGGACTGTAGAGATACTGGCTGACGGCCTCCCGTGCGGCCGCTTCCAGTAATGGATTGCCGCCGATGAGTTGGGCGTTTCGGACGCGCCCGTCCGTGCCGACAATGATCCTGAATTGCACATCGCCTTCGACGCCTGCCGCCATCGCCTGGGCGGGATACACTGGGTCCACTCTCTGTGTGGGCGCAGTGTCGATAGGTGCGATATACGGGTATGGCGGCTGCGCGCTCGCCGTCACCACCGACTGGAAGACCGCGCCGTCTGCCAGGTCGCGGACATTGACCGGGTAGAACGCGACGTTGGCTCGCAGGGCCATGTATATCGCGGCCTCCATATGCGACGAGTCAACGACTGGTTTTCGGAGCGCGCCAGAGCTAATGTATAGCAACGCCTTCTTTCCCGGCAGCGGGGAGAGCATTTCAAACATACTGGCCAAGCTTTCCAGGGCCGCCGACTGTTGGCTTACGTCGGAGGCGCCGTTCTGGCTGCCGCTCGCGGGCAGGCTCCGGACCCCCCGGGACAGAAGATCCCGATCATCCGTGAAATCCTGAAGGACCTTCGACTCGCCCGCGTCAGTCATGATGGCCACCTTGTCCGCGGCGGTCATCTGTGAGCTGATGAAGTTCAGGCCTTCGTTCTGGGCGCGGACCCGGTCGCCGGGTGTCATGCTTTGCAGATCGAAATACAGAACCACCAGGCGATAGCCTGCATACGATTGGACCGGACTCTTAGGCTCCGGGCGCGGCGCGGTCGTAGCCGGCAGGGCCTGAGCAAGCGCCACCCGCGGCTCGGCGGCCGGAGATGGGTTCGCATAGTCCGCACGCGGCGCGGCGCGAATGCTCTGCGCAGGGGCCAGTTGCGTTACTGACGCCACGTATAGAATCGGCAGGCTGCATGCTAACAGCGCCGCCCATCGCGCGCGCGTCAATCCACGCGGGATCTGCCTGGTTTCGTCCAGAATCCGCTCGATTCGTTTTCGCACTTCCACCGTTCTCGCCATTGCCATCGCCTCCCAAACCATGCGGCCATGTCCGGTCCTGACAGCCGCCGCCATGTCCAACAAAGCTTCCGCGTAGGGCTCGCGAGCGCCGGTTGCCAGCACCGCCGCATCGTCGCACGCCTGCTCCGCAAGAAAGGCCATCTTTCGTTCCATCCACCATGCCAGGGGGTTAAACCAGAAGACGCAGCGGTTGAGAGCCGCCAGCGCCGCAATCGCCCAGTCCGCGCGCCGGATGTGCATCCGCTCGTGCGCCAGCACCGCTTCCAGCTTGGGCGCTTCCCACTCCTTCCAAACGGCCGGCAACAGGATCTTCGGGTGCAGCCAGCCTACGGTCATGGGCACGGAGATCCATGCCGATTCGTAGATATCTCCTTTCCGGCGGCTGGCTCGGACCAGACGCCGCGTGAAGAGATAGCCGTACGCGAGGCGCAGTAGAAGGACCAGGGCAACGGCGAAGTAGACAGCGGACGCAACTTCCGGCCACTCGAAGTGGGGCAACCGCGAAAATCGGCCGGGCGCCAACTTCGCAACGGGCTGAACCGCCAACGGTGGCAGCGGAGCCGCGGCTTCCACCCAATAAACCGGCGCGGGGGAGACGGCAGGAGCCGCTCGGTCCGCCCGAAGCACTCGTAGCGGGATCGATGGCAGCGTTGCCGTAAGCGCCGCCAAGAGCAGCATGCCGCCAGTTACCACGGTCATCGCGGCATGCCGGGCCGCCGCCGTCTTCACGCGAAACAGCCACACGCCTAACAGAGCGATCACCGCCAGACAGAGCGAGCGCGCCGTCACGTTCGCCAGATAAGACACCAGTTCCATTTCATGCCTCCCCGCCGCCCTTCTTGCGCCTGGCGATGCGCTGCGCCAGGCGCTGCAATTCGCGCTCGTCCACCACGTCGTTATTCACCATCCCAACCAGGAGTTGCTCCACCGAGCCGCCGCAAAACCGGTCGATGATCTGCCGAATCGCGCCAGCCGCCACATTGTGCGGGGCGTCGACGCCGGCATAGACGTTGGTGCGGCCCTCCACGCCGTGCGTGACGTAGCCCTTCCCTTCGAGGCGCTTCAGGATCGTCCGCACCGTCGACTCCTTCATCGGATGGCGTTGCGCCACCGCCACCCGTACGTCTTCGGCGGTCGCGGAGCGGCGATCCCAGAGAATTCCCATGACGAGGTGTTCCAGCTCGCTGAGGGGTTTGCGGGCCTTTCGAACGCTAAACATTGTCACGCTACAATATGTAGCGCTACTTGGCGTGGATGTCAAGAGGAATTTGAGCGCCCTGTCTTCGCCCCGCCACTGTAGGGGTCGGGCATGCCCGACCCCTACTGAGCCGCTCATTCTCATGAAACCGCCACCGGTGTGCGCGGCGCGAAACACGTTTTTCCGTCGCGCGCGGTTCAACCGGAATGGGGCTATAGTAAACCCAAGGATATGTCCAACAGAACCTCTGCCAACACTCTGACCAAGTGCGCCCCCATCGCCCTTTGCGCTTTCCTCATGGTTCTGCCCGGCGCGTTGCGCGGGCAGCCGGCGGGCACGGCCGTGCTCCAAATCAAGGCCGGCCAGGTAGCCGCTCACGTCAGCCCAACGCTCTACGGCCTGATGACCGAAGAGATCAACTACTCCTACGATGGCGGTCTTTACGCCGAGCTGGTTCGCAACCGCTCTTTCAAGGAAGACCCCAAGGAGCCGGTGCATTGGCAGCTCGTGCAGGAGCGCGGCGGCGCCGGATCGATGGCCCTCGACCCCAGCCAGCCATTCAATGACGCGATCGCTACCAGCCTGAAGCTAACCGTGACCCAGGCCACCGGAAATCAGCGCGTGGGGATCGCCAACGAGGGGTTCTGGGGCATACCGGTGAGGCCGAACACGCGCTACCGGGCCTCGTTTTACGCCAAGGCCGCCCCCGGCTTCGGCGGGCCACTCACGGTCGCCATCGCCGGCAACGATGGCGCCACCATTCACGCCAGCGCGCGCGTTCCGCGAGTCACCGGGAATTGGCAAAAATACGAAGTCGTTTTGACTACCGGCAAAGCGGCGCCTTCGGTGGAGAACCGCCTGGTCATTTCGGCCGGCGGCCCCGGCACGGTCTGGTTCGGTCAGGTCTCGCTCTTTCCCCCGGCTTTCAACAACCGGCCCAACGGCAACCGCAAAGACATCATGCAACTCCTCGCGGACATGAAACCCGCCTTCCTGCGCTTTCCAGGCGGCAATTACCTCGAGGGGAACACCATCGCCACGCGCTTCGACTGGAAGAAGACCGTCGGCGATATCTCCCAGCGGCCGGGCCACATGGACGACGCCTGGAGATATTGGTCCTCCGACGGCATGGGCCTGCTGGAATTCCTGGAGTGGTGCGAGGATCTGCACATGCAGCCCGTGCTCGCGGTCTATGGCGGTTACTCCCTCCGCGGCGAGCGCGTCGCGCCCGGACCGACTCTGCAGCCTTACGTGCAGGACGCCCTCGACGAGATCGAATATGTAACGGGCGCGGCCGGCACGGTCTGGGGCGCGCGGCGGGCCAAGGACGGACATCCCGCGCCGTTTCCGCTCAATTACGTCGAAGTGGGGAACGAGGATAACTTCGACCGGCAGGCGGGCAGTTACGAAGGCCGGTTCTCACAATTCTTCGACGCGATCAAGGCCAAATATCCGCGGCTCAAAGTGATCTCCAGCGCGTCGGTGACCACCACCCGCGCCCTGGACGTCGTCGACGAACACTACTACCGCAATTCTGAAGACGAAATGGCGTCGCACGCCCATGACTACGACGCGCGCCCCCGCACCGGGCCCAAAGTCTTCGTCGGCGAGTGGGCCACCCGGGTGGGAGATCCGACTCCCAACATGAGCGCCGCCCTCGGCGATGCCGCCTGGATGACCGGCATGGAGCGCAACTCGGACCTGGTCATCATGTCTTCCTACGCGCCGCTCTTCGTCAATGTGAATAAGGGCGCCATGCAGTGGCACACGGACTTGATCGGCTACGACGCCCTCAACAGCTACGGCTCGCCGGCCTATTGGGCGCAGCAGATGTTCAGCACGCATCACGGCGATCTGATTCTGCCGGTCGATGCGCAGGGCGTCCCCACGCGCGCATGGCAGCCTCCCGCGGGCCGCGGACGCGGTGGGGCTCCCGGAGCGCCACCACCGGCGCCTCCAGCGCCGCTGCAAGTGCCGACGCTGTTCTTCGATGCGACGCGCGACAGTAAGACGGGCGAGATTTATCTGAAGATCGTAAACCGCGCTGCCACGCCCCAGCCCATCCGCGTGGAACTGAGCGGAATCGCCTCGGTCGATCCCAAGGGCCAAACCATCGCCATCGCCGCCGCCAGCCCGACCGACACGAATTCGATCGCCGAACCCACCAAAATCGTCCCCGTCACCACGCCCGTAGACGGACTGAGCATGGCCTTCACGCGCACATTTCCGCCATACTCCATCACCGTTTTGGTGATGAAGGGAAAATAGGCCCGCAAACTAAGCACGTCACTTCGGAAGTTCGGTCGCGTATTGCGGAACCGCTTGCTGACGCGCGCGGCTCGGAACGGAGCCGGTCCCAGAGGGCGCCCCGTAAGTACCTACACTAGTATTACTACGTTAAGTATTGACATCAGTTTTGAACCGTGGTAGTCTCTGGTATGACCGAAACCCAAA
>Ga0209638_1002969_pt1 | contig 10276 bp, 8 predicted proteins | sample BarGraNGADG00211_FD_184490 | JGI IMG/M metagenome (GOLD analysis project Ga0209638, IMG submission 184490) | Arctic peat soil microbial communities from Barrow, Alaska - Barrow Graham LP Ref core NGADG0002-211 (SPAdes) (version 2) | ecosystem: Environmental > Terrestrial > Soil > Wetlands > Peat... | reverse complement strand
TGCCGGGCATTCTCACTGCGTGGAAAGTCAATCTCGGCAATGCCGCGCGCGTGGTGGTGGTGGCCGAGCTGGTGGGCGCCACTGGCGGCGTCGGCTACCAATTGCTGCGCCAGCAGCAGTTGTTCGACATGGCCGGCGCCATGGCCTGGACCTTGCAGCTGGTGCTGTTCGTGCTGGTGGTGCAGCAGACTATCAACGCGATCGAAAATTGGGCCTTGCGCTATCGCGCGGTGTCCGAGCGGGCCATGTAGATCATGGCCAGCGCCGATCCGGTCATTCGCTTCCGGGATGTGAGCAAGAGATTCCGCCGCCCGGACGGGCGCGGCGACTTTGTCGCGGTCGACAAGTTGTCGTTCGAGATCGGCAAGGGCGAGATCGTCGCCGTGCTGGGCAAGACCGGCTGCGGCAAGTCGACCATGTTCAATATCGTCGCCGGGCTGATCGAGCCGAGCTCCGGCGAAGCCAGGGTCATCGGCCACGACCCATTCCGCGAGTTCGCATTTTTCCGCGGCAAGATCGGCATCGTATTCCAGAACGACCGGCTGATGCCGTGGCGCTCGGCACTCGACAATGTGCGGCTCGGCTTGCAGATCCTCGATACCGATGCCGGCCAGGCCAACGAGACCGCGCGCCAGTGGCTCATGCGGCTCGGCCTGTCCGGCCACGAAAACGATTATCCGCACGCGCTCTCGGGCGGCATGCGCCAGCGCGTCTCGATCGCGCGCGCCTTCGCGGTCGATCCGGAGATTTTGCTGTGCGACGAGCCGTTTTCTTCCTTGGATGAAATGACCGCGCGCGACCTGCGCGCCGAATTCGTGCGCCTGGTGCGGCAGAACAACAAGACCGCGGTGTTCATCACCCATCAGATCAACGAGGCGATGGAGATCGGCGACCGCGTGCTAGTGTTCCACCACCCGGCGCGCATCGCCTATGAGACGCGGCTTGATGCGGCAACGACCGAGGACGCGCGGCGCAAGGTGCATGAGGACATCATGCGCGTGCTGTCGGTCGAGCAGGCGCCGACGTAACGCCTGCCCTTGCGGCCGGACAGAGCCGATGTCACCCTGCGGCGTTCAAACCGGCGGGGGAAGCGATGAAGGTCGTCTTTCAGGTTTTTGCTGCGCTGACCATACTGCTGACCGCGAACCCTGTTGCCGCGCAAACGGGTTACCCGAACAGGCAGGTGCGCATCATCGTCGGATTTACGCCGGGCACGGCGCCGGACGTTGCAGCGCGCCTGCTCGCCGCCAAGTTTTCGGACAGCTGGGGCGTGCCAGTGACGGTCGAGGACATCACCGGCGCCGGCAGCAACATCGCCACCGATCACGTCGCCAAATCGACACCGGACGGCTACACCTTGCTGATGGGCGGAAATCCATCGCTCGTCATCAATCCCAGCCTGTATGACAAGCTGCCGTTCGATCCGATTAAGGACTTCGCGCCGATCTCGCAGGTATTCGTTGCGGCGAATCTGCTGGTGGTTCATCCCGACGTGCCGGCCAAGACCTTGCCGGAGCTGGTCGCACTGGCGCGTGCGCAACCGGGCAAGCTCACCTACGGCCATGCCGGCATCGGCACGTCGCAGCATCTCGCCGGCGAGCTGTTCAAATACATGGCGCACATCGACGTGACGCCGGTGGCCTATCGCGGCTCAACCGCCGTGCTGCCGGACTTACTCGCCGGCCGCCTGACGATGTTCTTCGGCAATATCGTGAACGTGCTGCCGCAGGTGCGCGAGGGAAAATTGCGCGCCTTCGCCATCACCTCGCTCAAGCGCTCGGCGCTCGCGCCCGATCTACCGACCATGGCCGAGTCCGGATTTCCCGGCTTCGAAGCCATGCCGTGGTTCGGCTTGCTGGCGCCGGCCGGCACGCCGGCCGACATTATCGACAAGATTTACAAAGAGACGGTCAAGGACCTGGCTTTGCCCGATGTTCACAAGAGCATGGAGCAACAGGGACTCGATCCCATCGGTAACACACCGACGGAATTTGCGGCCGCGATAAAAACCGAGACGCCACGATGGGCGAAGGTGATCAAAGACGCCGGAATCAAGTTGAGCAACTAGCGGTGCGGCGGATGTCCGCTGCACGTATTTCGTCCCCGCCCTCCCCGCCGCGGAGTCCTTCGATGCAATCCCCCAAGGCCTTCACGCTTTCCGCCCACGGCGCAAAAATGCCGGCGATCGGATACGGCACCATGGAATTTCCGGCGCGCCCGGCCGAACTGGTGGCTTACGCTATCGAAGCCGGCTATCGCCTCATCGACACCGCGCGCAAATACGGCACCGAGGAGCGCGTCGGCGAAGGCATCCGCGCCAGCGGCATCGCGCGCGAGGAGTTGTGGGTCACCACCAAGGTGACTGAGTTGGATGCGCGCGAGACCGATTTCCTGCGCTCGGCGGAAACCAGCCTGAAGGCGCTTCAACTCGATTATGTCGACCTCCTGCTGGTGCACTGGCCGCAGCCGAAGGTGCCGTTCGCCGAGACCCTCGGCGCGCTTGCCAAGGCCAAGCGAAGCGGGCTCACGCGCCATATCGGCGTGTCGAACTTCACGATCGCCATGCTCGAGGAGGCGGTGCATGTCTGCCCCGAGCCGCTGATCACCAACCAGATCGAGTACCACGCCTATCTGCCGCAGGACCGTATGCTGGCGGCGCTCAAGCGGCACGGCATGATCCTGACCGCGTATTGCCCAGTGGCGCGCGGCAAGCTGCTCGACGATCCGGTCGTCGGCGAAATCGCCAAGGCGCACGGCAAGACGCATGCCCAGATCTGCCTGCGCTGGCTGATCCAACAGCCGATGGTCGCGGCGGTGCCGCGCGCGCTCGAAGAGGCGCATATCGCGGAAAACCTCGACGTGTTCGATTTCTCGCTCAGCGAGGAGGAGATGCGGCGAATTTCTGCGCTACGCAGCCGCAACGTCCGCATCGCCGATCCGCCCGAGCGCGCGCCCAAGTGGGACCTGGAGACCGTCGCGTAGGTGTTGCGGATCGAGACGCATCAACATACGATGGAATTAACCGCGGCCTTTAGCCCGGATGTTCTAGGGACTTAAACGTCAAAGTTGCACTTGGTTTTGACGCGCAATGGCCGTGAGCGGCATGCGTTGCGTTGAGAGCCGAGGCCCGGGAGGGCCGATGGGTTACGCCTCTCGCGAACAAAATTATGACAATCTGCCTGCGCCCGCGCGTTGCAGGCAGCGCCGGATTGCTATCTTCGCACAATCAGCTTCATCGACAGAACAACATCATCGTGGTCACCGCGATCGGCGGCGGCGCGAGGTTCGTCGGAACGACGCATGCTTGAGCAATGCCAAAAAAACCTAACGGGAGGATGTCATGACTAAGTTTAGTGTTTCGCGGCGAACATTCGTGGAAGGCGGCCTCGGGCTGACCGTGGCAAACTTCCTGCCCGGCACAATGCCATTCGCCAACGCTGCGACCATGGAAGAGAGCACCATTGCGGCGGCCAAGAGCACCGGCCCGGCTGCCGTCAATGGCATGATCTGGTCGCCTTATCTGGTGCCGATGCAGCCGGTGATCGCCGAGTTCTCCAAACAGACGAATATCACCATCGGCGCGGTGCAGGATATCTCGATCTTCGATGCCCCGCAGCGGGCGATGGCGGAGGCGCTCTCGCGCTCGCCGCAGTTCGACTTCATCCATATCGATTCCAACATGATTCCTTCGCTCGTCTCGGCCGGCTATCTCGAGCCGCTCGACGAGTACATGAAGAAGGCAAACTTCAAGATCGACGCGGTCGGCGACTACGGCACCTTCATGACCTATGGCGGCCAGACCTACGGCGTTCCGACCGACGGCAACGTGCACATCCAATACGTTCGCAAGGATATTATTGAGGATGCGGACAACAAAAAGCGCTTTGCCGACAAGTTCGGCAAAGAGCTTAAGTTTCCGCAGACCTGGGAGGAAGAACAGACGATCCAGGAATTCTTCATGGATCCCTCCAAGGACCTCTATGGCTCGGCCAACCTGCGCAACCGCGCCAACGGCCCGACCTGGTGGTACATGATCTATTACAGCGCCGGCGGCTTCCCGTTCGACGACGACATGAAACCGACGCTGAACACGCCGGCCGGCCAGTACGCGGTCGACATCTATCTGAAAGACAAGAAGTACAATCACCCGGAGGCGGCCAACTGGGGCACGCCGCAGCAGATTCCGCGCATCGCGCAGGGTCACGTGGTGAGCACCCAGTACTGGGACGGCACCGCAAAACTAAATGAGAATCCGACGAAATCGAAAACGACCGGCAAATGGCTTTATGGTCTGGTGCCAGGCTCGGATTTCTCCGGCAAGCGCATGCACCGCTCGATCTCCTCGCCACTCGCCGCGATCCTGATCAACAAATATAGCCCGCGCAAAGCGCAAGCCGCCTATCTCGCGCTCTGGCTTGGCTCGGGCAAGAACAGCATTCCGATCGTGACCGACCCGGTGAACACGTTCAACGATGCCTGGGCGAAGGAACATATGACGTCCGACGCGGTCAAGAACGCCTATAGTCCGGCCGGCGTCAAAGCGATCGAAGCCAACTTCCAGGTGGTGGCGCCGCCGATCTATTTGACCGGTTACCTGGAATTCCAGGACGCGCTCGGCAAGAATCTTTCGGAGGCCTTTGTCGGCCAGCTTCCGGCCAAGGACGTGCTCAAGAAGACCGAGGATGAATGGACCGCGATCATCCGCCGCATCGGCCAAAGCAAGCTCAAGAAGGATCTAGTGAGCTATAAGGCCTTAATGCCGAAGCGCCTCAAGCCGGCGTGACGAGCAACCGCAGGAAGCAGACCTGCCTTCAAATCAGCCGGGCGAGCCTCGCGCTCGTCCGGACTTTCTAATCAGGGGCGAGGAATGACTGTGGCCGCACTTTCGGCTGCCGAAGCACCTTTGCAGGCGTCACCGCGCGCGGTCTCCCGGCGTCGCGCGATCCGGCGCTTCAAGCTTTCGCTGCTAGCGCCGCTGATCGCGCTGTTTGCTTTCGTGCTGATGCCGGTGCTGCTCCTACAGCTCTATTTCTCGGTCCACCAATGGACCGTTTATCTCGGCTCGTGGTGGGATGCCGATTATATCGGCCTTGATCTCTTCAAGGAGGTCTTGACCGACCCGCGCTTCGGCTGGGCCGTCGTGCGCTCGCTGGCGTTCGCGACCGGCTCGACGATCGGATGCTTCGTGTTCGGCTTCCTGCTGGCCTATCTCATGCACAAGCCGTTCCGCGGCCAGGCGATCTATTACATCATCTTCATCCTGCCGATGCTCACCGTTCCGGTCGTGGTCGCCTATACCGCCGAAATGATGTTGTACCAGAGCGGCCCGCTCAACGACGTCATCACCCGCTTGAGCGGCATCGAGTTCAAGCCGTCTTGGCTCAGCGATCCACACCTCGCGCTGATGACGGTAAGCCTGCTCGAGATTTGGAACTGGACCCCGTTCTCCTTCATCATCATGCTCGCCGGCCTCACGGCGATCCCGAAGGAACCGATCGAGGCCGCGGAAATCCTTGGCGCGTCGAAGTGGCGGATCTTCTGGGAAGTGCAAGTCCCCCTGCTGCGGCCGGTCATTCTGCTTGCGCTCGTATTGCGCTTCCTCGAAGCCATGGCGGAGTTCCCGAAGACTTGGTCCTTGTTCCAAGGCGGTCCCGGCTCGGCGACCGAAACGCTTCCGGTCTACATCTTCATGACCACATGGCAGTACTTCGAAATCTCCAAAGGCGCGGCGATGTCTTACATCGTCATGCTGCTGATGATCGTGATCGTCCTGTTCGCGATTCGATTACTGCGCCGGGAGAAGCGGTCGCTCGACAAGATGTACGAACAAACCGACAGTCCAAAAGTGGAGGCCTGAATGGCGATGACCAAGTCGCAGCGCCGCCGCATCACGAGCGGCGTTCGCTATGTCGTCCTCAGTGTTTGGGGGCTGATGGCATTCTTCCCGATCTATTGGATTATTTCCACGTCGTTCAAGCTGGACACGCAGTGGTTCGCCTGGCCGCCCTATTATTTTCCCAGCCCGCCGACGCTCGCTAACTACATGAATGTCTGGTTTGGCGCCGAGGAATATGCGCAGACCCAGTATGCCATCTCGTCGCAAAAACCGCTGATCTCGCTATACAACTCGACGGTCATCGCGGTCACCTCAACGTTCCTCTCGGTGCTGTTCGGATCGATGATCGCCTACGGGGTGTCGCGCTACCGGATCCTGTCCGAGGCGCGCATGTTCCAGCTGTTGATGCTGCGGATGATTCCACCGATCGTCATCGTGGCGCCGCTGTCACTCTATTATACGGCGATAGGTCTGATCGACACGCGGTTCGGTCTCATTCTCGTTTATTTTCTGACGACGCTTCCCTACGCGGTTTGGATGACCAAAAGCTTCATCGACGAGGTGCCGCTCGAAGTCGAGCAGGCGGCGGAAATTCTCGGCGCCTCGCGCTGGCGCACGGTGTTCGAGATCGTGCTGCCGTTGATCAGATCGGGCCTGGTGGCAACCTTCCTGTTCATCCTCATTCTAACTTGGAGCGAGTACCTGTTGGCTTTGATCATCACCAAGACTCAGGTCACCACGCTGCCGATCGAATTGTCGAAATATCAGGGCTCGACCGAAGGCCGCGTCTACGGCCGCCAGGCGGCGCTCGCGGTCGGCATCACGGTTCCGCTCATGATCGTCGGGTTGATCATCCGCAAGCATCTCGCGCGCGGCTTCAGCTTCGGCATGGTACGGAGATAGACGTGGCGCGCATCGAGTTGTGCAATCTGGAAAAGTCTTTCGGCGCGGTGCACGCGGTGAAAGATCTGAGCTTCACCATCGAGGACGGCGAATTCGTCGTCTTCGTCGGGCCGTCCGGCTGCGGCAAGACCACGACGCTGCGCATGATCGCCGGCTTTGAAGATCCGACCTCCGGCGAAATCCGCATCGACGGCCGCGTGGTCAACGACCTGGAGCCGCGCGACCGCGGCCTCGGCATGGTGTTCCAGAGCCATGCATTGTTCCCGCACAAGAACGTGGCGCAGAATATCGAGTTCGGGCTGCGCATGAAGAACGTACCGCCGGAAGAGCGCGTCAAGCGCGTGCGCGAAGTGGCGGAGATGGTGCGCATCGGTCATCTGCTCGAGAAGATGCCGAGCCAATGCTCGGGCGGCGAATCCCAGCGCGTCGCGCTTGCCCGCACCCTGGTCACCAACCCGTCCACCTTCCTGCTCGATGAGCCGCTGTCGAGCCTCGACGCCAAGCTGCGCCGCGAGCTGCGCGCGGAATGCGATCGGCTGCACCAGGCACTCAAGCGCACCTTTATTTACGTCACCCACGACCAGGAAGAAGCGATGACGCTGGCCGACCGCATCGTCGTCATGCGCTTGGGTGAAATCGTCCAAATCGGATCACCGATGGAGATCTATTCAAATCCGGTCAACTATTTCGTCGCCGATTTTTTCGGCTCGCCATCGATGAACCTGGTTGCCGGCGAGATCGTGCAAGCGAACGGGACCGCCCGTTTTCGCTCAGCGTCGTTCGACGTCGCATTGCCTGACAGCTTCAAGGCCGCGAAAGCGGGCGCGGTCACGCTCGGCATCCGGCCCGAGCACGTCGGCGTCACGCTCGGCGGCGGCGGCGACATCGAATTGCCGGTACGGCTGGTCGAACCGCTCGGCAAGGATACGCTGCTCTATTTCGACGCCGGCGTCGAGCGGGCGTTCGTCGCAGTCACCGAAGGTCTCGGCATGGCCGAGATCAAGGCCGGCGAACGCATCGCACTGTCCTTTGACCGGCGCCGCATCCACCTGTTCGACGGCGACGGACTGCGGATTGCCGGCGCCCGATAATTATCGACTGCAAACCCAACGTCGAGGAGCCCATGGAATACCGTGAAAAAAGCGAAATCCGCGATGGCATGCGGATCGACTGGGATATGCCGATCAAAATGGAAGACGGCCTAGTGCTGCGATGCGACATCTACCGGCCGATCGCCGACGGCAAATATCCCGTAATCATGACTTATGGGCCCTACGGCAAGTGGTTGCTCTTCGAGGATCTTTACAAGGACCAGTGGGTGCGCATGTGCGCCGACCAGCCGGACGTGCCGACCGGCTCGACCAACAAATATCAGAACTGGGAGGTCGTCGATCCGGAGAAATGGGTGCCTGACGGCTACATTGTCATCCGTGTCGACAGCCGTGGCGCGGGCCGCTCGCCTGGCGTCATCGACATCTGGTCGCTGCGCGAGGCGCAAGATCTGGCGCAATGCGTCGATTGGGCCGGCGTGCAGCCGTGGTCGAACGGCAAAGTCGGCCTCAATGGCATCTCCTATTATGCCGAGAACCAGTGGCAGGCGGCCGCGCTGCAGCCCAAGCATCTCGCCGCCATTTGCATTTGGGAGGGCGCCGCCGATTTCTATCGCGATATGGCGCACCACGGCGGCATCTTCTGCCGCGGCTTCGTGCAGGATTGGTCGAAGGCGCAGGTCTACACCGTGCAAAATGGTCGCGGCACGCGTGGCTTTAAGAGCCGCATGAACGGCGACTGGGTGTCAGGGCCGGAGACTTTATCGGAAGAAGAGCTAGGCCGAAATCGCCGCGATTTTTACGAAGATTGCATCTCGCGCAAGCTCGACACCGACGAATACTGGCAGTCGCGCATGCCGGACTGGAACAAAGTGAAGGTGCCGCTGCTCTCGACCGCCAACTGGGGCGGGCAAGGCCTGCATCCGCGCGGCAATTTCGAAGGCTTCGTGCGCTCCGCGTCGGAGAATAAGTGGCTCGAAGTGCACGGCATCGAGCACTGGACACACTTCTATACCAACTACGGTCTCGACCTGCAGAAGCGATTCTTTGGCCGCTTCCTCAAAGGCGACGAGTCCGGCTGGGCCCGGCAGCCGAAGGTGCAACTGCAGGTGCGCCATCCCGGCGAGAAGTTCGTCGAGCGGTACGAGAACGAGTGGCCGTTGGCGCGCACGCAATGGACCAAATTTTATATCCATCCGGCCGACCTGACGATGTCGACCGCAACGCCGACCGCACCAAGCGCCGTCAGCTATGCCGGTTTGAGCGAAGGCGTCACGTTCCTGACCGAGCCGCTCGAACACGACACCGAGTTGACCGGGCCGATCGCGGCCAAGCTGTGGGTGTCGTCGGCGACGGAAGACGCCGACCTGTTTCTGGTGGTGCGAGCGTTCACGCCGGACCTCAAGGAACTCACGTTCCAGGGCGCGCTCGATGCCCATACGCCGATCGCGCAAGGCTGGCTGCGCTGCTCGCACCGCAAGCTCGACCCCAAGCTCACCCTGCCCTACCGGCCCTATCACACCCATGACGAAGAGCAGAAGCTCAAGCCCGGCCAAGTTTACGAGGTCGACGTCGAAGTATGGCCGACCTGCATCGTGCTGCCGAAGGGCTATCGGCTGGCGCTGTCCGTGCGCGGAACCGACTATGTGTTTCCGGGCGAGCCCGGCGCCGGGCTGGAGACGCTGGGCAAGGTGTGGACCGGCTGCGCGGTGTTCACGCATGACGATCCGCGCGACAGGCCGCCGGCGGTGTTCGGCGGGAATGTGACATTGCACGCTGGCCCGGACCGGCAAGCTCATGTCTTGCTGCCGGTCATCCCGAAGAAATAGACGCTCGAGAGCATTTTCTAGGAGTGAGAAATCATGAGTTATCGTGAAGTCAGCGAAGTCCGCGATGGGATGCGGATCGATTGGGACATGCCGATCACGATGGACGACGGGCTGGTGCTGCGCTGCGACGTGTTCCGCCCGATTAAAAAAGGCCGCTATCCGGTGCTGCTCAGCCACGGTCCCTACGGCAAATGGCTGCACTTCGAAGACGGCTACAAGACCGCGTGGAAGCGCATGCAGGAGAAGCAGCCGGACGTGATGGCCGGCTCATCCAACAAGTACCAGAGCTGGGAAATCTGCGACCCGGAAAAGTGGGTGCCGGATGGCTATGTGTGCGTGCGCGTCGATTCGCGCGGCTGCGGCCGTTCGCCCGGCTACGTCGAGCACTGGTCGCCGCGCGAAACCAAGGATTTTCACGACTGCGTCGAATGGGCCGGCGTGCAACCGTGGTCGAACGGCAAGGTCGGATTGAGCGGCATCTCCTACTACGCCATCAACCAATGGCAGGTCGCCAGCCTGCAGCCGAAGCATCTGGCCGCCATCTGCGTTTGGGAGGGCTTTGCCGATTTTTATCGCGAGCTCAGCCACAACGGCGGCATCTACAACACGTTCGCGCAGAACTGGTACGACATGCAGGTCAAGTCCGTGCAATACGGGCT
>Ga0209638_1002968_pt1 | contig 10280 bp, 9 predicted proteins | sample BarGraNGADG00211_FD_184490 | JGI IMG/M metagenome (GOLD analysis project Ga0209638, IMG submission 184490) | Arctic peat soil microbial communities from Barrow, Alaska - Barrow Graham LP Ref core NGADG0002-211 (SPAdes) (version 2) | ecosystem: Environmental > Terrestrial > Soil > Wetlands > Peat... | reverse complement strand
CAGGGTGCGAGCAGGCCGACGGGGGCGTCGGCCGCGGTCCAGGGGGACCGCCCCACGATTTATGCAGGCGCCCAGCACCGGAAAAACGAGTGGCATTAGGTGGGCAAGCAGCCAGGCTTCAGCGATGCGTGACAGACCACACAAGGCGATGGTCTGTCCCACCAGTAATGCACAAGGCGGAGCCTTATGCCACGCTACTTCTGGCCGTAGGAGGCGGTGGGGCCGTGCTTGCGGAAGTGGTGTTTGTCGCGGAGCGCTTCGGAGATCGGCCTGGCCGCGGGGTTGATGGTGACGGTCTGCCAGGCCATGGCGGCGATCTCTTCCACGATGGCGGCCGTGTGCGCGGCCTCGGTCACCGTCTTTCCCCAGCAGAAAGGGCCGTGGCCGGAGACCAGGCACGCGGGGCAGCCGAGCGGATCGATGCCTTTCATAAGCGCGACGATGGCGGCGCCGGTGTTGGCCTCGTACTCGGTCTCAATCTCTTGGCGCGAGAGTTGCGCGGTGATCGGGATCTCGCCGTGGAAGTAGTCGGCATGGGTGGTGCCGAAGCAGGGAATCTCGCGATTGGCCTGCGCCCAGGCGGTGGCGTGGCGCGAGTGGGTGTGCACGACGCCGCCGATTTCGGGGAACGCGCGGTAGAGCGCGACATGCGTGGCGAGGTCCGAGGACGGACGCAGCGAGCCTTCCACCGGGTTGCCCAGGAGATCCGCGATCACCATATCTGCGGGCGTCATCTTGTCGTAGGGCACGCCGCTGGGCTTGATCACGCACAGGCCGTGCTCGCGGGATACCGCGCTGGCATTGCCGAAGGTAAAGATCACCAGGCCCCGGCGGACCAGATCGAGATTGGCTTCCAGAACTTCCGTTCGCAATGCTTCCAGCACTATTTCCCTCCTCTGGCTTGGGCCGCGATGCGGCGCAATTCGGGCAGCACGCCGCCGGCCTCCACGCCGGGCGAAGTGCGCTCGCCGAACGCGAAGTAAAGCTTGCGATAGAGCGCGAACAACTCCTGGCTGGTGGCCGCCTGCACGGGCTCGGGCTCGATGGTCAGGAAGCCGGGGCAGAGTCGATCCTGGGCGGCTTCGATGGTGGGGAAGGCGCCGGCGGCCATGAAGGCGAAGATGGCCGAGCCGAGGCTGGTGACATCGCCTTTGGGCACCAGGATGGGTTTGCCCATCACGTTGGCGTACACCTGGTTGAGCACGGCGTTCTTCTGCGGGATGCCGCCGCCGTTGATGATGCGGCGCACGGGGACGCCGTGCTCTTCCATGCGCTCCAGGATGACGCGCGTGTGGCAGGCGGTGCCTTCGATGGCGGCGAAGAGTTCGTCCTGCGCGGTGGTGGTGAGGCGCCAGCCGAGGGTGATGCCGCTGAGTTCGGGATTGACCAGCACGGTGCGGTCGCCATTGTCCCAGGTGAGGCGGAGCAAGCCGGTTTCGCCGGCGCGGTAGTGGGCCAGACCTTTGGAAAGCTCGGCGACCGAGGTGGCGGCGCGGCGCGCGATGGCCTCGAAGATGTCGCCGGTGGCGGAGAGTCCGGCCTCGATCCCGGTGTAGCCGGGATGGATGGAGCCCTCCACCACGCCGCAGACGCCGGGAATCAGACTGGGCTTGTCGCTGATCGCCATGATGCAGGTGGAAGTACCCACCACGTTGACCACGTCGCCGATGCGTACGCCGGCGCCGATGGCGTCCCAGTGGGCGTCGAAGGCGCCGGTGGGGATGGGGATTCCGGCGCGCAGACCGAGGCGCACGGCCCACTCCTCGCTGAGGTATCCGGCAATCTGGTCGCTGGTGGCGTAGCGCCCGCCGAGTTGCGCGCGGACGCCGGCGAGTGTGGGGTCGAGCGCAGACAGGAAGTCTTCCGGAGGCAGTCCGCCGAGCCGAGCGTTCCACATCCACTTGTGGCCCATGGCGCAGATGCTGCGCGATACCTGCGCGGGATCGGTGATGCCGCAGAGTACGGCGGCCACCATGTCGCAATGTTCCAAGGCGGTAGCGAAGCGCGCGCGCTTGTCGGGATTGTGGCGCAGCCAGTGGAGCAATTTGGCGAAGCCCCATTCGCTGGAGTAGATGCCGCCGCACCAGTCGATGGCTTCGAGATTGGCGGCGTGCGCGGCGGCGGTGATCTCGGCGGCTTCGCGCCAGGCGCGGTGGTCGCACCATAGGTAGTAATCGTCGATGGGCTGGAGGTGGGCATCGACCGGGATCACGCTGGAGCCCGTGGTGTCGAGCGCGAGCCCCGCGATGGCGTGGCCGTCGATTGCGGCGTCATCGATGGCTCGGCGCGTGGCCAACACGAGCGCGGTCATGTGATCCGCGTGGCTTTGCGTGGCGTGGTCCGGGTCTTCCTTCTTGCGGAGCAGCGGGTACTCCGCTGCGCCCGCGCCGAGACGGCCCTTGACCGAGTCGAAGATGGAAACGCGAACGCTCAGGGTGCCGAAATCTACTCCGGCGACGATGCTCATGTGAGAGATCTCCTTGGATCTGTAGAGCGGCCTTTCAGGCTGCAACGTCGGCGTCCTGGCCGACGTTCTTCGAAGAATTCCGGTACGAATACCGTCATGGCAGCCTGGAAGGCTACGCTACTCGTGAATGGCGACGTTCCAGCCCAGGTAGTTGCCGGTGGCTTCCTGCACGGCGCTCGCTACGGTGGACATGTTGGCGGCTACGTGATGCTCGAAGCCGTTTTCGCAGATGAAGCGCAGCAGGGTCTGGAGATGCGGAATCTTGACGACGCCGGCGCCGCCGAAAGTAGTCAGCGGATCGTCGGTGAACTCGCCCTCTCCCACGTAGCCATCGATGCTGCCTTCCAGATCGTTGGTGGAGAAGCGCGCGAAGCTCATCGGGCTGGCTTTCACCAGGCCCTCGCAGGTGCCGTAGGTGTTCTCGCGGCCCACCGTGCCGGCGATGATCTGCTGGAAGTCCATCTTGACACTCTTGAAGAAGTGCTTCGGCAGGTTGCTGCAATGGAAGCAGACGGCCTTGTCGGGATCGTCGCCGTAGTTGTTGTTCCAGTCGAGCAGGGCGCTCGGAGTTTCGCTGGCGAGTTGCAGAGCGTGCATGCCGACGACGCCGCAGATATCGACTTCGCAGGCGCTCGACATCAGGTTCTCGCTCATCATGCTCATCACGGTGCAGGGCACCACGCCGAAGAATTCTTCGAGCGAGGTCCAGCATTGGATGGCGCTGATGGAGACTTCGGTCTGCTCCATCCAGGTATCGATCACGGTGCCGAGCTTGGCCATCTTCATCAGGGCTTCGACGGGAACTTGATCGGTGGAGACGTACTTGCGGATGGCGTCCAGCTTGGCTTCGGCTTCGCTGTCCTTCATGCGGACGATGCGGCCGAGGATCTCCGAGAGGTCGATCGGTTCCACCGAGATGCCGCTGGCTTCGAGCAGTTTCTCGCTATAGCGCACGGTGTTGAAAGCCGAGGGACGCGCGCCGATCGAGCCGATGCGCAGGCGGCGCAGGCCGCGCACCACGCGGCAGACGGCGGCGAACCAGGCGATGTCCTTGCGGAAAAGGTCGGAATCGGGAGCTTCGGTGTGCAGCGTGGTGAGCGAGTAGGGTATGCCGTACTGCTTGAGGTTATTGCAGGCGCTCATCTTGCCGCAGAAGCTGTCGCGGCGGTCGCGGATGGTCATCGATCCGGGGGTGTCCGGCGTGGCCTGTACGAGCACGGGGACGTCGAGGTTGGCCTGCCGCAGCGTGTCGGCGATGGCGCGTTCTTCGCCGAAATTCGGCAGCGTGACGATGATGCCGTCGATATCGTCGCGGCGGCTCTTGAAGAGGTCGGCGCAACGCGCCACTTCGTCGCGGCTCGTGATGGCGCCGCATTTGGTTTCATCCGCTCCGACGGTGATTACCTTGAAGCCCGCTTTTTCGATGGCCGCGATCATATCTTCGCGGCCGCTCTTCGCCAGGTGGTCCGGGAAGAACCCCCGGTTGCCCACGATCATGCCGAATGTAACAGGACGGGATTTGGTGTGATTCATTTCGTTTATATACCTCTCTGCCTACCAGAAAATAATGTTCAATGCGAGGAAAGCCGCGGCCACGATGCCGGCCCAGAAGATGGGACGCTGCCAAACCGGCAGGTTACCCTCCGAGGGGATCACGGTGCAGCCGTACACCAGGTTGGTCAGTTCCGACTCCGGCTTCGGCTTGGTCAACAGGCTGACCACCACGGTGACGATCAGGCACAGGATCCAGGACCAAAGGGCGCGGAACATGTTTTCCGCCATATCCTTGGCGTTGGGGGACAGGGCGACGTAGCGCAGCGCCGTGGGGTCGAGTTTGACCCAAGCCCACATGCCGATGGACGACGCCGTGCCGGCTGCCAGGCCCCAGAAACCGCCGGCCGGGGAAGCCCGCTTCCACAACATGCCGAGCAGCACGGTGCCGAACAGCGGCGCGATGAAGAAGCTGAACAGGGCTTGCACGTAATCCATGATGCTGGCGAAACTCATCACCATGTAGGCCGTGCCGATGGAGGCCAGCACGCCCAAAACCGTGCACCAGCGGCCCACGGTCACGTAGTGCGCGTCGGTGGCGTCCTTGTTGAACGTGGCGCGGTAGATATCGTAGGTCCACACCGTGGCGAAGGCGCTCACATTGCCCGCCATGCCGCTCATGAAGCCCGCGATCAGGGCGGTGATGCCCAAGCCGAGCAGTCCGGGGCCGCAGTAGCGAGCCAGCATGATGGGCAGCACTTCGTTATAGCTGTGACCGCCGGTGGCAGCCGCCACGCTTTCGGGCAGCAGGTGTTCCGGCAGGACGGCGAGGCCTAGCAACCCCGGCAGAATCACGATGAACGGCACGCACATCTTGAAGGCCGCGCCGATGATGGGCGCCAACTTGGCGGCGCGCAGATCCTTGGCGGAGATGACGCGCTGCACCACCAGGAAGTCGGTGGTCCAGTAACCCATGGAAATCACGCAGCCCAGTCCGAACACGATGCCGACCCAATTGATGCCCATCGGGTTGTCGTTGAACGAGCCCAGGGTGCGCCAGGCGTGGGTGTAATCCCCTTGTGGGAAGTTGGCGTGAATCTTGGCCACCATGCCGTCCCAGCCGCCGGCTTCGATCAGGCCGATGATGGAGATCAGCATGGCGCCGAGCCAGATCAGCACGAACTGCAAGACCTCATTAAAGATGGCCGAAAGCAACCCGCCCAACCCGACGTACAGCATCACCGTGATGGAAGAGATCCAGATGCTGACGTGAATATCCCATCCCAGTACCACCTTCATGACCAGCGCCATGGAGAACATGTTGATGCCGCTCATGAAGACCGTCATCAGCCCGAAGGAAACGGCGGAGAGCGCGCGCGCCGGTTCGCCGTAGCGCAGTTTGAGGTAGCCGGGGACGGAGTGGGTCTTGGAGATGTAATAGAACGGGATCATCACGATCCCCAGGAAGAGCATGGCGGGAATGGCGCCGATCCAATACCAGTGCGTCGCCAGAATGCCGTATTGATAGGCCGAAGCCGCCCAGCCCATGAGTTCGAGCGAACCCAGGTTGGCCGCGAGGAAACTCAAACCCGCGATCCAGGCGGTCATCTCGCGTCCCGCGAGGAAGAAATCTTCGCCGGTCTTGGTGAACCGCTTCAGGTAGAAGCCGATCCCCAACACGGTGATGAAATACAAAACAATGATCGCGAGGTCGACCGTGGAGAGGGTCATCAACCGCGCTTGCAGCAGCAGCGCCGGGAAAGTCGTTGTAATCGCTTGCACCTGCATATCGTATGAGACCTCAACTTTCGTGTCAAGGACGCGTACTGTGCGTTAGCGCGCCGGAGCCGGGCCGGTGGAGTCGCGCAGCACGAATTCCGGATCGATTACCATTTCATGATCGGCCACCGCGGTCTTGCCGGATTTGGAAAGCAACGTCTCAGAGATCAGATGCCCGATTGTATCGCGCGGAATGTGCACCGTGGTGAGCGCCGGGCAGCAGAACTCCGAAAGCTTCACATTATCGAAACCGGTGACCGAGACATCCTGCGGGACGCGGAGGCCGCGCTCGCGCAACTCGCGCAACGCGCCGACCGCCATAATGTCGTTCACGCAGACGATGGCCGTCGGCTGCTCGCCCGACAACAACAGCGCGCGCGCGGCCAGGCGGCCGCCGTCCAGGGTATCGGCATCGGCGGCGGTGCGCACCTCCAGGCCCGGATAGCGCGCCACCGCGTCCAGCACCGGCTTGACGCGTTCGTTGATGGGACCGAGCATCGCATGGTGTCCCACGAAGCCGAGTTTGCGGTGTCCCAGGCTGTAGAGGTAGTCGATGACCTTGTCGATGCCGCGCCGGTAGTTCACGCGGATGTTGGTGATGTTCTGCCGCGGCGTGCCGACGTCGTAGAAGACCACCGGGATGTTGCTGTCGGTGAGCTCCTCAATCAGCGCCGGCTCCATCTCCGACACCACCGCGGCCAAACCCGCCACGCGGCGTCCGATCATCAGCCGGATGCTGGCCACCAGCTGTTCGCTGCGGTAGTCGGTGTTGGCCATGACCACTTCGAAGCCGGCGGCGTGGGCATCGCTCTCCACCGTCTTGTAGATGTCGAAGAAAAAGGGATTCTCCATATTGGAGACGATCATCCCGATGGTGCGGCTCTTGCCGCCCGCCAGATGGCGGGCGTGGAGATTGGGATGATACTTTAATTCCTCGATTGCCTTGACCACGCGGGCGCGGGTGGATGTCTTGACCACGCTTGCATTGTTGAGTACCCGCGAGACCGTAGCGGTGGAAACCTTGGCGCGGCGGGCCACCTGTTCGAGGTTCATGTCCTTAACATTGTACAAGAAATCATAAGATCTGCATGGTTGGGCGGGCGAGAAGGCTGATAGCGTTTACAGAGCTCGTTGGGGCTATCGAAGCCCATACAGTCGAATGCCGGGCACGTCCTGGAAGTCGGCGTGGTTCAGCGTACAGAGCCGCGCCCCGCGCACGAGGGCACATGCGGCGATTGCCAAATCGACCTCACGGGTGCGTGCCCGGCGCACAATCCGATACAGATCGGCGCTGACGATGGCCTCTTCTTTGTCGAACGGAATAGCTGACGCCGCCGGGAATAGCGACTCCTGTGCAGCCAGTTCCTCCGACAGCCGCAGTCCTCGCAGCCATTCATAAAGGACCAGTGCAGGCAACAAAATCGCCTCGCCTTCGGCGAGAGCGCTACGGATCGCTGGGCCTGACCGCTTCAGCCCGGTCAGAGCATCGACGAGCAACGATGTGTCTATAACGATCACTTGCGCTACTCGGATGGCGTCAATCTTCCGCCGGATCGTCGTGCGAGCCGAATCTCTTCCAACTCCTCATCGGTTTCGCGCTGGGGACGGATGGGTATCAGCGGGAATAAGGTGTCGAAGATCTCCAACCTCGCCTGAATTTCGCTTTTGCTGAGGCGATGGATGCGGCCATGATACTCCGCCACGGCCTCGCGGACGATCTGGCTTTTCGGCTTGGCGAGGCGTTCGGCGGCATCCTCGATCCGGTGAACCGTCTCCTCGTCCAACGTGAAGGTGACCTCGTTGGTTGCCATACCTCTACCATACTACTGCCATACCGCTGGGCTGGTGTATTGCGGCGCGTGCTCGCTGTCTACTTTGCACCCGTAGAGCGGCCTTTCAGGCTGCCACGTCGGCGTCCTTGCCGACGTTCTTATCGCCAGCCTTATCGCCAGCCGAACCCACCCTACGCCACCTGCCAGTAAACCGAATACCGCTTACCCCAAATGCTGTTGAGCGGGGCCAGCGTGACGTCCTTCTGCTGGCCGGTGGTGCGGAACGTCAGCGGCGCGCCCGCCGGCTTGATCCACGACGCGGGATCCGTCCCCGCCGCCTGGAAACTCGGGATCTCTAGCGGCATGCCCCGCATGCGCGGCGCGTTCGGACCCACCGTCAACTGCTCGGTCAGGCCCTCGCTGCCCAGATCGCCGGCCAGCACCAGGGGGCCGTAGAGGAACGCCTGCGTCTTCGGATCGTCCGGCATGGCTTCGACGCTCAGATGCATCGGCAGCGTCATCTCGATCTTGTCGCCCGCCTTCCATACGCGGTTCAAGGTGAGATAGCTGCCGGGAGTCGGCGTGACATCGATCGCGTGGCCGTTGATCTTCACCGAGGCCGCCTGGGTCCACGCCGGAATGCGCAGGCGCATCGCCAGTTGCGCGGGCTTCGCGGCGGTGACGGTCAACGTGGTGGTTGGCTGTTCGGGGAACCGGGTGTCCTGCCGCAGGCGGAATCCCTTCTCGGCCCAGTCGAGTTCCGACGCAATGAACAGGTTGACGAAGACGCCTTCCTGGTCGCGCCAGTAGATGCTGTCGTTGAGCTTGGAGTATTCTTCCACGCCGCTGCCGGTGCAGCACCAGAAGGATTTGTCCTCGGTGTTGAAAGTCTTCCACGCGCCCGGCGTGAGCGAGACGTAATACTGCGTGTGGCCGGTCTTGGGCTGGATGGTGCCCAGCCGCATGTTCAACAGGGAGCGCTCATAGTAGTCGAAATAGCCTGAGTCTCCGCTCCAACTGTAGAGATGACGCGCCAGCTTCAGCATATTGTACGAGCAGCAGCATTCGGCGGTGGCCACGCTGCGTTTGAGTTCGGCAGACAGCATGCGCGGCTGGGTGAGCCAGCCTTCGCCGTTGCTGGTTCCGGTGGTCGCGTAACTGCGCGCGGTGGTGACTTCGTACCAGAAGTAATCGGCCACATCGTGGAACCGCATGTCGCTCGATATCTCATACCGTCTGGCCGCGCCGATCACTTGCGGAATGTGGGTATTGACGTGCAACCCGGTCAACTCGTCGTTGCGCAGAGCCAGTGGATTGAAGAAGCGCTTCTTGGTGAAGCGGTCGCCGGCCTTGGCCCAACGGTCGTTGCCGGTGGCGGCGGCCAGATTGTAGAGCACCTCGTTCATGCCGCCGTATTCGGTGTTCAGAATCTCCTGCATGTGCTCTTCGGTTTTCGACGCGGACCAATCGTCGGCCCAGCGCGACATGCCTTCGAGAACTGCGAGCGCCTGCTTGTTGCCGGCCAGTTGATACATGTCGAGCATGCCGGCCATGATCTTGTGGATGGTGTAGAACGGGGCCCACACCGGCTGGCGCGCGTCCAGCCGCTCGAACCACTCGATGGGGAATGCGCTCAGGTAGCCGCTCGGGCCCAGCTTCTGCTGGCATTTGGCCAGTTCCGCCACCATGAGGTCGCCTTTGGCTTTGGCGTCTTTGTCGCCCATGGAGGCGTAGAGTTGCGCGCTGGCCGAGAGGAAATGTCCGATGAAGTGGCCGCGCAGCTCGCCTTCGTTGTTGCGCCGCTCGCCCGGCGCCGGGGCAACGTAGATCTCCCACCCGCCGAGCGGCTCGGCGCTGGATGGCAGTCCCGCATTCAAGCGGAAGCTGTGGAGCAACCGGTCCGCCGGCAAGCGATTCATGTAGCCGCGGTTCCACTCCGCCGCCTCCAGGAACGCGGACGGCAGCAGCCGCACCCGATCCATGGGGAATGGCTGGACCTTGGCTGGGACGTCTTTGCGGGTGAACTGAATCGGATCCTTGAACGGCAGGATGCCGTTCACCGTGCCCTGGCGGTTCTGCGGCGGCGGTTGCAGGCTGGTATTGGGATTCGGCGGGCCGGCGGGTGGCTGCGGCGCTTGGAGCGCGCTGGCGGCGACCGGGGTGGCGGCAATCCAAGCGGCAAAATTGCGGCGGCTCAGGGAAGGTTTTTGGTTCACGGCGTACCTCGTTAGCTTCGCATCTGGAATCGCTTACAGTGTGCCATTACCGAGGCTTGCGGGGAAGCTATCGGGCCGCCGCCAGGAATTTCTCCAACTCGAACGCCCGAACGACTTCGCCTGGGCGAAACAGCGGCAGAGCAGGCATCAGACCGCCACTTCGACTTCGCGCGTGGTCACGGTCAATGGCATGCCGAGTTCGGCCCTGACCGCCAGGCATTCGCGGATGGCATCGACGATGTTCGACTCAGCCTCGGCCTCTGTTTGCCCTTGGCTGACGCAGCCCGGTATCGACGGGCACTCGCCAATGTACACGCCGTCTTCGTCCTGATAGATGCTGACAACGAATTTCATGCTGCTTCCCATTTTAGACCATGGCCGCGCCTGGGTTACAGCCCACTCGGACGTTACGCCGATTCGTCCCGGCTGCCGGACAGTCGATCATGATCCTGCCGGATGGGCCCGAAGTTCTTACCCCCCCACCAGCACGGTCGGGCAACCGAGCACGATCATGCCGCCGTGCGCCGTCATATCGAGTATGCGCGCCTGCGGCAT
>Ga0209638_1002966_pt1 | contig 10282 bp, 10 predicted proteins | sample BarGraNGADG00211_FD_184490 | JGI IMG/M metagenome (GOLD analysis project Ga0209638, IMG submission 184490) | Arctic peat soil microbial communities from Barrow, Alaska - Barrow Graham LP Ref core NGADG0002-211 (SPAdes) (version 2) | ecosystem: Environmental > Terrestrial > Soil > Wetlands > Peat... | reverse complement strand
CGATCAGCACGGCGATGGTCACAAGCGCTCCCAGCGCTACATACAGGCCGCGACGGCTGCGCGGCGCCGTGGGCTGGGCCGATGGGGCGGCCGAGACCGGCTTTGGCGCGGCAGCCAGAGCTGGGGGAGGAGCGGGAGACACAAGCGGCGCGGGGCCTGGGGCCGCGGTGGCGTATGCAGCGCTTTGCGGTGGCTGCAGTATGCTGAGCAAGGCGGCCCGGAAAGCCTCCGCCGTCTGGAACCGTCGCGCCGGGTCCTTTTCAAGCGACATGACAATGAGATCGCTCAACGCCGGGGGCAGGTTGGGGGCTACCTGGATGGGCGGCGGCGGATTCTGTTGCAGGTGCGCCGCCATGATGGAGTATTCGCTATCGCCCTGGAACGGCCGCGCGCCGGTCACGATCTCATAAAGCGACACGCCGAGCGAGTAGAGGTCGGATCGGGGATCGAGATCGAGAGCGCCTTTGATCTGTTCCGGCGACATGTAGTAAAGGGATCCCACGGTGACGCCGGTCCGGGTCAGCTTCCGGTCCGCCGTCATTTTGGCGATGCCGAAATCCATCAGCTTGACCGTGCCGCCGGGGGTGATGATCATGTTGGCGGGCTTCAGGTCGCGATGGACTATGCCGCGCGCGTGGGCATAGGACAGCGCCGAAAGCACCTGGGCGATGTAATCCACCCCTTTTTCCAACGGAACGGGCCCGGAGCGCAGCAGCGCTTCGATGGTTATTCCTTCGACGTACTCCATCAGCATGAGGAGCTGGTTATCGACGCGCAGCGCGGTGTGCAGGGCAGCGATGTTCGGGTGATCGAGGCTGGCCTGCACCTTGATTTCCCGCATGAACCTGTCGGCAAGCTCCGGATCTCCCTCGAGATTCGGCAGCAGGACTTTCATGGCCTCCACGCGGTCGGATATAACATTCCGCACCTTGTAGACGCGGCCCATTCCGCCGGCGCCCAGCACTTCGATTACCTCGTAGTCGCCAGCCCGGGAGCCGATCTCGTAGTTGCCCATGGAGCCTCGTTAGTTATGGACCCGATCCCCGACCTTGGCTGGGGCGGAGCCCTTGAACTTACCGACAGCGGAGAGCTCGTCCACTTCCGTGATCGCGACTTCGCCGAGGGCGTCCTCCAGCCGGCGAATCACTTTGCCGGTGCCAGGGTCGCGGATCTCGCGGCCGACCCGCGAGACGGAGAGCTTGTCGCCCACTTTCAGGCCGGCTTTGCCGCCGATGTTCAGTACCAGCGTGTCGCCGCTTGCGTCCGCCACCAATCCGTCCAGGGTCAGCGTCTTCGCCGGCAGTCGCGAGGCGCTCTGCTGGAGTTGCTGGACCAGCCCGGTCACGGCTTCGCCCACGGCTTCGCCGATAATCGTGTTCGCGAAATTGCTGCTCTGCATATTGAGCCCGCCGGTTCCGGACTGGTTCGAACTGCCGCCGGAACCGAGCAGCGTCGTGCCGGACCGCTTGGATTCACCTTTTGCAGTAACCGCGCTGATAATCTCGCCCGTGCTGGCGTTCACGATGCGGGCGCTGATTCCCACCACGGCTTTGGACTCCCGCCTGCCGGCCGCGCCCAATCCGTAGCGGTTGGCTAAGCCGCCTATGGCGCTGCCGGCCACGCCCGTACTCTTATCGTCGCGGCCGAACTGCGTGATGCTGCCCACGATGATGGCGTCCACACCCAGAATCCGGCCGATCTTGGCGGCCGAGTTGGCATCGGCGCGGTCGCTATTGGACAGGTTCTGCTCGGCGACGATCTTGTCGAGCGCTTTCCGCTCGATGACCGAGTAGACTCCGCCATTCACGAGCCGATCCACCAACAGGTCCGCAATGCCTTTGCCGACGTCGACGGTAGTCCCGAAATCCGCGGACATGCTGCTCTTGATGGTGGCGTAATCGAAGTCCATTACAGCCACCCGTCTCTTCTCCTGGGCGCTGGCGCCCACGGCCAGCGACAAAACCACGAACACGGCCTGAATACTCAAATAGCGGCGCATATGTGACCTCATCATTATAATGCTCTACCCGGTCGGCAGACACAAGCGCAATAAGCCACCGAGGCCGGCATCGAGAGGCGCTTCGACCGGCTTTCACCATCTTTGTGACCGCTTCGTTCGTGAGCGCTGTTTGCGCAAAAAGAAGCACGGCTCTTCAACCGCACAATCCCCTCCCGATGCCGGAATACAAGCAATTCTAGGGAAGTAGTGTACACCTCGTTGCGATTAGACGCAAGACGGTTGTGACGACCTCGTCGAGGCGGCTGGCAACCGGCGGCGACAGTTCCGAGCCGAGCGAGAAATCCGCGCCGGCCACGGAGATCATGACGGCCTCGGCGGCGCGGCCGTAGAGCGTGCGAGCGCCGGCCAGCAGGGCTTCGGGCGTGGCGTGATGGGTGAAAGGAGCGGCGCCGGCGGACTGGGGTTCGATTCGCCGCTCGACCATCGCGCCGGGCTCATCGCCCGCGCAGGCGTCGATGAAAATGGCGAAATCGGCGCGGCTGAGCGGATCCATCAGCTCGGGCACGATCTGGTGCAGGCAGAGGATATCGACCGCCGGGTCATGCTCGAGTTCCAGCAAGCGTTCGGCTACGCGCCAGCCAAAAGCGTCGTCGCCGCGCAAGGGGTTGCCGTAGCCGATGATGAGGATGCGGGACATGAACGGTGGGGCGGACCCCATCGGCAACCGCTCTCTTACGTTCGCGGCTCTGTCATGGGAGCGCGGATCAAATCCGAGCCGCGAACGTAAGAGAGCGGTCGCCCACACTAAGAGACTTCAGTTCTTCAGCGAGTCTAGCAGAGCGCCGTCGTGGGCGTGCAGCGCAACTTCCAGGGCCAGGTGGCCGTCGGCGTGGGTGGAACAGCTCAGGCAGGGGTCGAAGGCGCGGATCACGGCTTCGACGCGGTTCAGCATGCCTTCAGTGAGCTTGTTGCCTTGCACGAAATGGCGCGCCACTTGCAGAACGCCACGGTTCATGGCGGCGTTGTTGTGACCGGTGGCGATGATCAGATTGGCCCAGACGATCAGGCCGTCGCGGTCCACTTTGTAGTGATGCATCAGCGTGCCGCGCGGGGCTTCGGCCACGCCCACGCCTTCGGACTGATTGGCGCTCGCGATGGCCCGCACGTTGGGGTCGAGAATGTCCGGGGCGTGCAGCAGTTGCTCGATCTTCTCCAGCGCGTACAGAATCTCGACCAGGCGCGCGTAGTGGTAGTGGAAAGAACTGAGCACGGCGCCGCGGTCCAGTTCGCGGAACTCGGCCCACTCCTGGCTGGCGAGCGGCGTGTCGCAGCCGTCGATAATGTTCAGCCGGGCAAGCGGCCCGACGCGGTAGACGCCTTCGGGGTAGCCCAGCGGCTTGTAGAAGCTGGTCTTGAGATAAGTCCAGGGATGCGCCAACTCGCCAATGTGGGCGGCGTAGTCGGCGCCGGCGATGCCGTCCTGCACGACGTGGCCTCCCGCATCCAGGAAGCGCAGCTTGCCGTCGTAGAATTCCAGGCCGCCTTTGCCGTTCACCAGCCCCATAAACAACGTTGGAGAGTTGGCGAACGTGCGGATCTCCTCGCGGAAGCGCTCCATCCCGGTCTTGAACCAGTCGAGCGTGCGCCGTGCGATGGCGAGCGCCTCCGGCATGGCCGCCAGAATCCGATCGCGGTTCGCGGCGGTGAGCGGTTCGTTGACGCCGCCGGGCGCCACCCACGCCGGATGGATGCGCTTGCCGGCGAGCCATTCGATAACCTGCTGGCCGAACTGCCGCAGCCGGATGCCGTCCTTGGCGATCTCCGGATGGGCTTCGATCACGCCGAAGATATTGCGCTGGGCGGGGTCGCTGTCCATGCCCAGCAGCAGATCGGGCGACGAGAGATAGAAGAAGCTGAGCGCGTGCGACTGCACGATCTGCCCCAGGTTCAAAATGGTCCGCAATCGCACGGCGGTTTCCGGGATGCGCACGGCCAAAATGGCGTCGCAGGCCTTGGCCGAGGCGATCAGGTGGCTCACCGGACAAATGCCGCAGATGCGCGCCATCAGCGAGGGCATCTCATAGAACGGCCGGCCTTCGCAGAATTTTTCGAAGCCGCGGAACTGCGTCACATGGAAATAGGCTTCTTCCACGCGGCCCTGTTCGTCCAGGTGCAGCGAGATCTTCGCATGGCCCTCGATGCGGGTGACCGGATCGATTACGATTCTTTGCCTTGGCATTGTCTTTATCCGAATTTCGCGGCCGGGTTGGAGACTGTCCCTTCCAACAGCTCGCTCAGCACCGAAAAAATGAGGTCCGCCGAGGGCGGGCATCCAGGGATGAACAGGTCCACCGGAACCACCTCGTGCACCGGACGCACGGCGGGCAGCAGCGGCGGGACGATCTCCCGGGGAATCTGCGGATCGAGCGTGACGTTCTCCAGGTACGCGCGCCGCAGCACGGCGCCGGCGCCGAACTTGTTGCGCAGGGCCGGCACGTTGCCGGTGACCGCGCAATCGCCCAGCGACACCAGCAGCTTAGTGCGCGCCCGCACCATCTTGATGCGATGCAGGTCCTCCTCGCTCGAGATGGCGCCTTCCACCAGCGTCACGTCCACCTCCGCGGGAAACTCCTTCCTGTCCACCAAGGGACCCCAGACTACGGTCACTCGATTGGCCAGATCGATCAGGCGCTCGTCGGTGTCCAGCAAGGACATGTGGCAGCCGGAGCATCCGTCCAGCCATACGGTGGCCAGGCGAATTTTCTTTATTGGCGCCGCTGGCGCGCTCATTTCCGGACCTCCCGCATGAGCGTCAGGTACGGCAGGAACTGCCGGCGTTTGGACATTTCGGCTACCGATTTTCCCTTCTCCGAGAGCGCGCCGGTGGGGCAGACCTGCACGCACTTACCGCATCCGGTACAGCTTTCCGATTTGCCCCACGGCTGCGCCAGGTCCGTGATCACGCGGCACTCCACGCCGCGCGCCATCACGTCCCAGGTATGCGCGCCCTCGATCTCGTCGCACACGCGCACGCAACGGGTACAGAGAATGCAGCGATTGTGATCCACCACGAAGCGCTCGTGCGAGGCGTCCACCGGCAGGCTGGGGTATTGGTAGGGGAAGTGTACGTGGGTCATCCCCAGCTTCAGCGCCAGCGATTGCAGGTCGCAGTGCCCGTTGACCACGCACACCGAGCACACGTGGTTGCGCTCGGCGAACAACAGTTCCAGGATGCCGCGGCGGTAGCGGTCCAGCCGCTCGGAGTTCGCCGACACTTCCATCCCTTCGGCGATCCGGGTGACGCAGGCGGGCAGCAGCCGCGGCGCGCCCTTCAACTCGATCAGGCACAGACGGCACGCGCCCACCGTGGAAAGTCCCGGCAGGTCGCATAGGGTAGGGATGAAGATGTCGTTTTCGCGCGCCACTTCCAGGATGGTCTGGTCTTCGCGCGCGCCGACCTCACGGCCGTCGATGGTCAGGGTTTTGACGCGAACGGGGGACTTGGTCACTTGGCCACCTCCGCATGGGCGCCACGGCGGGCGCGGGTACACACTCCCGCCGAGCAGCCATCGCCCGATATATGGGAATCGTACTCTTCGCGGAAATATTTCAAGGTGGTGATGACCGGGGTGGGCGCGCCCTGCCCCAGGCCGCACAGGCTGGTGTTCCGTACCAGGTCGCAGAGTTCTTCGAGCAGCGCCAGGTCCGCCGGCGCCGCCTCGCCCGCCGTGATCTTGGTCAGAAGGCCGTGCATCTGCTGCGTACCGGCGCGGCAGGGGATGCACTTGCCGCAGGATTCGCTCATGCAGAACTCCATGAAGTACTTGGCCACATCGACCATGCAGGAGGTTTCGTCCATGACGATCATGCCGCCCGAACCCATCATGGAGCCGATGCTCTTGAGGGACTCGTAATCCACCGGCAAATCCATGTGCTTCTCGGGAATGCAGCCGCCCGACGGGCCGCCGGTCTGCACGGCCTTGCACTTCTTGCCGTCCGGAATACCGCCGCCGATATCGTGGACCACTTCCCGCAGCGTGATTCCCATGGGCACTTCGATCAGCCCGGTGTTGGTCACCCGGCCGGCCAGGGCGAATACCTTGGTGCCCTTGCTCTTTTCCGTACCGATTCCCGCGAACCAGGCGGCGCCGTTGCGGAGGATGGGCGCTACGTTAGCGAAGGTTTCGACGTTATTGATGAGGGTGGGGCTGTCCCACAGGCCCGATTCGGCGGGATACGGCGGCCGCGGCCGCGGCGTTCCGCGCTTCCCTTCGATGGAAGCGATCAGGGCGGTCTCCTCGCCGCACACGAACGCTCCGGCGCCGAGCCGGATGTCCACGTGGAAGCTGAAACGCGAACCGCAGATGCCGTTCCCCAGCAGCCCCAGCCGCTCGGCCTGCCGGATGGCGGTCTTCAGGCGATTCACCGCCAGCGGGTATTCGGCGCGGACGTAGAGAAAGCCCTTCTGCGCGCCCACGGCGTAGGCCGCGATGGCCATGCCTTCCAACACGCGATGCGGGTCGCTTTCGAGCACCGCGCGATCCATGAACGCGCCGGGGTCGCCCTCGTCGGCGTTGCAGATGACGTATTTCTCCTGTTCGCCGGTCTTAGCCACGGTGCTCCACTTGAGGCCCGTGGGATAGCCCGCGCCGCCGCGCCCGCGCAGGCCGCTACGGATGATCTCTTGAATGACTTCCTGCGGGCTTCTTTCGGCGATGGCGCGTACCAGCGCGAGGTAGCCGTCGTGGGCGATGTAGTCTTCCATGCGCTCGGGATCGATCTTGCCGCAGTTCTCCAGAACGATCTTCTTCTGGCGCTCGAAGAAGGGCACGTTGGTGGGACATTCCTGCGGCGCGCCGGCGCCGGTGTCGAGGCTGCCCACGACATCGGGAGCCTCTTCCGGCGTGACGTTGGCGTACATCTTGCCGTCGGTCTCCACCGAGATCAGCGGGCCGGCGCTGCAAAGCCCCATGCAGCCCACGCTCTTCACGAGCACTTCGTTCTTCATGCCCGTTTCGACGACTTCCTTCCTGATGGCGTCGAGCACGTGGTCGGCGCCGGAGGAGAGGCAGCCGGCGGCGGTGCAGACGCACACGCGGTGCTGGAATTTCTTTTCGGCTTCGCGCTCGGTTTCCGCGATTTTACGAAGTTCCTCAATGGTCATGGCGGATGCCTTTCTCGATGCGTCCCAGCAGTTGTTCGGGGCCGATCTTGCCCAGCACCGCGCCATCCATCACCACCGCCGGCGCGAGGCCGCAGGACCCCAGACAGCGGGCCGTCAGCACGGAAAGCTCGTTATCGGGAGTGGTTTCGCCGGGCTTGACGCCGTAGGTCTTCTCGATGGCGGCGATCAGCGCCGCGGCGCCCTTGATATAGCATGCGGTGCCGGTGCACACGACGCACGTGTGCTTTCCTTTGGGCTTGAGGGTGAAGAAATGGTAGAACGTCGCTGCGCCATAGACGCGGCTGAGAGGAAGGCGCAGGGTCATGGCGACGAACTTCAGCGCGGAATCGTCCAGGTACCCGAAGCATTCCTGCACGGTGTGCAACGTCTCGATGAGGGCGTTCGGTTCGCGCCCGTGGCGGCGCGCCGTAGCCTCGACGATTTTCCATCGTTTATCGTCCGACGGCAATTGTGGTGAGCCAAGGTACGTCAGCATGGGAACGTTTAGAGTAGCAGGCGTGCTGCCAGACGGGGATGTCGAGGATTCGGCGACTTGATTTCCTCAGCGCATGGAGGAAAACTACATTCGACGCGTAGACAGCACGGGCGAGTGGGGGTGTTGCAGCAGACTGTTTGACTTGGCCAACGGGGCCGTGTACTATTTGAATATGTACAGCAGAAGGGAGCCGCGCCATGCCCAGACTGGCGGTTGAAGACAATAGCCGGATGTCGCTGCGGATTCCGGCCGAGGAGAAGACCATACTTCTGCGGGCGGCGGCGCTGCGGCGCACCGATCTGACGAATTTCGTTCGCCAACACAGTTTGAACGCCGCAAGGGCAGTAATCCAGGAAGCGGAACTACTCGAACTCTCCGGGCGAGACAGCTTGCGCGTTTTGGCCTTGCTGGAGGACCCGCCCAAGCCGAACGCGAAGCTGCTGGCCGCGGCGAAGTCGCTGCCGAAGCGAAAATGAACGTTAAGGCCTGGCGCGAGGAGCCGATCGGCAAGAGGCACGATCGGGAGGCCTTCGACTGCGGCGACGCGGCGCTGAACGAATTCCTGCGGCGCTATGCCCGCAAGAGCCACGAGATGGGCGGCGCAAAGACCTTCCTTGCGATCGACGACGCCGGCAGCCAAACGATTCTCGGCTACTATAGCCTGAGTCCCGCCTCGATTGCCTACGCCCGGACGCCGGAGATTATCCGCCGCGGGTTGGCGCGCCATGACGTGCCGGCATTCCGCTTGGCGCGACTGGCCGTGGATCTGAGAGTACAAGGGCGAGGCCTTGGCGGGCAACTTCTGCTGTCGGCGGGTAAGCGATGCCTGCTGGCGTCTGAGGAAGTAGGGGGCGTTGCAATGCTCATCGATGCGAAGACCACGAGGGTCGCGGGGTGGTACGCGAGCTACGGCGCGCTGCCGCTGCTGGATGCTCCGCTGTCTCTGGTGCTGCCGCTGACGGCCGTCGAAGCGGCCCTTAAGGCGGCGAAGTAGTAACCGCCCGGTTCCGGGTTCGTCCGCCACGGCTTCAAGAGATCATGTTCAGACGCTTGCTCCCGACGCGTCGAGCTTTCCCATGCCGCTTGTTCCGGCGGCTGAAGCGGGGCGGACGGCCGGTCCAGCGGGCAGCGGAACAGGCTGCACGCGAATTGGAAGAACGAACCCAAATGGCGGCTCCGCCGGGGGGACGGGGGCGGAGCTGGGGGCCGCAACGGATTCCGTGGCGGCGTTCTCCTCTTGCGCCTTGCGCTCCCGTTGTAATGCGGCGCAACTCCTTCAGGGCGCGGAAGTACTGCTGCGCTCCGGGTGAATGCTCACAGGGCGGGTATCGATTTGAGCGGCGGGACGGGCCGGGCGTGCCCGGCCCCTACTGAAGGCGTCGCGTCCTCGCACGCCTCACTTCGCCGCGACGCCCGCTAACAGCTTGTCGAGCTTGTCCAGTTGGCTCTGGAAATCGTCGACTCTCGCCTGCGCGGATTGAACCTGAGCCTGGGCGTCGATCTCCCGAGGGTGACATTGCTGTTCCTCGTTGGTCCACATCGACAGCGTAGGTTTCAAACGGGCAAGCATGTCCTCACTGCTCTTCTGCTCCGCCGGGTTCTGCGTCGCACGCAGCCGGGCTTCGACTTGTTCGATCTGTGAGGTCATGTTTTTCAACTGCGATTGCGACTGGCTGCACCTGGAGCGCGCGTCATCGAGGCGCTGCGTGGCGCGGGTAAGCAAGCCCGATTCCACTTGAAGCCGGTACATCAGAATCTGCGCCCTTTGGATCACCGCCGCGGTAGCCTGCAAATCCTGCCGCAATTGACGGATCTCCGTAATCAGGGTCTGGGTTAGCTGCGAATCGGGTGAGGACGTTTGAGCGAAAGCCGCCGCGGCCAATAGCACCGTCGTCACCGTCACTTTCAGCGCGCGCATAGTTGCCTCCACACGAATTGTAGCGCTGCCAGCGGGCAACAAGAGGCGACTGCGGAGATGTTTGATCGCCCGATGGGCAATACAAGCGCCGCGCTCGCGCCCTACTTCGACTTGCTCAGCTTGCGGAAGTATTCCGCCACGGCTTCGGAGTAGCCTTGCGGCACGGCTTCGCCACCCTGGCTTCTTACGCTGCCGTCGGCCTCGTCCACCTTGCGGCGGAGTTCCATCTCCACCTGCTCGATGCCCGTGAGAACCGCGGCGTTGATGCGTTCGGATAGCAACGGGTCGTTGGCATAGGTGTTGGGATCGAGGCGCATCATGTCGCGGATCAGCGATCCCACGTCGCGAGTGACGCTGGCGTTAGGGTCGTCGCGGAATTGCTGCTGGAGGTTGCGCAAGGTCTGCAAAGCGCCTTGGTACGTGCCCACGAAATTCGGGCCGACCGGCCCCGGTCCACCCCAGTACCCGCCGCCGTTCGGGCCGCCGTACTGGCCGCCGTTCTGCCGTTGGCCATACTGGCCGCCTTGCTGCCCGCCTTGGCCCGGTTGTCCACCGCCCTGTTGTCCGCCCTGCTGGCCTTGGCCTTGTTGTCCTTGGCCTTGCTGGCCCTGTCCCTGTTGGCCTTGGCCCCGTTGACCTTGGCCCTGTTGGCCTTGGCCCTGCTGCCCTTGCTGGCCCTGCTGCCCCTGTTGGCCCCGCTGTCCCTGCCCTTGTTGGCCTTGCTGCCCCTGTTGGCCCTGTTGG
>Ga0209638_1002963_pt1 | contig 10286 bp, 6 predicted proteins | sample BarGraNGADG00211_FD_184490 | JGI IMG/M metagenome (GOLD analysis project Ga0209638, IMG submission 184490) | Arctic peat soil microbial communities from Barrow, Alaska - Barrow Graham LP Ref core NGADG0002-211 (SPAdes) (version 2) | ecosystem: Environmental > Terrestrial > Soil > Wetlands > Peat... | reverse complement strand
TACTCTGATCGGGAGACTCCTCTATGACAGTAAATCAATATTTGAAGACCAGATGGAGCATATTGTCCAATCCGGGAAACGGCTTGGAAGAGAAGAACTGGATCTTTCCCTTCTGACTGACGGATTAAGAGCTGAACGTGAACAGGGCATAACAATTGATGTGGCATACAGGTACTTTGCAACACCAGCACGAAAATTTATCATTGCTGACACACCAGGACATATCCAGTATACAAGAAATATGGTTACAGGCGCCAGTACTGCAGATCTGGCAGTAATACTTATTGATGCGAGGAAAGGAGTACTTGAACAGACTATCAGACATTCCTATATCGCTTCCCTACTGGACATTCGTCATATAATATTCTGTATAAACAAGATGGATATGATAAATTGGGATGAGTCTGTCTACACCAATATAAAAAATGAACTTGCTCTGCTGGTTGATAAACTTAATATTGCCGATTCCCATTTTATTCCCATAAGTGCAAAGTATGGCGATAATGTCGTCGACAAGTCGGAAAAAATGAATTGGTATCATGGAAAAACATTTCTGAAACTTATCGAGTCAATTGAAATCAGAAAAAACAAGAATCCTGATATTAAGCGTTTCCCGGTGCAGACAATTATACGTCCTAACACTTCAGAGTTTCATGATTACAGAGGCTATGCAGGACGTGTTGCAGGTGGTGTTTTCAGGCCAGGAGATGAGGTCACTGTATTACCATCATTACTCAAATCGAAGATTAAAAGCATTGATGTTCTGGGAAAAACACTTTCAGAAACAATTGCAGGCGATTCGGTTACGATATCACTCGAGGACCAGATTGATATAAGTCGCGGTGATATGCTGGTTTCATCCGATGATTTACCTGTTATCAGTCAGGATATTAACATTATGATCTGCTGGTTCAATGAACGTCCGATGAAGATTGGTGGAAGGTATCTGATAAAAATTAACAGTAATGAAGCAGGTTGCATCGTTAAGTCAGTAAAATACAGAATGAATATTAACAATCTTGAGAATGATTTTGAAAACAGAACAATTAACATGAATGATATTGCCTCCATAACTATAAAAACTTCAAAACCAATGTTTTTTGATAGTTATAAGAAAAATAATATTACCGGGAGCATGATCTTTATCGATGAAGGCACAAACGAAACAGTCGCCGCAGGGATGATTGTTTAAAAAAAAAATCCTGCTGTCTTGCGGTCTTGAAGTCTTGAAGTCTTTTACTTTTGCCTTTTGCCTTTTTACTTTTGCCTTTCGCCTTGTTTTCACGTTTGGTAAAATCTAATTAATATCATACATTTTTAAGGTAAAAAGGAATAGATTTGACGCTGTCCAAATTTTTAAAAGAGGGAACTGTCAGATGAATTCAAGGAAGAGATCAGATAGAGAAAAGATGGTTTTCGCACCCGGATGCGCTTTAATGTTATATAAACCTGAATTAGCGGAGAGAATACATAAACTTCTGATTGAAAATATAGGTGAGATGGATATGTTTATGACTTGTTGCCAACATGAACCTGATCTGGAAGCGAATTCAAAAATAATAAATGTCTGCCCCGGGTGTGATAAACGATTCGCAAACGATTACAAGAACATTTCAACAATTTCGCTTTGGGAAATTCTGGCGGGAAACGATTTTTTCAACTTCCCCGACTATAACGGTATAAGTATGTCAATCACTGATGCATGTCCCACCCGGGAAAAGGAAATAGTCCAAACCGCAATCAGGCAACTGCTTTCAAAAATGAATATTAATTTGGTTGAACCTAAAAACACCAGGACAAAAAGTACGTGCTGTGGTGATACTTTCTATGGGATTTTACCAACAGATAAAGTTAAGGAACTAATGATAAAAAGAGCATCAGAGATGCCTCTGGATGATGTTGTTGTGTATTGTATATCCTGCATTAAATCAGTCTATAATGGAGGCAAAAAGCCACGATATTTAATTGACCTTCTGTTTGCTGAAGAAACAATTCCAGGGACGTATGAACCTGATGAGTGGCATAAGGAACTAAAAGAATATATTGAACTGCACTAAAAACTTCAAAAGCCTCTTTCATTAGCATATATAATTGAACTAATTTCTATCAATTTTGTTTTATTCCGATAGTAAAATGTTATTAATAATTTTGATAAACATCTAATTCAAAATATTAAACAGTCATGAAGTACTATTTCAGCAAGATAATTTCCGGAACATTTGATGAAGCAATTAAGCTTGTAACTGACGGGCTTAAATCTGAAGGCTTTGGTATAATTTCAGAAATCAGGATTCACGATAAACTAAAAGAAAAACTTAATATTAATTTTAAAAAATACGCAATTCTCGGAGCGTGTAATCCTGCTTTTGCATATAAAGCGCTTCTGCTGGAAGATAAAATCGGAGCTATGCTGCCATGCAATGTGCTGGTCATAGAACAGGAAAATGGCAAAATAGAAGTAGCTGCAATAAATCCAATTGTTTCGATGCAGACAATATCAAATCCTGAGCTTTATGATGTTGCTCACAAAGTATCTCAGACATTGAAAAATATAGTTGAACATATTTAAAGTCACTTAGAAATAACTATTTTTTCTAATATTAAAAAATATCCTTTCCTTTGTGAACCATTTTTAACAGTTCTCTGTTATACAAATAATGAAAAAGGGCTTTTCCATATTTCTTTCACTCCTGATACTGACAGCAATATTGCATATTTCAGTTGCAACTCATTATTGCCGCGGAGAAAATACAGGTTCGAGAGTATCACTTACAGGTAAATTAGCTGATTGTGGTATGGAAGTTTCTGAAAAGGAATTACCTCTTACCGGAACTAATTTTACAAAGCATTGCTGTGATGATGTTGTTATACTTTGCGGTATAGACAATAATTACGTACCCTCATTTTCCTTTCTACCCGAATCCTTTCAGTATAATTTTCAGGTTTTAGCTATTCCCGTAGCATTATCTGTTAATTCCTACACAGGTTTAATTCCTTTATATACAAATGTTAGTCCACCGGATGAATTGTTGTCCACCGATGTGGACCTCTCCGACATTTGTGTTTTCCGTATCTGAAATTCTCTATTCTCTCCTGTTTTGCACATGAGCAATAATCCTCATTTGTAATATCTCTATTATTTCATTATTTCTTTTAGTATTTACAATTTAAATATTTACAACAATGAAAACATTAAAATTTTTTGTTACCGCTCTGTTTCCGGTTGTGTTAGGTGTAACCACATCTGCTCAGACACATGATCACATGAATATGGCTTCCTCAAAAACAGAAACCATCAAGGTATGGGGCAATTGTGACTTGTGCAAAGCCCGGATTGAAAAGACTGTGACTGCTGAAGGCGCAACAAAAGCCGATTGGAACACTAAGACCAAGTTGCTGGCTGTGACATTTGATCCTTCAAAAACAAGTGTAGACGCTTTAAGTAAAAAACTGGCTGCTGCCGGACATGATACTGAAAAGTATAAAGCAGATGATAAGGCTTATGATGCACTGCCAGGTTGCTGCCATTATCCAAGAGCTAAGTAGGATTTAAGCATTCAGGTGAATGAACCCACATGATTGATCCGGATAAATAACAGCAAAACAGGATCACCATGATCAGTCATGTGAGGTTTCATTTAACTGATTAGTCATTATGCTTAATTTCACCATGTTGGATATAAAATTAAGTATTTAATTGATTTGAAATCAATACTTTTGCTTTAATTAACAAATATTAATGGAAAATTGAAAAGTAGAATATCATTTATCAATAGCAAGAAACATGCTTAATAAATTAATAAAATATTTTTTAGAAAACAGGCTGATTACCATATTGTTGCTTCTGGTTTTTATCGGGTGGGGCACTGTTTCCGCACCGTTTAACTGGAATTTAGGTTTCCTGCCGCGGAATCCTGTACCCGTTGATGCTATCCCTGATATCGGTGATAACCAGCAAATTATTGCCACCGAATGGATGGGCAGGTCCCCTCGTGATATTGAAGACCAGATAACATATCCGTTGTCATCTGCCCTGGAGGGCATTCCCGGCGTAAAGACAATTAGAAGCACTTCCATGTTTGGAATGTCTTTTATCTACATCATTTTTAAAGATAATGTTGAATTCTACTGGAGCCGTTCGCGCATCCTTGAGAAGCTGAATTCACTTCCGGCAGGAACTTTGCCACAAGGGGTACAGCCCAGTCTGGGACCAGATGCCACCGCACTCGGTCAGATATTCTGGTATACCCTTGAAGGCCGCGACCCGAAAACCGGGAAACCCGCCGGAGGTTGGGATCCGCAGGAATTAAGGACAATTCAGGATTATTACGTTAAATACTCCCTGGCATCCGCAGAGGGTGTTTCCGAAGTAGCATCTATCGGTGGCTATATTAAAGAATACCAGGTAGATATTGATCCAGATGCTATGAAGTCTCATAGTGTTTCGGTAATGGATATAATGAGCGCCGTGAAAAACAGTAACCTGGATATTGGTGCCGAAACGGTAGAATTAAATAAGGTTGAATATGTCGTCAGGGGTTTGGGATATATCAAAAATCTTGATGACCTGCGGAATGCTGTTGTATCTGTCAGAAATAATGTTCCTGTAAGGATCAGTGATGTGGCTAAGGTAAGTTTCGGTCCTGCCACACGTCGGGGTGGACTCGACAAAAGTGGGGCCGAGGCTGCAGGTGCAGTGGTGGTGGCACGTTATGGTTCAAACCCTATGGAAGTTATTAATAATGTAAAGAATAAAATAAAAGAACTTGCACCAGGGTTGCCCAGTAAAACACTGGCCGACGGAACTGTTTCCAAGGTAACCGTGGTACCTTTTTATGATCGTACAGGGCTTATCCAGGAGACAATAGGGACACTTGAATCGGCACTTTCTCATGAAATACTTATCAGCATAATCGTGATCATCGTCCTGATGTTTAACCTGAGAGCCTCAGTAATTATTTCCGGATTACTGCCGGTAGCAGTGCTGATGACATTCATCGTAATGAAACTGACAGGTGTGGAAGCCAATATAGTGGCTCTTTCAGGTATTGCAATTGCCATAGGCGTGATGGTGGATGTGGGGATAATATTCGTGGAGAACATTTTCAGGCACCTGGAGATGCCTGAAAACCACAACGCAAAAGGTACAGCCCTTCGTACCGTGATATATAATGCAACTATTGAAGTATCATCCGCAGTAATTACTGCTTTGTCGACCACCGTGGTAAGCTTTTTACCGGTTTTTGCAATGGAAGCTGCCGAGGGTAAGCTTTTCAGACCACTGGCATTTACAAAAACATTCGCGCTGCTTTCTTCCTTCATTCTTGGAATTATGGTGCTTCCCATGATGGCAGATATAATTTTTTCAATCAGGTTTGATAAGCGACGTGTAAGCAGAATATTTAATGCGGCTCTCATAATTGCAGGCTTGTTTTTTACAATATTCTGGGGTACCTGGCCTGCTCTGGCTCTGGTGTTGATAGGGATAAACAACATTTTGGAGGATAAATGGTCTGAAAATCGTAAAAAGATGCCTAATCTAATAAATATAGGTATCACTGTGCTAGTGGCTGTTTATTATCTCGCATATGAGTGGCTGCCACTTGGCGCCCATAACTCATATCTGGTTAACTTCCTGTTTGTTATTGGGATAGTGGGTTTTGTAATTACTCTGCTGATGCTGATGGTGCATTATTACGAGCCAGTATTACGCTGGTGTTTACGGAATAAATGGAAATTTCTGATGATTCCTTTAGTTACCTTTTTGCTTGGCATAACCATCTGGCTGGGCTATAATAAGATATTCGGATTTGTGGCAAAAGGATTTGATATAACAGGACTGAATATCAGGAAAACTTCAGTCTGGCAGGCAGCCTCAAAAACATTTCCCGGAGTCGGGAAAGAATTTATGCCTTCACTTGACGAGGGCTCATTTCTTTTAATGCCTACAAGCATGCCACATGCCGGGGTAGACCAGAATGTCGATTACATAAAAATGCTTGATAAAAGGCTGGAATCGATTCCCGAGGTGGAAGTGGCAGTGGGTAAATGGGGAAGGGTCAATTCTGCTCTCGATCCTGCCCCGGTCCAAATGTTTGAAAATACAATTAATTATAAATCTGAATATGTACTTGACGTCAATGGACGCCGTGTGCGGTTTAAGACCAATAAAGAGGGCAATTTTTTATTGTCGGATAACACAGTTTTTAATCCGAAAAAAGATAACCTGAAAGATCTGGATACAAAGCTTCTTATACCTGATGATCATGGTGATTACTTCCGGCAGTGGCGGCCCGGAATCAGGAAACCTGCCGATATCTGGAACGAAATCGTTAAAGTGACCAATTTGCCCGGACTTACTTCAGCTCCGAAACTTCAGCCTATTCAAACCAGGCTGGTTATGCTTTCCACCGGAATGCGGGCGCCTATGGGTTTGAAGGTTTATGGTCCTGATCTTGAAACCATTGAGAGCGCAGGTATCGAATTTGAAAAAGTACTGAAAGAAGTTCCTTCGGTGGTGCCATCTACGGTGTTTTATGACCGCGCTGTTGGCGCCCCTTATATTGAAATTAAACTGAACCGCGATGCAATAGCCAGGTATGGGCTGACAATAAACGAGGTACAGGATGTTTTGCAGAGTGCCGTTGGTGGTATGGTATTAACAACTACTGTTGAAGGCCGTGAACGGTTTCCGGTGAGAGTCAGATACCCAAGAGAGTTGCGGACAACACCAGAAGATCTGAAGAAAATACTTGTTCCTTCAATGACAGGTGTACAAGTGCCTCTGGGGGAACTGGCCGATCTGAAATATACCAGGGGACCACAAATGATCCGCAGTGAGAATTCATTCCTGAATGGATATGTAATTTTCGATAAGCAGGAGGGTGTGGCAGAAGTGGATGTTGTTGAAAAAGCCGATGCATTTATTAAGGCAAAGATTGAATCAGGTGAGCTGGTATTGCCTGCCGGTGTTTCTTATAAATTTGCAGGAAACTATGAGCAGCAGATAAGGGCTACAAAAAGATTGTCAATTGTAATGCCCATCAGTCTTGTACTTGTTTTTATGCTGCTTTTCTTCCAGTTCAAAACATTCACAGCTTCATCAATCCATTTTTCAGGAGTATTTGTAGCATTCGCAGGAGGATTTATAATGATCTGGCTTTATGGCCAGCCGTGGTTCATGAATTTCTCACTTGCCGGGATAAATATGCGCGATCTGTTCCAGATGCACACAATAAATTTAAGCGTGGCGGTATGGGTAGGGTTCATCGCCCTGTTTGGAATCTCCACTAACGATGGTGTAATTATGGGAACATATATTCACCAGGTATTCGAAGAGCTGAAACCAACCAATGTCCACGATGTTCGCGAAGCCGTGGTTATGGCAGGCAAAAAAAGAGTAAGGCCTGCCATGATGACAGCGGCTGTGGCTATTATAGCGCTGCTACCTGTACTGACATCTACCGGTAAAGGTGCCGATATAATGGTACCAATGGCCATCCCGACATTCGGGGGGATGATAATCCAGATTATGACAATGTTTGTCGTACCTGTTTTTCAGTCAATATGGAGAGAAGGTGAGATAAAAAAACGGAATAAATTACTCTTACAGAGCAACTCAGAATAAAAATTGCTTATGAGAGTATAATACTTAATATTCAGTATAATGAAACAATATATTAAACAATTTATTTTATTAATAGCAACATTATCAGGCTTTGTATCAGGCAATGCACAGGATTCCCTGTCGTATTACCTTGAGCAGTCGGCATTGAATAATCCGGGTGTAAAAGCAAAATATCTGGAATATTCAGCAGCATTGGAAAAGGTACCTCAGGCATCATCGTTACCCGATCCGGAATTGCAATTCGGTTATTTCATAAAACCTATGCAACTTCTGATGGGAAACCAGGTGGCAGATATCCGGTTGATGCAGATGTTTCCCTGGTTCGGCGTATTAAAAGCCGCAAAAGATGAAGCATCAAAAATGGCAGTTGCAAAATTTGAGAGCTTCAGGGATGCAAAGGACGAATTATATTTTAACGTCAAGTCTTCATATTATCAGGTTTATCGGACCATATACGAAATCGGGATAGCAAAAAAGAATCTTGACATATTAAAATCGCTGGAACAAATTGTTCTGGTAAAATTCAGCACTGGAGGTGCAGGTTCGTCATCAGGGAATAGTGGTCCAATGCCAGCCGGTTCAAATAATTCATCCCAGGGTTCATCCGGAATGAGTGGCAGCAGTATGACGAAACAAAGTTTGGGATCAGGTTCCGTTTCATCAACAGCAGGTAAATCTGCAATGCCATCTACAGGCAGTGGAATGGGTGGCTCCATGGGTGGCAGCGGCAAAAATGATATGGTTAACTTTTTACGTGTACAAATTGAAATACACGAACTTGAAAACAAGCTTGCCCTTTTACAGGACCAGCTTACAACGGACAAAGTAAGCTTTAACAGGTATCTTAACCGTGCTCCGTCATCTGAAGTATTTACCGGGGATTCATTAACGGAAGTGCCTGTCCCTTCAGATATTCTCACTCTTGCCGATAGCCTCGTAAACCATCCTATGGTAAAAATGTACGAAGCTGAATCGGAAGCCAATGCCGCAAAGCTCGCAATGGTTACACGTATGGGATATCCGATGGTTGGACTTGGGCTGAATTACTCAGTGATCCAAAAACGCGATGGAGTGCCTCCAATGATGAATGGAAATGATATGACAATGCCCATGATTTCTCTGACATTGCCCATTTATAGGAAAAAATATAAAGCTATGCGCCATGAAGCGGAGTTTATGCGGGATGCTGCAACAGTATCGGCGGAGAATGTAACGAATAATCTTCGTGTGAATTTCCAGGAAACAATGCAAAACTTAAACGATGCAGGCAGACGGGTAAAACTGTACAAAGAACAGGCTCTGCTTGCCGATAAAAGCGTACAACTTCTTATTACATCTTTTTCAGCCAGCGGAACTGACTTTGAGGAAGTGCTCAGGATGGAGCAGCAGTTACTCGATTATCAATTTAAACAGGTCGAAGCTGTAGTAGACAAAAATACTTCAATCGCCCAACTGGTTTATTTAACAGGGAACTAATAATAAAACTTAACACATTTAAATATTTAGTGATGAAAATCAAAAAAATAATTTCGAATAAATATATCAGAGGGATCCTGCTTGTACTTGCAGGATTACTACTTGGGCGGGTTATTTTTCACCGGCCTCATGAAGAAAAAGCCAAACAGGAAATAACAGCAGATGAAAACAAAAAGACCATCTGGACCTGTGCAATGCATCCCCAGATAAGGATGGACCACCCTGGGAAATGTCCTATTTGCGGAATGGATCTTATTCCACTTACACAAAGTCCTGCCCTGGTGAATCCTGATGCTGTTGTGATGACCGAAGAAGGTATTAAGCTTGCCGAGGTGCAGACAAGTATAGTCTTGCGCCAGAAGCCGGTAAAAAAGATTCAGCTATACGGTAAAATACAGGCTGATGAGCGTCTTATTCAGACTCAGCCGGCCCATATTCCGGGACGAATTGAAAAGCTCTTTGTGAATTTTACCGGAGAGGAGGTACGGCAGGGCCAGGCTATAGCTCAAATCTATTCACCTGAATTGGTAACTGCACAGAAAGAACTTCTGGAAGCTCTGAAAATGAAAGAGATGCAGCCGGGTCTGCTTGATGCAGCAAGGGAAAAACTGCGCCAGTGGAAGTTTACCGACAGTCAGATTGCAGATATAGAGAACAGTGGGGCAGCTAAAACAGTATTTGACGTATATGCTACTGTTTCGGGAATTGTAATAAACAAGAGTGTTAACGTCGGTGACTATGTATCTCAGGGTGCGCCATTATATGAAATTGCCGATTTGTCGCATGTATGGGCATTGTTCGATGCCTATGAAACTGATCTGCCATGGATCAGAAAAGGTGACAGGATCACCTTTACACTCCAGTCGCAGCCAGGGAAAGAATTTACCGGTAAAGTCTCCTTTATTGATCCGGTAATTAATCCACAAACACGGGTGGCAAGTGTCCGGCTCGAAATACCCAATACAGGAAATATACTTAAACCCGATATGTTCGCTACAGGTGTGTTAACTGCACATCTTGCAACTTTGGGGAACAGCCTGGTAATTCCTCAGACATCTGTTTTGTGGACCGGCACCAGATCAGTTGTTTACGTAAAATTAGCTGATGCAAAAGAGCCCAGTTTTGTTATGCGGGAAATAACCCTGGGACCGGCTTTGAGCAACAGCTTCGTGGTACAGGACGG
>Ga0209638_1002962_pt1 | contig 10287 bp, 7 predicted proteins | sample BarGraNGADG00211_FD_184490 | JGI IMG/M metagenome (GOLD analysis project Ga0209638, IMG submission 184490) | Arctic peat soil microbial communities from Barrow, Alaska - Barrow Graham LP Ref core NGADG0002-211 (SPAdes) (version 2) | ecosystem: Environmental > Terrestrial > Soil > Wetlands > Peat... | reverse complement strand
ATCGTCTTTAAACAACTTCAACAGATTTGAAGCTAATTCAGAAGTTGTATCAGGTGAATAAGTTATTCCACCTACCGTCTTTCCGATAATTTCGGGGAATGCGCCTGTAGACGGCTGAACAACAGGAACGCCTGCAGTATTGGCTTCGAGAATATACAATCCGTATCCATCATACTTTCTTACAGGAACACTCATTATATCTATATTACTGAAGAATTCCTGTTTGCTGTTACCCTGAAATTCAGAATAAAGTCTGACTGAACTTTTTAACCCCTGCGATTTTAACTTTTTTATCTGTTCCGCAATAAAGGGTTTATCGTCACCTGTAAAACCACCTGATATATGAAGTGTAAGTCCGGGCAAACTATTTCCGGCTTTGAGTTCAATGAAAGCATCAACAAGCTTGTCAAATCCATTCTGGTAATTTATTCTGCAGAAGTATCCTAAAGCCGGATACTGATTACCGGGTTTAATATCTGTTAAGTCGGCTGCATCAACAGCCAAAGGAATTATATGAAAATGATTATCCGGAACGCCTGTTTTGGATATAAAAAGGTTTTTATAATAATTACTTGGAGTAATGAATGCATCAACATTTGCAGCCTCCTGCGAGATCATTTTCCATGCTTTTGTCTGATACGGCTCAACCATTTCATCGAGCCAATCGTCCTCATTAAGAAGTGAACATACAATTTTCACATTCATCCTTTTCTTAAGCTGACGGGCTAAACCAATAATTAAAGCATTAGAAAGATGGATGATATCGGGTTTTCCATCCTTTGTAAGATATTTTATAAGACGTTGAAGTTCTTTTTCAGGAAAGGCATTTTCACCTTTAATCATGCTAAGTGTCATGTCTTCCAAACCTTCTGTTCTTGTTGTACCTGCACGGGTAGCTGCCATTTTCAACATGGGTCTTGAATCGAACACTTTATCAAGGAAAGCAGGCATGTTCCTCAGAAAAGGAACTTTTTCCCGAAGATACATTGAGATTGCACCGAAGAAAACATGTTTGTCGAGACCAGACTCAGTGTTGGTCTCATCCGGGGGCAGATATAAAGGTATTGCAGTAGCCTCAATGCCTTTAACTTTGCGGATTGCTCTCAGATATATCATATCGCGGTAACAATTACCACAGTAAAATGATCCTCCGGAACCTGTTATAAGATACACTATTTTCATTTTTTCAACGCTGTTTTATCTCCAAAAGTAAGCAACCGGCCATCTTCTGTTAGTATATAAAACTTCCCTTTAATGACTGCCGGAGAACTACTTATAGGGGTCCCTGCATTAAAGCTCCACAGTTTTTTACCGTCTGCTAATCCAAGAATAAAAATATTACCGTCCATGGCAGGGAAAAGAACTCTGTCTGATGTTATTACAGCAGAACCCAAAATCCGGCCATTTGTTCTGTATTTCCAGTTTAATTTTCCATCTGAAGCTTTATAACAGTATAAATATTTATCCTCACTGCCTACTATAACTACATTATTCCCTACTGCCGGAATAGCCAGAACAGCACCAGATTCTCCTGTGCCGGATATTTTCCATGAGATCTTTTTTGAGAGCAGATTCACACAATAAATAGTGCCGTCGTAATCACCGAAATATGCAAAATCGGTTGAAAGGGCAGGAGAGGCAGCAATGTAGACACCTATATCGATGCTGTCTTTTTGTTTCCCGGTCAGAGGATCAACGATTCTAATCATCCCATCACAACCACCAAATATTACCTTTCCGTTAAGAATGGCAGGAGTCCCGTTAACATAATTCTCTGTCTCGACTTTCCAGAGTGGTTTCCCATTTCCAGGATCAACACAATGAAGAAAAAAGTCATAGCTTCCAACAACTATTCCTGCATTATTTCCTGCTAACCAGACATTTGAAGAACCTGCTATTTGGTTTTCGGTTGCATATGACCATAGTAGTTTACCGGTTTTCTTATCCACTGCTTTCAGGATTCCATCGGTTGAACCAAAAATAACCTTATTTCCAAAAACCATAGGCGCAGCTTCAATTGCACTTCCTGATTCATAGTTCCAGATTATTTTTCCTTCGGTACTGATTGCTGTAAGTGTTCCCTTATCATTACCAAAATAAACTATTCCTTCGCTTATTACAGGTGATGATTTTGTTCTTGATCCCGTTGAAACACTCCATAAAAGCTGAGGATTAGATGGAAGATCTGAATCATATTTACCTGAAAGATCCGCCCTACCTCTAAATAATGGCCACTCAGTATCACTGTTTTGAGCAAATGACAAAAAGACTGAGCTTAAAAAGATTATAATGATCAACCAGTATCTCATTCAATATAATTCTTACCTCTTACTTCTTACTTCATACTTCTTACTACCTACTTCCTACTCAAAGCACCCGTCGGACAGATGTCAATGACCTCTTTACTTCTGGTTTTCAAAATGTTGTCAAATTCTTCAGTGAGTGGTTCTGATATAATACTTACAAAACCCCTGTGAATAAAACACAGGGCAGGCTCTTCTTTTAAATCTTCGCACAACCTTACACAAAGACCGCATTTAATGCATTTTGCATTCTCAAATATCAGTCCGGTATTCTGATTTATCTTTTTTACTATCGGAGAATTTACCAGCTTACCTCTTGGATCTTTAAGTGATAATTCATTGGCAAGATCTCTTAACCGGCAATCGTCAGCTGCCCGACAGTCGCAGTGCATACAACTTTGCGACTCACCTGCTGCCAATTCATCGTCAGATATTTCCTTCGAACGAATTACATTCAGATTACATTCTTTTAACCATTCCTTTAATTCTGTATCTTCAAGCTTACCAATATGAGAGCTAAATCTTTTCGCGGGTTTATTTGCTGAAGGGACTTTTTCCTTAACTATTACATTATTACTATTTTGACTTGTTGTAAGTTGAATGTTTTCATCACGGTTACTCTTTGAATAGCTGAATAATTGCAGATTTCTGATAGAAACAGGCAGATCAACCTTCTTTCTACGGCAGGCATTTTCACAGTAACCCGGGCAATTAATACAGAAGAGATCATCTTCATTTGTCTTTGATAATGAGAGTTCAATAGCAGCTCCAAACTCCCTGGCAGCAGACAGGCGGTTCATAAGAGGGATATTATAACCGGCAGGGCAAACAATCTTACAGGGCGCTTCACATTCTGCCCGATGCTCGGATAACAACATCTCTACTGCTTTCTTCCTGAGCGATACAACATCTTCCCCTTTAGTATCGATATCCATTCCTTCCTGAACAAGAGCTGAACATGAAGGCACAAAACTATTCGAACGGTTATCTTTCACCATACACACCATGCACGATGAATAATGTGGTAGTCCTTCCTTATAACAGAGAGTCGGAATCGATATACCTGAACTTTTGGCAACATCCAGGATAGTCAATCCATCCGGAACTTCACAGTCTATCTTATTGATCTTTAATTTAACCATTGATATTAATTATTTCAATAGCATTCTCAGGGCAGACAATTCTGCATGTATCACATTTAGTGCAGATAGTTTGATCAATTATATGTTTTTCATAGGGGTTGAAGGGTATTGCTTTTACAGGACAATCCTGAGAACATTTTGTACACCCTGTACATCTGTCGGTTATATCGTACCGGATAAGTGATTGACACTTTTTTGCGGGGCATAATCCACGGGTATGAGCTTCATACTCCTCCCTGAAATAACGCAGTCCGGTGAGTACCGGGTTCGGAGATGTCTTTCCAAGTCCGCATAAGCTGCCATTCTTCACTAATATGCATAGATTTTCCAACTCCGTAATCTCACCGGGAGCAGCTATTCCTTCACTCAGTCTGGTAACAATATTCAGCATCTGTTTCGTACCTATTCTGCAGAAAGTACATTTCCCGCACGACTGTTTATGTGTGAAAGTGAGGAAGTATTTTGCCATATCGACCATACAATCAGAGTCATCCAGTACTACCATTCCCCCGGATCCCATCATAGCACCCATTTTTGTAAGTTCTTCATAATCAATTGGTGTATCTGCCTCACTTACAGGTATACATCCCCCGGAAGGGCCACCAATCTGTACTGCTTTGAATGTCCTGCCATCAGCTATGCCGTCACCAATTTTTTCAATGATCTCTCTGATTGTAATACCCATCGGTACTTCAATCAGTCCACCTTTTGATATTTTACCTGCAAGTGCAAAGACTTTTGTTCCCTTGCTTTTTTCAGTTCCAATAGAATTAAATGCAAGCGCCCCATTTGTAATAATCCAGGGCACAAGGGAAAGCGTTTCCACATTATTTACAAGAGTTGGCTGACCATTAAAACCTTTAACAACAGGGTAGGGTGGCCTTAAGTGAGGAGTGCCCCGTTTACCTTCGAGAGAATAAATCAAGGCCGTTTCTTCGCCACAAACAAATGCTCCGGCTCCTTCGAAAACGTTTATATCAAATGAAAACTCAGAACCAAAAACAGAGTCACCGAGTATACCGTTTTTGTAGCATTCTTCAAGCGCCTTTCTAACCCGTATAACTGCGAGGGGGTACTCTGCCCTTATATAAAATATCCCTTTGTTAGCTCCTGTCGCAAAACCAGCTATAAGCATTCCTTCAATTACTCTGTATGGGAACGATTCCAGCAGCATCCTGTCCATAAATGCTCCGGGATCTCCTTCATCACCGTTGCAGACAACATATTTCGGATTTGCTTCCTGTAGCATGGAAATCCCCCACTTTTTACCGGTTGGAAATCCGGCGCCGCCTCTTCCTCTTAAACCGCTTTCTGAAATGATATCAACTATTTCATTCCTTTTTAAACTACCAAGACAATGTTTCAGTGCCTCAAAACCACCGAGCATGCAATATTCATCATAAGAATCAGGAGTAACCATGCCACTATTTTTCGTAGCAAGATGAACCTGATAATTCAAAAAGTTATTCAGATATTTTTCTCTTATTTCACCCGATATATTTATCTGGCTGGTAAGCTTATCATCGGAAAGAAACGTATCCACAAGATCGAAAATACGATGCTTTATTCTTTTGTTTACAGCTCTGGGACTGATATGCTTAAGCAGAATCTCCTCAACCTCATGTTTTCCTACTTTAGTATATCTGAAATGAAGGTTTTCCCTGGTAACTATCTCAAGCAAGGGAGTCTGGTTACACACACCAACACAACCAACCGGCTTCAATCTGATTCTGAGACCGTACTTATCCTTTAATTCTGCTATCACAGATAGGATTTCTTTACTTCCTCCGGCAACGCAGCATGATCCCAGTCCAATTCTTATTTCTGCATCAAAATCTTCCCTGATATCAGTAGCATCCAACCTGATGCTTTTGTTACCTGAATTCAGAAAATCACTTATGATCTCTTCAGTCTGAGTAGGTTTTACGTGCCCATAAGTCTTTTCATCAATCTGAACTACAGGCGCAAGAGTGCAGCACCCAAGGCATGCTACTTCTTCAATTGAAAACAAATTGTCGGGCGATGAATTCCTTGTATCATCAATTTTCAGAACCCTTTTAAATGCATCTGAGATTAATGGAGCCCCCTTTACATGACATGCCGTACCTGAACATATTTTAATGGTATGCTTACCTGCCGGAATATGCCTGAATTGAGAATAAAATGTAGACACACCGGATATTTGCTCAGCTGTAATCTTCGTTACCTTACATATGTGTCTGAGTGCTTCTGAGGGCAGGTAATTAAGCCGTTTCTGAACCTCCTGTAGTATCTGGATCACTTTATCCGGTTCGCCTCCTGTAACCAGTACAACATCATCAACTACCATGGTGATATCATCAACAGGAGTCTGCTGGCAGTTGCATTTTTCGTTCAATATATTAGTTTCTGTGTCTTTCAATTCTTAGAGATACAATAAAGATTCTTCTTTCCCCGTATATAAATTTTCTTGTCTGAAAAAGCCGGACTGCAATCAGCTGCTTCACCTAACGCAGATTCTGAGATTAGCTGAAATTTCGAATTTGCTTTCACAATATGCATAACACCACTTCTATCGAGAAGATAAATCATATCATCGGCAATAATTGGCGATGCATAAAACTGATCCATAAAGTAATGTGTCCAGAGAGTATCTCCCTTTACAGCATTATAACATGCAACATCGCCGTTACCAGTTGATACGAACAGGAATTCATCAGTTGCCACAGGACTTGAAACATCAGGAGTATAGGTGTTATCTTCCCATATTATCGAAGCGACCGTACCGGGCTTAATGGCAACTAGTTTTGCATAATCTGTTACTGCATAAACCATTGTACTGTTTACTGCAACAGAAGGTGCAACGTCACCACTCATACATTCAACTGACCATAATTCTTTGCCAGTCAACGGATCAAAACCGGTAACAGCCGGATTTCCGTTTATTACAAGTTGTGGATTGCCATTGAAATATCCAAGAACAGGCGAAGACCAGACAGGACGACCTTTCCGTACAGTTTCCCATTTTTGTTCACCGGTTTCTATATCAAAACCTATTAGGGATAATTTGGTATTACTATCGAACTGGACAAGAAGCAATTTTTTATAGATTATCAGGGAAGACGAATATCCGTAAGTATTCTCCGGTAATCCTATGTTTTTAGACCACTTAAGCTTTCCATCCATATCGAGGCAGAGAATATTACCATTGGCGAAAATGGCACATACTTCCTTTCCATTCGTGGCAACGGAAGAGACTGCCAGACCTGCTTCCTGATCCATTTCCGGCAAAACAGTGGGTTCGCCCTGAATTCCTGAGGCTGATCCGGTCCAGAGTATTTCACCGGTTTTCTTATTAATGCAATAAATTTCGCAAATCTTATCCTGCGCTCCTGTAAGAAAAATTTTATCGTCCCAGATAACAGGAGAGCTCTTTCCTGGTCTCGGAGTCGAAATTTTCCAGTCAATATTCTTTCCTGATGAGCCATCCCATTCGGTTGGAAAGTTCGATCCTCCTGCTATTCCCCGACTATCCTGTCCACGGAAAAAAGGCCAATTGGAATTATCGGGCTTTGGAGCAGTTTCCTTGGTTGCCTTCTCTTCATCTGAGACAGTTGATGATTGTCCCGAGAGACCAGGAAGTTCAGTTCTCATTACAAATGAAGCTGCTACAGCTGTTAAGCAAATAACAGATGCCGCAACTAACAGATATCTTCTTTCTCCCTTCTTTTGAACAGACGAAACAGGCTTTTCTCCCGGTACTGATGGATTTCTTTTCTCCTGGCCTGAAATGAGTCGCTGGCAGAGTATGAAAATAATTCCACCGGCAAGCAGAAGGTAAGATCCGGCCTCCACCTGCCATCTCGATGAAAAGTAAGCTTTTCTGGCCATAAGATCCATGGCCCGTACCTGCTCAGCTTTAGCCGCGTTTGCAGGATCCTTGTCAAACTGCTCCTTTACCGAAAGTAAGACAGGACTGTCCAGCGGGTTAATAACTTTCAATTGTATCAGACTGAAAATCATTGTCAGTGCAACAATAAGTGTAAATCCGCCTGATATCTGGCTTACCACCTTAAGAAGGTTAATATCTTTTTCTGTGAGTTTAAGATTCATTTCAGGTTGTAACTTTAACAGGACAATATTTAAAACAAGTACCGCAACTATAACACTTTCCCTGGTTTGGTTTATATTCGCTTCTTTTGGTTTTGACAGTAAGAGAAATCATTCCGATCCCAAGAGAGATCCCAAGAAATACTCCAGCCCATGGTGCGGTCTTTTTGTACCTTCTGATTATCGCTTGTTCTTCAGAAAATAATTCAGCTTCAGTTTTCCCGGCTTCTTTAAACGCAACAACAGCCTTTGACACGGATTCTATTCCGGATTCTGATTCTGCTCTTATTTCTCCGGCAAGTCGCACATTGCTGTTAACGCGTGCCAAAGCAGGAGCTAGGTTATACAGAACAAGTGCTCCTGTTAAAGCAAATACGGGAATCAGAATAAGATAAATAATGAATTGTTTTCTTGATTTTTCAGGTTCTCCTCTTTTCTGATCCAAGTCTGATGGAATTATTGCATTATACGGACATACGTTTTCGCACAATCTGCAATTTATACATTCAGCAGGGGTTATTGTAAGATGCCTGCCTGCAAACCTTGAAAAAACATTCAGCAAAACACCATAAGGACACAGGAACCTGCAATATGGCCTGTTAACGAATATTCCGGCTAAAAGCAAAAGAACTCCAAATATTATCATTGTATAAGAGGCATTGAGCCTGAATATTCCTACAAAAGGATCGTATCTGCATATTATAAACTGGCTGTTTGTAGAAGCAAATAGTAGTGCAAGGGCCAGGTAAATAAACGGTATTGATGCAAGAATAATCTCAACTCTTTTATTCAGTTTCAGAGGACTAAAACCGGTAAGTTCCTGAATAGCACCAAGTGGACAAACCCCGGCACAAAATACTCTGCCATAAGCAAGTGCAAAGATGAGAGGTATTATAAAAAATAAAAGAGCGGAAAGTGGAATTGTATATCCGTCGTTAAAAAGTGCCAGGGCAACATTCTGCACCGACCCAACAGAACAGATGCAACCCTGCCTGTAAAATCCAAAGTAAGCAAGAGAGAATACTGACATCCATATTAATCCCTGACGAGAACGCTTTTTCAAAGCAAGCCAGGAAGTTACAGCTAATGCAGCCACTAAGACTACGACATCGAGGTATTCCCAACCCGGAGCCCTTTGTGTTGGCATCTGGTTTGTGGCATAAACATATCCCGATTCAAACTCTGGTCGCGGAAAACGTTCCTGAGCATATAGCATAGCCTGCCAGCAGAATAACAAAATAAGTATAATATAAGGGAGAATCTTCTTCACCTTTTGTCTTTTTACTTTTGTCTTTTGTCTTTCTGAATATACTCATTATTTACCGAAACCCTGCTTATTGCATTAGATGGACAAGTGCGGGCAATGGAGCAGTCATTGCAGTTAACACAAAGGTTATGTCTGATCTGCATATATAGCGATCCGTTTCCAAAATCAGAACACCCTTTTACGCATTTGGCACAGCCATCGCAGAGCGCTTCATTTATAGTATATTCAAAATAAGGTTCTTCTACAAATTTTCTGGTTATTGCACCAGTCGGACATAATTGATTCTCGGCAGCTGTACTGATATTTTTTACTCCCTGTCGCTGATAACCACCGCACAGATCGCAGTATCCGCATAATTGAAAAGCATGTACACATTTAGAAGCGGAAGGCGTTAATATACAATTAGTTTTGCATTGACCGCACTGTGTACATTTAAAGGGATCAATCTGCCACACATATCCCGTAGCAGATACCTTTTTTGAAAGTGCAACCGGAATAAGAGCCAGAGGAATAATAATTGCAAGTTTCCCGGCTTTTTTTACAAAATCCCTCCTCGATTGGTATTTATTTTTTTCTTCTCCCATACTCAGCCCTCCGATCAATATTTATTACAGTCTGTATTACCTTTACAAACTCCGTTACCCGGACAACCTGAACAATCTTTAGCTGTTACAATTTTATTTCCCAATGCAAGCACAACGATTGCCATAAGAAGCAGCAGCATGTACCTTGCAAGTTTTTTTAAAAAATCAGCTCTGTTCATATGTTGTTTTTTATCTTTCGACTTTAACCTTTCACCTTTCACCTTTATTTCCTTGTAAATATATATAGTTTCGAATCCGCAGGATTTGCTGCATATATAGTTTTACCGTCAATACAGGCAATATCAAGAGGAACCGAAGGGGCAAACTTGTTTTTTGAGGAAACATACTCAACAAATTCTCCTGATTTACTCATGATTTTAATTCTGTTAATTCCTTTTTCAGCTGTTACGAAACCATCTTTAAAAAGAGCGAAATGAGCAGGGTTACAGCAACCGCAAAATGCTTCCGGAGCCATACCCGGTTCTCCGAAGTAACTTTTAAGGTTGCCTTCAATAGTTCTTGTTTCAACTCTCCTGTGACCAGTATTAGCTACAAATAAAGAATTCTCAGGACTCAAAGCCACGTCGAAGTAAGGACTTGGGACAATAAACTGTCCATCGTTCTGACCGATCATTCTTCTGACACTACCTGTTTTGTCAAGAATAAATATTATCCTGTTCCCGGCATCTGCAAAAGCAACATTTGAGCTGTTTGAGGCAACTGAAGTAATGATGCCCTTATCTTCAAACGGACCCCATTCATTTTTAAGTTCACCGCCCGAAGAAATAATCAGTATTAATTCCTGAGTCGAAGCGAATATAGAATCACCATAATTTGAAAGAGATGTAACAGGGTAAGGAGTTTTAAGATTCCATATTAACCTTAGATCCTTGTCATAACAT
>Ga0209638_1002959_pt1 | contig 10296 bp, 7 predicted proteins | sample BarGraNGADG00211_FD_184490 | JGI IMG/M metagenome (GOLD analysis project Ga0209638, IMG submission 184490) | Arctic peat soil microbial communities from Barrow, Alaska - Barrow Graham LP Ref core NGADG0002-211 (SPAdes) (version 2) | ecosystem: Environmental > Terrestrial > Soil > Wetlands > Peat... | reverse complement strand
GTGGCGCATGCTTCAGCGTGCAGCCGTGGGCTTCAGCCCACGGTCTGGAGGCCACCCGAAGATGGCGAGCTGAAGCTCGCCACAGCACGCTAAAGCGTGCGCCACGACGGACGTTGGAAATGTTATTTCATGACAGGCCCTTAGCTCTGCGGGCGGTTTTTGGCTTGCTCCATGGCGATCTGGTTGATGTGCGAGAGGGCACGCGCGCCGCTGGCGCCTTCGATGGCTTTCACGGCGATATCCTGCACCTGCTGCTTGGCGTCGGCGAGCTGCTTTTCGAGCGCGGCGATCTGCGTCTGCTGCCGCGCGCCGGCCTCTTCCAGCGTCTTGATGCGCAGCTCCGCGAGGCGCTTTTCCGATTCGGCGTCCTTGCGCAGCCCCAGGGCCTCCTGCTGCAGGCGCGCCTCGGTTTCGCGCCGCGCCTGTTCGGACGCGGCCGCAGCTTCCTTCTGGAGCCGCGCCGGAAAGCCCTCGGAATCCTTGCGCAAACGGGCCAACTCCTCTTCCTGCTCCTTCAGCGCGGCTTCCCGCTGCTTCCAGCTCTTCTCCAGCGTCTCCTGCTTCTCGGCGTTCTTCTTTTCGGTCAGGCGCACGTCCTCGTCGTACTTGTCCTGCGCCTTCTTGCGTTCCAGGACCTTCTTGTACTCGTAGTCCTCGATCTCCCGCTGGCGCTGCTTCTTGAGGTTCTCTTCGAGTTCCTTGCGTTCGCGCTCGCCGCGGGCGGACTCTTCCTCCCAGGCGGCGCGCTGCGCAGCGATCTCGGCTTCCAAGCGCTGCTTTTCATGCGCGTAGTCCTGGACCATCTGATCGAGGGCGGTGGCCGCCACGTCGATCTTGTGCAACCGCTCGAGTTCCTTGCGTTCCAGCGCCACGGCTTCGCGCGCGGACGCCAGCAGTTGGGTCTCCTCGGTCAGCTTCCCCGAGACGTCCGACAGAGCCCGGCCGATGTCCAGGCCCAGGCCCGAAATCCTCTGCACGACGGCCTCGACGGTGACCGTCTCGACGGCTTGACGCACCTCGGCGTCCCGGCGGCGCGCCGCCTCTTCGGCTTTGGCGTCGGCCGATTCGCGCGCGGCTTCCACTTGTTCCTGAATCTGGTCGAATTCCTGCTGCACTTCCGCCTTGGCGCGCCTGGCGCGCACCGGCGGCTTGACCGCTTTCGCTGGCATGGAAATCCTCCTTGAGAATCGGTAGCTTAGCACCGATTCACGGACACTGCGAGTAAGAAGGCAGGCCAGGAGGCCCGCCCCACTGCTACGATCAGAGCATCGCCACGGACTGGAAGGACAATCTGCGCGTCGTTTTGGTCGAGACGCGGAACCCGCTCAACATCGGGGCCGCGGCGCGCGCCATGGCGAACTTCGGGTTCGTGCGGCTGCGCGTGGTCAAGCCCTACGACGTGGCTTTCCGGGAGGCGCGCTCGGCCGTGGGCGCCGCGCCGCTGCTCGAAGCGGCGGAGGAATTCGCGGGCGTGGCCGAAGCGGTGGCCGATTGCCGGCTCGTGGTGGGCACCACTTCCGTGGGGCATCGCGAGTTGCGGCACCCCATCCGCCGCCTGGAATATGGCGCGCGGATCGTCAGGCGCGGGTTAGCGCAGGCGCCGGTTGCCTTGTTGTTCGGCTCGGAGAAATTCGGCCTCTCGAACGAAGACCTCAGCCACTGCCACTGGCTGATGCGCGTCCCCACCGCCGGCGCCGATCTCTCGATGAACCTCGGGCAGGCGGTGGCGTTGTGCCTGTACGAACTGGCGCGCGATCCGAAAGCCGTCGAGACGCGGCCCGAAAAGATCAAACTCGCCGCGGGCGCGCAGAACGAACAGATCACGGCGCTGCTGCTCGAAGCGCTGCGCCGCAGCGGGTACGTGAACCCCGTGACCGCGGTCTCCGCCGAAGAGAAGGCGCGCCGCCTGGTGCGCCGCCTCAACATCACCGCCCGCGACGCCCCGGTGCTGCTCGGGATGTTGCGGCAGATTCTGTGGAAGTTGGGGGAAGAGGAGAGGCGGGCCTAGCGTGTCCAGGGGCCGCGGGCCGGGCATGCCCGGCCCCTACGGGCGTGTTGCGGGGGCGAGGAACTACCGCAAGCCGAGGCGCGCCAGGAGACCGGTTTTCGCGGCGAAGCCTTCCAGCAGCCAGAGATTGTTCTTCGTTTTGCCGGTGGCGTAAACGAAGCTCTTGCCGTCCGGCGCCAGGCTGAAACGGATACCGGGGGCGGGGGAAACGCCAGGGCGAAAGTCCGCGCCCAGATCGCCTATGACCTTCTCGGCGCCGCTGGCGATATCCACGGAGAACAGCAGGTTGCGATCGCCATCCGGCCGGATGCCGTAGACCAGCTTGCCATCGGCGGAGAACATGTAGTGCGCGCTGCCATGGTTTCCCAGCGGGCGAGTGGTCCTGCCATCGGGAGAGATCAACTTGTCGCCGAACGCGATCCATTCGCCGGTGGGCGACCAGGACGGTATCTGTGTGCTGGCGTCCGCTTTGAGCACGACCGGGGTCGCCTGGCCCGTCGTCTTGACCTTCATCACCTCTACTCTTCCGGCATTGACTCTGCGATAGGCAAACCATCTTCCGTCCGGCGACCACGAGCCGGGCCACTCGTTCGCCCTTTCGTTTGTGAGCGGGATGGGAGTTCCCCCCGCCGCTGCGGAAATCCAGAGACGAGGCGTGTTGGCTTCGATTCGGCCGTAGACGATCCGGTCGGCCTCGGGTGAAAGCGCCGGGGTTATGAACGACTTCGTCGTGCCCGGTGAGAAGTCGCGGGGCGTGACCACGGGCTTGTCGGCGGCGCCGCTTCGAATCCAGATCTCCTGAGAACCGTTCCGGTCCGTGACATAGGTGAGGACAGGCCGCTTGGCCGCCCAGGCGGGCATCTGTTCGTTACGGTCGGTCGCGATCAGCAACTCAGGGGTAGAGCCGTCAAGCCCGGCGGAAACGATGTCGTAGTTCGCAACTGCTTCGGTGAAGAGCAACTTCCCGCCGTCCGGCGAAACGGCTGGCCGCAACGCGCTCGTTGTGCCGCTCAGGATGGCGTGGCGCTTCCCGGAGATCACGTCCGCTTCCCAAATCTGGGCTGAACCTCCTGGCGTGGTATTCAGCGAGAGTGCGACATGACGGCTGTCTGGCATCCAGCAGAAGGTCGGGGTCACGCCATAGCTGGGGAGGTTCGGGAATACCCGCCGCGGGGGCCGGCCCTGGGCAGCCGGGTATGGCATCAGCCAGGCCTCTTTGCCGCGGCCGACGCTGGTATCGCTCGTATCGGTATCGAGGAACAGCAGGATGCTCTTGCCATCCGGCGAAAACCTCAAGGCCGGTCGGCCGATCACGTAGCTTGTGGCGAAAGGATCGGGAGAGTACTTCTTGAGCGGCGAGCCTAACGGTGCGCCGATCCAAACGTCATAGCGCCCGTCTTCGCCACGGAATAGCACGGCTACGGCTTTCCCATCCGGCGCCAAGTCGCAAGCGAGATGGGAAATGGTCAAAACGGCACGGGAAAGGTCAAACGATACCGCCGGTTCCGCCTCACCTCCCACGGCGGCGACCGACCAGATTCCGGCCGGCTGCCGGTCGCTGACAAACAAAATGCGATGGCTGTCGGGCGTCCAGGCAAACGGGGTCGCGGCTTCCGGTATGTGCGTGACCTGCACCGGGACGTCGGAATCGAGACGCCGGACGAGCACCTGCGTCGAACCAGCGTCGCCCCGTGCGGCGTACGCCACGGCCTTGCCATCCGGCGACCAGACCGCGCCGGTCTGGCCCCCCGGGTCGAACGCGAACGGAGTGAAGCGGTACTGCGATTGGTCCGGCGTTGGGGGCGGAGCCAGGGACAACCAGGCTGTCAACATGAGAAGCAGGCCCAGCCCGAAGGCAGCAGCGAGGGGCCAATGCTTGAACCGGCGCGGCCCGGCTACCGCTGCGGTCTGCGATGCGGACGCCTCCGAAACGTGGTCGCGCAGGCTGCGCAATTCCTGGTAGAGGTCGCGGCTGGATTCGTACCGGTCGGCCGGCTCCTTGGCCAGGCAGCGCTCGATGATCCAGCGGAGCGGCCCAGGGATCGCCCGCTCGATGGGCGGCGCCTCGTCGTTGAGAATCGCCAGCATGGTCACGATCGGCTCGGGCTTGTCGAACGCTTTCTTCCCGGCGGCCATCTCATAGAGAATCAGGCCGAATGAAAACTGGTCGGAACGATGGTCGGCGGGCTTGCCGCGCGCCTGCTCCGGGCTCATGTAGTCGACCGTGCCTACGATCATGCCCGGCTCGGTGTGGCCCGCCGTGGCGGTTTCGCCGGTCGCGGCGGCTTGCGCGGTCTGGCGGGCGAGGCCGAAATCGAGGATCTTGGCTCGTCCGTCGGAAGCGATCATGATGTTGGCGGGTTTGAGGTCGCGATGCGCGATGCCGGCCGCGTGCGCGCAGGCCATGCCGTCGGCGATCTGCACGGCGATGTCGAGCAGCTTTCGAACGGGCACGGGGCCGCGCGCGATCATGGCGCCGAGGGTCTCACCGGCGACCACCTCGGAGACGATGTACATCACGCCCTCCTGCTCGCCTACATCGAACAGGCCTACGATGTTCGGATGGTTGAGCGCGGCAGCGGCGTGCGCCTCGCGCTCGAAACGCGCGCGGCGGCGAGGGTCATCGGTGAATTCCTGGGGAAGGACTTTCAGGGCGACTTCGCGGTTCAGGCGGGTATCGCGGGCGCGGTACACCTCGCCCATGCCCCCCGCGCCCAGGCGGCTGACAATTTCGTAAGGGCCCAAGCGGCTCCCGGCGGTTAGGGGCATTGGGGTAAATATAGCACCAGCCAGTGGGGCAGACCTCCCGGTCTGCCTTCTTGTTGCCCGGCGGCGCCGTCGAAAACCGCTGCGACTCATTGAGAATACGGCACGCCGCGGCAAGAAGGCAGACCGGGAGGTCCGCCCCACTCGGCGCCGCGCCAGTTCAAAGCCGCTGACGCTTGAGGAGAAATCTTCTCATGCGGACAAGAATATGGAGGTGCTGTAATACTACGGTCGCCGCCTGGTGGGTCTGGGAGTGGTGGGGTTTTCCCCGGCGAACGTGAGCGTCACATCTACCTTGTGGGTCTTTTCGTCTATCTTGGTTTCCGGATTGGTCTTTCCCAGGTTGTCGAAGAGGCCTTCCTCGCGCACCCGGTCCAGAAACAGCGCGGGGTAATCGGGATCGAAGGGCTTGCCTTCCTTCAGCGCCCAGATGCGGTTCATCTCGGCTTCGGCGGTAAGATCGAGGCCCACGACGATCAGGTTCCCCATGGTGTACTGCGGCCCGGCATCGATGCGCACGGCCACGTCCACGGTCTTTTCGGCGTCGTGGATGTCGCGGTCCGTCGCCACCTTCACATCCAGGTATCCGGCGCGCCGGACCGCCTTGCGGATCTTCTCCAGTCCCCCTTTCACGCGGTCGAAATTGGCCATGTCGCCGGTCTTGAATTCGGCGGTCTTGAGCAAGTCCTGGGGAGGGAGCGGCGCGGGACCGGCAATCTCCACCTTCCCGAATTTGTAGCTCTCGCCCTCGCTCACGGTGACGAATACGTGCAGCCCTTCGACGTCGGTGACCGGCTCGGCGCGGATCCGCGGAAAGGCCACGCGCAGCCGGCCGCGGGCTTCGTAAACCGGACGCACGGAGGCGTCCAGGATCAGCCGAAAGCTCCCCTCGGTGTAGGGCGTCCCCACCGCCGCGCCGGCAATGGACTCCCGCAAGGCGCTCTCCGGGATCACTTGATCGCCCTCGAAGCTCACCTCGGCCACGGCGGGCAGGTTCTTCGTGGACCGGAACACGATGGCCAACTGATCCGGCCACGGTTCCACACTCCCCATGATCTTGTCGTCGAGGTTCCTGGCGGCCAGGTACTCCTGAATCCATTTCGTCCAGCGCCCGATCACCTCCCGGCTGGAGGCCAGTTTCGCCGCGGAAAACAGGGGATCCCGGGCGTGCAGCGAGGCTTCGAGTTCCGCATCGGGCACGCCCAAGTCATGGAAACGCACCGGCAGGACTTCGATCTCCGTCACCTGGAAGCTGGCGGCGGAGCCATTTCCATCCGGCGGGGCTTCGAATTTGTACCCCACCGTAGCGAAAGCGCCGGTCGCCACCAGGCGGTCGTGCGCCGCGTCGAATTCGTCCTTGCCGGCCATTTCCCCGATCTTCAGGCCGGCGATGGCCAGTATCTGCTCGCTCGTATACTGGCGGTTGCCTTCCACCGCCAGAGTCCGGATGGGCCACCTGGTGGCTGGGACGGCCGCGGCCGGGGCCTTCTTGCGCACCGGTTGAGGCTTCTTCTGGACCGGCCTGGTCTGAGCGAACCCCGGCGCCGGGGCCAGCATCAGTAGAATCAACAGCCATTTCATACGCTTTCATGGTAGACGCACCGGCATTGGCGCCGGTGACACGGGTAGAATGAAAAAAGTGCCTTACGATCTGATCGTTATCGGGAGCGGGCCGGGCGGCTACTCCGCGGCCATTCGCGCCGGCCAGTACGGATTGAAGACCGCGCTCGTCGAAAAACAGCCACGGCTGGGAGGGACTTGCCTGCTGGTGGGGTGCATCCCCACCAAGGCGTGGCTCCAGACGGCCGAAGTGTGGCAACGCTTCGTCCACGCGGACGCGGAAGGAATCCACTGCGAGAACCCGCGCCTGGATTTCCCCAAGGTGAAAGAGCGCAAGGACGGCATCGTGAGCAAGCACTCCAAGGGCGTGGAGATGCTGCTCAAGCGCGCCAAGGTGGAGCGCATCGCGGGGTACGCCACGCTGCAGGGCGGCGGCAAGGTGGAGGTGAAATCGGATTCCGGCGCGCAGACGCTCGAAGCCGGGAGCATCGTCGTCGCGACCGGTTCGGAAGCGCGCATGCTCCCCGGCCTCGAGCCCGATCCGGAGTTTATCGTCACCAATATCGAAATTCTCGACCTCACGGCCGTGCCCAAGAGCCTGGCGGTAATCGGCGGGGGCGCGGTGGGGGTGGAATTCGCCTCCATGTTCCGCCGGTTCGGCGCGGAAGTTACCGTTATTGAAATGCTGCCGCGCATCGTGCCGGTGGAAGACGAGGATGTCTCCAAGGAACTCGAGCGCAGTTTCCGCAAGCAGAAAATCCGCGTGGAGACCGGCGCGCGCGCGGAGAATATCGAGAAGACCGGCGCCGGCGTGAAGCTGACATTGGTCACGCGGGATGGCAAGCAGGAAGCGCTCGAAGTGGAGAAGTTGCTGGTGGCCGTGGGCCGCAAGCCGAACACGGAGAGCATCGGGCTGGAGAATACGCGCGCCGTACTCGACCGCGGGTTCATCCTGGTGGACGGGAACCAGCAGACCGCCGAAGCGGGCGTCTACGCCATCGGCGACGTGGTGGCGGGCACGCCGCAACTGGCGCACGTGGCCACGCGGGAGGGCATGATCGCGGTGGCGCACATCGCGGGCAAGGCGGCGGTTCCCATCGACAAGAACCGCATTCCGGGCTGCACGTACACGGAGCCCGGCATCGGCAGCGTGGGGCTTACGGAGGCGCAGGCGCGGGCGCAGGGGCGCAAGGTCCGGGTTGGACGATTCCCCTTCGCGGGCAACAGCCGCGCCACGATTCTGGGCCATCACGACGGGTTCGTCAAAGTGGTCTCGGACGAGACCTACGGCGAAATCCTCGGCGTGCATATCATCGGCCCGGATGCTTACGAGCTGATCGCCGAGGCCGTGGCGGCCATGCAGGCCGAGGCCACGGTGGACATGATGATGCAGACCATCCACGCGCACCCCACGCTCTACGAAGCGGTGGGCGAAGCGTTCAACGCAGTTTACGGACTTGCCATCAATGCGTAAGTGCCAATTGCGGGAACTCGGGCGCATGGACTACGGCGAGGCGCTCGAATTGCAGCGGGAACTGGTGGCCGCCCGCCAGCAGGGCAGCATTCCGGACCAGCTTCTGCTGCTGGAACATCCGCACACGATCACGCTGGGGCGCAACGGGCGCATGGAGAACCTGCTGGCCAGCGAGGCGGCGCTGGCCAGCGCGGGCATTTCGTTCTACCCCATCAACCGCGGCGGCGACGTGACGTACCACGGCCCCGGGCAACTGGTGGGCTACCCGATACTCGACCTGCGGGAGTGGAAGCGCGACGTGGGCGCATACGTGCGCGCGATCGAGCAGGCGATTATCGATGCGCTGGAAGATTACGGCATCTCCGCCGGACGCATCCCCGGGCTGACCGGCGTGTGGGTGGACGAGCGCAAGATCGCCGCCATTGGCGTACACATCGGGCGGTGGGTGACTTCGCACGGGTTCGCTTTGAACGTCAACACCGATTTGAGCTATTTCCAGTACATCGTTCCGTGCGGCCTGACCAAGCCCGTGACGTCGATGGCGCAACTGGGCGTGCGCATCGGCATGGCGGAGGCGTCGCGCGCGCTGGCGGCGCATTTTGGCCGCGTCTTCGATTGCGAAATGCTATGCGGGACTTCGGTTCTCGCGGCTTCGGAAAGAGAGAATTGACATGACCGACGTAGTGATGCCCCAGATGGGCGAGAGCATTGTGGAAGGGACCCTGACCAAGTGGCTGAAGAAGGCCGGCGAGCGGGTGGAGCGCGACGAGCCGTTATTCGAGATCTCCACCGACAAGGTGGACACGGAAATCCCTTCGCCCGCCGCCGGCACGCTGGCCGAAGTGCTGGTGGAAGAGGGCGCCACGGTGGGGATCAAGACCGTGGTGGCGCGCATTCAAGAGGGCGACGGGGCGGCAGTGAAGCCGGCCGCCGGGGCGGCCGAAGCGGCGGAACCGCCGGCGGCTGTGGAAGCCAAGGCAGCGGAAGCGCCAGTTGCTGCGGCGGCGCCCGCGCCGGCGGCTCCCCCGCCTCCTCCGGTTGAAGAGCCTTCGCCTGCCGCCGAGCCCGCCGGCCCGCTTTCGCCATTAGTGCGTAAGATGGCTCGCGAGCATAACATCGATCTGAGCCGCGTGCAAGGCTCCGGCGCGGGCGGGCGTATCACCAAACAGGACGTAGAAGCGTATCTGGCGCAGGCGGCGCCACCGGCTCCGGCCGCGGTGGCTGCGTCCGTTGCGGCGAGGGCAGGCGAATCGCCTGCCCCACCTGCCCCACCTGCCTCATCTGCTCCAGCACGGGGGGCGGGCACGCGCATCGAGGCGATGGGCGCGATGCGGGCGAAGATCGCCGAGCACATGCTGGTTTCCCAACGCACCTCGGCGCACGTGACCACCATTCACCGCGTCGACATGACTAAGGTCGCCCGGATGCGCGAGCGCCACAAAGCCGATTTCCAGGCGCGCCACGGATTCTCGCTGACCTATTTACCGTTCATCGCGCGCGCCGTGGCGGCGGCCCTACGCGAGTTCCCGCTGCTCAACGCGTCGATCGACGGCAACAACATCGTCCATCACAACGACATCAATATCGGGATCGCCGTCGCGCTCGAAAACGGGCTGATCGTACCGGTGATCCGAGCCGCCGACGAGAAGAACGTGCTGGGCTTGCAGCGCTCCATCGTGGATCTGGCCACGCGCGCCCGTTCGCGCCAACTCAAGCCGGACGAGGTGCAGGGCGGCACGTTTTCCATCACCAACTTCGGCAGCTTCGGCAGCCTGATCGGAACGCCGATTATCAACCAGCCGCAAGTGGCAATTCTGGGCGTGGGCACGGTGGATAAGACGCCGGTGGTGCTCGACGACGCCATCGCCATCCGTTCCATCTGCCACTTGTCGTTGAGCTTCGACCACCGCCTGATCGACGGCGCCCTGGCCGATAAGTTCATGGGGAAGTTGAAGCAGGCGCTGGAGAGTTGGTCGGAGGAAGTGCTGTAGGGCAGTGGGCGCTTGGTCTGGTTGGCGCCCGAAGATGGTGGGCGCGTGGCGGGCGAGGCAATGCCTCGCCCCTACAACGCGCCCTGTAGGGGCCGGGCATGCCCGGCCCCTGGTCCTCGCCGGTTAAGATAACAACGATGAAGGATGAATCGCCTCGATGTCGTAGCGCGCGAAGTCCTCGGTATTGAACGTCAGAATCCTGCGGATACCGTGGACATTCATCGTCGCCACCAGCCTTGCATCGTGGACTTTGCTTCCCAGAACTCTGTGCCGGACGACAAGACGCTTCCATTCCCCATAAACCGCGGGTGAGTCCGGCAGCACCGTCAGGAATCGCTCGATTTTCTCCATCTCGCCCAAAACGAGCGCGACGGAGAATCCAAGGCCGTTATTCGGCGCGGGCCGCGTTGCCACGTTCCAGAACTCGGACATATTCTGCAGCGTGAAATACACCGGATCACCGGCGGCGAGCAGTTTTGCGACACTCTCGACCGCTA
>Ga0209638_1002958_pt1 | contig 10302 bp, 10 predicted proteins | sample BarGraNGADG00211_FD_184490 | JGI IMG/M metagenome (GOLD analysis project Ga0209638, IMG submission 184490) | Arctic peat soil microbial communities from Barrow, Alaska - Barrow Graham LP Ref core NGADG0002-211 (SPAdes) (version 2) | ecosystem: Environmental > Terrestrial > Soil > Wetlands > Peat... | reverse complement strand
ACCTCCGCTTTGAGCTATAGCATGGGGAGGGGGTGGGGTCTGAAATAGGAATTGGGGCAAGTGATGGGAGGGGAAGGAGTTATATTTGTGGAGTTGGAGTCACCGCAATCCTCTAGTTTCCGCCCAGAAGGTTCTCGATGAGGGCGCGCGGGATGCGCCAGTATCCCGACACCCGCGCTCCTTCGCTGCGAAAAGCGCCGGAAGTCAGAAAACCGCTCAGGTCGTCCGGGTTCGCCTTCTGGTGTTCCCGCTCGATCATCTCGCGGAGCAGTCCGGTGGTCTTGTTCAGCTCCGCCGCCAGTGCGCTTGCGTCGGTCGCGCTAGCGCAGCGTACATTCAGTTTGGCGGCGAATTGATCGTGTTCTTCCGGGACAATCGCCAAGGTAACCGCCTGGGCGCGCTCCAGGCTGCGCGCGAACATCTGTGTGCCGGGCGGCAGGCTCTGCCCGGATTTCACCACCGAGGGCGGAATCGAAAGCCAGAGGGGCGCGTTGGGGATTTCCGCGTCGCCTCGCGCGTCGACGGTATTCATGCGCAGCGCCGCCGCATCGTCGTCGCTCACCGCCATCGCCATGAGGTTGGCTTGCATGGGGAAGAAGGAAATGCGCTTTTCGGGCGAACTACCCGCCATCTTGCAGAAAGAATTATTGCACCTGCCGTCGTTGCCCAGGACGTAGTTTTTGAGGCTCTTCCAATCGAACCGGCCTTTGAGCAGCATGTACTTGCCCTTGGGCGCGAAGGCGACCATGGCAGTGTCCAAATCCTCTTTGTAATTGAAATCGGTCTGGCGCACGAAGCTCTTGTATTCCTGGTCCTCGCCCACCTTGGCGCCGTCGAGCAATTGCAGAATGCCGCCGGCCCGCAAGTTTTTGAAATCGATGTACAGCACGACGGCGTCATCGGTAGGCAGACGTTTGAACATGGCGGCGGGAGAGAGGGCGCGCGAGCGATACCAGATCGCGCCCCCCAGAGTCAGACCGCAAAGCGCCGAAATCAGCAGGATCAGCAGGCACGCGCGGGTTTTAGGGGTCACGAATCGAGTATCACACAGCCGCGAGTTCTCTGGCGCGCGCTTCCTTCCACAGCCGGATGTAGGGCTTCAGTTCGCTCATCATCCGTGCGAAATCGGCCAGTGTGAGGGATTGCGCTCCGTCGCTGAAGGCCTTCTCGGGACACGGATGGACTTCCACGATCAGGCCGTCGGCGCCGATCGCCACAGCGGCGCGCGAAAGCGCCGGAATCAGGCTGCGCTTGCCGGTGGCGTGGCTGGGATCGAGAATCACCGGCAGGTGCGTAAGCTCGTTCAACACCGGTACGGCCGCGATATCGCAGGTATTGCGGGTAGCCGTCTCGAAGGTCCGTATGCCGCGCTCGCACAGAATCACGTTGGGGTTGCCGTGGGCCACAATGTACTCGGCGGACATGAGCAGTTCCTTGATGGTGGAACTCATGCCGCGCTTCAGCAGTACCGGCCGGCCGCAGCCGCCCAGCGATTTCAGCAGCGCGAAATTCTGCATATTGCGGGCGCCCACCTGCATGCAGTCGGTGTACTCCGCCACCATTTCCACGTCGCGATCGCTCATGATCTCGGTGATGATGCCGAGCCCGGTGCGCTGCTTGGCCTTACGAAGCAGTTTCAGCCCCTCCAGTTCCATGCCTTGAAAGTCGTAGGGCGAGGTCCGCGGCTTGAAGGCGCCGCCGCGCAGAATCCGGGCGCCAGCCGCCGCCACACCCTCGGCCGTTTCCATAATCTGCTTTTCGCTCTCCACCGAGCACGGGCCGGCCATCATCACGAACTCGCCGCCGCCGATTTCACACCCGTTGACTTTGATAATCGAGCGGCCCTGGCGGAACTCCTTGCTGACGAACTTGTACGGGGCGGAGATGCGCATGGCGCGTTCCACTCCGGGCGTGGCTTCGAGCGATTCCAGGCAGATGGTCACATCGCCAATCCCCACCACGCCGATCACCACCCGCTCTTCACCCTCGATGGAATGCACCTTATAGCCAAACTCCGCGATGCGCTCGCAAACGTGGTCGATCTCTTCTCGGGTGGCATGGGGCCGCATCGAAATAATCATATGGGACAGTGTACACCAGCAGGCACTCAAGAATCAAATTAACTTCAATTAATAGTGTTACTTGAAAGCACCACGAAGTGGCGGTGTATTCGGCCAAGTCTATGGCATGGCTACTTCTATCGGCGCGGAGCGGGGACTCTCGTTCCCGGCTTGATCCACGGCGGCAATCGCATAGCGGTAGGTCTTGCCGTGCTCCACCTTGCGATCCGAATAGCTGGGCACCACCGAGACGCCGGCGATTTTCTCCAGCGCCCCGCTGCCCTCGCCGCGATATACCCGGTAGCCGTTCAGGTCCTCTTCCGTGTTGCGTTCCCAGTTGAGTTCAATGGAATTGGGGGCGCTCGAACCCTGCACTCCCTGGGGCGCGGCGGGCGGGAAAATGTCGCGTGGAACGACCGAAGCTTCGTCGGACAATTCGCTTTCGGCCTCCTGGCGATTGTCCAGCTTGACGATGGTTTGCACCAGGTAGGTGTAGCGCTTGCCGAATTCGGTGGCCGTGTCGGTCCACTCGGGCATTTGCACGTTGGCGACCGGCGCGTAGCCGCCGTCATCGGTCTTGCGGAAGACGCGAAAGAGCGTGCCGCGCGCCTGCCACGTGAGGCGTACGCCCTGCTGGGTAACGGTTGGCGCGATGCCGCCGGGCTTCTCCGGCGGGGTCACCACCGGCACCACCACGAAATTCGACCAGCCGGACTGCTTGCCGTTGCCGGCCACCGCCCGCACGCCGAAAATCACATCCTTGCCGGTCCAATCGGCGGCCGGGATCTCGTAGCGCGCCGTGGGACAGGCCTCCTGGCCTGTCTTTGTGTTACAACCGTTGGCCATCGCACCCGGAGGAATCTGCCGGGCGCCGGCGGCCCATTGGTTCGCCTCGAACTGGTCCCCCGTGCCGGCGCGCAGATCGAGGCGCAACGGCGGCGGAATGGGGTGGCCCTCGGTGGTCTTGGCGGGAACGGTGAACTGGACGATAATGCGGCCGCCACGTTGCAGCGCCGCCAGATCGCTCACCTTCGGAGGAATATTGGCCAGTGGCGGCAGCGGATCGCCCACGTAGCCGCACCCCGCCAACAAAAGCGCCGCGGCTGCCGGCAGAAATCGTTTCATGGAATTCTCAAGGCGCCAAGCTTCGATAAATCGCTCCCTGACGGTCGCGGCTCTGATTGGAGTTGCCGCTGCGTCAATCCGAGCCGCGACCGTCAGGGAGCGATGTATCGACAAACTTCAGGTTAGCAGGAATGGGCACATTCACCACTCCGAATATGCCGTTCCGTCTAACCCCATTTTGTCGGAGCCGCTATGCACGTCGAAGATGCCGGGCTCGGATTGGGAAACACTCTGACTGGCGTCTTCCATCACCGTGCGCCAGCCCTGGTTGTTTCCAGTCATGGGGTCGACGGGTAACTTCTGCAGGTAACCCTCGGTAACCAGAGCCTGCAAATCCTGCGGAGCTTTCCCCTTATCGTAAGAGTAGTTATCGATCACGGTACGCAGCGTGAAGAGGTTATTCTTGAGCACGCTTTCCTTGGCGCGAATGATGGACCGGTTGTAAATCGGGATCGCCATGGTGATCAGGATCACCATGATCGTGATCACCACCATCAATTCGACGAAAGTGAAGCCGCGCAGCCGCTTGATGGCGCGCCGGGCGCGTCCGTTCACCGGTCTACCATTCTGAGTAGGACTTTCCATCGGCTGCCTTTTCCTGTGTCTTGCTGTATATGTCGAATACGCACTGGCCGCCCCAGCTCAGGCTTTTGGGGTCGTCCTGGTCGCTGCGCATGCCCCATTCGGTCTTCCCCATGAACGGATCCGCCGGGATGCGGCGCAGGAAGCGCATCTTCTTGCCGTCCGGGCCCGGCAGTTTCACGCCTTCCACCAGGATGTCCAGAGTCTCGGGCCAGTTATTCGTGCCGAGTTTCTGGGGGCCGAGATAGCCGAGGTCGGCATAGTCCTTGTACTTATCGATGGCCGAACGCATCTCGCGCAGATCGTAGCGTAACTCCCGTTCGCGCATGACGCGCACCTTGGAACGGGCCAGCGGCACGGCCATGGTGGTGAGTATCAGCATGATCGTGAATGCCACGATCAGCTCCACCAGGGTAAGTCCTCTTTGATTCTTGCGGCGCATACTACTTCACGTTAATCGTCATCTGCGGGCTGCCGGAGAAGACCACCTGCCCCTGGGCGTTGCGCACCGTGAGATTCGGAACCGTCACGGTGGTAGAGCCCTTGGCGACGGCCTGAAAGGTCAGTTGGGTCAGCATGCCGGAACCGGATACGCCCGGGGTATTGGGCAGGCGGTTCAGGTTCACGGCCGCCGCGCCGGCATCGTTCTGGATGTTCTTGGTGAACACCGGAATCTGCCCGTCGCTGGAGAAGAAATCGCCGCGGCCGGCATCGTTCAGCTTGACCACCTTGGAGTCGAAGGTGACTTGCAGCGGCGCGGAAGAAACATCGGTCGCGTTCTCGATGATGAGCGCTACGGTGGTCGTGCCCTGCGCGTTGATTTCCACCCGCGGGGGGAGGAAACGGACTACGGCGTTGCCCACCGGCTTGGGCGCGACAGGCTTGGCCGGCTCCTCGGCGGCCGGCGCGGTGGCCGGCGGGGCCATCCCCGGAGCGCCCATCGGCGGCGCGGTGGCTGGCGGGGCCATCCCCAGAGCGCCCATCGGCGGCGCGGTGGCCGGCGGGGCCATCCCCGGAGCGCCCATCGGCGGCGCGGTGGCCGGCGGCATGGCCGAACCAGCGGCCGTCATCGGCGGAGTCGCCGCTGCCGGATCTTCCTTCCTGGGAGCCACCGGCGGCGTGGAACCCAGTTGGCGGCCATAGTTCAGATGGACCGACGTTTGGTTCCCCACGGCGATGCCGCGCAGGTTTTCCGCCGTGTATTCCGGACGGCGCACGACGTGCGGGATCAGCGCGATCATCAGTTCCTGGCGCTGGCGATCCACGCTCTCGCTGGTGAACAGGCGGTTGAGGATCGGAATGCTGGCCAGGCCCGGGATGCCGGTCCGGCTCTTGGTCTCCTGGTACTTGGTGAGGCCGCCCAGAAGTTGCACCGCGCCATCGGGCATGCGGATATCGTGGGAGATTTTGCGCTGCCCGATAATCGGCTGGTCGACGCCGCCCGTGGTGACGTGGCCGGTGACGCTCGAAATGTCCAGATCCACGTGGAGGGAGACATCGCCGTTATCATGCACGCGCGGGGTGATTTCCACGTTGACGCCGACATCGATGAAGGTGAACTGGGTGTTCATGAGGGGGCTCATGCCCACGCCCACGCTGCCGAGGGCGCTTCCGAAGCTGCCGGAGGCGATGGGTTGGCGGTCGCCGATCTTCAGGGTCGCCTTCAGGTTATCCACGGCGCGCAGTTGCGGCGATTGCAGCACCTTGGTATTGGCATCGCTCAACACGGCTTCCAGCAGGGCGCTCGGGATGATGGTGGAAAAATCCGCCGTGGAGAGCCGGCCCAGGTTGGAGAAGGGGATGCCGGTGCTGGTGGATGTAGTGGTGGTAGTTGTGCCAGTGGTGCCAGTGGTGCCGTTGGTGCCGGTGGTGCCGGTAGTGCCGGTGGTGCCCGTGGTGCCCGTGATGCCGGTGGTCGTGGTGCTGGGATTGGTGACCACTTGCAGCCCGCCGCGGGGAGTGAAATTGCCCGGGACGTTGAGGCCGGCCGAAGCGATGGCCGCGGTGAGTTGCCGCGAATACACCGAACTGGCCTCCATCACGATGATGTCCACCACTACTTCGCTCTTGGGCTTATCCAGATCGTGCAGAATCTTCTCGGCCAGGGCCACCTGGTCGGCGCTGCCTTTGGCGATGATGGCGTTCTGCGCGTTGTAGGGGAAGAAGCGCTGGATATCGGCCACCGAGCGCACCGCGTTGACGATTTCCTGGAGTTCCTGCGGCGTGCTGACATTGGAAAGGTAGAAAACTTTGGCCACCTGCTCCTCGTAGTCGCGCCGCTTGTTGGGGTTGTCCATGGTGATGAAGATGGTGTTGGGGGAGAGCGGCTTCCAGTAGCTCTTGGTGATCACCGCCAGATAATCCAGCGCCTCTTCGAGGGTGGAGTTTTCGAATTCCACCGGGATGTTGCGATTCACCTGAGGCTGGTACTCCGGATCCCAAAGCACGTTGATGTTGGCCAGCTTGGCGACGGTTTCAAACAGCAGCTTGGAGGAACCGTTCATGCGCAGACGGATCGGGTTGGCGTCGATGGGCCGCAACTGGGGAACCGGGAGAATGCTGTTGATGCGGTCTTCCGTCTCCTTCTTGGCCTTGTCGCCCTCGGTCTGCGCGCGCTCCTTGGGGGTGGACTCTCTTCCCGTTTCCTCCACGCGTTTGCGTTCCCGGTCGATCATATCGGTAGTGCGGCGAACTTCCTGGGCTGCCGCCGGCGACCCCGGATTGATCGCGTAGGCCTTCTGGAATTCGAGCATTGCCTCCCCGAGTTGTCCCTCGACACGCAGTTTGAGCCCCTTGTCGATATGGGATTGGGCGGCCTGGAAGTGGATCTTGGTGGCCGCCATCTGGTACAGGATGTCGGCCGGGTCTTCAGAAAGCGCCTTGTCGTAGGCTTCGAGCGCGGCGTCCCACTCCTTCTTCTGTTCATGGAGCCGCCCCTCGGTCAGGAACTTGTCGCCTTTCTTGGTCCTGGCTTCCAGTGGAAGCGTCGGGCCGAGCAGCGCGGCGGTCAGTATGATCGCGGTTAAGCGATTGAAAAGATACATATTTCGGCGCATTCCCGGCCTCTCGAAACGGCCTCGTGATAAAATGAAGTTCAATTCCCCGATCGGAACCATCTAAACTCATTGACGCAGTTGGGCTTCCGCGCGTTGAGGTCAATTTGGCTGACAAGAAAGACTCTACTCTCAAGACGCTGAGCGATAACCGGCAAGCCTTCCACAACTATTTCCTGCTGGAGCGCTTCGAGTGCGGCATGGTGCTCACCGGCACCGAGGTGAAGGCCGCCAAGGACGGCAAGGTCCAACTCAAGGAAGCCTACGCCAGCGTGCTGAGCAACGAAGCCTGGCTGCTCAACGCGCACATCAGCCAGTACTCCCACGGCAACCGCGAGAACCACCCTCCGATCCGCAATCGCAAGTTGTTGCTGCACCGGCGGGAAATCGATAAGCTGCTGACCATTACGCGGGAAAAGGGCCTGTCCCTGATCCCCATCAAGATCTACCTGAAGAACGGCCGCATCAAGTGCGAAATCGCGGTCGCCAAGGGCAAGAAACTGCACGACAAGCGGGAGACGGAGCGCGCCAAAACGGCCGAAGCCGAGGCCCGCGCCGAAATGCGGCGGCGGGCGTAGGCGCAACGCCTCTCGCCCGTAGGCGTAGCATAGAGGCAGGATGGCCGGGTTCAAGTTTAACCCCAAACCGCACGCTGATGTATTGCTAAGGGTGTTCGACCTGCCCAGACGTGGGATGACTCGGGCGCTCGCTGAAAGCATTTTGGCCCTCGACTTCCCCGAGGGAGATGCGGCCCGTATTGAAGAATTGAATGTCATAGCCAATGAAGGTGAATTGACCGGCGAGGAAGAAGCAGAGCTGGAAGCGTACACCAATATCAACGATCTCCTCGCCTACTGGCAGTCGAAGGCCCGTCAGACGTTGCAGCAGCCGGCATGAGTGGGCCGTCCGAGGCGGTTCGGCGACGCGCCCGAAATCGCTGCGAGTACTGCCACCTGCCGCAAGGGGCGTTCCGCCGCGGATTCCACACCGAACACATTGTCGCCAGGCAACACGGCGGACCAACTAGCCTCGACAACCTTGCATTCGCCTGCTGAAGCTGCAATCTGAAAAAAGGTCCCAACCTGGCGGGAATCGACCCAGCAACCGGCCATGTCACGGCGCTCTTTCATCCGCGCGAGGACGAATGGCCGGAACACTTCTCCGCACATATCGGCACCCTTATCCCGCTCGGTGTCGAAATCCGCGGATTGACACCCGTGGGACGTGCGACGGTTCGGCTACTTGGGCTGAATGAGGAAATGCGGCACATGGTCCGTTACGAGCTCTGGCTGGAAGGGCTGTACACAATCGGATGAGGCCGGCGAGAACCCCGCCGCCAGACAGTGCTGTCCACATTATGGCGGCGTAGCGACGCTTCTCGGAACAACGTTTCGAGACCGCGTGCCTGATTGCTGGTGCTATGGGCTGTTCCCGCCAGCAATCGGCCAAGCCCTCGAACCCCTCCGGATTACACGAGGATTACAGGCCCTACGATAGGAGGGTTCGCGCATTCCCGGCGTCCGCCGGTAGACAGAATCGGGTGTACGGCTCAGCCACCACCAGATTCCGCCGCACAGGATCAATACTGCGGGACGATTCCAGTTTTTGGGAAACGGAAACGGGCGGCTCGCTGGAGACTGTGGTCTGCACCAACCGGTCTCGCAGATCTGGGTGCCTTCATCACGCCCTCCCGTTCTGTCCATTATAGGTGTCACGCCCAGCGTCAGAACGGGCGGCAACACAACTACACTGGGCTCGCGCGAAGGACGTGGCCTTACTACAAAGTGCGACGCCAATCAGTTGGCTGCATAACGCGCGACTCGTACTTGTAGTTCAAACATGCCCGCACAGCGATAGTGGCCATGAAGTGGGATATCCTCCATTGACCTCAGCGATTGCCTCCCCCATCGGTCCGCTTGCCGCCCGGAATGTCAAAGGAATTGAAGCCCGTTTGAGATTCCTGGGCAGCGGCCTTGGGCCCCCGCAATTCACTTCCCCGGCCCCACCACCACATCCTGGGCCACATACAACACCAGCGCAATCCTCCCCGACCCCTCCAACTGCCGGTACACCAACGCCCCGTCCCCGCCCTTTGCCTGATTGCTTCTCAGCGGCACGTCCACATTGCCCACCTTCAGGTGGACGTGTTCCAGCCGCCACCGAACCGCCTCGCCCGCGCCGCTCATCCCGCCCGCGTAACTTACCTGCCCCTCGGCGATCGCCCCCACCTTCGCCAGCGTCGCGCCGTTCGCCTGAAGGTCGCTCGCCAGCACGAACGTCATCGGCCCCGCGCTCAAGTCCCCCACCGACACTAGCGGCGCCGCCGTCCCCTCCGCCAGCACCTTCCGAAACATCCCCGCTAGTTTCCGCGTGTGCGTCGTAAACCTGCGCAACACGAACTGCTCCAGCAGATGGTCTTCCGCCCTGCCGCCGAAACCCTCCAGCACGTTATGAAACAGCCGCAGCCACGGCCGCGACGTGTAGGGATAGTACAGCCTCGATACCTGGCTCGCCGCCGCGCCGCCGATCACGTCGGAATAGTCCGGCTGCCAGCGCCCGTTATCGCCCTTGCACACGAACGCCGTCCAGATCGAGTACCACACTCGCGACCTGAACCTCCCCGTGTCCTTGTAAAAATACCGCGGGTCCTGGTGAAAGACCGCCTGCAGGATCACATGGTGAATCATCACGCCGCTGATGTGGCTGGTATATCGCGCCCCGAACCGCTTCGCGTAGCCTTCCACCCCCTGCCCGAACTCCGGGTATTTGTTCTGCGCCTGCTGGATTCCCGCGTCGATCCCCGTGCCCAGCAGCGTCACCGGATCCACCAGGGTCTTGAACCCGAGGTGGAACTTCTGCCCCGCCGTCAGCGGCGCCGCGTTCGGCTCGTACGTCACCAGAAAGTGCGGAAACACGCCCAGCACCCGCTGCTTCTCTTCCGACTTCAGTTGCTCCGCCGCCAGCTCCTTCGGCGGCGGCGTCACCTCGATCGTCGACGTCACCGGCGCCACCTGCAGCACCGCCGCCACCGGCGCCTGATTCAATACTCCCGCCGTCACGTTCGCCGTCCACACCGCGAACCCGCCCGCCGCGACCGTGACGTTATAACTCCCCGCCGCCACGTCGCCGAAGTGGAAAGCCCCCGCCTGGTCGGCTGTCGTCGTGCGCTGCTCCGCGCCGGCCGCCGTTTCCAGCGTGACGATCGCCCCCGCCACCGCCAGCCCCGCGCCGTCCTTCACCGTCCCGTCGACGGCCACCGCCGCCGCCGTCTGCGCCGGAGCCCATCCCGCCACCAGCGCCGTCAATACCGCACCCCAGACAAGTAAGCGCATCATCACGGCCACATTATCCACATTAGGTGTATTCTAAGCCCTTTCACGAAGGTCCGCGACCGACCCTTGCGGTCTGTCAAGGCAAAGTAGAAATGTCCCCTTCCCGGCAAAATAGAAATGTCCCCTTTTCCCTGGGCCTCGGCGGAGTGC
>Ga0209638_1002957_pt1 | contig 10303 bp, 12 predicted proteins | sample BarGraNGADG00211_FD_184490 | JGI IMG/M metagenome (GOLD analysis project Ga0209638, IMG submission 184490) | Arctic peat soil microbial communities from Barrow, Alaska - Barrow Graham LP Ref core NGADG0002-211 (SPAdes) (version 2) | ecosystem: Environmental > Terrestrial > Soil > Wetlands > Peat... | reverse complement strand
TCCAAGAGGTCGGGAGTCCTATCCACCAGCTCACTCACCCCGATGGTGATCACCCCGATGTACTTCATATGTGGCATCTTGTATCACCCCCTTTCTGTTGTTGCCCGTAGGCCACTGCCTACGGATACCCGAACGCAGTGATCGAGGGGGCGAATGCCGTCAAGGGCGGCCTCGCCGTTCAGGCGGCCTCGTCGTTCCACTGGAGTGGAGCGGGAACCCTTGACAGGCATAGTGCGCCTGCCCTCATCGGGCGGCGAGGCGAGCGCACAGACACCCTTGCCGCCCCGCTTTGGTAGCTTGTGCCGCTGAGCACCGAGTGCACTATAATGACTCCCATGCAACAAGGGTTAGGCTAGAAGCTGCCGATGCGTGGATAGATGCCTTGGGTTTGGCCAGGGCCGATACCTTGGTGAGGTCCGCGCGAGTGGGGCGGTCTTTCCCGCCCGCGGATCGGCGAACGGGCTGGATAGCGTCAGTAGTGACCCCCGAAGGGATCAGCGCTGAGGGAGCAGGGGGTGGAGCAGTTGCCCGCCGCGGTGAAGGGTACCGAGCGGGGGCCCGAGAGGCTGCATCTGGAGGAGTCCCAATTCCACGAGGATGCCCGTGGGGGGGTGGTTGGCATCGGTTGTTCCAATGGGCAATGGGCTCCGGTCGAGCCATGCCCGAAGACGGAGGGGATCAATTGTCGGTTCAGCAACCCTCGCTCCGCTGGTCGCCCCTCGTTTAATTGCCATCGCGGCCCAGGTGCTGAGAAAACCGGCGTTGATGCCCGTGCAAGAAGGAGATAGATCGATGGATATGGAGTTGCGCCGACTGGGGAATTCCGGCTTGAAGGTGTCTGCGATTGGGCTGGGGGGGAACACCTTCGGCGCTACCGTGGACGGTGATGCCGCGGTCGCGGTCATCAGTCACGCCCTCGATCTCGGCATCACCTTCATCGATACGGCCAATACATACTCGAACGGCCGATCCGAGGAGTTGATAGGTAAGGCGTTGGTTGGACGGAGGGATGAGGTGGTCGTTGCCACGAAGGCGGGATGGGCCGTGCCATCCGAGCACAAGGGCGGGCGGCTATCCCGACGATGGATCATGGAAGCGGTGGAGGGCTCCCTGCGGCGGCTTGGCACGGACTACATCGATCTCTACCAGGCGCACAGACCCGACGAGGACACCCCACTGGAAGAGACCCTGCGCGCCATGGACGATCTCGTTCACCAGGGTAAGGTTCGGTATATCGGCTGTTCCAACTATGCCGCCTGGCAAATGGTCCAGGCGTTGGGTATCAGCCAACGTGCCGGGCTGGCCTCCTGGATCTCAGTTCAGCCGAGGTGGAATCTGCTGGATGGGCTGGATGATCCGCACCTTTTGCCGGCCTGCGGCGCTTTCGGCGTCGGCATCATCCCCTACACGCCGCTGGCATCGGGGATCCTGACCGGCAAGTACCGCCCAGGCGAGGCGCCTCCGCCCGGGACCCGAGCAGGGGACTTTCCCCAGGTGGGGCAAGGGCTCACGGAGGCGAAGCTGGAGATGGTCGAGCGGCTGGCGGCCTGGGCAGAGGCGCGCGGGCACACGGTGGCCGAGTTGGCGATTGCCTGGCTGTTGGCCCATCCCGAGGTCTCGACGGTCATCGTCGGCGCTCGTGCTCCAGATCAGCTGGATAGGAATGTCATCGCCGTCGGGTGGCATCTGACCCCTGATGAGGTCGCCGAGGTGCAGCTGTTGGCGATAGGGTGACCTGGAGCTGCCGGCTACCTGTCTCATGGAGGCGGGACTCAGAAGGGTCCCGCCTCCATGTCGAACCACACCACCTGAACGTTTGGTATTCAGATCTCGGACGCGCGGGTTCGCGTATTTTGTGTAGGTTGCCCCGCCGCCCCAACCGGTCAATGGGCATTCGCACTAGTGGTCTCCACTGCTTCACCCCACTTCGGTGGGCGGGATCAGCTCGTCCTGGAGCTTGCGCAGGCGATAGAGGGTGGTGTCGGTCTTCATTTCCACCATGTCGTAGCTGATAACCTGGTCCTTTTCGGCGTTTTTCAACAGCTTCGCCCCCTCCAGCAGGCCGAAAGGAACGCAGTTCTCCCTCTTCGCCACGCATGCCAGGTCGTTTACGGCGTAGACCGTGTAGCCGCCCCCTCCGTCGATGGTGGTACCAGTTCTGAGCTCTGCTTTGGCGGCGCCGATCACCTCCGTGAGCATGCCATGACGAGGTACGACCGTCGGCTCGTGGTCCTCCACCGCCCACACGATGGACAGGGGGATCTCGTTGGTCACCAGGTGGTAGGGGGTGTAGAAGGTGTAGTAATCGCCGTGCCGTATCACGTTCCAGTAGTCCAGATCCCTCTGAATCTGCGGATGGGTTGTACGGATCACGACGAATATCCCGGGCGTCACACTGTTTAGGAAATCCACCGATCCGTCGGGCAGGAGCAGCGGGCGGGCGTAGTCCACGACGCCGCGGCGGTTCAGCAGACCCCCCTCCTCCTTCAGGCAGAAGAGCTTAGCCATGTCCTGCTTTCCGGCCACTGGGCCGTGCATCCCCCTGACGTCGGGGACCAGCCCGGTGGCGTTGGAGATGCAGGACATCTCGATGGCGGTCTTGGTGCTGTCCCGGAACGTAACCAGGAAGTGGGGATTGATGTTGAGGGCGGCGGCGTCCTCCGCGACCGTGTCCGGAGTTTCATACCTGTTCAGGTGGGCTAGGCTTGTGGGCGTCTTTCCGACCGCAACTATCTCGAAGCCCAGCCCTCCCCACCTGTCCACCAGCTCCGTGATCAGGCCCGGCTCGTCACCGCTGGACACGGAGTAGATCACGCCGGCGCGCTGGGCCATTTGGTGCAGGATGGGGCTGATGACGACGTCCGTCTCCACGCTGAGCATGATGATGTTCTTGCCACCCTGGATGCATCGGAAGGCCACATCGGCGCCGACCTCCGGCACGCCGGTGCCCTCCACGACGCAGTCGAGCTCAAGTTCCGCCATCAGGTGGCTGTCCTGGACGATCGCGGGACGGCCGTTGCGAATGGCGTCGTTGGCCGAGGTGGCGTTGGAGGCGACCACGATGCCCTCGCGCCCCACGCCGTTGATCTCGTAGGCTCGAAAGGCGCGCTCCAGTTGGATGTCGCAGATCACCGAATTGGCCATGCCTTTCATCAGTGATGCCTGGCAGATCGCGCCGGTGATCATCCGGCCCGCGCCAACCCAGCCCACCCGAATGGGGTTTCCCGCTTCGGCCCTTCTCATCAGTTTCCGTGAGATCATAGCTTCCCCCTCTGTCGAGCGCCGGATCCCAGCTTCATCCGCTGGGGCTAGTGTCACGTACCTAGCTTGTCTGCCAGATCCGCGATGCTGGGCTCCACCATAGTCGTTCCATCTGGAAAGACGATGGTTGGGACGCTTCGCATGCCGCCATTGACCTGCTCCACGTAGGCGCGGCTATCGGCGTCGACATCGATGTCGTGCCACTCATAAGCGATCTGGTGGGAGTCCATATACCCCCTGACCACCTTGCTGCCGTAGCACCAGCTGGTTCCGTACAGTTTGATCAACGGTTCCGACATCCTCACCGACCCCCTTCTAAAAAGCCAATCAGCACGCATAAGTCTAGCGCAGTCTCGGTGCTCGATCCATAGCAATGATCCTTCCCAAGAACGATTGACAGCGTCGCGGCGACCCACCATGCTGTGTGCAGAAGGTCATATAATGTATTATCCTTATTGGAGTTGTAGTGGCCACCCTCGCCAAGGATAGCCCAGTCGCACTCTGGCGACAGCTCAAGATCGTCTTGCGGGACACGGCGCTGGCGGAACTCTCCCTCGGCGACAAGATCGCCACCGAGCAGGAGCTGTGCGATCAGTTTGCCGTCAGCCGCATCACCGTCCGGCAGGCCGTCTCCTCCCTGGTGAAGGAGGGGATACTGGCCCGGCAGCGAGGCCGGGGCACCTACGTCCTGCCACCCAAGATGGCTGAGCATCTGGACAGCGTGACCTCGCCGGAGGACTCCATACACGGCCGCGTAATCTGCTACAGCGCTGAGAGGGTGAATGCCGATCGTCGGCTGGCGACGAAGATGTCCGCTGCGGTCGGGGAGCCGCTGCACAAGATACGGCGCGTCCGCTACGTCGAGGAGGAGCCGATCTCCTACATCACCCTCTATCTTCCCACTCGCTTCCTCTCCGACTTCACCCGCACCGAGCTGGAGTCCCATCACTTTGGAGCGCTGCTGGAGTACAAGAGCGGGCTGCGCGTTGCCCGTGGCGAAGAGGTGATCGAGTGCATCCTGGCAGATCACTTTCGCTCGGAGCTTCTTCACGTGCCCGTCGGGAGCCCACTTCTGGTTGTGGAGAGCACCGCCCATCTTTCCTCGGGCGAGGTGATGGAGTTCTCGCGAGCCTACCATCGCGCGGATCGCAGCAGGTTGGTCCGAACCGTCGGTGGTGAGCAGTTGCACAGCAAGGGATGGTAATCCCGACGAAGGCCCCCTAGTTCACGGAACCCGCGATCTGGAATCCCAAGGCAGAGCTGTGGAGGTTCGAAACCATGATCGGCAAGCGACCCCTCTGGTTGGCCGTCGGCCTAATGGCGTCCGTCGAGGCCGCGAAGAAAGCGGGCAAGGTAAGCTACTATACCTCCACCCCGGTCAACGCCGCCAACGAGATCGCCAAACGGTTCGAGGTGAAGTACGGCATCAAGATGGAGCTGTTCCGCTCAGTTGCGATGCCACGCTGCCGCGTTTCCAGACCGAGGTGGGCGCGGGCAAGGTGATGGCGGACGTGTTGACCATCACCGACCCATCCGCCTTCCGCCACCTCGCCCAAAAGAACCTGCTGGAGCCCTTCAAGCCGGCCAACTGGGAAAAGGTTCCCGATGTGGCCAAGGACCCCCAGGCGCTGTGGGTAGCCCAGTGGCTGAACCTGGCGAACATCTCCTATCGCAAGGACAAGATCCCGGCCGCCGACTCGTGTGACCGGAGGCAGTAATGGGTTGCATTGTGTTGGAGGGCGTGACCAATCGTTTCGGAGCGAACGTGGTGGTGGACGACCTCAACCTCACAATCAACGACGGCAAGTTCGTCACCCTACTGGGGCCCAGCGGCTGTGGCAAGACCACCACGCTCCGGATGCTGGCGGGCTTCTCCCAGCCCGACGCCGGGACGATCAGGGTGGACGGCCAGGTGTACCCCCCGCGGGGTTCGCCCTTCCGCCGGAGCAGCGACAGATGGGGATGGTTTTCCAATACTACGCCATCTGGCCCCACATGACCGTATACCAGAACGTTGCCTTCGGCCTGGAAGTGCTCAAGAGGTCCAAGAACGAGACAAAGGAGCGGGCAGCCAGGATCCTAGACATCGTCGGCCTGAAGGGCCTGGAGAGGCGCTACCCCGGACAGTTGAGTGGCGGCAAGCTTCAGCAGTACGGCCCCCCGCGGGATATCTACCAGCGGCCCGCCAACCGAATGGTGGCCGACTTCATGGGGCTGGTGAACCTCATCCCAACGAAGGTGTTGGACAGGGAGGGCAGCAGGTGGCAGCTCTCGCTGGGCGGCGCGGCGGTTGTGGCGATGGCAATCCCCTTCAAGCCGCGGTTGGGCGCCGAAATGATGCTGGCTGTGCGTCCCGAGAACGTCCATCTGGGCGAGGGAACGATCAAGGGCATCGTGAGGCAGGCCACCTTGCTTGGGAACCTGAACGACCCCGGATGACTACCAGGGCATTTTTCTGAATTCGCCGAACCTGGCTCGGCTCAAGAGTATTGGCGAGGTTGCGGTCTGCACGGACAAGATACGGGACGAAGACGACGCCATAGCGCGGATGCAGGGCGGGGTCTTGTGCCCCGCCGGCGCTTAGAGCGTATCGACCGGGAGGTGATTTACATGGCTGAGATTATGCCGGTTCCAACTGATGTGATGGAGCTGCTTCGGAAGGTGACCGCCAGTACGGTGAAGGATGATCTGGCGATGTCCGGCATCAAGAGTGGCATCACGGGGATTCGCCCTGTCAGGGGATTCGAGGACACGAAGATCGTCGGGCCGGCAAGCACGGTGCTCTTCTCGTCCCCTCGTCCTGACGGTCCCAAGCTGAACAACTACGTGGTGATCGAGCAGTCTCCGGTGGGTAGCGTGCTCGTGATCGACGGCAAGGGCCACGACGGCCACTTCGCCGGGGACAACCAGGGCATGCTGGCGAAGCGACAGGGGCTGGTGGGAATGGTCGTTTACGGCGGCGCTCGAGACCTGGCCGGCTTCCGAGAGATGGGTATGCCCCTATACTGCACGGGTCAGCCACCAGGGACAAACCCGCGGACTTGCAGCTGACCGCCTTCAACGTCCCGGTCGAGATCGGAAGCGTGATGGTGAGGCCCGGCGACATCATCATCGCCGACAAGGATGGGGTGGTGTCCATCCTGCGGGAGGCCCTCAACACACTGATGGGGAACATGAAGACCATGTTCGAGGTGGAGGAGGGGATGGAGAGGGGGATCAACAGCGGCGCCTCTGCCGCCGAGCTATCGGCTATAATCGCGAAGAAGAAGCCCAAGAAGTAGGCGGGCAAGCCATTTGATGGGAGCTACTCTCCATGAGGCGAGACTGGAGTCCTTGGTTAGGCTCTGGCCCAATGGCCATTTGAGGGTGGCGGGGCAACAACGATGAGGGGTGCTTGAGATGGGACAGATGGAAGGCAAGGTCGCCATCGTAACCGGTGCGGCCGTCGGAATTGGCAGGGCCATCGCGATCGCCTTTGGTAAAGAGAACGCGAAGATCGTGGTGAACTACTCCAAGTCTCGGGCAGAGGCCGAGATAACCGCGGAAGAGGTCCGAAAGGCCGGCGGAGAGCCGCTGCTTTACCAGGCCGACGTTGCCAGCGACGAGCAGGTTCGAGCAATGGTGGCGGAGACTCTGGCTCGCTTTGGGCGGATAGACGTTCTGGTCAACAACGCCGGAATAACCGTGCACGCCCCCTTCAAGGATTTGGACGCGATGACCGACGACGTTTGGGACCGGCTGTTCGCCGTCAACGTCAAGGGGGCGTTCTTCTGCTCGCGGGCAGTGGCCGAGCCGATGCGCAAGCAGGGACATGGACGAATAATCAACTTCGGGTCCATCGCGGGGATTCGGCCGCAGGGGAGCTCCCTGGCCTACTCCACTGTCAAGGCCGCGCTGATCCACATGACCGAGTGCCTGGCAAAGACGCTGGGTCCCGAGGTTCTCGTGAACGTGATAGCCCCCGGCTTCATAGAGAACACCCGGTGGAACGAAGGCAGGGAAGGGGTAGAGGCGACTCGCCAGGGAGCCATCCAGGCGGCGGCGCTGAAGCGCGCCGGGACTCCTGAGGACGTCGCCGACGTGGCCCTGTTCCTCGCCACCAGGGGCGATTTCGTCACGGGCGCAACGATAATAGTAGACGGCGGACGAGCCCTCGCATAATCCCCGTCCCACGCCTCGTGGCGACACGGTTGTGGCGAAGTGTAGGGCGGGGTCTTGTGCCCCGCCGCCCAACGTCTATGTCACATCCTCGTATCGACCCTTGGCTGAACCGTATTGAGATAAGGCCCCACTCCATTTTGGTGGCCGGGTCCCTCAGGCCGCGGCGCCTTTCTTGGCGCGCTCGGCCATGGATAGGTAGGGAACATTCAACGGACCAACGTAGTCTGATACCGGGCGGATCAGCCGGTTGTCCTCGTACTGTTCCATGTCGTGGGCCGTCCATCCCACGACCCGACTCATGGCGAATACCGTCGTGAATAGGCGAGTGGGGATGCCCAGCAACCGGTAGACCGAGGCCGAGTAGAGATCGACGTTGGCGTTGATCCCCTTCTCCCGGATCATGAACTCCTCCATAAGCCGGCTCATCTCGTACCAGCGCGAATCGCCCACTTCCATGGCCATTTCGGCGGAGATCCTCCGCAGCTCAAAGGCCCTGGGGTCTTCGGTCTTGTATACCCGATGTCCGAAACCCGGGACCTTCAGCCCCTCGGCCAGCATCTTTCGAGCGTGCTCTGTGGCCATATCAGGCGTGCCGATCTCCTCCAGTAACGCCATCACCTGTTCGTTGGCTCCCCCATGCAGCGGCCCCGCCAGGGTGCCAATGGCCGCGGTCACCGCCGAGTAGAGGTCGGAGAGGGTTCCGGCGGCCACCCGTCCCGCGAAGGTGGAGGCGTTGAACTCGTGGTCAGCGTGGAGAATCAGGCACTGATCCATGATCCTGGAGGCGCGATCGGTGGGGACAACGCCGGTGAGCATGTACAGAAAGTTGGCAGCCAGGGACAGGTCGTGCCTGGGAGCGATCACCTCGAGACCCAGGGTCGCCTGGTGGTAGGAGGCGATGATCGTCGGTATCTTGGCGGTGAGCAGGATAGCCCTGGACAGGTCTGCCTCTCCAGTGTGCCGGATGGCGCCCGGATCGTGGGTACCCAGGGCGGATACGACGGTGCGCAGGATCGCCATGGGATCGGCCGAAGCGGGAAGCCTGGACACGATGTGAAGTATCGATGGCGGCAGCTGTCGAGCCTCGGCTAATCGAGACTCCAATCGGGCAAGCTCGTCGGGTGAAGGTAGCTGCCCGTGCCAGAGCAGGTAGGCCGTTTCCTCGAATGTGGAGTTGGCGACGAGATCGTGGATATCTATACCGCGGTAGGAAAGCCGGCCCTCTATGCCGTCGACGTTGCAGATGGCCGAGGGAGAGGCCACTACGCCCTCAAGACCGCCGCCTTTGATTCGGGACATCCTTCCACCTCCTCCATGATGGTGAGAGTTGGCTGCTGCTCGCTGAGATTCGGCTGCTTATGGGGAATTCTTGCCCGTGGGTGGAGCCACCCTTCCCTGCGGGGTATTGGTGGGTATTATTAACTAAACGAAGCAATTTGTCACTATGTTCGCCCCGCGGTCCACCAGCCATCTCGTGAGGCTCGGCATCAGCCCCAGCCTCTCCGCATCTGGTCGGTCCAATGGGATTGACACGTCACCACGTGGTTGCGACCCTCCGCTTTGGCCTGGTATATGACAGCGTCTCTACGACATGTCGGCGCGGGCTCCGCCTCTCCCTTCGTGCTTCCGGTGGACTGCACCTACTTGGCGGTATCCAATTATCCCTCAGCGACGAGTCTCGTGGCAGAGGTCAATGAAACTGGCGACGGGAGGGTACCACCAGGATTCACCCTCGCAAGGACATGGGCTAATTGGAGGTTGTTCGAAGTGGGAGGCTACCCGCATCCCCGCACGCAAGTGGGGAACGTTGGGGCCCACTGCCACTATTGTCCCGGCTACTTCATAGCCGAGTGTGAGGGGGAGAGGAGCCAGGTTGGAGTAGCCTCCCCCTCGCTGACCAACTTCGGCGAAGTTGACACCTGCCACGGCTACCTCGATGAGCACTTCTCCTGGGCCAGCAACCGGCCTCTCGATTTCCTCCAGTCCCAAAACCTCTGGCCCGCCGCGGCGATGAATGCGGATAGCTTTCATCGTGGATGTAATTATCGATCTCCTTCATACAGAAGGCGGCTCGTCCTGTCCCTACTCGACGCGAAGAACGATCTTTCCCCGAACGTCCCCCTTTTCGAGCCTCTCGTGCGCGATCGCCACCTGATTGAGCGGGAGCACCGAGTCGATTACCGGTCTGATCTGTCCTCGGTCTATCAAGACCCGCAGCGCATCCAGCTGGCGGCGGCCACGTTCCATAGAGAGGAGGTGGATGGTGATGTTCTTTGCGAAGGCGCCGCTCAGATTGCCCTCCGTGCTCACGATGCTCACCATCCGGCCGTGTCGGCGCGTTGCGCTGACGCACTGGGACAGGGTGTCGCCTCCCACCGTGTCGAACACGACGTCCACGCCCTCGCCATCCGTTTCCTGTTGCACCACCTGAACGTAGTCCTCCGCATGGTAGTCGACGACGCGGTCCGATCCGAGTGATCTCACCAATTCCATTTTGAGGTGGCTGGCGGTGGAGATCACGCGGGCCCCGGATGCCCTGGCAATCTGAACGGCCATCGATCCGACGCCGCCCGCGCCGGCAGTGATCAGCGCGGTCTCGCCGGCGCAGATCTTAACCCTGTCCACCAGCGCCTGCCAGGCAGTACCGCCCGCCAGCGGGACCGCGGCCGCCTCCTCGAAGCTGAGGCTCCGGGGCTTGAGCGCCACAATGGCCTCGTTGGCCACACTATACTCGGCGTAGCTGCCTTGCCCCCCGACTACGGGCGGGGTGTAGTACACCTCATCGCCTGGCTTGAAGTCTCTAACGCCCGGACCGATCGATTCGACCACGCCGGCAACATCCCAGCCGATTACGGCGGGAGGCTTTATCCCTGCCCACGAG
>Ga0209638_1002956_pt1 | contig 10303 bp, 9 predicted proteins | sample BarGraNGADG00211_FD_184490 | JGI IMG/M metagenome (GOLD analysis project Ga0209638, IMG submission 184490) | Arctic peat soil microbial communities from Barrow, Alaska - Barrow Graham LP Ref core NGADG0002-211 (SPAdes) (version 2) | ecosystem: Environmental > Terrestrial > Soil > Wetlands > Peat... | reverse complement strand
CCACCTTGATGAGGTCTACCATCGCCCCCATCCAGGGGACGGCGGCAGACCTCATCAAGGTGGCGATGGTCCGGATTTCCCGGCGTCTCACGGAAGAGGGACTTTCGGCCGCGATGATCATGCAGGTTCACGACGAACTCGTTTTCGAGGCGCCCGTTTCCGAAAGGGAAGTTCTGATGGTCCTCGTCCGCGAGGAGATGGAGGGGGTGCTGAAGCTTGATGTGCCCCTCCGTGTGGAGATCGCAGCCGGCCGGAACTGGGACGAAGCGCACGCCTGAGGGGTGTTTGCATACGGATAACATCAATATTCCGGACCGGTGCGGACGGGGCTTCGAGCGATATCCACAAAATAAAGGTTGCCGTCGGGAGGGCGATGGTGTATGAGAGCCACCGACATGTGAGCCACGGGGATCACCCCTGTGGTTTTTTATTTGTGCGGGGATTTTATCCGGAGAGATTAAAAAGGAATGGAAGCATGATCAACGTATCCAACGTCACCCTTGCCTATGGCAGGAAGGTGCTGTTCAAAGAGGTCAATATCAAGTTCACGCCGGGGAACTGCTACGGCGTCATCGGCGCCAACGGTTCGGGGAAATCGACCTTTCTGAAGATCCTCTCCGGCGATGTGGAGCAGGACAAGGGCGAGGTCGCCATCGGCCCCCGAGAAAGGATCTCGGTGCTTAGTCAGGACCAGTTTGCCTTCGACGAGGAGACGGTCATCGACACCGTCATCATGGGGCACAAGAGGCTCTACGAGGTGATGGCGGCGCGTGAGGCGATCTACGCGAAATCTGACTTCTCGGAAGAGGACGGCGTCCTCTCCGCGGAGCTGGAGGCGGAATTCGCCGAGATGAACGGGTATGAGGCCGAGTCCGAGGCGGCGGTGCTCCTCAAGGGTCTCGGCATCCCCGAATCGCTCTGCCCCAGGAAGATGAAGGAGCTCGACGGGGGGGACAAGGTGCGCGTGCTTCTCGCTCGGGCCCTCTATGGCAATCCGGACGTGCTGCTTCTCGACGAGCCGACAAACCACCTGGACCTCCGATCCATCGCCTGGCTGGAGGATTTCCTCTGCCGGTTCCGAAACACGGTCATCGTCGTCTCCCATGACCGCCACTTCCTGAACCAGGTCTGCACCCACATTGCGGATATCGATTTCGGCAAGATCCGGGTTTACGCGGGTAACTACGACTTCTGGTACCAGGCGAGCCAGCTTATCCTGAAGCAGAAGCAAAACGAAAACCGCAAGGCCACCGAAAAGGCGGACGACCTCAAGGCCTTCATCCAGCGGTTCAGCGCCAACGCCTCCAAGTCGAAGCAGGCAACGTCCCGGAAAAAGCTGCTGGAGAAGCTGACCATCGAGGATATGCCGGTTTCCTCGCGGAAGTACCCGTTCATCCAGTTCAAACCCGAGCGCCCCTGCGGGAACACCATCCTGGAGATCACGGGGCTTGGCAAGGAGATCCAGGGGGTATCCGTATTGAACAACCTGACCCTCACCGTAAGGAAGGGGGACAAGATCGCCTTTGTCGGCAGTGACGGCCTGGCCAAGACGACCCTCTTCCAGATCCTGGCCGGGGAGATGAAACCGGACAGCGGAAGTTTCCGCTGGGGGACGACGATTACCCACGCCTATTTCCCGAAGGAGAACAGCGCTTTCTTCCGGGGCGACCTGAACCTGGTCGACTGGCTCTGCCAGTTCCCCCCCTGCGACGGGGAGAGCTTCGCCAGGGGTTTCCTCGGGAGGATGCTCTTCTCGGGGGACGAGGCGCTGAAGAAGACCAGTGTCCTCTCCGGGGGAGAGCAGGTCCGCTGCATGCTCTCCAGGATGATGCTCACCGGCGCCAACACCCTCATCCTGGACGAGCCGACGAACCACTTGGATCTCGAATCGCTAACCGCCCTGAACAACGGGCTCATCGCCTTTCCGGAGGTGCTGCTGCTGGCCTCCCGCGATCACGAGCTGGTATCCACCGTGGCGAACCGAATCGTGGAGATCACCCCCGACGGGGTGATTGACCGGGTGATGGGGTTCGAAGAGTATCTGGAAGCCGGTTGAGCGACAAGTACGTTCCGGATCGATTATTTCGCTTTCATTTTCCCGAACCGGATGATAGAAACACCCGTCAGAAGCGGCGATACCGTTTCCCCTGGTGGGGAAAGACCCAAAAATATATACCTATGCATAATATACCCATGCCCCAGTACAGCCCCCGTGAGGAACTGGCGAACAGCATCACCCATGGGGTCGGTGTCGTCCTCGCGATCGGGGCGCTCGGAATCCTGACCGCCTTCGCGGCTCTGTTCGGAGACGCCTGGCGCATCGTGAGCTGCGGCATCTTCGGGGCCACGCTGATCATCCTGTACACGGCATCCACCCTCTACCACAGCACCCAGCTCCCCCGGGTAAAGACACTCTTTCGGGTCATCGACCATGCGGCGATCTTTCTTCTCATCGCCGGGACCTATACCCCCTTCATGCTGGTGAATCTCCGTGGTCCCTGGGGCTGGTCCCTGTTCGGCGTCGTCTGGGGAATCGCGCTGATCGGGGTCATCTTCCAGGTATCCCTGCTCCGCCGGTGGCCGATCGCCTCAGTCGGTCTCTACGTGGGAATGGGCTGCCTTGCGGTCGTCGCCATCAAACCCCTGCTCGCCGCCCTCACGCCGGCCGGCCTTTCCCTGCTGATCGCCGGGGGGCTCGCCTACATCCTGGGCCTCGCGTTCTACGGCTGGCGCCGGCTGCCGTACCACCATGCCGTGTGGCACCTCTTCGTTCTGGCCGGCAGCACCTTCCACTTTTTCGCGATCCTTCTCTACGTCATCCCCGTGGCTGTTTAAAATAGCACTTACAAAAAATCCGGTTTTACGGGTGCAGTAAGCCGTTTGATAGAATATTTTTTCAAAAGATGTACGTGTTCTACAGAAAATCGTTTGCCTGCCACTGTCGAAGCCGGGGGAAAATAGAGCTGTTAATTTAGAGCAAAACGGCGCACACCCCTTCGAATATGCGCCGTTTTCCATCTTCCTTGCTTCTCCATAACAGTCTGATCGGCTATTTTTTATGGCATTTTGCACAATTGGCGGCATCGTTTGTCTTGAATGCCTTCGTACCGTTGTGGCATTCGCCGCAGAATTTTCCCTCATTCAAATCAGCCATCTTCATGGTTGCGGAACCTTTTTTCATCTTGAAGATCTTTGTATGGCAGTCATTGCACTTCAATCCCTTGTCCGCATGCGCCTTGCCCTCGAATGTCACTTTACCCTTGGGGCTGTCCCAGTCAAGTGTTTTTCCGGACTGAACCGCCAGTGCATTTGCCGCCGACAGTGACATGAGCAAAGCCATCAATATACCAATTTTTTTCATTTGCCTTCTCTCCTTTTCTGTTTTTATTTTTGGCAATACTTTTTTGCCATTGCAACGCTTTCAAAGACCTGTAACCTCCGGCTACTTCCCATGTTCATACTTCAGGTGGTAATGTTCATGAGTGCCCAGTCGAACGCGTTCGTTGAAATAGAACTTATAATCCATTCCGACGAAGGGGCTGTGTGCGTTATGGCATTCACGGCATACATTCTCCGTCGGCGGATAAACCAGCCCCTCCTTCCGGGCAGCGGATGTTTGGAATGTTCGCCCTACCGCATTCATCACCGTGTTGACGTACGTGCCTCCGTGCCCGTGACAGGCCTCACAACTGACACCGGCCATTTCGGGGGTCATCTCAATGGAAACAAAGCCTCCTACCAAACCATATCCGGTGGTGTGGCACGGCAGGCAGGCTTCATCGTGCGTGTAATCCTTGTCCGGATCGAGCCCCGCCATCTTCTTCTCCTGCGACTTCTCACCGGGCCGGAGCACATTGAAACTGTTTGCCATTCGGGTCTTCTTCCACGATTCGTATTGCGCCTTGTGACACTCTCTGCACTTTTCGGGTCCGACGAACTGGCTATGCGAGACATGTTCGTACCTGCCCATGGAAAAATAGACTATGGCGCCCATAACCAAAATCACTACCACTCCGGTAATAGGCCAGGCATAGTTGGGAATCCGCAACCACGGCTCTCCCGTTTCGGAATCACTCTTTTTTCTGTTCGCTTCGGCCATTATACGCCCCCCTTTTTTTCGCATAACATGGTCAATAGCTTCGAATAATAGATATCCAGAGCTCAATCGCCTTGATTGAAATACTCCATAAGATTGATTAAGTCTTTATCGGTAATCTTTCGCCATTTTATGTTTTTTTCTTTCATTCTTCCTATCATCTTGGGACCATGATTCCACAAGGCTGTTGCCATATAAATGGGAGACACCATTCCTTTCAACTTGGCGAGATTGGGGCCCTCTTTTTTATCTTCCGCAACTTTCCGCACATCATGGCAGATGTTGCATTGTTTTTCTTGGAACAATTTCTTCCCGGCAATGACATTGCCGGCCGGGTCAAAGTAGCGTATAGAGAATAGATACGAGGTAATGTCTGCCATATCTTTAGCAGATAACTCGGGTATTTTAATATTGGCCTTCTGCATCTCGTTTAACATCTGCGGGAAATGATTCCACATCAGGCTGGCCAACTGACCGATTGTCGGTGGAAAATCCTTTTTCTGCAGGCCCAAATTAGGCCCCGCCGTTTTTCCTGTTCCCTGGGTGGCATGGCACTGCCCGCAACCCTTTTGAGAAAACAGATTCCTTCCCGACGTCGGATCACCGGGTGCAAGGAAGACCCTCTCCTTGGCGGTTTTATTAAAGCTGCTTACGTAGGCAATGATATCTGCGACATCATTCTTCTCCAACTTTGGCCAGGCAGCCGTCCCTTTATCCATCGCATTTTTCATCTTTAAAGCATGATTCCACATCATCTGCATCCAGAGAATAGGATTAGTATAGTCTGACCACATGGCCAGGTCGGGACCGATTTTTCCTCCCTTTTCCCCGATGCTATGGCACTCTATGCACCCCTTCGTCTTTAATGCCTCTTTACCTTTGCCAGGGTTTCCCGGTTCATCGAGATAACGGATAAAGTATAAAAAGGCAAAAAGGTCAGACATCTCTGCCTCGCCAAGTTGTTGAAATGTTACCATTTTTGCCGACATCTTCTCCCACATTTCCGGGGCATGATTCCACATCGCCGCGGCCAACCCACCGGAAGATAGGTGGATTGCAGGACTCTTCGATAGATCCGGCGCTATGATATTTCTTCCTGTTTCCCCCACGGCATGGCACTGGATACAACCTTTTTCCGCGAATACCTGCCATCCTTTCCGTGCATCCCCGGGAATAAGATATTGATCTTTAGCAAAGGCATAGTGGGAACTCCCTCCCAATGAAAGCAAAAAACAGAGAATGATGATTGTTTTGTTAAGTTTTGCTTTCATGAGCCGCACCTCCATTCTCACGGGCATTCCTTTGGCCTTCCTTGATTATGACGGTAAATACCATCGTCATAACCGAAGTTATGATCAGAAAGGCGCACGTTATTACCGATGACAGCACAATGGCATGCACCGGATGATCATTGTTTACTACGGATCTGTAGATCGCACAGCCGAGGAAGGTGAAAACCCCCAACGCAAACATGTAAAAACAACCTAGTAAAAATATTTGCAGACCCAAGAGCACTTTCTTCCTGACGGATTCATTACCCTCTTTCATTTGATCACCTCACCCCTCGTATTCCTCGAACAAAACCACGGCATGTTCCCATCTCCACCCTCGTCACCGGGTCATTTATGAAGGTGGCAGGTAAGTACTCAACCTCTCGGTAACTTCACCACGGGCCTTCTCACGTCCCTCCTGAACCTCCCAGAGGGACACGATCGGAAAGAACTTGGTAAAAACCATATATATCATCGCGAAGAGAGCAAAACAGCCCATGAGGATAGACCACTCAACCCATGTGGGGCTGTAGACCCCCAACTCATAAGGGAGGCGGGGATGCATCAGTGTCGGGACGACGATGGTAAACCGCTCCAGCCACATGCCGATGTTGACGGATATGGAGGCGATGACGGTCCCCGTCACGTTGCGGGTCCTGTTGTTTGCCAGGATAGTGAAGGGGATGACAAAGCAGGTGATGACCATGAGCCAGAACTGCGGGGCATATTTGCCGCTCATCTTTTCAAGGAATATCGACATTTCCACCGGTTCGTTTCCGTAGAAGACGGTAATATATTCACAAAAAGTGAAGTAGAACCATAGGCAGGTCATGACGAGGAGCAGGATGCCCAGGTAATTAAAATGGACCTCCCGGAAATACCCTTCCAGATGATAGACTTTCCTGAGAACAGCCATCGCGACGATTATACCGGCAATGCCGGAGAAGATGGCGCCGGCCACAAAGTAGGGGCCGAAGATGGAGCTATGCCACATGGGCTGAACGGTCATGGAAAAAACGTAGGATACCACGGTATGCACGGAAACCGCTATCGGCAGGACCGTAATGGCCATGATTGAGATGCCTTTCTCGAGGTAGTGAATCTGCTTTTCCGTTCCCACCCAACCAAGAGACAACACCTCGTACAACCCTTTCCGGAATCCCGGCTGCATCCGGTCCCTGAGCAGGGCGATATCGGGGATAAGAGGGAGAAAAAGATAGACGGAGCTTGCAGTGAGGTACGTGGTAAGGCTTACCACGTCCCAGAGAAGGGGCGATTGGAAGCGACCATGCAAGATAACGATCATGAGGCGGTCAATGCGGCCCAAATCGATCAGTATGTTGCCTAAACCAAAAAAGAGCACCAGCACGGTGATGACCTCGGCGGAGCGGGTAATCGAACGGCGCCATTCCGCTTTGGAGATGCGGAGGATGGCGGAGATCAGCGTGCCGGCATGGCTAACCCCGATAAAGAAGACGAAATTGGTAATATAGACGCCCCAAAAGATCGGGCTGTTCAAACCGGTTACCCCTAGTCCGTATTTAAACTGCTTGAAATAGGCAAAGGCGGCAAATAACACCACCAAAGACAGGATGGCAAAAGACAGGTAAAAGGTTTTACTTGTCTTCAGAATCGGCTGATATAGGATGTCGTCTCTATATTTGGTTATGTTTTTTTCCATTCCCGATTCCTCGTTTGGTTTTAAAGCTTCCACGCTAAGCTCCTTCCCTCAGGTAATAAACATTAGGTTCAGTGCCAAGTTCTTCCAATAATCTGAATGCCCTCGGATTTCTGGCGAGTTTAGCGACAATACTATCCTTATCATTCAAGTCTCCGAAATAGATGGCTTTACTCGGACAAGTCTCCGCGCAGGCAGGGATATAATCATCGGGGGTCATCTCCCTTTTTTCCGCCTTAGCCTTGTCCTTCGCCTTTTGTATCCTGTGGGAGCAGAACAGGCACTTCTCGATTGTACCTTTGGGCCGTACGGAAATATCCGGATTGAGGGAGCTCATCAGCTCTTTGGGCCACGCGGGCTTATACCAGTTCATGGACTTAATGGTATAGGGACAGGCGTTGGCGCAATACCGGCACCCGATACAGCGGCCATAGACCTGGTCGACGATGCCCTCTCTCGATTTGTTGGTTGCCCCGACTGGACATACCTTTATACAGGGCGGATTCTCGCACTGCATGCAGGGCACCGGCATGATATGCGATTTTAGGTTGGGGTATTCCCCCTCAACATGTTCCACCATGCGCATCCATTGTATGGACCTTGATTTTGCGGCCTCCTCCGGACTCGGCGGCGGTATATTGTTCTCGATCTGGCAAGCGATGATACATGCCCGGCAGGCCGTACACTTATCCAAGTCTATCACCATTCCCCATCTGATCATTGCCGTCTCCCTTATGCCTTATACACTTTAACCCTGGTTTTGTTCAACGCAGGTTCCCCGGTGAAAGGTTCTGTGTGATGCGCCAACAGTCTACCGGCGTCTTCCCCAATTCCCTTCGCCCAACGGCCGAGGGCCTTGTGCCCCAATCCCAGCGGGATATTGACGACTTGCGGCATTGCCCCGGGGGTTAATTTGGCCCGGCATTTCAGCTTGTCTGAAGATGATTCCACCCAGACCCAATCCCCGTTTGCAATACCTAATCGTTGCGCCTCTTTCGGGCTGATTTCTACCCATACATGCCATTTCTCTTTAATATACATGCTGCTGAGATCCTGTAAGTACGGATCATTGGCATGGAGCGATCCCGCGAAGACCAGCGGTTGAAAGACCTTCAAGTGGAAAGGGTAATCCTTTTCGCTGTCTGGAGAGGCGTTCATTTTAGCTTCCCAATGCGGCAAAAAGAGTCGATCCCCTTTGGCTTCCAGGCCCGAGGTCTTCAATGCCTGCTGTCCCGCCAGGCCATGTTTTTCCCAATGCTGTTTCAGGGTCTGGGAGTAAAATTCAAACTTCCTGGAGGGTGTCTGGAATACCCGCGCCCATTCTTCATAAGCATAAGCAGGGTCCCACCATCCTCCCTTTTCTTGTATACCCGCCCAGAATTCTTCAAAGTTCTTGTAACCGGGCGCCCTCCATCCACGCCTTACCAACTCCCTCAACAAGCCCTCATCCAGGGCGGGAGCGAAGAGGTCACCCCTGTTCATTTCATAGACTTTTTTCATGGTATCGGATAGCGCTTCCTTGGCATCTTTCCAGGCAAAGGCCTTGGCTGATGATCCCGCGATCCCCTTGGCCAGCTCTATGATTACGTCACCCGTATTTTTGGTGTTGTGGCGGGGCGCCACTACCGGCTTGCCGATCCCGACTACGGGATATCCTTGAAAAGTATAAGTGAAGTCGCTTTGCCACTTCTCCAGACAGGTATGATCAGGTAGGATAAGGTCGGCATTCTGGGTTGTCTCATCCATGTAGGATGAAAAACTTACCACATAAGGTATCTTACCCATCGCCTCGGAAAAACCGCTTATGTGCTGCATAGAGAATGATGGGTTGCTGTTATAAATAAATAACGTACTGAGGTTATACGGTTTTCCCTTCAACACACTTTCGGAGAAACGTGTCAGGGTGTAATTCCCTTGCGGGAATGCAGTGTTGTCTTCATTGGCTAATGAAGGCATCTGCAGACCTCTGCGCGCCGCTTCATCTATTTCCGGCATCGGAAGGTCAGTCGCCGGTATTTTTTTGATGGTCAGGACGCCACCCGGTTTATCGATATTTCCTACCAGGGCGTTGAGCGCGTGTACGGCCATCTGCTGATAGATATCTCCCCTCGTTCCGACGGCCAGCGCGGGTCCCTGCGTGGCAAATCCCTTCGCCAGTCTCAATATGGACTCCACGGGAACACCGGTTATCTCCGAAACCACGCTGGGAGAATAATTCTGCAATACCAATGTCTTATAACCTTGTCGCGTTGCTCCGGAGGAATCTTGCCAGTCTTCAAATCCAAAAGTATGTCGCCCGACAAAATCCTTATCATACAATCCCTCTTTGACGATAAAGTTTGCCATCCCTAAGGCCAAGACACCCTCTGTCCCGGGCTTTATGGGTATCCATTCATCTGCTTTGGCCGCTGTGGTCGAAAAGCGGGACTCCACCTGCATAATCCTGCCCCTGACGTCCTTGCCTCTCCTCATGTAGCCAACGGCATTCATAACCTGCACAGGCGACCAGAATGATTGGAGAAGGTCTGAATCGAATGATATGATGTAATTTGCCATCTCCATGTCATAGACGACCCTGTCTTTTATGCCTTGCATCAGATAAAAGGCGTCTACGCTGCCATTGTCCAACCCCGTGGGGATATTGATGTAGTTCGGTGAGCCAAACTGGTGGAGAAATCTTTCCCAGAGCATCTTCGTGAGACCGCTGGTATCACCATCCATAACGGCGAGGGTATGAGAAAGCTTCTTGCCCTTGATTTCCTGAAGCCGGTTTACCACGAGTTTGATCGCTTCATCCCAGGTGATCTCCTTCCACTTTCCTGCGCCCCGATCACCGACCCTTTGCAAGGGTCCTTTAATCCGATCTGGGTCATTTAAGCTCATTAAGCCGGCCTGGCCTTTAGGACACAGGGCGCCCCGGTTAACGGGATGGAAGGGGTTGCCTTCGATCTTTACGGGTCTATCACCAATCAATCTAACGCGGATGCCACATCCACCGGGGCACTGGCGGCATAATGATGTCACCCAGCTTTCCGGTCCCTTTGGTACCTCAACCCAATCTTCTCCCCAAGCTGCCTCAAAGGCCTTAACAGCTACCTTCGGGGCATAAGCCAAGGCCCCGCCTCCCGCGGCGATTCCCATCAGCGTCAAGAACTCTCTTCTCGTAAATTTCCCCATCTCTCACTCCTTATGCCTTCCGATCTAAAGAACAAGCGCCGAATGCATTTGGCTTTTCCAAGGCGCAGTCATTTGTGGCAA
>Ga0209638_1002953_pt1 | contig 10309 bp, 8 predicted proteins | sample BarGraNGADG00211_FD_184490 | JGI IMG/M metagenome (GOLD analysis project Ga0209638, IMG submission 184490) | Arctic peat soil microbial communities from Barrow, Alaska - Barrow Graham LP Ref core NGADG0002-211 (SPAdes) (version 2) | ecosystem: Environmental > Terrestrial > Soil > Wetlands > Peat... | reverse complement strand
TTGCGCGGCAGCTTCGGCCTGGTGTTCCTCCTCCACCAGCGGTGGGCAGACCACTTCGGCATATTTACCAATAATCGCACCGATCTTGTCCGCCACTTTCTGGGCCATCGGCCGGATATGAGCAGTTTTGTTGTAATCGTCCTCGAGCAGGGCCATCACCAGCACGCCAACTTTGGATTTTGTCGTCATCTCAACCTTCCTTTCGATCTTCGGATAATATTTTAGGAATACCGGTGCATCTACCCTTTTTGGGAATAGGTGCGCTTGAAATAATCAAATAGCTGCCGGTCCAAATCGCAGTACCGGCGATAAGATTCCGCATAAGTTTCAACTTCTCCATCTGGCGGGAGGCTTTCCTTGACTCTCACCATGGCATTGCAGCCATCTTCGATAGATGAAAAGATTCCGCTGGCTACGCCCGCCAGTATGGCGTCCCCGAGCAAACCGGTTTCCTCGTTTGCAAGAGTCACAACCGGGCGGTTGCAGACATCCGCCTTGATCTGGTTCCACAGGTGGCTGCGCGCCCCCCCGCCGGTGGAGCGGATCTCAAGGATCTGGATGCCTGTTCGTTCGATGGTCTCTAGATTGCGCCGCAGCATGAAGGCCACTCCCTCCAGCAAGGCACGCACGAAATGGGCGCGGGTGTGGCTGAGGGTAAAACCGGTGAACGAGCCGCGCGCCTGCAGGTTGGGCTCCGGGCTGAAGGCACCCATTAAGTGTGGCAGCATGACCAGCCCGTCTGACCCGGCTGGGACCGACCTGGCCAGAAAAGTCAGGCGGTCGTAGGCATCTACCTTTCCCGCCTCGGCCAACTGGATCTCGTCCTGGAAAAAGGCATCCCGCAGCCATTTCAAGGCCATCCCGGCAGTCGGGCAGACAGGTACAAAAAGATATTGGCCGGGGACGCTATGGTAGTAAACTGGAACCACTTTAGATTGGTCGATCAATGGATTCGAGATTGTGGCCTGGATAGCCAGCGCCGCACCGGTCGTCTCGGAGACCATTCCGGGCCTGAAATTCCCCGCACCGATGGCCCCCACCGACTGGTCCATCCCGCCCGTGACAACAAAGGTCCCGGTCGTCAGTCCCAGAAGGCTCGCAGCTTCCGCTGTGAGCGAACCCACATTGGTGCCTGGCTGGACAATCTCTGGCAGTTGGGCCGTGCGGATGCCGATCGCATCCTGGACATCCGTCCACCAGGCATTCTTGACCAGATCGTAGTTCAGGGTGGTGCAGGAGATGGAACCGTCAGTGACGATCCGACCGGTCAGGCGATAAATGAGATAATCCTGTACCAGCAGGAACTTGTAGGCGCGATCGAAAACATCCGGCTCATTCTGGCGGATCCATAGGATCTTGCAGGCCGGCCAGGTAGGGACGATCTCGGGTATGCCGGTCCGGGCGTAGACCTCCGGGCCGAACCGGGCCGCCAGGAATTTCGCCTGGTCCGTGGCGCGGTTATCCAGCCAGACCAGCGCCGGATAAATAACCTTTCCCTGCGAATCCAGCGTGATGGTTGTCTCACCCTGGCTGGAGACAGCCAAGGCCTTCACCTGTTCTGGTTGGATGCCTGCCTGGTCAAGGGCGGCACGAACGGTCTTCAGACAGGCCAGCCAGTATACCTCGGGGTCAAGCTCGGCCCGGTCAGCCGCGGGGGTTTCAAGTTGATATTCCTGTCTTCCCACGCCGAAGCAACGTCCATCCGGGGAAAACAGCCCGGCTTTGACCGAGGTGGTGCCGGCGTCGATTGCGAGAAGGATTTCCATCCTAATCCAGTTTGTACTTGACAGCCACTTTATCAGGTGCCTGGAATTCCTTGACAACTTCCTTCAAGGCATCCAGCAGGCGATTAGGATCCTTCGACTGGATCACATTCCGTCCATAAACAATTCCGCGAGCGCCTGCTTCGATCGAAACGGCCGCCAGCTTGAGGGCGTCGCTTTCCCTGGGGAGTTTCTTGGCGCCCAGAGCCAGCACCGGGACGGGTGTTGCAGCGGTGATCTCGTTAAAACGCTTGCCGGTGTAGAAGGTCTTAACCAGGTCGGCGCCCAACTCGGCAATGATGCGGCAGCCGATGAAGATCTCGTCCTGCAAATCCTCGGGTTGATAATCGTCACCACCAGTCGGGTAGACTTCGCCGATTAACGGGATGCCTAGAGCACGCGCCTGGGCCACGCAATTGGAGAAAACTTCCACATTGTGGGCATCTTCGGCCTCGTCCGGGTTCTTCAAGCTCAGACTGCCGATCACCAGGTCAGCGCCTTGCGCTACGGCGTCTGACACAGAAACCATGGGGACACTATGGGAGTGTTTGTACTTCCACATGGCCGCGTAATTGGATCCCCAGTTCAGGCGTATGATGCAAGCAGGGGCGCCGCGCTTCGAGAAGACCGACTGGCAGTGCGCCGGAGCTCCGGGTGCCATTAATATGGCATCCGCTCCGGCGACTTTGTCAATGACCGAAGGCAAATCGATCATCCCTTGGAGCGGGCCAAAATAAAGGCCGTGGTCCACCGCCACGATGACCGCATTCTTCCCCTCCGAAAACAATCTGGAAAAACGGATTGACTCACCTGTTACAGGCATGATGTACTCCTCTGTTGATTTGATCGCAATGGTGCAAATAAATAAGAACAAATACAGTCCGATCGCAGTACAGTGCAAAGCCAGATCTTGGGCGGGTTTCGATCCGGACCCGGTATGAATTAACTTGGACTAAACACATTTTTCTTGTAAATAAAGAAAATTCCAGTCTGAAACGGACTTGACACTTTGGATGTGGGATGGAGCAGGTAGACCTGCTCCATCCCGAAAACTGACAATCTGGATGGTTATGGATTGATCACAGCCCAGCCATCTGCAATGGCAATGCTGGCCTGATCAAGGGCGGCATAATTGGTTGGGAAGTGAACCGCGCTGTAGGCAGAGGCCGGTGGGAATTTGGCTAACAGATCAGCCGGCAGCTGTACGCTTGTGCGGATGGGATGCACGAAGCCCTGGGCAAACGCCAGTTGGCCTGCATCAGAGTATTCGTATTCCAGCAGGAGCTTGGCCGCATTCGGATGTGGTGCACCCGCTGTGGCGAACTGGATGTACATCCCTGCCACGGTGCCATCGGAGGGGATGACCACCTTCAGGCTCATGTTCGGGTTTTGGTCCTTGTTGCTAAGCGCATCGAAATCCCACTGGAGGGTGATCGGGCATTCGCCCTTCTGGATATTGGCGGCCGACGGAGAGACGCCATTCAGGACTTTGCCATCGATCAAAGTCTTGAAATAATCCAAACCGGGCTGGACATTGGTCTCATTTCCACCGTTGGCGAAGGCCGCAGCCAGGACGGTCATCTGAGCCGTAGCAGAGGAGCGCGGGTCCTTCATGCAGACCGTGCCGGCATACTCAGGTTTTGCAAGGTCAGACCAGGTTTGTGGAACGTTGGTGACCTTATCGGCATTGACCAGGAAGGCCATTACGCCATAGTAGGCAGCTGACCACCGGCCCTGCGGATCCTTGGCGTAATCAGGAATTTCAGACCAGTGGGAGTTCATGTAAGGCTGGGACAGGCCGTCATCTTCGACCAGCTTGGCGAAGGCCAGGCCTAAATCGGTGATGTCCGCCACAGGAGCGGATTTCTCCGCTTCTAGTGTGGAGATGATCGTGCCGCTGTCCATATCGGTATCCTGATGGGTGATACCGTACATGGCGGTAAAGCCTTGGAAGAGGCCACCGTAGTTCACCCAGCTATCTGGAAGGCCATAGGACACGATCGTGCCTTCGGCCTTGGCCGCATCGACCAACTGGACCATTGGATCTACCGTGGGAATTATTACAGTATTAGTCGGTACAGTGGCTGGAGGTACGGTTACCGGAGGTACGGTGGCGGGAGCAGGTGTAGTGGTTGCAGCTGGCGTGCAGGACACCAGACCCAGCACCAGGGCCATTAAAAGGCCGACGAAGGAAAACATCTTCTTTGACATCTCTTATCTCCTAATTATTTTAATTTCCGGCCAGGAATTGACCGGTTGGAAGGTACAGACGAAATCACTCTAGACCGATTCTTATTTGCAGGTTTCACCTCCTTATTACATACTGATCAATTCAAGAATTCAGTCACTGGCAAGATCAATCCAATCTTCGGAATAACCATTGGCTTAACGACCTGCCACGTGCACTTCCCGAGCCTCCGGCTGGATCTCCAACACATTTCTTGCTGGATCAAAAGCCCATCCCGGTTCAGCGCCCAATTTCTTTTTCTTGGGAAGCGGTTTGCCACCGGCCAGGATATGCACAGGTTGGAACGTCAGCCGAAATTTTTGGATTCCGCTGGCATCGGATGTTCGGTAGGAAATTTGGTAGAGTTGGTAAGAAATATCCTGAACTACTGTAGTGGACCTGAGCATATGATCGCTATCCGCCGGCGCCAGCTCAGGCAGGCTGGCCATCCCATCGATAAAGTGCGGGACATAATCGAAATAGCCGTCCGTAAACCAGCACTGGTTGAAGTAATCAGGCCGGTCGATGCCGACCGTTACCGTCCCATCGTCGTTGGCCATGTAACTGGCCCAGTTAAAAGAGCGGATTGCCTGCTCGCGGTAAGCCGCGTCTCCGGTTTGTTCTGAGTACAGCGCGGACAGACAGGCAAAGCGGGCCGTATGACTGCCCATTGGAAAGTCACAAAATTTCTGCTCGTGGACAGGAACAGCAGAGAAGAAAGGTGATCCTCCGAGAGTGTCTTTCACCCAATCGACCAGCCCCATGACCAGACCCTGCCATTCCGGGAACCGATCCTTGTTTTGCAGGATGTAACGGGCAGTCTCCAGCGAGGAAACCTGGTCCCGGTTCTCATTACCGGGGTCGAGACGAATATCTTCAAAATGCCCTTTCCAGATGTTGTTTTTCAAGGGGTATTTTTCGATCCACGCCCAGACCTGGTCTCGAATCGACCGGTATTCACCCACGCCCAGCCGGGATAGCTCGTCAAAAAGCCGAACGGCAGGTACCCAGTGGGAGCTGTACTCCTCCACTGGGTTGCCATCCCGCACGTTTACCCGGAAGGGCCATGGTGAGTGGGTTTCATCGCCCGGGCGGATCTTCTGCGCCAAAACTTCCGCACAACGGGTGCTAATCCCCAGGTATTTTTTCTCACCGGTCATCGCGAAGAAGTCGAGATAGGACCGGCCGACTTGAGCGATCTTATCAGGCTCGGTGGCATATTCACCGTCTGCGCGAGCCCCGAAGTATATTCCCGTCCCGGGATGAGCTGAGGCGTACGGAACGTCTGGCCAAGCAAAATGGTCAGGAGTGCGGTTGTCCCACAGGCGGTCAAGCATATTTCGGACGATCTGGATGTGACTGGCATCCCCGGAATAAGGGTAGTATTTCAACAGAGTCGTCACCGCCCAGGCAAATTTTCCAGCTGGGTTGTCCGGCCAAATGGTGGGACGCAGGGGATCGATCCAGAAACAGGAGTACTGCAAATACCAAGGCAACCCATTGGCCGGGTCGACAGGACAGTTCTTAATGAAGTCCATTGCCAGGCTGACAACGCGTCCGTAAGAGGTCCAAGCTTCCAACCTCTCCTGTTTATCAAGAACGATCTCATGAGAATTGATGAAAATCATTCTTCAGCAGCCATCACCTGACAGGCATCCGGCGGGAACATTAGCCAGATTTTCTGATTTAATGAAACCGGTTGGGTATTGGCGACAGTGATGTCGGCCACCACTCGCTGACCATTTACGTTGACACCCAGGCGGGTGACCGCGCCGTGGAACGTGATCGTCTCAATCCCACCCAGGACAACGTTCCAGTCCTTCTGCTGAGGTTTATCGGCCTGCACCTGGACATTCTCCGGTCGGACCAAAACAACCACCGCCTGCCCCTCTTCGAAACCATTCAGGTCGCCCGTCAGAAGCTCGACGTTATTACAAAGGACTTTGTTCTTGCCGGAAGTTTTCCCCAGAAATTGGTTGGCGGTGCCGATGAACGTGGCGACAAAGCGCGACATGGGTGCCCGGTAGATCTCCTCTGGCGTCCCAATCTGTTCGATTAAACCTTTGTTCATCACCACCACCTTGTCCGAAATCGACAAAGCTTCTTCCTGGTCGTGGGTAACGTACACGGTGGTAATGGCCAGTTCGGATTGGATACGCCGAATCTCACCACGCAATACGACTCGCACTTCGGCGTCCAGGGCGGAGAGAGGTTCGTCCAGGAGCAGGACGCGCGGTTGAACAGCCAGGGCACGGGCCAGGGCGATGCGTTGTTGCTGTCCACCTGATAGTTGATGGGGGAAGCGCTTGGCCGTATCCTGCAGGCGGACCATATCCAGCACTTCGTTGACCCTTTTCTCTGTCTCCTTTTTCGGGGTCTTTTTCATCTGGAGGCCGAAGGCGATGTTTTCCCGCACCGTCAGATTTGGGAAGAGGGCGTAAGCCTGGAAAACCATGCCAATATCGCGGCGGTTGGGTGGCACCGGAACAATATCACTCCCATCCAGCCTGATTGTGCCACTATCCAACTGTTCGAAGCCAGCAATCATCCGCAGTGTGGTGGTCTTACCGCAACCAGAAGGCCCCAGAAACGAAACAAGGGACCCCTTTTCGATGTCCAGGTTGAAATCGTGGACTGCCGCGACACCCGCGTATGATTTATTTATGTTCTTTAACTCCAGATAGGACATAGCTTTATCCTTGTTTATCCAGTTCGAATCGCTTTAGTTTTCGCTACTTGCCCTTTGCTTCCGACCCACAAAATCAGGATCGAAACCAGCCAGGCGATCGTAAAGGAGATCACCGAAAAGGCCGAGGCGACGTTCCCGTTGATGCGGGTAAATTCGACCAGCAATAACGGGAAGGTTTTAAATCTGGCACCGACGATCAAGGAAGTGAGAGTATATTCTGCAAAAACCGTGGCGAAGACCAACAGGCTGCCGCTCAAGATACCAGGCAGGATGTTGGGGATGATAATCTTGGATAGCACTTGAAAGACATTCGCCCCAAGGCTCTGGCCGGCTTCGGTCATGACATGGGCATCAATTGCCTGAATGGCATTCGCGACTGGCCGGTACATGAACGGCATGGAATAGATAACGACCGCTCCGATGAGCAGGAATGGGGAACGGGCCAGGGGGGGAAAATTGTAAACCTGGACCAAGGCCAGGGCCAGGACAACCGTCGGGATCCCGAAGGGCAGAATCATCAAGATATCCAGCAAAGGCTTGGCCCCTGCCAGGCGAGTATGGACCCAGTACACCGTGGGGACGATCACCAACAAGCTCACCAGGACGGTCGCCAGGGATAAGATTAATGAATTCCGAAGGGTGATCGGAAAGTAAGAGGCATCGAATGCCCTTTGATAGAACTCGAGGGTATATCCCTCCGGTAGGATTGTACGGTCCCAGCGAGTGGCAACCGAAAAGACATAGGTGGAGATGATCGGGACGAGCATATAGAAAAGGAAAAATCCGACCAAAAAGACCTGCCAACCAGCCGGGCGAATTTTCTTGTTCGGAACATGGAATGGGGTGGAGCGACTTTTCGCCACTGTTTCTTACCTGATATCCGGAAGGATCACTCTAAGATTTCGACCAGCGCCGGGTACGCAAGGTGGCTGCCTGGTAAATTCCGATGCTCAAGCCCATAATGAACAAGGACCCGATTGCCATCGCCATGCCGACTGCCTGGTCCTGGCGCACCTCGCCTGCGATCATGTAGCCGATCTGGAGTGTCACCAGCGACAGCTTGGCTTGGACCAGGGTATAGGCGGTGGCGTAGGCCCCAAAAGCATTCGCGAATAAAAGGGTCAGACCTGCGATTAGCGAAGGCATCAAGACCGGGATGCCGATCCGCCACCAGAATTGGAGCGTATCTGCCCCCAGACTCTGGGCCGATTCCTGCCATTCTTTTTTGATGCCGGCGAAAGCCGGCAATATAAGCAGAACCATCAAGGGTAGTTGGAAATAAACATAAGCCAGGATCAATCCGGAGAAGGAGTAAATGCTGAACTTAGGATAGAGATCGTAGTTGAAATATTGCAGCAGGAATTGCGTGATGACACCATTCATCCCCAGGATGACAACGAAGGCAAAAGCCAGGGGAGCCCCGGCGAAGTTGGTGGTTACGTCGGAGAGGGTGATAAGAGCCTCGCGCACGCGTTCCGAAGGCCAACGGTAAATGGCATATCCGATGAAAGTGCCTATGATCACGCCGATGATAGCCGTCAGTCCCGAAAGCTTGATGCTGTTTATAAAAGAATTGATATATAAAGGACGTTGCAAATCCAGGTAATGCTGGATAGTGAACTGGTGGGTCGTTTTTTCGATAAAGCTGCCTCGCAACAGGAAAATTATCGGGACAATTTCGAATGCCAGGCAAAATAGTAGGAACGGGGCAAAGCCCAACCAGTCAACTGTATGACCTGTCTTCCTTTGTAATGACGACTTCATTGGGCCTCTGAGTGAATTTATTATACACCGCTTGTTTTGTATGTCAATGTTTTTTGTTTCGTTTTGTTGCGTTTGACTATATGTTTCATAAATGTTAGAATAGAAAACGTCACAATTAATACACTTTTTACACTGAATTATTGGATTCCTTATCCCTTCCAGGAGCCATAAAAATGGATCAAGCGTTCAATCAATTGGCAAAACAATATCCTGATCTGGCGAAATTCGAGTCTGGCATTCGAATGCTGGTTGAAAAAGGATACTTCCAAAAAGGTCCAGAGATCCTGATCAATCGCACCCCTGGCCGGTTGGATCTGATGGGTGGCAACGATGACTATACCGGCGGCCTGGTCTTCGAAACCACCATCCGGGAGGCTACCCTGGTTGCTGTCCAACCCCGCCCCGATCAAAGCGTGCGGTTTTACAATCCTGCGGTAAAGTCGATTGGCTGGAAGGAAAAAATCGAGTTTTCCCTATCCGACCTGATGGAAGATGGCCGGGTGAAGCCTCTCGAAGAAGTACGTGATTGGATCAACCAGGATCCCAGGAGCTCATGGTGCGCCTACATTCTCGGTGATTTATATTTCCTGATTAATAAATTCCCAGAGAAAGTGATCCATGGTTTCTCCCTTTATCTTGAATCCGATGTGCCGCTCGGCAAGGGAGTCAGCTCATCCGCCGCCCTGGAAGTTGCCCCGATGAAAGCCATGTCAGAAATGTACGGCATCCAGGTCCAGGGCGTGGAATTGGCGGAATGGACCCAGTGGGTCGAGATTGCCCTGACCCAGTCTGCATGCGGCATCATGGATCAGTTGACGGTAGTAATGGGTGACGAAGACTATTTCGTACCTATGCTCTGTCAGCCGTGCCAGCCGAAAGCATTGGTCAAGCTACCGGATATTCTCCGGCTGTGGGGAATCGACTCTGGTGTGCGCCACTCGGTGGCAGGGATCGAATATGAATCCGCCCGTGCAGCCACTTTTATGGGATACCGTTTTTTATGTGATTTGGAAAAGCTGGAGCCCGTTCTTGATAAGAGCGGAGCCCTTCCCCGTTGGATTGAATCCAGATGGAACGGCTACCTGGCAAACGTCTCCCCATCACAATTCCGCACTCGTTATGAAGCCAGACTGCCCGAAAGCATATCCGGCGCAAATTTCAATAAGTTATACACTCCCCACCTGGACCCATTCACCCCGGTTCGTCCGGAGGCGGTCTACCCTGTGCGCGCCGCCACCCGTTATGCAGTGGAGGAAAACTGGCGTGTGCAAAGTTTCTTCAGCCTGATCTCCCGGCCGGCCGAACTATTGGACACTGGCACAGGTGCACTGCTTGGTGAGCTGATGTACCTGGCTCACCATGGTTATAGCGAATGCGGCCTGGGCTCGGAAGCCACCGACAAGATTGTTGAGTTAGTGCAGGGAGAGAAAGCCAATGACCTGTTGGGAGCTAAAATTACAGGAGGTGGCGCGGGGGGCACGGTGGCGATTCTTGGATGGAACACTCCGGTCGCCGAGGCCGCCTTCCAACGCCTATTGGAAAAATATGCTGTCTGGAGCAAAAGTAAACCGTATGTTTTCTCTGGTTCATCTGCCGGCTGCGATAAATTTGGTTTGGTGCGAGTATCTTACCCATAGTCGCTAGGAGTAACAGACACACCATAGATGAATTAAAAACAAAACATGATATGTGATGTTATGTTTCGTTTATTATGTCAATTAATGCTTGTTTTATTAGTATTAGCATATGAAAACATTGACTTTCATATTATCTGTTGTTATAATTTTTTATAATACCGGTACATTCCCACATCCACGACAAACGTCTGTAATTTTTCACTAATTATGGATATTTATCTGCTCGGAA
>Ga0209638_1002952_pt1 | contig 10310 bp, 7 predicted proteins | sample BarGraNGADG00211_FD_184490 | JGI IMG/M metagenome (GOLD analysis project Ga0209638, IMG submission 184490) | Arctic peat soil microbial communities from Barrow, Alaska - Barrow Graham LP Ref core NGADG0002-211 (SPAdes) (version 2) | ecosystem: Environmental > Terrestrial > Soil > Wetlands > Peat... | reverse complement strand
GTCGCGGACTGCGACGACGACGGTTGCGCCCGGTGCGGACAGGCTGCGACGCCACAGGTCGTACGCCGCGTCGTCTGTCATCTGGTCGACGAGGCGGTCGGGAAGCACTCCGCGATAGCTCTGCCGCCAGCAGTCGAGGAAGACCGAGACGATCCCCGCGAGATCGTCAGGGCCCGCCTCGCGGAGCTCGACGCTCACGAGCCGGCTCCTTGCAGGCGGATCGACCGGATCGGCGCCGCCGGCTCGGGGAGCCGCAAGGGTCCGGTACCGGGCGTGATGCTTCCCAGGATGCGCGGCTCGCGGGCTCCCGTACCGCCGGGGACGATCGCGGGCAGCCCGTGCAGCGTGCACCACCCGATCACCGCGAACAGGATCGCCTCCTTGCCGTCAGTCGGGACCGACAGCTCCTCGGTGGTGACTACCTCGACGCCGGGCAGAGCGGCTCGGATCCCTGAGACCAGCAGCGGGTTGCGGCAGCCGCCCCCCGACATGGCGAGGTAGGTCACGCTCGCGCTGCGGACCGCTTCCGCCACGGTGCGGACGGTGAGCTCGGTGAGGGTCGCCAGCAGGTCGGTGGGCGCCACCTCATGGCTCAGTCCGGCGACGATGTCGCGGACGTACGACCCGTGGAAGTGTTCCTTGCCCGTGCTCTTGGGCGCCGGCAGAGAGTAGTACGGATCGGCGAGCAGAGCTCCGAGAAGCTCTGGGTCCACCGTGCCGGCCGCTGCGAGGAGGCCTCCGTCGTCGTAGCCCTGCGGATGGAGCCCCTCCGCCTGTACGACGGCGTCCATGAGCGCGTTGGAGGGGCCGATGTCGAACGCGTACACCCGCTCGCTCGTGACCACGGTCATGTTCGAGATCCCGCCGAGGTTGAGGGCCGCTGGAACGCCGGCATGGCTCCCGAGAAGCAGTGCGTCGAGGAACGACGCCAGCGGTGCTCCGTGCCCGCCGACCGTCAGATCCCGTGCCCGGACGTCAGCGACCACGGGCCGACCGAGCCGCTCGGCGATCCACGCGGGCTGTCCGATCTGAAGGGTTCCCAAGGCGTGGTCGTCGACGACCCAGTGATAGACGGTCTGGCCGTGCGAGCACACGCCGTCCACCCCACCCACCCGCTCGGCCGCGTCTGACGCCGCGTCGGCGAACGCCTGCCCGATCAGAGTGTCCAGCTGGCACATCTCGGACAGTGTCGTGGTCGACGGTGGCAGCGCCGCGACGAGGCGTGCCCGCAGCTGCGGGTCGTACGGCACGGTGTCGCTGTGGAGCACGTGCCCGTGCAGGACGTCGCCGCGCGCCTCCAGATCGACGACCGCCACGTCGATGCCGTCGTGCGACGTGCCCGAGATCAGACCCATGACTCGCATCAGTGCGCCTCCAGTGCTGTGCGTAGGTTCCCGCCGGCGTCGTGCAGCCGGGCGGCCGCTCTATCGGCAGGCTCGTGTTGTGCGAGCATCAGTGCCGCCACCCGGATGTCGTTCCCCGATGCGTCCAGGGCGGCTGCAGCCTCCTCGCGTGTTGCCGAGGAGATCTGCTGGACGATCCGCCGCGCGCGTTCGCGGAGCTTGTGGTTGGTGGCGCGGACATCGATCATGAGGTTCCCGTACGTCTTGCCCATCCGGACCATAGCGATCGTCGAGATCATGTTGAGGACGAGCTTCTGCGCCGTCCCGGACTTCAGGCGGGTCGAGCCCGAGATGATCTCTGGGCCGACAAGCACCTCGATCGGCAGGTCCACGGCGTGGCTGAGCGTGGCTCCCGCATGGCAGGACAGGCCCACGGTGAGCGCCCCGAGCTGCCGGGCTCGCGTGACCGCGCCGACGACGTACGGCGTACGACCGCTGGCCGCGATCCCGACCACCGCGTCGAGCGCCCCGATCTGTGCTGCGTCGATCGCTGCGGCACCGGCGACGCTGTCGTCCTCGGCCCCCTCGACCGCAGTGATGAGTGCCTGCGGACCTCCCGCGATGATGGCGGAGACCTGTCCCGGTGCGGTGCTGAACGTCGGCGGGCACTCGGACGCGTCGAGCATCCCGAGCCGCCCGGCCGTGCCCGCACCCACGTAGACCAGGCGGCCTCCCGCGGACATGCGCTGCGAGACGGCGTCGATTGCCGGCACGATCTGGGGCAGTGCCGCGCGTACGGCCTCCGGGACCGTCCGGTCGGCGTCGTTCATGAGCTGTGCCAACGCCGACACCGAAAGCGTGTCCAAGTTGGCGTAGCGCGGGTCCACCGACTCGGTGAGCAGCGCCGACAGCTCAGTGCCGTCGTTGGTCGCGCCGGGCATTTGGGGATTCATCAGGCGCCACGCTTCCTCGGGTCGAACGCGTCGCGCAGCCCGTCACCTAGGAGGTTGAGCCCCACGACCAGCAGTACGACGACGACGCCCGGCGCGATCATCGTCCACGGCGCCACGTACACGAGCGTCCGGGCTTCGTAGATCATCGACCCCAGGGAGGGCGCCGGCGGAGGTGTGCCCAGCCCGAGGAAGCTGAGCGACGCCTCGGTGAGTACCGCCCAGGAAAGGGAGAGCGAGACCTGGACGATCACGATCGAGGTGATGTTCGGCAGTACGTGGCGCAGCATGATCATCAGCCGACTCTGACCGGTGCTGACCGCGGCGCGGACGTACTCGATCCCACGCAGTGACATCACGGGGCCTCGGGCGACGCGGATGAAGATAGGGACGTACACGATCGCGATCGCGACGGCGACGGTGAACCAGTTGCGCTCCATCACCGACGCAAGGGACAGCGCCAGCAGCAGCGGCGGGAACGCGAAGAGCACGTTGGTGACGCCGCTGATCACGGCGTCGGGGGCCTTGAGGAAGAAGCCGGCCACGACACCTAACAGGGTGCCCACCAGGGCGGCGGCGCCCACAGCGACCAGCGCGATCCGGGCCGTGTTCGCCACCCCCGCGGCCACGCGGGAGAACACGTCCCGACCAAACTGGTCGGTGCCGAACCAGTGCACGGCGGTCGGGCCCTGCAGACGGATATCCGGCACCTGAGCGAGCGGGTTGTAGCCCAGCAGGCCCGCCGCCTGCGCGACGGCGACGATGAGCAGCAGGCACACCACGATGAGGCCGGCCATGCCGGTTCGGCTGTGCAGCAGCAGACGGAGGCGCTGCCCTCCACGTGACGGGGTGTCGACCACCATCTCGGCAGTCATTCGGCACGCACCCTGGGGTCGATGATCCGGTACAGGATGTCCGTCAGAAGGTTCACCAGGACGAATGACAAGGCGATGATCAGGACGGTGCTCTGTACGACGGCGTACTCCTTGCCCTGAATGCCGATCAGCACCTGCCGACCGATGCCGGGAAGGCTGAAGATCTGTTCCACCACGACCGCTCCGCCCAGCAGGTATCCGAACTGGAGGCCGGTGATCGTGACGATGGGTACGAGCGCGTTGCCGAGGATGTGGCGCACTTGTAGCTGGCGCATGCCCACACCCTTGGCCCGGGCTGTACGGACGAAGTCCTGGGACCGCACCTCCAGCAGCGCGGTCCGCGTGGTCCTCATGATGGGCGCGGCGATGCCGAAACCCAGGACCAGCGACGGCAGGAGCATCTGACGGAGGTTGCGCACGGGGTCCTCGGTGAGCGTTGCGTACGCCTCGCCGTTGGGGTTGAAGCCGAACTTGGCCGAGAGGATCGTCAGTAGGGCGCTGCCGAGCAGGAAGGACGGCACGCTCAGCCCGGCCAGGCCGACGAGCTGCCCGACGGCATCGCGGGCGGAGTCGGGTTTGGATGCCGACAGCATGCCCAGCGGGATGCCGATGAGCAGCGCCAGCAGGATGGACAGCACGGCCAGCTCGAACGTCACCGGAAGCGCGTTGAGGGTGAGGGTGAGGACGCTCACCTGGGAACGGGACGAGAAGCCAAGGTTGCCGGTGAGCACGTTCCCAAGCCAGGTGAAGAACTGCGCGACGAGCGGCTTGTCGATGCCGTAGTACGCCTCAAGGGCGGCGCGCTGTCCCGGAGTCAGGGCGGCAGCTTCGGTGCCGAGGCCGGCGGTGATCTGGTTGCCGGGGATCGCGCGCAGCATGATGAAGACGAAGACGGCGACCCCGAGCAGAGTGCCGAGCATGGAGAGGATCCGGCGGATCACTCTCCGCCACGGGATTGACATGGTTGCCTCCGGTCAGATGGTGCGTGGCGACTGCGGGCCCGTCACGGGCTTGGGGCCCGCAGCCGATCACATCAGGCCAGGGAGGTCGAACGCAGGAACTGCACGGACGCGTTCGCCATGGGGATGTACCCGCTCACCTTGGACGACGCCGCCGTGTAGGTGAAACCGGTGAACAGCCAGATCCACGGGGCGTTGGCCTCAAGGTTGTCCGAGATCTTGCTGTACGTGGCCTTGCGGATCGTCGGGTCGCTGGACTGGCGGCCTTGGGCGAACAGGGTGTCGAGCTCCGCCGAGCTGTAACCGGCGACCTTGTTGAGGTTGCCCGTGCTCGTGAAGTACCGCCCGTACATGCCGTCCGGATCCGGACGGCCGCCGTTCAGTGCTACTGCGGCGTCGAAGTCGCCGGCGATCCAGCGGTCGACGTACGCGTTGGAGGCGAGCACCTCGATGTCCAGGGTGATCTTCGCGTCGGCCAGCTGCGCCTTGAGGTTCTGGGCCTCGCTGACGGACGTCGCGTACTCGCCCTGGGAGACGATCGTCTTGATGGTGACGCCGGCCGACTTGCCGGCCTTGGCCAGGTAGTCAGCAGCCTTTGCGAGGTCCCGGGTCGGGCACGGCCGATTCGTGGGGTCGGACTTGTACGCCGGCGACGTGATCGGGCCGGTCACCTCACCCTCGCCGAGCGCGGCGGTGTCGAGGACCTGCTTGCGGTCGATCGCGCACTGCATCGCCAAGCGGACATTGACGTCGGAGAGCACGGAGCGACTCGCGTTGAGCTGCAGCACGTGGTAGCTGAGCTGCGGAGTCTTGGTGACGCTGAGGGTTCCACCTTGCGCCGTCTTGGCGACCAGCGGGTCGTTCAGCACGGCGAGCTGGACGTTGTTCGACTGCATCGCCGAGACGATCGAGGTCTCGTCGGGGATGATCCGGAACTCGACCGAGTCGAGCGGCGTCTTGTCGCCCCAGTAGGCGTCGTTGCGGGCGACCGTGATGGACTGGCTCGGCTTGCGCTCCTTGAACACGAACGGGCCCGTGCCGTTGGGCGTCGTCTTGAGCTTCTCCTCGGTGGCGTCGGACGACAGGATGGCCATGTTGATGACGGCGAGGTTGGCCAGCAGGGCGGCATCCGGAGCGCTGAGCTTCAGCGTGACGGTGTTCGCGTCGGTGGCCTCGACGCTTGTGACCGAGGCCAGCGATGCTGCAGACACAGCGGCCGTCGTCTTGTCCTTGATCTTGTCGAGGGAGAACTTCACGTCCTCGGAGCCGAAGGTGCTGCCGTCGGCGAACTTCACGCCCTGACGCAGCTTCATGGTCACCGTGAGGTTGTCGGACGAGTACGTCCACGACTCAGCGAGACCGGGCACCACGTTCAGGTCCTTGTCGAACTCGGTGAGCGTGCCGTACATGGTCTGAAGGACGTTCACCGCCTGGAACTGGGTGGCCTTCCAGGGGAACAGGTTGTCAGGGTCGGTGGTGATGCCGACGACGAGGTTCCCGCCTACCTTGGGTGCGGCGGAGGTGCTGCCTGCTGTGGTGGACGAGGAACAGCCGGAGACGGCCAGCGCGAAGGCGAGGCCGAGACCGATCAAGGAAAGGGAGCCACGCGTCACGCGTGAACCTCGAGTCATGCGAACTCCTTACGAGCCAGAGCCGTTGTCGTTGGCCCACACTGGGCTGGATGCGGACACCGGGTGATAGGTCGCTAAGTTACATGATTCATACCCGTGAGGTACTAGACTTACCTCTCGTCTGTTACGCAATTGCAATCACGTGAGACGAGGAACTCTCTTGGCGGCATTGGCCAAGCGCCCCGACAGCGGACGCTCCACCGCGCTGGTCAGCATGCGCGCCCTCCTCCCGAACCTGCGCGCCAGCGAGCGACGCATCGCGGAGCTCTTCCTCGCGGACCCCGAAGCGTCCGCCGAGCTGGCCATCGCCGAGATCGCAGAACGCAGCGAGACGTCGACGACCTCCGTGATCCGTCTCTGCAAGCGACTCGGCTACAAGGGCTTCAAGGACCTGCGGAACGACATCCTGCGCGAGGTCACGAGGGAGTCGTTCGAGACGGCGGCTGTCGCAGGGATGCCGGGCGATATCGACCGCTCGGACAGCCTGGAGGACATCATCGCCAAGGTCTCGCTCGCCGAGACGCTGTCCATCTCCGACACCACCAAGGTCCTCGACGTCGTCTCCTTGGGGCGCGCAGCGGACGCGGTGGGTGCTGCTGCCCGCATCGACATCTTCGGACTGGGAGCCAGCTCGTTCGTCGGCGAGGATCTTCAGCAGAAGCTCGTACGGATCGGCCGCACGGCGCTGCGCTGGCCGGACGCCCACGCCGCATGGACCGCCGCAACCACCCTGCGCCCGGGGTATGTGGCCGTGGCCGTGTCCCATTCCGGCGCCACGGTGGACACCCTTTCCTTCCTCGAGCTGGCCCACAACGCGGGAGCAACGACCATCGCGATCACCAACCACAGCAGCTCGCCGCTGGCCGAGGCCGCGGACATCGTCCTCACCACGGCCGCGCGAGAAACCGGCTTCCGATCAGGGGCACTCGGGAGCCGCATCGCGCAGCTGATGGTCATCGACTGCCTGTTCATCCGCGTGGCACAGGCCGACTACGACGCGTCCATGGAAGCCATCCGCAGCACCTACGCGACCATCCAGCGACTCACAAGCCGTCGCTAGAACGGACCCGCGCGGCTGACCGATCAGGTGCTGTTCGGTCCGTGCTTCTCCCAGAAGGCGTCGGCGTCAGCGTCGCGCCCTGCAGTCATCAGCGCGCGCGCACCGATGCCAGCCATCTCCGTGATCGTCGGCTGGCGGTCGCCCCACGTACGTAGCACGCCGATGATGTGCTCAAGCTGCGCGATCCCGTCGTCCACGCGCTCCGTCGCGAAGAGAAGCCGAGCGCGTAAGAGCCGAGAGTTGAGGCCCTGAGGCTCGGCGCCGTGCTCGTACATGCGTTCCGGAATGTCCCCGAGGACGGCCAGCGCCTCCTCGAAGCGATCGGCCGTGCCGTACATTCGCGCCCTCGTGTCCCGCAGGTCGAGCCGCTCGAACTCGAAGTCCCACTCGTCGAGCAGCTCGCGGAAATCGGAGTCGGTGAACCTGCGTGCCTCGTTGGTGTCGTTGAGCTCGACCGCGACATCGAGTTCGTGCAGGCCCGCGTCGAGCCCGTCGGAATCCTGCACCGCCGTCGGCAGCTGCCGCCGCAGCACCATCAAGCCGCGTTGATCGTCGACGCGCTCCATGAGCTCGATGCCGTGGCGGAACGCCCGTACCGCCTCGAGGGTGTCGCCTGCCTGTACGAGTCGCGCGTACGCACCATAGGCCGACCCGGACATGGCCGGCTCACCCGCGGCGTCGTACAGCTGGGCGGCCCGCTTGTACAGGCTGGACGCGCGGGAGGTCTCCTCGAGATCGGCGGAGATGTGCGCCGAGAGCTCCGTGATCCTCGCCTGCTTCACGTCGGTGGACGGCTCCAGGTAGACGTCGCTCAGGCGCGCCAGCTCCACCTGGGCGAGCCCGCTCTCGGCGGCCTCGGCGGCCTCCAACAGGCGCCCGGTGACCCGGTACACGTCGGCCAGCATGCCCTTCGCGTCGATGAATGTCTCCAGCGCGTACGCCCTGTCGGCGAGCGCCGCGGCCTGCTCGAGCAAGGGCTCGGCGCGCCCGGCATCCTCATCGCTCAGCGCCAGTCGCGCCTCAGCGAGCAGCACGGCCGCGTGCGGACCGTCGCCGCTGGCACGTCCCGCGCGCTCGCTCTCGGCGAGCTCGGTCGCCATCTCTTCGGGACGTTCCAGCAGCTTGCACGCGATCGCCCGCTGGATGTGCAGGCCGGCGGCCGTGTCGGCGTACTCACCGGGAAGCAGCATCGCGAGGCCCTCGCCCGTCCACGTGTACAGCTCCTCGGGCGACTCGGTGCCCATGCTGTGGGCGGTGGCCCAGATGCGCCGCAGCTGGTGGTCGGAGTCGACCGCGCACGGGAAGTCGCGAACCTCCGAGAGCAGCTCCGTACGGTGCTCGTCGGCGATGCCCTGGACGATCCGGATCCGCGCGCGTCCGCGCTGCCCGTACGACCCGGTGGCGTCGATGGACGGGATCATCGCGTACGCCTCCTCGTACCGCCCGTCGCGCGCCAGCAGCCACTGCTCGACGAGGAGCGCCTCGGCGTGGCTGCCGGCCTGCCTGTAGAGCGCGCTCGCCGACTCGATGTAGGGCCTGGCATGCGCGGCGGTGATCGTCGGGTTGCTCCAGGCGCCGAGGTACTCGAGCGCGCCCAGCGCGTTGAGTCGAACAGCGTCGGCGACCTCACGCAGGCTCGGCAGCTGGTCGCGCCGACGCGCCCATTCGGCGGCGATCGTGCGGACGTCGTCGACCGGCGAGTACCGCAGCGCCAGCTCGACGATGTCCTCCAGCCGTTCGACGGGCATCGTCGGCAGGTCCGCCAGACTCGGCGCCAACGGGTGTCGCTCCGCCGCGCTCGGAGGTGCCGGAGGCGCGGCGGGCGCAGCGATCGGCAGCGCGCGCAGGTACGGGGCCTGCAGCCACTTCTCCCAGACGTGGCGGCCCAGCTCCGGTGTGCCGTTGCGGGCATCGAAGCGCTTCGTGAGGCTGAGCGTGTAGTCCCGCAGCCGGTGACGCAGCTCCTCGAAGGTGAGGTCGCGACCCTGGTACGGCAGCGTGCGCGAGCCCATCCCATGCTCGCTGGTGGCGGCATCGAGAAGGCGGGTCGCGGCGGCGGCAAGGATCATGCGCTCGTGCGGGGTCGCCTCCGAGTCGAGGAGGTGGATCCGTCGCGTGAGGACGTCGATGCCGCGGTCGATCGCCCCAGACCGGGCGAGGACGAGGATGTGGGTCGCGGCCTGATCGATCTGGGTCTCCTCCTCGGCGGCAAGGCGCCAGCCGCGACGGTGGGCGGTCATCGCCTCGTCGGCCCGGCCGGTCTCCAGGAGTGGCTCCATCACCACCGCGTACAGGGTGCTCGGCTCCTCGGCGCAGATATTGCCGCTGGTCAGTGCGGGGAGCGCGAAGTCGAGCGCGTCGCTCCAGCGGCCCTGCTGGGATCGGTAGCGGGCGCGGGCCGAGGGCTCGCAGACGATGCAGTCGCTCAGCGAGGTGCGCTCGGAGGCAAGCCAGGTCTCGAACTCGCGCTCGGCGCCGCGCACGCCCCGCACGTGACGAGCCAGCTGGAACGCCGACTGATGCACGGGCCCGAGGCCTTCCCCGGCTTCGGCGTAGATCCGGTACATCGCGCGCAGGTTCTCCTCGACGACAGCCAGCGGCACCTCCGGATAGTCGAGCAGGTCGCCGGTCATCCACTTGAGCTGCCAGAGGAACGTGTGGCGCATGTCATCGTCGAACCAGCTCGGCTTGCTCTCGTACCGCTGCATGACCCAGTTGAACGGCGTGAACATCTTGGGGCCGGAGCTCGAGTACTCGTAGGCCTCGACGAGCAGCAGCCGCGCCCGAGCGCTGAGGTCTTCGTAGCCGAGCTCGTCCGCGAGCCGTACCGCCTGCTCGCTCAGCGGCACGCGCTGGGTGAGCGGAAGGCTCTTGGCCTGCTCCATGAGGACGAACAGGTCGTCCGGGTCAGCCATGGTTGTCCCGGATCGCGCGGTCGAGAAGGCCGAGGAACGACCGGTCGAGGGCGGCCAGGTCGGCCGCGCGGAGCCGGTGATGGCCCATCAGCAGCGCTCGCGTGTAGAGGGATTCGACGCCCATGGCCGCCAGCGCCGGGTCGCGAACCTCGAGCAGCCGCCGCACCGTCTGGTTGTCGTCGTTGAGCAGCAGCCTCGCGCGTGCGCTGGCGCCGTCGTCGAACGCGCCGAGGATCGCGGCCCAGGTGTCGTCAGCCGTGTCGGCGACGGCGCGCCGCTCGCGCCGCTCCTGGGCGGTCTCGGAGTCGAGGTACAGCGCGGGCACTGAGGACGGCGAGAAGCCGCGCAGCTCGAGGTCGACGTCGAGCCGGTCGAGGGCCGCACGCATCTGGTCGAGCGGCCACGCGACGGCCGACTCGCGGGACATGTCGACCGTACGGATGTGGGAGTCGAGGTCGTCCGGCGTCAGGGGTACGAGGTGGGCGCCGGGCAGTGCGGTGCCGGCCTTGAGCAGCAGGTCGTACTCGTAGACGTAGCCGCCGTTGACGATCTCCATCCCCTGGCCGGCGCCGACCTG
>Ga0209638_1002951_pt1 | contig 10314 bp, 8 predicted proteins | sample BarGraNGADG00211_FD_184490 | JGI IMG/M metagenome (GOLD analysis project Ga0209638, IMG submission 184490) | Arctic peat soil microbial communities from Barrow, Alaska - Barrow Graham LP Ref core NGADG0002-211 (SPAdes) (version 2) | ecosystem: Environmental > Terrestrial > Soil > Wetlands > Peat... | reverse complement strand
GTGCTCGCCATCGTTGTCGCAGCGTCCGGCTGCGCGCGAGGCCCCGTGCCCGCCACGACCTCCTCGGTCACTCCGACGGCTCCGGTCACGCCCACTGCCACACCACAACCCACCACCCCGGCTCTGCGTCCCGCCCCGACGCCCGCGCCCGACAAGCCCCCCTCGACGACCGCGCCGGCCGACAACAAGACCCGCAGCTGGTACTACGTCCCGAACTCCACCCACGCGGTCCCGGCCGTGGCTTCGGGAGCGAAGAAGATGCTGGCCGCGTTCGGCGGCAGGTACACGGGACCGGACGGCCACCGTGTGTACCTGACCTTCGACCAGGGATATGAGAACGGCAACACGCCGGAGATCCTCGACGCTCTCGCGCGCAACGGCGTGAAGGCCACGTTCTTCGTGACGGCGTCGTACATCAAGTCGCAGCCCGCCCTCGTGCGCCGGATGGTGAGCGAGGGGCACGTCGTCGGCAACCACAGCGCCACCCATCCGTCGATGCCGTCGCTCGCGAAGGACCGCGCGGCGTTCGAGGCCGAACTCACCAAGACCGAAGACGCGTTCCGAAAGGCGACCGGGAAGCGGATCTCCGCGATCTTCCGGCCGCCCCTCGGCGCGTACAGCCCGTTGTCGCTGTGGCTGACGCGTTCGCTCGGCTACGAGACGGTCTTCTGGAGCTTCGCGCACCGCGACTGGATCACCGACGACCAGCCGCCCGTCAAGGTGACGGTGGAACGGATCCTCGACGGGAGCCACCCGGGCGCCATCTACCTGCTGCACGGCGTGTCGTCGAGCGACACCGCGGCCCTCGACGACGCGATCGCCGGTCTCAAGCGTCAGGGGTACGGCTTCGGGACGCTCGGCGACAGGTAGGGTCCGTTCTCATTGCTCCACGGTCTGCCAGCGCTCGAGCCACACGCGCACCGAGCGGTTCATCTCCACGGCGAAATCCGCGGCATACTTGCGCGCATAGACGTCCTGGGCGACGTTCTCGATCCCGGGCTTGAGGCCGCGCGACGCGAACATGCCGTCGAGCGCGTCCGAGAAGGCACGCAGCTCCGTCTCGCCCATGCGCCGGTACGTGTTCACATGGACGACGTTGTCCTCGCAGCGGGGCACCTGCGCGCGCGCGACGGCAGGTCTTCCGAAGCACAGCATCGTCACCGGGAACGTGTGGTTCGGCAGGTGCAGCAGCTCCGCGTGCACTTCGGCGTTCTCGAGGATGTCACCGATGTAGCACGACCCGATCCCGAGCGACTCTGCGGCCATGACCGCGTTCTGCGCGGCAATGAGGGCGTCGCAGCATGCGAGGACGAGGTCGCCCGGTCCCGGCGCCCCGCGGTGCTCGACGCCCTCGATGTGCGAGACCCCTGAGAACTCGAAGAGGTCGATCCACTTCTGGTAGTCGGCGACGAACACCAGCACGAGCGGCGCCTTGGCGATAAAGGGTTGATCGTCGCAGGTCTCGGAGAGACGCTGCTTCAGCGCGGGATCCGCGATCTCGACGATCGAGTAGAGCATCAGGTTCCCCGCCGTCGGGGCACGCATCGCCGCATGGAGGATCGCTTCGCGCTCCTCGGGCGTGATCGGGGTGTCCGCGTACTTCCGCGTCGAGGTGCGTGCCTCGATCAGCGCGAGCGTGTCGTTCATGGCGTGCCTCTCGGACGGGGCTTCTGCCGTGCGCGAGCTGCGACGGCACGGTCATCGTACCGCCGCGGTCGTACGGCGCGACACCCCGCGCACCCGGCAACGCACGAAGGCCCGCCCCGTAGTTCGGGACGGGCCTTCCGGCGTATGCGTCTGGCGGAGAGTCAGGGATTCGAACCCTGGATACGGTTTAACGCCGCATACACGATTTCCAGTCGTGCTCCTTAAGCCACTCGGACAACTCTCCGTCTTGAGGTCGTGCACCTTCCGCGTGGAAGGCGCGGAGGCAAGTCGGGAGTATATCCCGCCGCAGGGGCACGGGCAACGCCGCGGCGCGCCCTTACTCCTCGCCGGCCTTCTCGTCCTGGTCGATGAAGAAGGCGCGGTCCAGCTTGGCGGCCGATGCCGCGGACTCGCCACGGTATCGGCTGGTCGCGTGGGAAAGGACCCGCATGTTCCTCGCCATCTCGTCCGGCGTCGCGATCCAGTCGCGGGTGCGGGCGGCTCCCGCCACTCCGACCGACTGGCTCGCGGCGTAGCTGTCGATGTTGGCGCCGAGGAAGACGAACGACCAGCCGGCCTCCTCGTGGATGCGGACCATGTCGAAGATCGTCGCACGCTCGTGGGTGTGGCTGGCGTTCTCCTGCCCGTCGGTGATGATCGCCAAAAGCACGCGCTGCGGCTGCACGGCCTTGGTCGCGATGAGCGCGTCGGTGCGCGTGATGGCGGCCCCCACTGCGTCGTAGAGCGCGGTCATTCCGTCGGGGCGGTAGATCGTGCGGTCGAGGTCGGTGAGCTCGCGCAGCGGGACCGCCGAGCAGACCTCTGCGACGACGCTGTCGAAGAGCGTGAGCGAGACGAGGGCGTCGCCACCCATCTCGAGCTGGTCGCGCCTGAACCGGTTGAACCCGTCGATCGTGGCCTGGCGGACCGACTCCATCGACCCCGACTTGTCGAGCACGATGTGGATCAGGGTGTCCGTCGCGAGTGTCTTTCCCTTGGCAACCCCGCCCTTGCCCTGCGCCGGCTTCTTGCCCTTGCCGGCTCCGTCGCCCTTCTGTGGCGGCATGATGCTGGTCATCTCCGATGCGCCTCCTCGCGTGATCTGCGCCCGATGTCGGACGCGTGAGTCCTTGGGGCCGACGCGTTCCCCCGATCGCGCCGGCAGGGTCATCCTGTCATGTTTGACATATGTTGTCAAGACATTGGATGTCAAGACTCCCCTGTGCAATACTGTACGCATGAGCACTGACATCGGACTCGGAGATCTCCTGCGACGCCTGCGCACCGAGCGCGGCGAGCCCCTGCGCGTGGTCGCGGCCGCGGTCGGGATCGACTCGACGCTGCTGTCGCGCATCGAGCGCGGCGAGCGACTGCCGACCGCGCCCCAGCTGCAGGCACTTGCCGCGCACTTCGACTACCCCGCTGAGGAACTCGAGGCCATCTGGGACGCAGCGCGTCTCATGCGGCAAAGCTGGAGCCCCGACGCCGTGTGGCGCGCGGCCGACGTCATCGAATCGCACATGTCGTCGGGCTCTCCTCGCAGCTCGATGCGTTCGCCCGAGGATCGCCCCCACGAGCGGCTGCCGCTGAGAGCGGTCAAACGCAGCGTGACCGAGGCGGACCGCCTCGACTCCGCCGCCGTGTTCGACCAGTCCGTGGCCACGTCGATGCCCGTTCCGCGCATCACGCGAGCGGAACGGCTGGCCCGGATCGAGGACATGGCGCAGGCCGGCTTCGATGCGCTCGACACGCTGGAGGAAGCCGCGAGCGACGGCGACTCGATCGTGGCCCTGCGTGCCACGGAGCTCCTGCGGCAACTGCGCTCGCGCCTGGCCTAGCCGCGCCGCCCCGCGCTCAGCCCTCGAGCGGCTCGGGCGCGCGTCCGCGGGCGCGCAGGATCGCGAAGAACTCCCGGAGCATCGCCGCCGATTCGTCCGCGAGCACCCCCGCAGTCACTTCGTAGCGATGGTTGAGGCGCTCGTCGGAGGCGATGTCGTACAGGGTGCCGAGCGCTCCCGCCTTCGGGTCGACCGCCCCGTAGACGCACCGGTCGACGCGCGCGGCGTGCAGCGCGCCGGCGCACATCGGGCAGGGCTCGAGCGTCACGTAGACGGTGCAGCCCTCCAGACGCCAGCGGCCGAGCGCGGAGGACGCCTCGCGGACGGCGATCATCTCCGCATGCGCGGTCGGGTCGGCGTCGATCTCCCGCCGGTTCGAACCGCGGGCCACGACCTCCCCGTCGCACACGACGATCGCGCCGATCGGCACCTCGCCGAGGGCCGCGGCGCCGAGGGCCTCCTCCAATGCGAGGCGCATGTAGCGCTCGTCTTCGGCGGTGTCGATGTCGGGGTTCCGGGGCATGACTGCAGTGTAGCGCTGGGTCGCCGGGGGTGTACCCTCGGCGAAGACGGTGATCGCGGATCGAAGGAGCGCGGAATGGCGGGCGAGCCGGTCACCGTGCGGATGTTCGGATTGCTGCACCTCTTCCGCAGCGAACAGGGTCTGGCGTCCCTCGTCCAGGTCGAGGTCCCCGAAGAGGGCACCACCGGGCGCCTCTTGGCCGTCGAGCTCGGGCTTCCGTGCGAGAGGATCGAGGGCGTGTTCGTCAACCGCACCGTCTACGGGATCGACCACCTGATCATGCCCGGTGACCGCGTTGCCTACGTTCCCTACGGCACCCCGGGTCCGCACAGGGTGTTCCTCGGCCTCTACAACGCCGGGCTCGAAGGCAAGGACCCCACGAGCTAGCAGTGCCCCTCAAGCCGGGTCTTCGTTCGCATCGGGTCGAGGCCGCCCCGTTGTCGGCGTGTTCGCCCCCGACCGCGACCGGCTACGAGCGCCGCTGCCGTCGGATGCTAGACTTCGCTCACGCGGCCCGGCCTCCCGGAGGGGTGGCAGAGTGGTTGAATGCACCGGTCTTGAAAACCGGCAAGCCGTAAGGCTTCGAGGGTTCGAATCCCTCCCCCTCCGCCAGCACACCACGGCCGGCCGGCATGTGGGCGTACCGATCGTTGAGGTGATGGCATGAGCGTGTTCGACCGGACGACGCGGACCATGGCCGTGCTGGGTCTCGCAGTCGTCCTGCTGCTGGGCGCCGCGCCCGTTCCCGCGATCGCCGTCATCGCTCCCCCGTCGATCGCGGCGCCGTCGGCGCTGCTCACCACGATGGACGGCACACCGCTGTGGTCCCGCGCGCCGATGTCGAGGCGCGCCGTCGCGAGCACCATCAAGATGCTGAACGCCATTGTGGTGCGCGACAGCGTGAATCTGACCGAGGTCGTCACCGTGGCCCGCAAGGCATCGGACATCAACAACGGCGACGTCCACCTGCTACCCGGGCAGAAGTCCACGGTCCGGCAGCTGCTCGAGATGATGCTCGTCGCGTCGGCCAACGACGCCGCCGAAGCCGTCGCCATCCACATCGCGGGCACGGAGAAGCGCTACGTCGCGCTGATGAACGCCAAGGCCAAGGAGCTCGGGCTGACGCACACCGTGGCGGCGGATCCTCACGGACTGAGCGAGCGCGAGCGCTCCACAGCCGCGGACCTCGCCGTGCTCGCGCGCACCGTCATGGCGGACCCGGTCCTGCGCTCGATCGTGGCCAAGAAGAGCGTCCTCGTGGTCCGGCCCCATCGCGTGACCAGGACCTACAAGTCAACGAACCTCCTGTTCGGGCACTACAGCGGCATCGAGGGCGTCAAGACCGGCTACACGTCGCGCTCCATGTTCTGCTTCGTCAGTGCCGCCAAGCGGGGAGACGTTGAACTCCTTGGGGTCGTGCTCGGCGCGAAGACGCTGAGCCAGCGGTTCGCGCAGATGCGGACGCTGCTCGACTGGGGGTTCGCCCACTGCCACATGCGGCTGCTCGTCTCTGCGGATACGACGATGGGCGTGGTGACCGTCGAGGGCGAGTCACCGCAGTCCGTCACGGTGCACGCCGCGCGTGAGACGTCCGCGGCGCTCTTCGACGAAGGCGGGCCGCTCGAGACGACCGTGACGCTCCTCGCCTCCGTCGCGGGACCGGTCGTCCGCGGGCAGCAGCTGGGCACGGTGCAAGTGTCGCGCGGCGGCGTGCTGCTGGTGACCGTCCCGCTCCTCGCGGACGCGGACCTGGTGGGGCAGACGGTGTCACAGCGCATCGCATGGGTGCCGCTGTCACTCCGGGACTGACGCGCCCCCTCCGCCTTCCGCCGCCGCGGGACCCTCCGAGCGCGCGGTCCGTCGGCGGATGACGATCGTCCCGCCGAGCGCGAGAAGCGCCAGCACGGTCGTGACGCCGCCCGGGACAAGCCCCGGCGTCAGGTAGGTCATCCGGATCTGATGGGTCCCGCTGGTCACCGGGATACCGCAGAAGCCGACGTTGGCCCTGACGACTCCCACCACCTTGCCGTCGACCGTGGCCGACCAGCCGCTGTCGTACGGGATGCTGAGGAACAGCAGCCCGTCGCCGTTCGAGGTCACCGTCCCCGTCATGCCCGAACCCGTGACGCGCACGTCGCGCATCCCGTCGGCCGCAAGACGTCCCACGCGTTCGGGGAAGCGTCCCATCGGCACCGCGTACACCTTCAGCGACGCGTAGTCGATGGTCGTCCTCTGGCTGGTGCGCAGGTACGCTTGGCCCCTCCCGGCGGCGAAGTACCCGAGGTTGATGAGGTCCGAATCGTCGCCCCAGTAGTAGGGGTTCGAGGGCGGCTCCGTCCGCTCGCGCTTGGACGTGCCCGTCGTGCCGAAGGACAGGATGAGGTCCGCCTCCTCCGCCCTTCCCGTGACGCCCAGGTCGCGGGCCCATTGCATCAGGAAGCTCCCCGAAGCGGGGGCAGACGTCTTCCCCGAGACGCCCTTCATCTGGAAGCTGATCCCCGTCATGTCCAGGTAGAGCTCGGCATCGGGGACCGGTGAGAATCGGAAGAGGAGAGTGCCACCCTTCCTGCCCGTCGTGATCCGCTTGGCCGTCGGGTCCCAGGCCGCTCCGGCGGTGGCCGTGACGGAGTAGGGCACGTCGATGACCTCGTCGCGAACCGTGACGCGGGGGACTGCGGGCGCCGCCCCCGTCTCGAGGATGACCCCCTGCAGAAGCGCCTGCTGCCTCTCGAGGGGCGGCATCGCGGCGTAGTCGGACGCCGGGACCGCAGCATGGTAGACGTAGCCCAACGGGAGCGCGAACCGGTTGAGGAACACGGTCGTCGTCCCGACGCTGGAGATCGGCGTGAAACCGTAGGGCGCGTACCGGGTCGCATCGTTGGCCGCGAGGTAGTAGCGGACCCCGGCGAGCGTGTCGAGCACGGCCCGGTCGTCCAGGCCCTCATAGTCGAAGGAGTTCCGCATGCTCCGGTCGTCGAGCCCGCGCAGGTAGTCGAAGAGCGGACGGTCGATCATCGAGAAGTAGAAGTCGAGCCCGTTGTAGTTCTGGACGAGCGGGTCGTTGCTGGAGGTGATTCCCAGGTTCGACCCGCGCACCGTTGCCTGCTTATCCACGCGGTAGAAGCCGTCGCCCGAAAGAGCCGCGGCGATCGATCCCGGATTGTCCCGATACTCCCGCAGCACCTGCCCGAGCGGGACGAAGCTCCTGAGAACGGGATTGAAGCTCATGTTGAACGTCGCGGCGGCGTTGAGCCCGATGCCGACGACCACCAGGCCGCACACCACGATCCGGGCCGCGGGCGACCATGCCCTCTGCGCGGTCCCTCCGACGTCCGCGACCTTCGTGCGGCGTCGCATGATGCCCCATTCCGCTGCGAAGCATCCCCACATCAGCGCCCCGACCCCCAGGGGAGCCAGGTTCGCCGGATCGGGCCCGCCGGCCACCGCCAACACCAGCGCCGTGGACACAACGAGTCCCGCCAGCATCGCGAGCACTTCGCGCCCGCTGAGCGCCGTGCGCTCGGACAGCACGAGCGCCGCTCCGGCCGCAAGGAAGAGCCCCCACATGAACTGGAATCGGTAGCTCGGGAACGCGAGACCGTTGAACAGGGATCCGAAGAACGGGAACGTCAGAAAGACCGCGAACAGGATCACCATCGCCTTGAGGGCCGTGTGTCGCCGGCGTCGCATGAACAGGACCGGCAGCATCAGGAACCCCAAGATTGAGAATCCCATGAACGCCGAGTTCGAAGGGTCGCGCGCCGACCACAGCGACAGGAGGTACGAGCGGTACTCGGCGAGGGTGTGGAGCAGCGGGAGGGGCTGGTGCCATCCCGCCCGCGAGCTGTCCAGGAACGCGACGACGGCCGGCGCAAGGACGAATGCGGCGAGCGCCATCCCGAGGACGTACCACCCGCCCACAGCGAGGCCCGTCCGAGCCAGCCTCCGGACCCGCTCGCCCTTCGGCGTGATCTCCAGGTACCGCGCGACCGAGTAGACGACCACCACGATCGACAGCTGCCAGAAGAAGTAGAAGCTGCTGACCGCGGCGATGAACGCGGCGAACACGAGAAGGTACGGTCGCTGTCGCGCGAGCACCTGCTCGACGCCCAGAAGGAGCAGGGGCAGGTACAGCATCGGGTTCGCGAAGTACGGATGATGCAGCGCTATGTACATCGAGAACGTCACGAACACGTACATCAGACTGCCGGTGATGGCCGCGAACTCGGCAGCCCTCATCTTCCGCAGGTACGCGTACGCCGCCAGCCCCGCAAGGAACAAGCGGAGGAAGTAGAGCGCCTCGTAGGCGTACTCGAGCCGTCCGAGAGGGACCAGGAGGCTCAGCAGGGCGAAGGGGTCCGCCACGTAGTAGGAGAGCGTGCCGAGGATCCCGGCCCCGAGCCCCAGGTTCCACGACCACTGGGACAGGCCGGCCGACGGATCCGCGAGGAACGCCCGCACGACGAGGTTGTACTTGTAGAGCGCGGCGAAGGTCTGGTCGAGACCGTCGCCGTTCCACACGTTCGAGACCCCGTAGTAGAAGAGGTACCAGTAGACCAGCCCGCCCACGGCGAGGAGTGCGACTCCGCACGCGAGCCACCACGTCATGGAGCGGCGCGTGTCCCGCACGGGAACCGCGTCCTCTCCGATCACGGCGTCGAAGCCGCTGTCTCCCCCTGATCCGCCCATCGGCATGCCCGTGCCGTTCCTTGGTCGGGTACCCCTAGGAAGTTGTGTACCCGACCCCGAGCAGCCCTGCCGCGGTCCGGCAGTCGGTCAGAACGTGCTACGGCCGGCACGCGCCCACGTAGTCGCCGCGTCCCGCGAGACTCGAGATCCGGACCGACGCGCCGCTGTGAGGCGCTTCGATGAAGTCCCCGCCCCCGACGTACATGCCCACATGGTGGATCGGGCTCCCGAAGAACACGAGGTCGCCCGGCTCGAGGTTGTCTCGCGAGACCCGTGCGCCGGCGTTGATCTGGGAACGGGAGCTGTGCGACAGCGAGACTCCCGCGTGACCATACGCCCACATCGTGAGCCCGCTGCAATCGAAGCTGCCCGGACCCGACGCCGCCCACACGTACGGGCGGCCGAGCGCCTTCTCCGCCCAACTGACCGCGTCCGCGCCGCGCGAATTCGACGCCGGATTGCCGCCGCCCGACGAACCGCCGGAGTTCGCCTGCGGCGCGGACGCGCGCTGACGCGCCAGCAGCGCGAGATAGCGGGCGTGCGCCGCCGCGGCCTGCCGGGCCTGCTCCTGATCCAAGATCTGCTTGATGTCCGCGCTCAGCCCGGCCAGCACCGCCGCCTTGGCCGCAACCTGGTCATGGACGGCCCGGGCGTTCGCGGCCATAGCCGTCTGCTGCGTCGCGGCGTCCGCCTGCGCGGCGACCAGCTCCTGGCGGGCGACCTGCGCCTCCGCCTGGGTCTTCTTCAGTTGCGCGACGGTCTCCGCGTCTTGCTGCCCGATCGCCTGCAGCGCGTTGAGCGTCGCATTGAACTCCGCGAAGGTCCGGGAACTGAAGAGCGCCTCGATCTCACCGAACGTCCCACCGCTGCGATAGATCTCGTCGGCTCGCGCGGCGAGGTCGGCCTGCAGGGCGTCGGTGCGCTTCTGCAGAACCGCTATGCGCTTCTCGGTGGCGCGGACCTGCGCGGTCAGGCTCTGGTACAGGTCGCGCGAGTTGTTGTATGCCTCGTCTGCGATCGACGCCTTCGTGTCGAGAGCGTCGAGCTGAGACTGGATGGCGGCCGCCTGTGCGCGCTTGTCCGACAGCGTGCTGGCGAAGGCGGGAGCGCTCATCGAGAACACCATGAGGAGCGCGAGGCCTGACGCCGCCATGGCGCGAAGGGTCCTCTTCAGTGTCGTCACCTCTTCCGGGCACGTGCATGTCCCGTCGTGGGACGCGGAGTCCCACGAGTGGCTGATGTGTGCTGACGGCGGAGACCGACAGGACGCCCGCGCGAAGCGGGCGAAACCGACCCGAAACCGCGTCTCGCGAGTTCGGGGACCTCCGCACGCAGGCAAAGGAAGCACCGTTCGTGCCATCGGCCCCGCTCGACCCCGGTGCGCGGCAAGCCCCACGGCATCCCCATCGGGACTCCACGACGGGCGGCGGATCAGCCGGGCGCCGTCGGCCCGGACTCCCTTTCGTCGCTGCACGGACGCGCCGATGCGACTACCATGGAGCGCGCACCACGCCCCGCGCCGTGCGCCCGGCGCCTCCCGTGACCGCATCCGGACCGATCAAGGCGGAGACAAAATGAGCATACGAAAAGGCATCATCCTGCCCTCCCGCGCCCGCG
>Ga0209638_1002950_pt1 | contig 10315 bp, 13 predicted proteins | sample BarGraNGADG00211_FD_184490 | JGI IMG/M metagenome (GOLD analysis project Ga0209638, IMG submission 184490) | Arctic peat soil microbial communities from Barrow, Alaska - Barrow Graham LP Ref core NGADG0002-211 (SPAdes) (version 2) | ecosystem: Environmental > Terrestrial > Soil > Wetlands > Peat... | reverse complement strand
TGCGCGCGCCGTCGAACCCCTGGTGCAGCTCCTCTCGGCGGAGCTGAAGGGTCTTTGGCCAAGCAGGCACGATTCGGTTCGGCAGGCGGCGGCGGGCGCTTTGCGGCGGATAGGAGAACCGGCCGTTCTGCCACTCGCGGCGCTGATCGGCGCGGCGCAATACTGGGGCGATGAAAGCGAGCGGGAGGCGGCCCGTTCCTTGGTGATGAGCGGCCCCGCGGGACTGGAAGTACTCGGGCAGAACCTGCGCAAGCACTCTGAAGCGCACAGCAGACACGTACAGCTGGACCGTTCCGAGCCAGGACAATCCCACTACGGCGATCCCGACATCACTGGATACCGCAAGTGGGAAGCGATCCGAAAGGCGCTGGTCGTCCAGGCCGGCACTGACGCCTTGCCCATGTTGAGAGCGATGCTGGACGACGAGAACGACAGCGTGCGTACGGACGCCGAGGAACTCATCGCAGAGATCGCCAAACGGGAGACGACCTAGCCGAATGAAGGAGCCGGTACGACCTCCATTTCCAGATTCGGCATCCGCCCAAGACGGAGCGGCAACCGGTGATCGGAGTCTGCCCGGGCCACTGGGAGCAATGTCACCGCAAACCGACCTTCTCTGGGGTCCTGCCTCAGTAGGCCTAAGTTACGACCAATGCGGTATGACCCCGTTGCCACAACGTCTCCTACGACAGCTCTTTGAGCTGGTCAGTGGTCGGACTGCCGAAGAGGATCGTCGGCACAACTCCTGCTTCATCGGCAATGTTCTGGAACACGGCTGCAAGCTGCAGTAGGGCGTCTTGGGCATCTCCCGTCGACCAGAAGATGTAACCGCTCTCATCCCCCGTCGCCCCAAGCACGGAGTTCTTTCCTTTGGGTGCGTGCTGCAGCTGGGCCAGGTATGACTGCGCAACCTCGGCAGGCATCGAGGGGAATGTTGCCGTGAGCTCGTGCTTCGGGGAGGCGCCCGCCACGAACTTCTTGAAGGCCGCCCTGCTCTTACTGTCCATTCCCTCGTAGATGCGATAGAGGAGCGGACCAACGTAGACCCTTCTCGTTCCCAGCTTCATCTGGCTCTCCTCCATTTGCTCCAGCAGGTGTCTTGGCCCGTGCACCAGCTATTGATCCCGGGGGACGCCCATGCGCTCGAGGGTGGCAGTGGCGGCGTCGCGCACCCGTTTCTCGGGGTTCTTCAGGGCGGCAACGAGGGGCTCCACCGCTGGGGGCCTCGATCTGCACGAGCGCCTTGGCGGCTTGCTTGCGCACGACCAGGTCTCTCCAAGCGCCCCGCTCATCCCCGAGGACGGCAATGAGGGACTCGGGGGTCGCCGATCTTGCCGAGCGCCTCAGCGGCAGCTGCCCCCTCGGGCCCATCCCTGAGAGCCGCGACAAGGGGCCCGACGGCTGGGACCCCGATATCGACGTACCTATCCCACTTGCGTCGGGCCGCCCAGTGGGCTGCTCCGGCCCCATTCCTGTCTGGGTTCCTGGCAAGTCGGTCCAGCGCCTCCGCAGCGGCCCCGCGCACGAAAGGCATCGGGTCGTTGAGGGCGATCTCGAGAGGCTCCACGGCCCGGGGGTCGCCGATCTTGCCGAGCGCCTCGGCGGCGCGGCGTCGCACATCCTCAACCGAGTCCTTGAGGGCTGTGATGAGGGGCTCGACAGCTTGTGGGTCGCCGATCTTGCCGAGCGTTTCAGCAGCAGCACCGCGCACTCTCGGGCTCTGGTGCCTGAGCGCAGCGCTGCGGCCGCGCGACTGCACACTTCCGGGTTCTGGTCGTTGAAGATTACGATCAGAAGTCGTGCAGCTGGGGGTCCGACATGAGCGAGCGCTTCCTCGGCGACCTTGCGCACGCTCGAGTCAGGGTCACTGAGAGCGGCGACGAGAAGCTTCACGGCCCGGGCGTCGCCGATCTTGCCGAGCGCCTCAACGGCGTCGCAGGGTACCTGGGAGTCCTTCTCGTACTGGAGCGCTTTGACCAGACCCTGGACGTCTCGCTTCGCCTCGAGCCTCGGGATATCGGGTGGTCCGAACAGCGGCACTTGCTCCTAGCCTCCTTCCTGGTCCTCAGGCCTCGTGAGCGGAGCCGCCCAGAGGCCTTGCCGATCCCCTTCTATGCCTGCCGGTGGCGTGGGTCGTACTTGAAGAACTCCTTCCGGTACCTCTCCACGTTCGCCGCTGCGTCCGCGTCGATCTTCTTGCCGCCCCGCTCGCAGAAGATCCTGAGCTGCAGGAGCCCCAGCGCGGCGTAGCTGGTGATGTGGCCACGCTTGGTCACGTCCGACACCTCGTCGAAGTCGGCCTCGCCCCAGTCCAGGGTGACCCAGATCAGCTTCCCGTAGAGGTTTGCCAGCGACTTGTGGGCCGGCCAGTACCCAGCCTCGCAGAGCTGCTCCAGCACCAGCCGCAGCTGCTCGAGCTGGGCCACGGTCGGTCGCGGGCCCATCGCCTGCTCCAGCTCGAGAGAGCGCTTGTTCAGCTCCTCTACCTTCCGCCCTCCGAACAAGCGCAGTCCAGGGCTCATCTTGGCTCCTCTCCGTTGTTGGTGGGCGCGGCCCAGAGCCGCACCGACTTGTCCGAGCTCGCAGAGGTCATCAGGCTCCCCGCAGGGCTGAAGGCGAGGCCGTTCACTGCGTCGACGTGCCCTTCGGGCGTGCGCAGGCACTCGCCGCTCATGGGGGCCAGATCCTTGCCGCTTTGTCGTAGCTCGCCGAGGCCAGCAGGATCCCCGGTGGGGTCGAAGGCGATGCCCAAGACCCAGCTGTCGTGCCGCACATCGCGATCCCAGCCGGCGGAGGCCAGCAGACTCCCGTCGGGGCTTGAAGGCGACGTTCCAGATCTCGCGCACGTGCCTTTCGAGCGCGTGCTTCCACTGGCCGCTCGCTGAGCAAGCGAACGCATTCAGAACCTCCAGGCCACAGCGGATCAGCCGCTGCCGGGCGGCGATCTCGCAAAGCCGCCAGCGCGGATGCCCCCTCAGTCCTCGCGCCCCGTCCTGGGCTCGGGCCGCTGCCCCTTCGTGCGCTCACCAAGACCACCCCCCAGATGCTCCTAACAGACCCTTCCAGACAAGCACGAGACGAACTCAAAGTCACCCCTTACCCACCGGGGCATGCACCGTCAACACTGGAGCCCAACCCGCAGTCAGCGACACATCACGCATAGAGAGTGAGTCTCGATAGGCCGAACGTCACGCGGGTCAGGATGACGAGCTGCTCGAGCCAGACGGCGATCTGCGTATGGGGATCCCTTGCGGACACCCGTTGTGACCGGGGTGGTCCTATTCCCCAATCTGGCCGGCGGCCCAGCAGGCCCTGTCAGGCGAGACCTTCCACTGTTGCCGACGTGCATAACCATGCATAGACGCAGCCCGGCCAAACGTCCTCAATTGGCCGTGATCCGCGCGGGTGGACGACATGCGTCCTTCCGGCAGCCGCCTATCGCCCACCGCGGGGCAGGCATCACAGCGCCCACATAGGGCTACTGCGGGTGCGGCGCGTTTCCCGGACATGCTTGATATGTGGGTGATCTTCACGGTCACCGGCGCACAGACCTGGGTGTCGGCCACGAGTCGGCGGACCTGCGGGCTCCGTCCGGTGACGGGCTCGCCGACCCCCCTCGCCCCCGCCCCCGCGTGGGTGGCCCGCAGCGACGGCGCCGACCCGGTCCGCTGGCTGCCGCCGACGGGTCGGCGGGCACGGTCGCCGTCCCCGCGATCGAGGTGGTCGACACGCTCGGCGCGGGTGACGTGCTGCACGGGGCGTTCCTCCCCGACCTCGGCCGCCACGGGACGACCGACCTGTCAGGGTCGTTGGCGCGTGAGGTCGAGGCACGGTCCGTGACCGCCGAGGGTGCGCGGGGCTGGGCGACACGCAGGTCGTCTCGGTAGTTGCGGGATGGTGTCCCGCCAGCTCACTCCACAACGAAGCGCGCGAAGGCGGCCGACTCACCGTCGGCCTCCTTCGTCGTGGACGCGATCAGCCCGACCCGGTCGAACGAGGAGTCGAGCTGCCCGGTCCCGACCTCCCAGGCCGGATGGGCGTCCGAGCTGAACACGGCGGTGTAGGACCCCGACCGCACCTGCAGGGTGAGCTCGGCGCCGATCCACTCGCCCGGCGCGAACTGGTTCGGGGTGATCTGCGTGCCACCCCCGATGTCACCGTTCACCCGGGACATCAGGGAGAGGCCGTCGGAGGTCCAGCAGAACTCGAGCCGGGTGTCCAGGTCTTCACCGGTGAACACCAGGCCCGCGAAGTAGCTGGGAACCGACGGCCGCTCGGAGACCTCGGGGTCGAAGTCAATCTGCGTCGTGACGGTGAAGTCGCCCGAAGGCATCTTGCGCAGCAGCACGTTGCTCAGCGGCGGCCCGGTCTGCAGGTCGATCCGCAGCGCGCCGTCGCTGAGGGCCCACGCCTGCGGGTCCTCGTTTCCCCACGTCCAGCCCTGGGCGAGCGTCCCGTCGAACTCGTCGACGAAGGAGGTCGCCTGACCGTCCGCCGAGGGGGCGTCCTTGGCGGTCGTGGTACCACCGCGCAGGGCGACCATGCCGACGACGACCAGCGCAGCGACGACCACGAGCGCGAGGGCAGCCGGGACGGCATAACGCATCGCCCGACGCGGGCCTGTCGGAGCCGCCGGTGGAGCCGCCGGGGTCGCTGCCACCGTGGCGGTCGGGGCGGGCATCGGCTGCCCGCCGGGCTTGGCGGTCTCGCGGTCGAGGAGCAGTCGGACGGTGCCGACGAGGTGCTCGAGGTGCTGCTCGAGCGGCGGGGTGAGCGCGTCGAGCCAGTGGGCGTCGGAGATGAAGTACTCAAGCGACGGGGAGGGGGTGACCTCCTCCAGCCGGAACGGCAGGATCGGGATGCCGTGGCTGGCGGTGCGCTCGATCTCCCGGCGCACGTGCACCGAGTGGTTGGAGTTGTCCGAGAACACCAGCACCGTCAGCTTGGCGGCGCTGATCGCCTCGACGATCGACTGGGCATAGTCCATCCCCGGCACCACGTCGCGTGGAGCGATCCAGCAGCGGATCCGGTTGGCCTCGAGCTTGGCACAGATGGCGTTGGCGATAGTGCGGTCCTTCGACGAGTGGCCGATGAAGACGTCGTGGCTCATGACGCTCTCCTCGTGGACCGGTCGGTGAGCGGGGACGGGGCCGGCTGGGTGCGGCGCAGCACCAGGCCCGCGTCGGCCAGCACGGCCGGTAGAGCCCGGACGAACTGTCGGTCGACCTCGCGCACGTCCTCGTCGAGCTCCTCCCACGGCACGAGGTAGGGGCTGGTTCTGAGGAACACGGCCACGACGCCGGCAGCGGCAGCGAGGGGATACAGCGAGCGCTGCCCGGTGCGTGCCACGACGACCTCCCCGCGGGGGCGGGTCCATGTCCACTCCCATCGTCCCAGCGCACCACGGCGGTGGACAGGGCGCGTCAGCCCGATCGGGTGTCTGGTCCGTCGCCTAGGGGTCAGCGGACCCCACGACCCCGAGAACTGAATGACCCAGCCAGGCCTTGGACTACGAGGCGTAAGTCCATGACTGTCGACGAGCTGGGGATCACGCGCATCGGGTACCTACGCCAACCCGTGCGGTCCACGTACACCGCACTGGAGTGCGATGACGGTCAGGTCGATGAGACGGCCATGGCAAGTGCGTCGTAGAGGGTCTGGCGGGCAACGCCCAGGCGGCGGGCTACGACGGCCTTCGGTACGCCGGCACTGATCTCCGCGTGTGCTGCCTGCACCTGCTCGGGGTTGGTCGGCGTGCTCGGCCGCGGTAGACGCCCCGCGCCTTGGCGGCCTCGATGCCCTCACGCTGCCGGTCGCGGATCAGCGCCCGCTCGAGCTGGGCGGATGCGGCCATCAGCTGCAACTGGAAAGTGGCGAGTGGCTCCGCCTGCGTGGAGGCCCGGAAGGTCAGCCCTTCCTTGAGGAAACGGTTGGTGACCCCGCGGGCGGTGAGGTGGCTGACGAGCTGGTCGAGGTCGATCACGGACTGTGCGAGGCGGTTCCATGGAGGACACGACAATGAGGTCCTGATCGCGGACGTGAGTGAGCAGCAGATCGCAGCGGTCGCAATAGGCGCCGCCGCGCGGCAGCAGAAAGTAGGCTTGGACATCGTCGAGGCCCTTGAGATCAGATGAGGTAGAAGTCCTCTCATCCTCGGGGACCTGGGCCCCCAAACCCCCTCAGCCCGCGCCACCGCGCGTCGTGCTCATCCCACCCTCGGGTATGAAGAGCCCTCATCTCCGGGTGCGATTCGCCCCACGCACAGCCGCCTTCTCCTTCAACTAACCAATAGGGCTCAAGACCTGGGACGGCCGCACGGCCGTCCCAGGTCTTGTTTGCCGACCGGCCGACCCGCGGTCCAGCCCGCAAATCCCACGCAAGCCTCATGAAGAGGTGCAGCATGCCGTCGCGATCGGTGCCCGGGTGGGTCGGGACGGTGTCGAGATCAGCCGGGGCCGGGGCGCCGGTCCGCGGCGTTCAGCGAGCTGCATTCATGCCGGCTACTCAGCTGAAGATGCCTTGAGCGATTTCGGAGAGGAATGCGCGTCCGATGCGGTGCCATGTGGACAGGAAGATCCATACGTTGTGTCGTGCCACGATCATCTCCTCAGTATTGAGGCCTAATCCGGGAAGGCAGGGTGGCGACGGGTCACGCCCGGGTAGCCACTGGGTCGAACTGAGGTAGTTTCACCTCCGGACCGCATCATCGATGGGGAGCCGAAATAGTCCATTATTCCTCTGCCGGTCCTTCCTCCAGATTCGACCAGAGCACCTTCTTGAATTCTGCCTGAGCCGCAGCACCTTTCTTCGGATCCAGAGTGGCCATCAGTCCTCCGAAGACTTCTTCCAGTACGGACTTCTGGCGGCCGTCCCAGCCGATGAGCTCTTCGGAGCGTGCCAGTAGTGCTGCCAGTATTGCGGGTATGGCGGTTTCCGGATTCATGGATTCCAACTGGGCACGCGCCCGTCCTGCAGAGCCGATTGCCGACAGCTTTTCACTCCGGGCTCTGGTCTGCTCCATTATCGGTGTGTTCCATGCGTTGCCATGGGTGCGCTCTACTTCAGCGTCGTAGGCTGCGGCAATCGCCATGCGCTCCCGGTATTCGGCGAGCATGGTATCCACGAGCGAAGAAACGGAAGGGGACGAGCCATCCAGAGAATCGGTGGATTGAACTCCCGCATCGGAGACGTACCCTGTCCACGAATTACCATCCCAATAGCGCAACTGATGACTACCTGTGGGGTCGGGATACCAATTGGCGGGAGGGTTCTGGGGACCATTACTCATGAGATCATCTCCTTAGAATCACGTGTAATACAACATACCCGGCTCTTGGTACTTGAGCGGGGCGGCGCCGTGAGTAGAGGCTCGTGGCCTCGACATGCTGTTGGTTCCTAAGACATCAGCTGAAGAGGGCCACGAGCCATGACTGACCGTACGACATTGCTGTTTGCGCTGCCTGGATTCCGGGTCCTGAACGTCACGCTGGACCCCGCCGGTGGGCGCGTGGTGCTGGTCGAGAGCTCCGCCAGCGAGGGCGGCTGCCCATCGTGTGGGGTCATGTCGTCGCGGATCAAGGACCGGCCGACCTGCCGGTTGAAGGACCTGCCCCATGGCAGTGTGCCGCTGCATTTGTGGGTCTGTAAGCGCCGCTTCGTGTGCACCGAGCAGCTGTGCTCACGAAGGTCATTCACCGAGGTCAGCGACCAGATCCCGGCCCGGTCCCGGCTGACGACGCGGCTGCGCAGGAAGGTCAGTGCCGCGGTGACGGCGACGAACCGGGCGATGAGCGAGGTCGCAGCTGAATACGGGATGGCGTGGTGGACGGTCCACCGTATCCTGGTAGCCACCGCTGTCCAGGCGCTCGGGCAGGCGGCCCCCACGACGATGATCGGCATCGATGAGACCCGGGCCCGCAGCGTCCGCTGGTTCCGCAAGGAGAGCGGCTGGGCTCGCAGCGACCCGTGGATGACCTCGATCGTCGACCTGGACCCGACCCACCCAGGCGGGATCATCGGCCTCGCTCCCGGCCGCTCCGGGGCGTGCGTGGAAGCCTGGCTTGCCTTACAGACCAAGGAGTTCCGTGACGGCGTCACGGTGGTGGCGATCGACCCGTCAGCTCCGTACGCGTCGGGGATCCGCCGGGCGTTGCCGCAGGCCAGGATCGTCCTCGATCATTTCCACCTCGTGCTTTTAGCAAACACGATGCTCACCGACGTCCGCCAGCGGGTCCAACACGAGCAGCAAGGCCGGCGCGGCATGAAGGTCGACCCGGCCTGGGCGCACCGCCGGCTGCTGCTACGTGCCGGCAACGAGCTGAGCCCCAAGGCCCTGGCCCGGCTCAAGACTGTCTTCGCCACCGACGACCCGACCAACGAGATCAGCGCCGCCTGGGGCATCAAGGAACTCCTTGCTCAGATGCTCCGGGCCCACGGCCCAAACGGCTACACCCGACACGAGACCTCCACTCGCCGGACACGGTTCCTGGCCGCCTGCGTAGACGCGGACATGCCCGAAGCGACCCGGCTCGCCGGCACGATCGAGAAGTGGTGGCCCGAGATCGAAGGGTTCCTGGAGATGGGCAAAACCAACGCCCGGACCGAGGGCTACAACCGGGTCATCAAACAGATCAAACGCGTCGCCTGCGGGTTCCGTAACCAAGACAACTACGAAAGGCGCATCATGTTGCACAGTGCAGCCCAACGGGCCGCGTGAACTAACAGCGGTCGAGGCCGACCCCGCTCAAGTACCGAGAGCCGCATAACCATGCATAGACGCAGCCCAGCCAAACGTCCTCAATTGCTTGATCCGCGCGGGTGGACGACATGCGTCACTCCGCCGCCTGTCGGCGTCGCGGAACCGTGCGAACACCAACGGCGCGAGCCCCATGGGGGTGCGGACAGGCGGGACACTGCGGCACACTCAGTGCTCGTGACGAGATACCGGTATGGGCAGACGTGGGGCGACATGGGGACGACCCCGCGAGCACGCTCGTGGCGCATGCTGAGGGCGTTGCGTCAGCATCCACCGAGCCTGGCTGCCACGGACGAAGGCCGGCGCGCGATCTTCAGTGCGGCGCTCGAGCAGTCCGAGCAGTTCTTCAGCGCCGCAGCGGCGGCGGGGCCGCAGACACGCGGGCTCCTGCTCTTCTACGGAGTCAGCCAGGCCGGGCGGGCGCTTCGCGCGGCACAACAGCCGGATGCGGACTGGGCGCGCGCGGGCAGTCATGGCATCAAGGTCGTCGGAGAGAGCACATCAGGATCCTTCGCCGACGCGCTGGTGCGCGACACTAGGAACAAACCGTCGGACGCGTTCGGATGGGTCGCTACGACACTCAACCGCGCCTCGCTGCCGCGGAACATCAGGGTTGGTGACCTCGCTCGCCTGCTCTTCCCGGGTGGGCATTTTCCGCTGGCCGGTGACGACCCGACTTATCCGGTGCTGGAGTTGGCCGCGGTGCGCGACGCGGGACTCTCGATGGGCCGTGACACCGCAGTCGGCGGTCTACGTGCGAACCTGCGGGTCCCGGCGTCGACGTGGGAGGTGCAGTTGCCAGATGCGCCGGACCGGACCACGGCGGACTACGACGCCTACAAGGCCCACATCCGGGCTCAACTGGCGCACTACCCAACGCTGGCCGGCGCCGAACTCTTCGAGGCGGCCCCTGGGCATTTCCAACCGACGCCTGAGTCCAGTGACATTCGGAAGGTTGAGCTTCTGTGGCCGGACCTGCCGGCGTGGGACGGGCTTTCGGACGCCGTGCTGCATCGCTTCAGCGATGAGAACCGTCCGACGGTGAAGGTGTGGCCGACTCTCCCGGGAGCCGACGAGGATGAGACTCCGCTGGCAACGCACCCGTTCCTATTGTGGTGGGGGATTCTGTACGCCTTCTCGCACTTCGTCCGCTACGAGCCGGGGCGGTGGGCGTTCCTGGTGGACGTGGACGTCAGTGGCGAGTCGGTGGCACTCGACGAAATCGGCGACGTTGCGCTGGACGTGGTACCCGCCCTCGTCCACAAGACGCTGGTCCGCCACGAGCCCCAGTAGGGTCCGGGTGCCCGGCAAGGTTGTGGGAGCAGGTCGGTCGACAAGCAGGTGAGGAGGATCGCGACCCGGCGGCGAAGCCCTTCGGCGGCGTTGACACAAGCGCGATAGTGGCCAGGCAAACACAATCTGGTGCTGGGTTCGTAGTGATGTGTCTTTCCGCCGCCAAGGCCCGCACCCTCCAAGACCGTCCGGGCCCAATCAAGGAACCTGCCGCGGACGCGTTCGGCGGCTGATTCAGCCGCGCCAGGTCGGTGCGCTCGTCGTCGC
>Ga0209638_1002949_pt1 | contig 10316 bp, 6 predicted proteins | sample BarGraNGADG00211_FD_184490 | JGI IMG/M metagenome (GOLD analysis project Ga0209638, IMG submission 184490) | Arctic peat soil microbial communities from Barrow, Alaska - Barrow Graham LP Ref core NGADG0002-211 (SPAdes) (version 2) | ecosystem: Environmental > Terrestrial > Soil > Wetlands > Peat... | reverse complement strand
TTTCTAAATGCTTGCTGACAATGCAGTAAGCAAAGGAAAACCTACTTGTGGGGATTTAAACATTTCTGAATTTCAAAGGGCTTAATTGACCGTGTTTTTTAAAAAAGTTATTGAAATGCGTAGCTTCGGTGAAACCCAGTGCGTATGCAATTTCAGATACACTCCAGTTGCTGTGCTTCAACAGGATCTTTGACTCCTGTAAAATACGTTCAGACATTCTATCGCCTGGAAGTGGCCGAATTCAGTGCTAAGTCGATTGTGATGGCGAAACCAATTGGTGAATTGCTGCCGATCAGCGACAACCAGGTAGATGAATTAAGAAAGGTTTTTCTGAAAAAATAGGAATTAATACAAAACCCTCATATTGTGCTTAATATGAGGGTTTGTTTATGTCCGGAGCGAATATAAGTTGCAACCGGATTAATAATCTGATAAGGTTACGAGATAGTTGTACAGGATCTTGAACTAATCAAGTAATTCAGGGATTCCTTTATAAGAAAAAATAAGCAAATCATTGGAACAAAAGAGGTGCGAACTCTGAAAGGTATATCCTCCAGTTGGCCCATGTGTGGCCTCCGGTGCTTTCGCGATAAGTATATTTAAAATTGTGCTTGTCAAGAGTGCTCCTGAGTTTAACAACACTCTGGTATACAAAATCATCCTTCCCGACACCTATCCAGTATAGTTTATAATCACTGTTTTTTAGTGCTTCGATCTTAGTTTCCCTTTCCTGGTCAAGCTTTGCTGCGTCCCGGTTCTGCTGACCAAAATTCATAATACCCATGCTGAATACACCTATATAACCGAACATTCCGGGATTGTCATTCGTGATTGTCTGAGTTTGCATTCCTCCCATTGATAATCCGGCAATAGCCCGGTTATCCTTACCTGTCAGTACCTTATAATTCTTCTCGATAAAAGGGACTAAATCTTTTACAAGGTGTGCCTCGAACTTCCCGGCAAGCCGCTGATATGAAGCCATTGCATCTCCTTGTAACGGAACATCAGTTACATCATTCGGTGCCCCTGCCTGGTTGGCATTTCCATTCGTCATTACCACTATCATGGGCTTAGCTTTACCCTGTGCAATAAGGTTGTCCATTATCTGGGCAGCACGGCCCATGTTAGTCCATGCATCCTCATCACCTCCTGCTCCGTGAAGCAGGTAAAATACTGGATATTTCTGATTGCCTTTTTCATAACCTGCAGGTGTATAGACAAATACTCTGCGGTCCATTCCAAGGACAGGAGAATTGTACCATACTTTTGATACATTTCCGTGGGGAACTCCCGTTTTCTGGACATATAGATCAGATTCCGCACCGGGGATAATGAAAAAACTCGCGTATCGAGTACCGTCACGGCGGACCTGAACATTATTCGGATCAATCGTGCTTACACCATCTACAGTGAAATTATATCCATAAAGCTCAGGCTTTAGAGGACCTACTGTAATCATAAACAATCCTGTGTCGTTCCTGACGAGCAACTCGGTTGAATTAGGACCAGTCTGCCATTCACCCGACAGGGTGACCTTTGTTGCATCTTTTGCGTAAACCCTAAAGGTGACCTTGTTATCCGGAAGGATTTCAGGTGATACAATTCTTGTCGGTATTCTTAATTGAGGCCTTGCAGCAGGAGCCGCTGCTGGTGTTGTTGGTTGCTGACCTGCAACGGAAATGGAGGTGAGAAAAATTGTAACAAATGTTATAATCGTTGGAAACATTTTTTTCATGATTTTATCTCCTGTTATTTAATAAATTGTAATTGATTTTTTTACTAGCCCATTCAATGAAATATTTTATATTCGGCCCGTCCGTATGTCCTCCGTCGTGCTGACGCCAGGCAAGCTCTCCATCCAGCAAGCCAGTTAATACGGGAGGCATTACTTCTGTTTTGTAGTCATTTGAAACGCCTAAATCCTTTGCCCCCAGAAGTTTAAATACCGCACCTGCAGCAACAGTAGCCATATAGCTGCCCTTCTGATCAAGCCATTTTGCATCGCCTTTTTCAGGTATTCCATAGCTGATGAAAGTAAGCCTTGGTGCACACATTGCAATAAGACTATGAGAGTCAACATGCATTTGATTGGCATTTCCAGGTCCGGAAGTTGATTCAGCTGCTCCAAATTTCAAATAATTTCCGGCCATCCAGTGATATTCACCCGTTCCTGTGAGGCTCTCTACAGCTTCACCGAAGTTACGGCGATGAAGAGCAGCTCCTCCTTTGCCTGATGAGCCAACCAGGGCCAGGGCAAACCGGTTCTCGAAAGCAAGGGTAACCAGTGCTGCCTTACCATAACGTGAGACACCCTCAATGCCAATATGTTTTGCATCAACAGCCGAATCGGTTTCAAGATAATCAAGTCCGCGTGCAGCACCCCAAGCCCATGCTCTCAGCGAACCCCAGTCATCTGGTTTACGCGGTTGTCCCTTATTCACAAGCCCGATGATGCCTCTTGTTAACCCGGCTCCATTGTCGGCCTGAATACTTGAAGGATCTATCGAAGCATAACCCCAACCGGCAGCAATAAGCTGTTGTGTTGCAGGAGGATCGGCATTTGGATTAGCGCCCATTATTCCTAGACTGGCAAAAGGTGATACACTGGTAATAGGAGTATACGCCAGGTATTTGTCGAATATTGCTTTTATAGCAGGATCTCTTTCCGAAAGGAGTTTCTTAAATGCCTTGTTAAGCACCTCCATTTCGTCTTGATTAGGTTGAGCAGGAGCGGGCAGATTTGCCATTCCAAACATCATTAGCACAGGTACCGGGCCCTTTGCATTTGCCGGTAGAACAAGAACCATCGAAATATTTACATCGATAAGAGGACATTGAGAATTATCGACATGCCCGGTGAGCTTTTTAGCGATAACAGGCGTGAAACCAACATATTCTCTCTCTGAAATATCTACAGTCCATTTAACAGCAGGAATGCTTTTCGGAAGACGCCCATAGACTTCTTTTTCCATATCTTCCACTATTTCAGGTCGACGTTGTTTCCACCAGATTTCAGGGGTCGTCACTTTCTTTCCATTCTTCAATGTCAATAAATCAGGCAGATCGGGATATGGGTTTGCCAGAGACTCATCGTAATTAGCATGGTTGGGCGCAGATTCATTGCCACTTGGACCGGGGCGGAGACTTTTAATCCCAAGCTGATCCATCATATTCTGATGATCCTGTTCTGCGGTGAACTTAACAGGAGGCGGGTTTTGCCCGGCGGAAACGGTCGGATTCTGAGCAATAAGCCGACCCGATAATAAAATCAATAATAGTAAAAGCGATTTTTTCATGTTTCTAGTTTTTATGTAAAATTAATTCTATTTATCAGGAATTGCCTCAAAAGGGGAAGCAGGCAATCCTTCAGTATTATATAAATTTGCACCTTCCGGATTATCAGCCCATGCGTATCGGACATACATGGGGTTTTTGATTTCACTACTCCATACAACCACATTATTGTTTTCAATTCTGGCTTTAGCCCAAACAAACTTTCTGTCTGCTCCGGCAATAGAAAAATAGTATAAATCACCGCCTCCTTTTACCACCATCCCGCTTCCAATGTGGTCAAATTCGATTTTAATGCTGTCAGCTTCTTTAACAGATGATTTATAAAGAGGACCTGAGTAGACAATGTTTTCATCACCATAGGCTAGTTTTCTGGCCCCAAGTGCTAATCGTTCACCCACAATTTTTTTCCCAAGAGGATGTATGTCATTCCATTCACCTGCATCAATTGTAACTGCCATAGCTGTATTCGGAACGCTTAAAGATTTAAACTGACCGAATCTTAATTCGGCCCACTGACTCTCGGACGGCAGATACTTGACTTCCATAAAGTTGGGCAACTGTACAAAAAGAAACGGCAGAGTTCCCTGATGCCATTTATTCCGCCAATCGTTGATCAGAGCAGGAAGCAGTTGCTGGTATTGCTGAGGCTTATTCGTATTTGTTTCACCCTGGTACCATAAAACACCTTTAATTGAATAGTTTATTGAAGGTGCAACCATTGTATTATAGAGTCCCGTTGGTTCATTCTGCATCGAGATTATTGGAGAACCTGTTCCTGAACCGAAATTGACAGGTCTGAACACTTGTCCAACTTTGTATAACCATTCGCCACGCAGATCAATACTGTCTCTTCCTGCAATAAGGTAATAAGGTTTGTCGGGTACAAATCCTCCTTTACCGGAAGTGTTCGTAACCCTGATTACAATAATATTTTTTCCTGGTTTCAGTAAACCGGAAGGGAGGTTATACCTCCTCGGAGGATATTGATATGTGATTGACCCCGATAAAACTCCGTTCATATAGACATTGTCTGCATCCACAATACGTCCAACAAATAGTTTTGCGGGCTTACCGGTCATTGATTCCGGTACATTGATTTCTTTTCTGAACCATACGATCCCGTTCAGTCCACTTACACCCTGATCATCCCAGTATCCAGGAAGCCAATATTTATGCCATCCTTCAGGCACATATTTAATGTCGTACCAAGGAATCGGATCACTCATGCCTTTATCACTTGATATGGAAGGTGGCCTTTGTCCTGATTCAAGTCTCTTTCTGGTTGATCTTAGTATAGGGTTAAGATAAGCTGTATCCTTTAATTTCTCAATCCTTGATTTCAACTGAGGAAACCCATCAAGGCCTTCCTCACTGGTCCATGCTTCTATTGGTGTTCCACCCACACTTGAATTGATAATTCCAAGTGGCACTTTATATTCATTGTATAAACTTCTCGCAAAGAAAAAAGTAACAGCACCAAAGCCAAGTACGTTTTCAGGTGATGCTGAAACCCATTTCCCCGGAGTCAGGTCTTTATGGATTGATGCAACATCTGACGCAGTGGGGATGAAAAAATTTCTTATTTCCGGAAAATTTGCACCTGCTATATCTTCAGGATATTTTTCCTTCACTCTTTCCATGTTTACAACCATATTTGACTGACCTGAACAAAACCATACATCGCCTACTAAGATGTCATTTATTGTGATAGTATTATTCCCTTTCACAGTCATTGAATAGGGTCCACCTGCTTTAGTGGGTGGTAAACTGACTTTCCAGTTTCCATCAGAATCCGTTATGGTTCTAACAGTTTTTTTATTGAATTTTACCTGTACCTTTTCTCCCGGAGAGGCCCATCCCCAGATTATTAATTTCATATCTCTCTGCAATATCATACCATCACTTAAAAGCACGGGAAGTTTAACATCCGCCTGAACAAGTCCAGGTAGTAAAAACAGCATGAGGCCGGTTATAAAAAGCAAGTTGATCAGCTTCTTCATATCAATTATAATTATAAAGTTCAAATTTTAGAATTGAATAATCATCCAAAAAGATCCGGATATGTCTTCCCTGATGTGTCTGGTCTCCATTCAGATGTCTTATTACTTTCCACTCTTTCAAGTTTTCAAATTTTCCTTCATCAACTTTTAAGATCCCGACATTTAATGATAGGTTGCTCAAATTCCTGAATGTTATCACAACTCCCGAACCAGCAACATAGAATTCGTCGTCGCCAACCTGTACAAAAATAGCTCCAGCCATATTCCAGGTGTCATTTTTCGAATTATTTTCGTAACCCAGAGTATAACTATGCCGTACTTTGAATTCATAATTTCCCATCTGAAAAACACTCATATTTTTCCAAGAGGCTCATTTTCAGGAGCGGCTGATGATTCAACGGAGAATGGCGAGAAACCAATACTCTCATAATGTCCAATACTAAATGCAGCTTTGGCTGCCACAGTATTGTCAAAGCGATGTTCGGGAATAAACAATGAGTTGCCCTGTCGGGTGTAAAGATCACACCAGTGTTTCAGATCAGGAAAATAAAAATCAGGAGATAAAAAATCGATGGATGGTCCGCCTGCTTTCCATATATCCATCAGATGGGGCAGGGGGCCACCACTTGGATAGTTAATTCCAGGTTTGCTATTTGGGAAATTCAATGCTGCATTTACATACATCGGTAAAGGATATTCAGCTTTTCCGGCCTCAACAACTGAATTTGTAAATTTTGAATAATACCATGCCATAAAAATTTCGTCAGTCTGTAAACCTGTCCCGAAAACTTCTTCCCAGTTACCTGAATTCTTAAATCCATTTTTCTCCCAAATTTCTTTTAATTCAGGTACAAGGTTTTCTTTATTCTTTTCAAGATACTCCATCAGTTCTACCGGTACATTTTCTTTAAATTTATCATTTGCAAGCAGGCTATGATCCCTGGCTGAAGGCAACATCCCAATTTCATTTTCGGTCTGGATCATTATTACTGTATGATCATTCCCATCACTCTCTTTAAGATGTTTCAATAAAGATTGATATGCTTTTATATCTTCCTGTAAATTATTTTCACTTAAAGGAGTCAGTATTTCATGGCTGACCCCTTTGTCATCTTTAATTCTTGGAAATCTGTCCTGATCCTTTTTAACCCAGGATGGAGCATGGCTTGACATACTGTTTTTCCAGGAACCGAACCACAGGAAAACAATTTTCAAATTATTATTTCGAGCCTTCTTGACCAACTGGTCGAGTAGTCCAAAATCAAACTTGCCTTCAACAGGCTCTATCAGTTCCCAATAAACAGGAGCCAAAACTGTATTCATGTTCATGGTTCTCAATTTTGGCCATATTGGAGCCATATATTCAAGACTGGTAAAAGAAGAATTTCCAAGTTCACCACCAAGAATGAGGAAAGGCTTATCGTCAACTATTAATTGAGTTGTTTTGCCTTGTTTTATTAAATGAGGGATTTGATGTTGTCCGGAATGTACATTTTGTACTTTTTTCTGAGCATAAGAATATACCGGAATTGCAAATAATGATATTAATATCACAACTCTTGAAATCATTTTAATTGTGAATTATTGTTTTGTGGTTATGTAGCTATTATTTGTTTTTTCAGTAATCCAAAGATACACGAATTGCATGAACCAATTGTCACGCAATACTAATAACGATTTTAGTGAGTTTCTGAGATGTAAAAAACAAGAAAGAGATCAATGACGCGGAAGGGGAGAAACAGATTGGCATTTGCATTGTCTTATTTCGATGAGCTGATATACGAAGACACCTGATCTCGGGGTCCTCCTATATACCTTGAATAGTTTGGGTATGAGCAGAGAATATATCCTTTACCTTCAGGTTTCACCCCGATTCGCCCATCGCTATTGATAACAAGTGTTTTCGCGGGAGCTCTGCCTTCTTCAACCCATGATATTATCATATCCATTTTGTCATTAGAGTTTGGTGACGGTATATTTTTTACTTCAACCGTTTCGCCATCCCCGTTCATTTTATAACTCTTGCCCGATAATCCGTGGCCTGCTTGTGGAACAACATACAACCGCGCAAACTTATTCAGTTTCTTCTGTCCCATCTTATTTATCAAAGACTGATAGTAATCAAGCTGTGCACCGGAAGAGGCTATAAAATCCTGTGTGCCGACTGTAAGTATTATTTTCCCTCCATGTTTATAAAATGCACTAAGATCCGGATTTGTGGCATCGAGCCATTCAGATATCTGTTTCCGGCGTTCATTCATGGCTGTTCCTTCCATATAGTCCAGTGGATTAGCTGACAGATTTTGCATAAGGAACCCGGTTACTCCAAGAACTCCCAGGGATGAATGTACCGGAGCGTTCTCACCTGCACCTTCCTGTCCCTTGTACCGGATAGGGGTGATCGTACCAAAAGATTCAGGATCGGTAGTCGGAAGCCACATACCGAACGATTTAACACCATTTGCAAGAGGAGATGGGAACTTATACGGACTATAGACAAATTCAAGTGTCTTAATCTGTTCATTGGTGAGCCTGGCTGATGTTGTATTATCTTCAGGAAGTGCATTCTTTTTGTTTGGCTTACGGATGTCTGCCCATGGATCAGCCGGTCCGGAACCGTCTGTTACATCAAAGATAGCGCGTGACGCCATGTAGTTATTGATTATGCCATCTGACAATCCGTCGAGTTTGTCACATTGTCTCAGGAACTCAGCCCTGATTGCATTAGCCTTGGTAGGTGTCACCCAGTTTGCCAATGGTTTTTCCTGTATCCTTATCAGTTCAGGAGCGAGCATAAGTGTTGAAAAGCTTACTATCGGAACATCGGATATTATGCCGTTATAATCAGCAGCGTATCTTTGTGCGACCATAAGTCCTTCGCGTCCACCCTGTGAACCTCCAATATAATAGTTGAAACGGGGCCGTTCTCCATAGATTCTTTCAATTATTACCATTGCGGCATCGTGAGTCTTCTTCATTTGCATATAACCAAGATTGCGGATGGCCTCTTCGTTGAGAGCCCAATCATCAGGTTTTGCTCCTGCAGGACCGGAAGCCAGAACTGTTCCTCTGCCACCCATTCCTCCCTGGTGGCCTGAGTCGCTGCCGTACATCACGAATCCCTTATTGATCATTGGATTTTTACCTTCCCTGACAGTGATCGACCCATTCATACCACCACCACCAGCTTGCATGGCGCGGCGCGACCAGCTTGCCGGAAGAAGCACCCTGAAATTAATGGGCCAGCCATTGGGATCAACCGGGATAATCGAACCTTCAACAATAGCGTATGCAGGCGTGGCATCTGTTGCTTCAACCCAGCGCGGATCATAGAGTTTGACCGAGCCAACCGGTTCTCCGATAGCTGAAACCGGGATCGAGGTACCTGCCTTTTCAATGTCGGTTTTGGTGATTACTATATTTTTGGAAGAAAAATCCTGACCGGCAACTACTACTACTGCCAAAATCAGGATTGCATTAATAAAAAAAAGGACTCTTTTCATAATCTATATCTAATTTGAAATTTTTTATTTCAATTCTTCAACCCTGGCAGTTGCACAGGCCGTATCTACTTCCGAGGAATTTGCAAGCCTTCTCTTTTGAGCTTATGAAGCTCAACTTTTATAACAGCTGTTTAATCAGTTAAAATTACTTAATTATTTAGTATAATATTCCGGTGCGCTGCACCTTTGTTCTCTACAACTACCATTTATCTACAAATATTATGGTGCTCCGCACCTTGGACCTTCACTTCAATTATTAAACTGCAAATAGTTTGATGCTCTGCACAATCCGGGCCTAATATTAAGCGCTGGAGCCGCAAAATATTTTTAGAAATGTTCTGCGGCTTTTCCGTACCACGAGCGGACAAAAATTGCTATCGGTTGAGTAACCTTATTGAATAAATTTGAAGTGCTTGAATCGGTAATTTAATCAAATAAATGTAAGCAGTGCTATTATTACTATTATTAGAGGATTATTTACTTTTTTAGTATATTGGCACTATAATAAGTCAACTGTATTTTTCGTATTATTTTTAAACCAGAATCATATTTTTTTTGTTTATACTGAAGCTCTTTTACCAGCAGATCAAAGTTCTACTTATTCAGTATTTTTTAAGCAGAAAAATATGGATACCATAAATAATTAAGCTATGACAATAAAAAACAAAAGTTCAAGAAGAGAATTTCTAGGCAAAGCTGCCAGTGTTGCTGCCGTTGCAGCTGTTTCCCCTTTGTCTGGTTTTGGAAAAGGTTTTGAAAAGGCCGTACAGGACACACCAAAATCTTCCACTCCTTCTGATCTTAAAATTACAGACGTCAAGTGTGGTTACGTCGGGGGAAGTCTTTTTGTGAAAATTTACACCAATCAGGGTATCTGGGGATGCGGCGAAGGAGTAGATGCTATCTCTGGAACTTATTACCTGGTTGAAAACTTTGGGAGAAGGCTAAAAGGTCAAAGCCCATTAAATGTAAACAAGATCTTTGAAGACATTCGGAGAGGAGGTCATTTCGGTGGGGCACAGGCAGGTATGTATGTCGCAGTCCTTTCTGCAATTGAGTCAGCGTTATGGGACCTGGCCGGAAAAGCACTGAATGTTCCCGTTTATCAGTTACTGGGCGGAAAATTTCGCGATAAGATAAGAGTATACAGCGACACAGCCCTCTATAGGAATAACCTGCCACAACCCAAAGATTTTGCTGATGCTGCCGTTAATGCTGTTAAATTGGGATTCAATGCTATAAAGTTTGATTTGGATGAAGCCAATGATCCCAATAAATATGACAGGTACAACTGGACTACCAGCGAGGGTGAAGTGGAGCGGATGTATAACCAGATTGCTGCAGTCAGGGAGGCAGTGGGCCCCAAGATTGATATATGTTTGGATATGCATGGCAGGTATGATCTGGTTTCTGCACAGGCAGTTGCCAAACGGCTGGAACCATTACACGTGATGTGGCTTGAAGAACCAATACCTGCAGAAAATGAAGATTCGTTTAAAATAATTGCCGACTCCACTAC
>Ga0209638_1002948_pt1 | contig 10321 bp, 10 predicted proteins | sample BarGraNGADG00211_FD_184490 | JGI IMG/M metagenome (GOLD analysis project Ga0209638, IMG submission 184490) | Arctic peat soil microbial communities from Barrow, Alaska - Barrow Graham LP Ref core NGADG0002-211 (SPAdes) (version 2) | ecosystem: Environmental > Terrestrial > Soil > Wetlands > Peat... | reverse complement strand
TTTTTGTATCATTATTGACCTGTTTATGGCATATAAATATCCCATTTGTGATGTTTTTCACTGGTTTTGTAAAATAGCCAGATTTTTTGCAACGGAACCCCAATTTGTATTCCATTTTCGCCATGACTATAGGCTCCGTTGGTGTTGGTTCCATCATACGAAAAGAAGATGTTATCAAAAACTCTGCATCCAATGTTATTATCAAGCCTGGCGCAGTCGCTTGTTATACCTGCTACTTTATTGTTGAACATTTCACCGCCAATAACAACTGACCAAAAAATATCTTCATGCTGACAGTTTGAAATGAAATTATTATAGACTTTAACATTTTTTGCGTAATATATATACATCCCGTCATTGAAAGAGTCATAAAGTTTCATATCATGGATTCTTATGTTCTCTGCGTAGTCTCCTGAGTTGCCATGTAGTATTATACAGCGTTCAGCATCCTTGTCATGCCCTGGAGTGTTAGCGTAACTTGCAGGTAGAGAACCTAAGTTTCCATTAATTTGAAATCCGTAAATTTCAACATTCTTGACTGATTCCTGACAGCTTATTATTCCCGTAGATCCGGTAAACCACTGAGTGGAGGAACTTGATACCTTTATTATTGCATCTGGATCTCCTGTTAGTATAGTGTTAGAGCCTATGATAATTGGACCTTCGACTTCATAGACACCTGTTGACAAGTACACGGTTCCACCTGCTTTGAGTCGTTCGTTTATCTGCTGTTCCGCTCCTGCTCCTGCCGTTCCTGTGCAAAAAACGAGAAAAAGAAGTAAAGCAGGTAACAATTTCATCTTAAAATCACATCCCATTGAGGTATTTATTATACAGATGGAAGAACAAAACCAGCGTAACTATTACTGCGAAGATAACCCCTAAAACAGTCACTACTCCTACTATCCCACGACTTCTAATTGTGACATTGTGCAGAATGTTTCCTACATTTGCAGTCGAACCAGAAGCGAATACTGCAATTACACAAGTGAGCAAAAAGAATCCTGCAACGATGGAAACAACTTCAATCATCAAAGGTTTTGCATCCCCTGTCCCGTCTATTGGATTAGAACCATTACCGGTGAAGTCCGTAAGTTTTAATTCTGCGGCCGATGCTGTGCTTATCAATGCCATGCTGACTATTAACAGCCAAAACACTCTTTTTGTGTTATGTTTCATTTTTACACCTCGTTAGCTTCGGCTGTGGTCGTAAACGATACTAGAAAAGACAGCAAATCGGCTGTACTCCCAAACGGTTTGATTTTTCCCATACGATTACATTGAGATGCTTGTATATAAGAGTATCTCAAATGAGACACCGATGTTTAAATTTATATACTTTGAAGTAATTATAAGAAACATGATAATTAGAAGCATCGCAAAAATACATAACGATAAAAAGAAAGGATCTTCTACAATTTACCTAAAAAAAGAATTTGTTGAAAAGATCGACATTGAAAACATAACAGAATTAATGGTAGAATACGACACTGAAACCCAGGAAATGAAGTTCACAGAATTGTAAAAAAGAATGATTGTTATTGGGACACCACACCTCTCAAAGTAAAGTGCCCCAGATACCCCAAGTTAAAGGAGTTATTCGCATGAAAATATACACTTTTATATCTGATATATTTTTCCCCATATTTGACAGCTTGACGACTTCCATTTTTTCAGTGGTGATTGTATGATATCACTTTCTGACATTACTACTGCATATAAAAACGCCACTCCTGAGGAAAGGAACGAGTTCATAGATCTTATTTTACTTGACTTCATTAAAAACCCTGAGTTTCAAAACGATATTAATAACAAGCTGATTCTATCACCCCTAAAGCCCATCCAGAGGATTGCAGAGCTTGAAACGGTCACCGGACTAAATGACTTTGCTGATTTTAAAGACGAAGAAAGAGAGCCTAACATTCCTGATAAAATAGAAGCACTCAAAGACGAAATCCGCAACATTGAATACAAGACTCCTGTAAGCTCCACTACTACACTAGAATCAACCAGCAAGACCGAAGTTAGAGCAAGCCTCTTAGTAAGCGAATTAAAGGAATCTGGTAAAGATCACTTATCAAACCATGAAATCATTAATTTCCTTAAATCCAAGTTACCTGAAAACTGTAAAGTCAATGAAAGAATACAGAATATTAGGAAAGTAAAGCAGGATGTTCTGAGAGCTGCATCTCAAATGTATCCAAACGTGTTTTTATCAAAAAAGAAGACCGGACATAAAGAGGTTCGATTAATTCTAAGTTTGTAACTGGTTGTAACCTGGTTACATACGAATGTGAAAAAGAGTAAAATGAGAAATACCTGGATTCATGTTATCCAGATAATAAAAAATAAGGCTTCTGACAAAAAGAAGAAATCTTTAAAATAGAAAGATTGGACTTCTTTGAATTAAAGTGATAGTAGAATATGATTAGTTTATAATATAAAAAATAGATTAAGTTAAAATTAAGTTAAAACAATATCTAAAATAAAAAAATAAGTTTTGTATGTAACCAGTTACAAAAGGTTACGGTATCTTATAAAAGTGAAATACCTGTTTCGGTTATCCTGGTATTCTCTATCTTAGCAAGCAGTCACAAAGAGAACAGAGCTACTGAGAAGCCCGTTGCGAAACAAAAGCGATAAGTCTTTATCAACCTGCTATACTATGAATGGTGACGTACCGACTGACGTCTAACACCTACTCCACCTCGATACATAGCGAATATTATTCAAGTCGGTACGTCACGGTTCCGTATCCTGAAAGATAAAAAAAAGAAAGAAAAAATAAGGTTATCTTCGCTTGAATAAAGTAGAAAGAAGAGAACTAAAAACAAAACTTTTCACAACATATTTGGGAGTTACACGTTTAGGATAATTGAATATTGCTTTGTGCACTACTCTTCTTTTTAGCCACCTGCCTGTAAAGCTCAAGTTTCATCTTCTCCGTCTTCTGTGTCTTCAAGTTCGATGTAGTCTTTAATCATGTAATCACAAGTCGAAGAAGGACATATCCAGCCAGCACCTATTAAAAGCCGTTTGCCGCCTTCTGTCTTTCTAGTGTAACATCTGTTCAAGTACTCGTCACATTTCGGGCACAGTGGTTTGGGAGTAGCTCCCCTTTGTCCTTGCCGTCTCTTTGTTTCAGCCATCATATCACCTGTAGAAAAGTTTATTTTCAATGTAATTAATTATAAATTGGAAAATGGGAAATTGTTTCTGCTTCAGTTGGCGCCGCAACAGAAACTTTTTCCTTAATAGACTCCAATCGCTATCATTCGTTTTTCGAACTGCTCACTATAGAACACGAATTCTTTTCTAATCTCTGATCTCAGAACAATTCTTGAGGTCTCTTCAAAGATTGAGCCAATCAAGAACGCATTAGGAACATCTCCATCTTCATATGACGTAAATACATCGTCCTGAAAAGTTCCCATTGTGACTTCATGGTTATTCTGTTCCCATTCTACAATCTTGCTTTTTACAAAATCGAATTCAGTTAGTTGTTTTGGCATTTCGGTTTTTCTTGTTCGTCTTACCATTTGATTAACCTCTTGTAGCTTACTACAATATACTATAAGGCGTATCATGTATATATAATTATGCTATACGATACGCCACTCAGTCAAATGAAAATAAAAACGCTTACCGTAGTCACGTCTAAACCTAAGCCATTCTAAACGTTTTTAAAAAAGAGTAATATAAATTTGTTTAGCCCAATCATTACACCCCCATAAAAGGGCTAAGAGTATGCCTATATCTTGATTATGAGACTGATTCAATTTCACATCCATTCGTACACTCGCGTTTCTGCTTTTTTGATTTGGGTTTTGTCTCATTTTCGGGCGCCTGTGTTTCCTCTGGTATAAAGGATATAACTTTTTCGAATAGTTCTCTAACATCGCGCTCCATTTGGTATCCCGTTGTGAGACTACATACCCCCCCGTTGTGGTCATAGAGTAGCGCGACCGGAAGCACGATTGATCCATCTATAGAATGTGAACGCCAGAGATGCGAATAACATGCTTTTGGAAGATGATGCTCTATTAAAATATTTTGATTAAAAAGCGGTTCTTTCATTAATTCCTCAACGACGCCATCAAGCATTTCGCAATCCCCGCAACCGTTTCCGAATATTCGATAAATTGGTTTATTCTCATAATGGCAGGAAATCATTTTAAATAAGAGAGTGTTAAAAGACTCGTCGGGATGGCTCTTGAGTTGTTTTAACCAACTGTGCAAGTCTATACTTATTCGGATGATCTTATTTGGTGAAGAAAACGAGGGTACTTTTTTCTTTCTTCCATCTATAATTAGAACAAATTCTTCTTCCTCACGTATGATTTCATTTTTACAGGTTCCGTACCCACGGACTAAATCAAAAACCACCGAATCCATCGTTATACCGGTCTTTGCATTTTTGCAAAAATGTAATGATTCATAAATATCAGTGCTCACTTTTATTGTTTTTGTTTCCACATAATCACCTGTTTAGTACTGTAACCGAACCGACACCTAATATAGTTTACCTTAGTAAATAAATAATTAAATAGTTTACTTTAGTAAATAAATAATTAAATAGTTTACCTTAGTAAATAAATAATTAAATAGTTTACCTTAGTAAATAAATAATTAAATAGTTTACCTTAGTAAATAAATAACTAAATAGTTTACCTTAGTGAACCTATTGATTCTAAGTCGTTTTAAGACGTCTTTAAAAAACGGTTAATGCAAACACGCCAGCATACTCACATAAGCCTAACCTTGAGTCTGTGGTGAAGCCAAAAAAGAGAATTTAGAAATGATTTAATTAATCTACGCTCGATACTTCATATAAATTACTTTTCTTTTCTCTACACGCTGCCTGTCTACATTTTAAGGAGCAATATTTAGCATCTCGACGGTTAGAGTTAAATTTACTATTGCATACCAAGCATATCTTTTCTTTCATTAATTTTCCATTCTCTGTGTATTTTCCAGTCGGTGATTTTTCTATAACAGGTACGTCACTCTTACGTTGTGGGAATGTGACTGAACGGTTCGCCAACGTGTTTGTTTTTTTCTCAATTGAATCAATTTTATTATTCAATTCAGTTAAACTATCTGAAATTTCAAAACTTTTATCCCCACTGATTCGCATTTCTTTTTTTATGTAATTTAGAGACTCAACTATATTATCAGTTTCATTTCTTATATTTATCAAGTCTAAAATCTCATTATGCTCCATACTGTCACATTTTTCGAAATCATCATTCAATAGTGAGGTCAGTTTCTCAATTTGCTTTTCAAGAGAAATCGTATCATTGGTTACGATATTAAAGTATAACTTTTGTAACTCGTTTGCATTTTCCAATATATGTTTTGAACGCGTTGATCCCATTCTGCACACTTCAAGTGCAAAAGACATATCAAAAATATGTAATATTTGTTGCTTATACTCACTTGGAATAATCAAACCCATATGTATGTAAATGTGTTCAAAGTATTTATATGATACGGATATGTCACATGTATGAAACGATAATTAAAATCTCATCAATTCTGACTTATTACATCATTACTATACGCATCACCGAAAAGCAGTTTAGAATATAAGCCATTCTAAGCGCGTTTTAAAATGGGTAATGTAAGTACACCAACCTACTCACATAAGCCTAACCTTGAGCCACTGAGTGAGCCTTCTATTTCTACAACGGAATTAAAGAAACTAAAACTCACAGGTTGACTACAAAAATAAACAGCATCGGTGAAACAGAGTCGCTTGATGGTGTTTTTTTGGCTTGCTATGTGTTTCTCGATCTTTATTCATGTTGAATACGGATGTAATCGGCCATATACCCTAGATTCCCATATGCTGTAGAATACCAAAGAAGGCAAAATATACTCTCAAAAAAGTAGAGGAAAAATCAAGCACTTTTTATTAAGGTTAACGTATAATTGAAAAAAAGATATCAATAGGCTTAAAATAACTTTGATTGGTTATTCAAATTAAGGAATAAGATTTCAATTCTCCTTTTTATCTTCCCTATTATTAGCAGATTGCATGAAGTTATTTCTTATTATTATGGTGTTTGGATGTTGCGGACCTAGCACCTTTTCATGGATTTCAAGTGCCCTTTGATAAAGTGGGAATGCTTTTTCGTAATCTCCCTTATTGTCATAGAGTAAACCGAGATTGTTTAGTGAATTTGCAACAGATGGGTGGTGCGGACCCAGCACTTTTTCATAGATTTCAAGTGCCCTTTGATAAAGTGGGAATGCTTGTTCGTAATCTCCCATATTGTAATAGAGTCCTGCGAGATTGTTTAGTGAATTTGCAACAGATGGGTGTTGGGGACCCAGCACTTTTTCATGGATTTCAAGTGCCCTTTGATAAAGTGGGAGTGCTTTTTCGTAATCTCCCATATTGTCATAGAGTCCTGCGAGATTGTTTAGTGAATTTGCAACAGATGGGTGGTGCGGACCCAGCACTTTTTCACGAATGTCAAGTGCTCTTTGATAAAGTGGGAATGCTTTTTCGTAATCTCCCATATTGTAATAGAGTCCTGCGAGATTGTTTAGTGAATTTGCAACGTCTGGGTGTTGGGGACCCAGCACTTTTTCATGGATTTCAAGTGCCCTTTGATAAAGTGGGAATGCTTGTTCGTAATCTCCCATATTGTAATAGAGTAAACCGAGATTGTTTAGTGAATTTGCAACGTCTGGGTGGTGCGGACCCAGCACTTTTTCATAGATTTCAAGTGCCCTTTGATAAAGTGGGAATGCTTGTTCGTAATCTCCCATATTGTAATAGAGTAAACCGAGATTGTTTAGTGAATTTGCAACAGATGGGTGCTGCGGACCTAGCACTTTTTCATGGATTTCAAGTGCCCTTTGATAAAGTGGAAGTGCTTGTTCGTAATCTCCCATATTGTCATAGAGTAAACCGAGATTGTTTAGTGAATTTGCAACAGATGGGTGCTGCGGACCCAGCACTTTTTCATGGATTTCAAGTGCCCTTTGATAAAGTGGAAGTGCTTTTTCGTAATCTCCCATATTGTAATAGAGTAAACCGAGATTGTTTAGGGTTACAGCAGCATCTGGATGTTCAGGTCCGAGTTCTGGTTCTGCTTCTATAATTTGCAGTATTTCTTCATGCATAGGGGCAATTAATTGCCAGAATGCTGCTCTATTAAACGGGTCTGAAACAGTAATAAACCAATTAAGCAGATCTTCTGCTTCCAGTGATTCTTTTGCGTGATAAAAAGCTTCTATTAAAGCAACTTTATGTTCTCGAGTAATCTTTTTGATATCCAGATTTTCCAGTTTATTTACGTAATAGCTAAGCATGAACTCATGAACACTTTTCCTCTGATCATGCTCTTCATTCTTTTTATTCTCTTGATATTCTTGCCAGCTCTTTCTCATCAGCTGGTGCATACTCCATTTATTGTTTTCGATTTCATCTTTATTAATAAAGGAGAAATTATGTATCCTAGACATTTCATTTTGGGGATAACTTGTAAATTCTTTAATCAGGACATTGAATATCTCGCGGTTCCAAAAACGAGGTACAGAGAGAACTTTAATTGCCGCTTCTTTAGGTTCATCGAGATATTTTATAAAACGCTTAAATATGTCTGGCGGCACCTTTGCAAAATCACCTTGCTCTGGTTCGCGGATTTTCTTTATAATTCTATATAGGTCGATTGAGAGATCTAAGTAATAGGGCACGCCTTCACTGCCACTGATAATAGCAGTCTGGATATTATTTTCAAAAACATCAGAGTGTTTGAGTAAGTTACGAGCATGTTCTTCTGGCAAACCTTTAATTTCATGCCGTTCAATTGAATTTCCCCATATGGCTTTTTCTGTGTTTGAATCTTTCGCCCATCGAGGAGACTCCTGTCCACAGAGTATCCAGAGGCAAGAGGAAGAAAGGAGAGTTTGTATTTCCTTTCGAAGCCATTCGTCTTTGGAACTTAAACTTGCTAGGGATCTGTCATTTCCCCAGAGTGCTTCATAGCTGTCGATAAAAATGACTGCAGATTCAGAGTTTTTTTGGAGGTATTCACGCAGGTCGTAAGCCCAGTAAAGGTAAAGCTGCTTCTTTATCTCCGCTGCTTCCGTGTGGATTAATCGGGATATTTTATCTCTATTTTTTAATTCCCATTCCCTGTATGAATCAGGAAGCCTTTTGATGAGCTTTGCCATCTTAATCGATACATTTACCGGATTAAATATTCCACCAATATTCGATAAGTCATCGCCAATATCAAGTAAATGAGTAAAGATGTTATCTTCAGAATCGTTTTCCTTGCATAAAGTAATCCTTGGGTTTACTTTTTTCCAGTAAAGAGCATGGGCAAAGTCAAAGGTATGGAATTTAATACCATATTCACCTTGGAACTGATCCCTCAATATTTCTAGGAACTTATCAGATTGCCTAAACTCTTCAGTTTCGAAATCTACCGTTGCACATAAAATATGAAAGTTACTATTTGACTCATTGTATATTCGGAAGTTTCTGTTTGAATCATTGTATTTCTCAATTATTTTAGATATTTCTCTCCTTAGGCGTGTTTTACCAATACCAGCAATACCGTGATAGACTAGAATCTTTGCTTCTTTCTCCTTTATGATTTCAAGGGCATTATAGAATGCTTGGATGAATTCTTCTCTATTAACAAATGGTCTCTCTTCTTCTTCAGGGAAAAATGAAGCACATGCCATCAGATTACTCCTTATTCTCTACTGTGAACCCGAAAAATATTAAGGAATTATGCTTTAAGAATTCTATAATAAACTATCGAAATTTGGACACTGTATAAATCCTCTCTAAATTAGCATTAACAGATTAAAAGGCAGCGTATCAAGAATGCTGTAAAAGTACAAATGTCAATAAGTTGTTGTCTAGAAATTCGACACACTGCCAAAACTAGAAAATGGGTATTTTTGCACTACCCCCCGAAAAGTTATATTAAGGAGTGATAAAAATCTAAATTAAGATATTTATGTACCGAAGCTTTTCAGAAATCTTTGTTGTTAGGCAATACTCATGGTTCCTGCTTCTTTTTCCTCACAGCAAGAGTAACTAATGATCAAACTCTATTGTCAAAAAGCTTACTTTTTGAAATATGGTAATTCTGTAGTTTTTGCGTGTCATAATTATAACATATCAAAATTTGAAACATGGCAATACGCTTGTACACATTTTGAAAACGGCTCTGATCAGGCTGTCTCAAAACTAAAGTCAATTCTACAATTGTGATAAAATTTTCTACTATAAGGTCAATTAGCGTATAAATTTCTTAAATTTAGGTAGTCTTTTTTTAAAGTCAACGTTGGTAACTACCCAATTGTAGAAACGGTTTGAGTTTTGAGACAGCCTGTGATACTCATTTTTGAGACTTTTTATTATTTTCTGGTCTTCATATTTTCTTCTCTCACCGTGCAAAACAATAAAATATTAATTATATTGAAATAAACTGAGGTTTTGCCAAACTTGATGAAAATGCGTGAAAAGCGAAAAAATAGCATATAATTGCTTATTTAGGTAAAAAATTACATCTAATGCCTTTAAAATACCATCGTTAAATGGGGCTGAATACTGAATCAAGGATAATAACTCAAATAATGTTATATGTTTTTAGAAAAATCACATTTGGTGTTATTTTTCTTTACAAATTGCATAATATTATAAATGTTAATTAAGTGAGGTTTTGCCATTTCCCCTCAAATTCCTTTATTTTTTATAATATTTGATAAAAATATCTATTTTGTAAAAAAATTTGTTTAAAGCAGTTTAAAATCAATTTAATGCGAATTTATGCCAATAAATCTCATTAAAGAGCTTATTAATCTCCTAATAAAGGAAAAAGCCCGATTTTAATTTTTAATACTTAATTAACATTTATAATATTATGCAATTTGTAAAGAAAAATCTGACATTCCGCAGATGTTTGCTAAAATTCAACAATTTTTCATGCTATCGTTTATTCTGAAAATTGCTTTTCTTATTCAAGCATATTTTTTTAGAAATATCTCACATTTTTTGGTCATGTACCTTTAATGAAAGCTATTAACCCCTATTTCCGGAAGCTTCAGTTGAGATAATAATTTCAAACTTTTGAGTAAATATCCAAAAACGATAGCAAGAAAAATGTTATTTTCTTGAGGACATCTGCGGAATGTCGGCTGAAATAAAAAAAAAGACTCCTAAATCCTAACCATTTATTCGTCACTCAGAGCGTGTCTGAAAATTCAACCTGATCTCACAATTGGGATAGGATTACACATTTGATTTAAAAAACTGTAGCATTAAACCGTTTACAGCCTATAAAGT
>Ga0209638_1002947_pt1 | contig 10323 bp, 6 predicted proteins | sample BarGraNGADG00211_FD_184490 | JGI IMG/M metagenome (GOLD analysis project Ga0209638, IMG submission 184490) | Arctic peat soil microbial communities from Barrow, Alaska - Barrow Graham LP Ref core NGADG0002-211 (SPAdes) (version 2) | ecosystem: Environmental > Terrestrial > Soil > Wetlands > Peat... | reverse complement strand
AGTCTGAGCAGCCGACACTTCTGACTGCACGAGCGCAATACGCGGACGTTGATCCCACGGCAACTCGCTTACAACCTTTGCATATGAGTGAGTTATGCCAACAAAACCCAGGATCAGCACCGCTGAAAAAATAATAGCGAGACCTTTTCGTGCGTTCGAACGAGTCCCAAGGGCTAGAATGGCTACTGCCGCAGGTATGACCAAAAACGCTTGAAAGAACACGATCCATCGCTCAGGTATTGACGCCGTCCCGCCCGCAAAATAGATGCCCGCGGTGATCGTGAGCATGACTGCCGATAAACTAGTCCACGCGACAGTGAACACTGTCTTCCTTTTCCTGCTGATCAGATACAGGAGTCCGACGGTCGCAAAGAGGATCGTGAGGAGGATTGGCAAATCGTTGTAAAAAGGCAGCGACGAAAGCGAGAGCGCGTGGATGCCACCGGTCGATGTTGCTGCTGAAGGTATCCCTTCAAGCTGCTGCGCTACAAAGCTCGACTGCTTGGCGCCCGTATGCAAGATCTCACGAAATCGTTGCGCAGCCGAACCGCCTACAAGAACCCAATATCCAATGAGGACGCCGACGAATGATATGACAACGGCCGCGAGAGGCCACAAATGGAGCGTAAGCGTTTTAACATTTTGCGTTTTGTCGCCGTTCGACGACCCTCGTGTACGTCGCCGAATTACTGCAAATAAAACTATCGTTACGACGAGCACTATTGTCGTGTAAGCCGCCGTCCCCTCGTGCGTTAGCAGCACGGCCGCAAGGACCACAAGGAGAAGTACGGTGAAACTCGCTAGATCGTTTCGAGGCACGAGAAATAGCACGACCAAGGCAAGGAGGGCAAATGTAATTCCCAAAGTCAGCGGTGTGATATGAACCCCCCAGAGAATGAATTGGTTGGCGAGCACAAGCAGCAGCGCAGCCAATAGCCCCGTCCGCTCGTTGACGGCTGTCCTTCCGATTAGGTAGATGAAGACGACACTAATGCATTCGATGATGCTGATAAAAAAGTAGCTGTTGTGCAGGCCGATCCCGGTGCTGAGCGATACAGCGGCGACGAATAGGTGCATCATTGGCATATAAGGATACTCCAAGGACGAGTATGGCGCGACATGAGCGGGAATGAAACCATAGTCAAGCACGTACTGAATGAAGCCTGAATGCCACCATGGATCTGCCACAATAGCGCTCGGGAATTCAAAATAAACACTGGCACGGACGAATATTCCTAAGATAACAACTTTGAGCAAGATACTTGGGACGTGCTTAGTGTTCGAAGTGACTGCAATCTCTATCGCGATAGACGCGGCTATAAGAGCGATCAAAACGAAAAAAAGCGGGGGACGCGAATATGTCGTTATTTGTAACAAAACGACACACACGCTTAAAAGGCCAAAGAAAACTGTGGTGAGTACTTTGTGGGCGCGACTCTCCGTTTGCGCACCGAGCTGAGGTCGCGAAAGAGCGAGCGGCCCGGGAATTCTTTTGTTTAGCCCCGCGTAGAGCGCACAACCTATCAAAACTGCTAGGACAGTGGAAAAAATGTAATAAGAGTTGAGTGTAACCCAGTTGATCGCTATGATTATCGCTGACACTACCACGCCAATAGGCGCTAAATACACACCGGTTACGAGATCGAAAGTGGACGCGAGAATAGCAGTCACTGATCGCCGATCGCTCACGTGTATTTTACTCCTGCTTATCTTGCCGAGTAGTCCTCGCAATCGTTTGTCTTGAGCTCTAAAAACGCGGATTCTGTCAGTCTGGTGGCCTTGAACTCACTTAGTTAATGTCGTTATATATATTGCTTCTTTTTCTTCGACGCCACGCTATTGGCCAGAATCCGGGCGCGAGATACGCTACGAAACCTCTGTCACTGCCCTCAATTCACCACGACGAAGCTCACGGATTAGGCGCAGTGCGCGATTGTTTTCCGTTGCAGACCGTTTGCAGCGATATTTATCGATTAGGATTCGCGTTGGCGAAGGAGCGCAACTGAGCTGCTCCTTTCAAGCTGTTCCTTCGCTGCCGACGCGCGCGCGAGCAGCTCCAAGATCCGTTCCGCATACACCTTATTGCTTAGTTCTGTCACTGCCCGCTCTCGTGCTTTCTTACCGAGAGCGATTCTTAGCTCAGCGTCTCCAACCAGCGTTAAAAGCGCCTCAACTATCGCGTTTGATTCGTTGGGAGCAATAAGCAGCCCAGCAGTGCCCATGATCAGGGGAATCCCGCCGACTGCCGTCCCGATGACTGCTTTACCGCACGCCATTGCCTCTGTCAAAGAGTTCGGGGAGCGGTCGCTACTCGTTCCAGGACAGCGCATAGATGGGACAACAATGATATCTGCAAGATTATAAAGATCTGGCATTTGCTGGTCATCGATCGGCGAATACGCATATAGGTTTGGTAACGCTTTGAGCTCGTCCGCATGTTTAAGGAACACGGGGCCGCTTTGAGGTATGAGAAAAACCACTCGACCGTCTGAGGGGAAGTTCAGAATTGCCTCCGTCATGAACTCGGCGCCTTTGTACGCGTTGTAGTTACCCACAAAAAGGACAACGTTTTTGCGCAAATCTTCGGGGCGCATACCGATCCTGTGCGCTAGTTCCAGATTCTTCCGTTCAGGCTGAAAGTCATCAGTATTGACGCCGTGCGGCAATGAAAAAATTATTGCCGGATTGCACCCCATTCTCAATAAGTATTCTCGCGACGCGTCAGACTCCGCAATAATAATGTTGGCAGCTTTATGTGCCGCAATGAAAATGGACCGCTTGAGCTTAGAAAGCCCTCTGAGTATAATGCTGTCGAATGTTCTCTCTTGGTTCTCTTCAACGACGAGAGCGATGCGCGATCCGATTAGTTTAGCGAGCACAAAGATCGAGAGCGTTGTGAACGTTTCAGATGCAAGCAAGATGGCAATATCTGGCCTATAGCGCAAAAACTTAGCGACGAAGGGAAAGAAGCTTTTCGCGCTTAGCACATAAGTTCGTGAGCGAAAATGCTCCCACGGGTAGGTCCCAAAAATACCACGCGAGTACGATCGTACCTCACCTACTTCGTCGGATAACTCGTTCACAAAGTCAACCATCCAACGGTAGGTCCATTGAAAATAGACTGCTACCTTCATTGACTTGTTATCATCATTAGGCACTCGCTGCTGACGCTTCATATTGCGGCGTAATCTTCCGGATACCTTGATAATACTTTCTCTCTTGCACGGGAGCAATATTCGCGATGTGCTGTGCTGCGACTCGCGTTTCAGTTCTTGCTGCGCCCGTCGCTCTCCGGTTCGTCGTCGACAAACACCCTAAGGCCTTTCAACATCTTTGTAAGTTTCCAGCGTTTGGGCAGCGATTCGCTCCCAGCGAAAGTCGCTAAGGTCAACCTGACTGCTTTGACGCGCAGTAGCCTCTAACGCTCTCGCTAGTTCGCGTGAATTTATCTTACCAGCGCGAATGGAAACAACAGCGCCCCTGAATCGCTGCGCGAGTTCGTGCAGACCGAGCACATCATTGACAAGTACCGGCTTTCCGGCGGCGAGCGCCTCGAGCACCGTAATCCCAAATGCTTCTACTTCAGACAAATTCACGAGCAAAGCGCTCGTTTTTATCCATCGGTATAAATCTGCATCAGCACAAGTTCCAAGCAACCGCACACGTTCCGAGAGCCCGTTGCGTTGGATGACTGCTGCAAGTTGGCTCTCGTATGGCCCTTCACCGATAATATAAAACGAGAAGTCCTGTGGCATGTAATCGATCGCTTCGATCGCGCGGTGTATATTTTTGTATCGCTCGAGTCGCCCGACGTAAAGAATGAGCTTGCCATCGAATTCATAGGGCTCAGCACTCTGAATTTCATCGGCGTCCACCCCGTTGTGGATGATGGTCACTTTATCCGCGACCGCAAAGCGTTCACGGATGATACCCGCCTCAGTTTCTGAAACGCAGATGACTTTCCGCGCCCTGCTGAGTGTGTAACGATCGACTGTACGCTCAATTAGTAGTTTAAGAACGCCGAGGAGTTTGCTTGACGCTTGGGGGTGGAAATGAGGTGAAACAACGAGCGGCGTCCTACCTGCTGCAAGCGCAGTCGCGAACGGAATCAAACTGCTGAAACCGTGCGCGTGAATGATGTCAAAATCGCGCGCGGATAGCTTGAGATCCCTAAACATCTTCAAAGACGCATACCCGGCTCGCTTGCTCGTGTGATACGTTTTCACGTGGACGCCGTTCCAGTCGCAGGCTTGGGCGCGGCCGAGCGTTCCTGACCACACGTGCACGTCGCCACAATGATCCTGCACCAGCCGCCGTGAGATCTCACCGACAACTCTTTCTATTCCTCCGCGCTGATAGGGCGGAAGGGGGGCTATTATAAGGATATTCATTTGGATTCAACAGCGGGCACTTTTCGTTTTTTCAGTACATAATTGAGGACGTCATCCGTCGTGTCGCCAAGCGTGTGATGCAGAACGACCGACGGATTGGCCTTGTTTGCCAGGGCCCCCAGCCGAATATCGTTGAGCGCCTCGACGAACTCGTCCGCCGTTTCGGCAAGGTACACCATCGCTTTCAAATCAGCAGGAAGGCCTTCCGCTGCCTCGGGCGTCGTCACAACAGGCTTTCCGCATGCAAGCGATTCTATCGCGCGCAGTTTTGTCCCGCTAGGATTCTTGATTGGCACAATAACCGCATTAGCGCCTCTAATGTAAATGCCCGGATCGGCAACAGCTCCGATAAAATCGATTCCTGTTCCAGAAAGTAGACCAGGGGGCATTTTTCCAGAGCCAAAAACATGCACCGCAATGACGTCGTCCAGATGTTCCCGCGAAAGCGCCGGGATCAACTCATTCGCTATGAACTTCAAGGCCGTCTGGTTTTGCTGTCGATCCAAGCTGCCATAAAAGAGCGTGTTGAATCGATCGCTCCCAAAATCATACCGGGCCCCATTCGGGTTGAAGACGCGAACATCCGGCCTAGGCGGAATGTAAAAAACCCCTTCAGGAGACGCATGCTTGACCGCGTAGTCATAGTCTGGGGGACTAATTGTTATGACAGCACTGACCCTTTTAAGAATCCAGTTTTCAAGCGTTCGTAGTGGTACGTACCACCATGAGCCAAGGCTCTGCACGTACTGCCATTCGACGTTATGCATGACGAGAATGAGGGGTACATCATTCGCCTTTGCGATAGAGGCGGCAATGTGATACCCATAAACGAGCGTGAACACGACGTCCGCTTTGATGTCCCGAATCTGTGTTTTTGGCCACAACAAGTCTGGCCTGAGCATTTCAAGCCACTTGGATCGACGACCCCAGTCTATTCTTGAACCGAGACGGGTCGTCGTAAAGTCCACGTCCTCAGGTTGATATCCCTCTCCAGAGCTTTTTTTAGAGGTATAAAACAAGCGAACATTGTCATTCCGAGTTAGGTCCGTGCACAACTGGAACACCCACCAATCGCCGCCGCTGTTGATAGGGATCCTCTTATAGATATCGATAAATGCGATCTCCATCATCTTGTTTTACGTTCGGCTTTGCAGCCGCGCCTCAGTCAGCGTGCGATCGGCTCTTAATTGCACATCAGAGGAGGGGCTATCAGAAATGCCAGACGCCTCGCTTCCCGTTTGGCGAGATCACGGTAACGCCCGCCTCCGTCTACTTCATCAGAGTAATGCACAAAGATAAATATATCCTCTCGGAACGGTGGGCTGCTTCAAAAAAATAGCCGGCCAGCTCTGCTTGACGCGTAACGTATGGCTTCACAGAGGTGAACGCAGAGTTTGTATTATGTCGCCCCCTTCATCGCCGTAGCAGTGACATGGTGGGCACAAGTGCGTTGCTAAGTCAAATAGCTCAACGCTCCGCCTCGAGCGACTCGGTGAGCCCCGCCACGGAGTGAAGAATAATGCCAGTGAGAACCATGAAAGTTCCAACGAGCACGACAAGCAGCATAAGTATTGCTGGGCCGTTTGGCACACGCCCGTATGAGTAGAAACCTTGCACCACGTACACGGCCAACACAAGGCCTATGCCGATGAGAAAAAGTCCGGGCAGTGTGAAGGCAAACAGCGGCCTCTTAAACTCGATGTTGCGGAGCACGCCTACAAGCACCTGCGCGCCGTGGGCGATGGGATGCTGAGAGGATTGCCCGACATCATAGCGGACGCTAACATCGACCTCTTTGATCCGCAACTGGGCCTTGGCGGCGTCCATAAGAAGTTCGCTATCGATAGCCAAGCTAGGGGAGCTAAATTGAAAGATGGCTGCAGTTTTCATCGAAAACGCCCGGAAACCGCTCTGCGTGTCCGTGACTAGCACTTTTCGACTCAACCCCAGCTTCGTAAACCTATCAAGTACGATTTGCCCGAATCGGCGGTAACGAGGCGTGTCGTTCCCGCCCCCGCTGAGATAGCGGCTTCCGTTGACGAGATCAGCTTCATCGCGTATCAGCGGTCCCGTGAGCTTCGGAATGTCATCTGGGTTGTGCTGCCCATCCCCATCAAGGATCACAAGAATATCGAAGCCTTGCTGGGTCGCGTATCCGAAAAGATCACGCACGGAAGCCCCCTTGCCGCAGTTCGTGCTATGCACAAGCACGTCAGCCCCAGCGAGACGCGCGACTTCCGCGGTTTTGTCAGCAGATCCATCGTCGAGGACGACCACTTTGTCAGCGTACTGGGAGGCGCGTACGACGAGGCTGCCGATCGCTACCTCTTCGTTGTAGCACGGAATACCCACCATGACTTTAAGAAGGTCGGGATCCCTTGATACGTCGTTTGCTGCCCCGCTTTTCAGCGAACTCTGCTCCAGTCCCTCTGATGTCATTGCTTAACACACATACTCTTTCGTTTCATATTCTGTCTGTGCTAGCGAGATAAAGGTTGCTATTTAGCCCATGAGCGCATCTAGCAGTTCCGTGCGCGAGCCCTTTCTGCATAGCGATCTTCTACGTCTGTATAATTTCAGCGCTTCATTTTTTTCGCACGCAAAAGGTGGCCTGGTCTCCTTGATCAGCTTTGTTCAACCGCTTTGCCAACTTCTTAAACACTGTAACCCGTCGCGCATTGAAGATACTCCTCTTTGGATCTGCATAATACGATTCCTCTGACGTTGAGAGGATGCCTCTAACATATTGCCGGGCATTCTGATTAAACAAACTCCATTTTTACTTAGTCATGCTGACACCTTCCGAAGAGCCCCGAGCTGATCCAGCCGGTGCTCAAAAGAGTAACTGAAAATAATCACATCGAATTTTTCGCTGTCTACCAGCTCTTCAATGGTTTTGTTGAGTATCTTGACGTCGGTGCAAAGAGACCAACCGCTGGTTATGTTAAAACATTAGGTGACAAGAAATATCCGTTAAACGGTCCCCATTTACGCGCTTATAGCGTACACAACCATCGGGCCGTCTTCATAAACAACAGGGGCTCCTTTAGATGCGTTTTTGAACAGATTGTCGACGAGATAAACCTGCTGTTGTGTCAAGTTCTCCCGGTGCACAATCACATACTTGATATTATAACGGGAGAGCGCCGACGGATCGAGGCTTGTTATATTTGCAGGCACATTATCCGATTTTACTCCACTAATATGGTAAAGGAAACGAACAACGGGTTCTGTCTCAATGAAACGCCAAATCCCAGGAGGCTCACGAGACACATATCCGTTCACGAGCGGCTTGTGATGTATCGTTTGATAGTACATTATCTGCGCAGTTGATCGAGGAGCCACCTCAAAAACCGCATAATTTTGTGAGTCGGTGCCCATTTTTTCGTAAAACGCGGGAACAGCCGTTGTGACGGTGGGGTAGGGCACCGAAAGAAACTCGAACAGAATCAACGCCGCAAACACAACGCATAGCACGTTTTCCTTTCCAATTATACGTCCAGGCGAGTGCAAGCGCCCTACCAATAGCACGTTTTCCTTTCCAATTATACGTCCAGGCGAGTGCAAGCGCCTTATCAGGTACTGAAGTCCATATCCCGATAACACCGAAACGCACAGCATCACCATAACGTCCCACCGAGAAGTCACTCGAGCTATTGAAAACACCGGGAGATGCATCAAAACGTAATATGGAAGCGGCACGGCAGCATTGCCGATATACGGGATCGCATCTGGTACGCGCACAACAGCGCCGTTTACGTGCAGCACCGGACCAAGGCTTAACACCAGAAATATGCCCAATGCCAACGCCCAGAACCGTACCTCTCGCGTTCTCAGTTTAACTATCGCAAGAATTGAGAGCACAAGACCGACAAAGCCTAAAAATACGGTGCTCTCAGCGACCCCCGTCAAATGACTATACAGGGGCGCCACTTCCGCGCCGAACAGCGGGTGCAAGCGCGACGGAACGAAGAAAGCCAGGAGATCTGCCGAGTACTGGGAATAACCGGTGGTGTACATGTAGCCACCGTGAAGGAGTTCCCGGAACATGGGAAAAAGAAGGGTGGAGGCAAGGCCGGCAAAAATAACAAAGGTGAGGGCTATCCGCTGTACAACGCCTGCGAACGGAGCTTGCTGTCGTTCTGTCCAGACATAATATGCGACAATAAGTACTGAAAGTGCCACGAGATAGATTACGTAGTAGAAGTCGCTAAAAGCCGTGAGTGACAGAAAAAGTGCCGCAATCACTGGGTTCGACCTTTTGTTCTCTCTGATCGTTTTAAAAAAAAACAGTGCATACAATGGAATCCACGCTATGGCAACCAGATTCATGTGACCAAGCGCGTGCGCAAAATGGTACGGACAGAACATAAAAATAAGGCCAGAGATGAAGGCGACCTTTGCGCTTCCACCAAGGTAACGCATCAGCGCGAACGCGCCGTACCCGGAGAGCGCGAAACTCGTCAGCCAGACGAATATGTAAGCATGTGGCAGGTCCCAGATGAGTTGCAGCGGAATAGAGAGGGCTGCGTTAAAAAAGGAGGTCGTGGAGAAGGCTAAGTTGACGCCAATCGGGTAGTAGATGTACGACGTGAAGAGGGGATTCGTGTGCGTAAATATAGCGTTCTTGAACGCCCAAAAATCCCATAGGAACCAGTAGCCGTCCCCGCCGTCGCCGGGAAACGCATTGGCAGCGAACGCGACTGGATATGTAAAGATAATCGTGAGAATGGTGTAAGTGGCTAGCACGGCAGCTTCGACTCTAAAACGTGACAACCTCCCGATTTTATCTTGCCATAGCTTCACAAAGTCACCGTCGCGTTGTACATAATACGAATTCTCAGCAGCTTCTTCTGCTTATTTGTGGTCGAAGAGCGCTTCTCCGTTGAAGCATAGAGGGCTTTGCATAACTTCTCACGGCTAGTAATTCTTTTTTTCTTCTTACCCTTGATACATTTATGTCTCAGGGCTTGAACGTTGACGCGCACTTTCGGGACCTTCGGGGCGAGAATCCACTGCGCGCTCACGCCGATAGCTTCATCGATCTCTTTCCCACAGTGAGGACAGGTCGATGGCTTCTTGCTCTCACGCTTGCGCCGGCTCACACTCAAGGAATAACTGCGCCACGCGTTCATAACCCGCGAGGTTACACCTAAAGCAGTGAGCGATCAGTATTTGCTGGCGCACTCTTGAATTCGTTGACGAAGTTTATGTGCGCTTCTCGAATAAGTAAACGCGATATCCATGATAGTTCTTCAAGTCGGAAGTAGTGTACGACTCGTTAAAGAATTTTAATGCAAATTTGTCTGCGTTTCCACCGGGCCGTAATATAAACCACACTCTATCGTAGGTGCTGATTTTTTCCTGAAATTCTTTCACTACTGGATCAGTGTCGTTCTTATAGTCAGGGAAGAATGTAAAGTTGACAGAGTTCGTCTTGTTGTAATAACGCCACGTATAGACATCAACCGTAGGAGAGTAGATTACCAAGTCGCCACTTTTCGCGTTGTTGTTGACAACGTTAATCGCTTCTCGCGGTTGTACTTGCCAACTCCCGTAGTATGTTTGCAAGCTTGTCGAACATAATAGTGCGATCAGAACGATAACGGCCACCTTGGCATACCTATTGTTGATGTTTCTAATTCCTTTCGCGACTAATAGATAAAACGCTGCTGAGGCTGCGATCGTATATCTAAGCAAGTAGATGGGAGTAGCAAAGAGAGAAATAACGAACGGTATCAGGTTGATGGTGAGCAACCACACCGCAAGAAGGTACACCGGTACGGCATCTTGAATGCGCACTTCCCATAGGAAGCTCTTAAGAGTTTGTTGTGGCGCTTTCCAATCCAGCGAACCACGCACTTTCTTGTATGTCAACAATGAGAATATTGAAAAACCGATGAAAATGTAGAGAGGCGTGAATGATCCTGCA
>Ga0209638_1002945_pt1 | contig 10326 bp, 7 predicted proteins | sample BarGraNGADG00211_FD_184490 | JGI IMG/M metagenome (GOLD analysis project Ga0209638, IMG submission 184490) | Arctic peat soil microbial communities from Barrow, Alaska - Barrow Graham LP Ref core NGADG0002-211 (SPAdes) (version 2) | ecosystem: Environmental > Terrestrial > Soil > Wetlands > Peat... | reverse complement strand
GCGGGCGGACCAGCCAGCCCGGCGATCGAGAAGGGCTCTCGCATAGAGGAAAACCTTCAGTTCTTAACGAAATCGAACCTGTTTATCCACGAAGGGTTGTTTTCAATTTTGGTGCTTTAGCCTAGGATGAGAACTCCAATTCGTTGATGGTGGAACGTCAGGCGGTCGGCTTGGCGCCGGGCCTTTCGATGGTTTCGAACCACCCGCCACCGGCGCGAAGGGCGGTCAGTGTGTTTCGTTCCCGGGACATCAGTGTTGATGTCGGCCCTTCCCATGTTCTGATCAGGTTTCAGACGCCATGAGCATTTTTGCCGCCGAAGCGAGCGCTTCCGGGCTTCAAACGTTCTCCGGCCTGTTGAAGGGTCGCTGGGCAAGCGTTGCTCGCCTCGCCATTGTCGCATTGGCCTCGATCACGCTCGGTGTCGTCATCGACGTAGCGACGCCCTGGGGGTACGGCTTCGGCACTGGCGTGTATTACCTGCCTGTCGCCGTTGGCGTTGTCCTGTCGGTAGGGCCGATCCGGCGGTCGCGCGGCCTCGAACGCATCGGCTGGCTATGCCTGGCCGTTGCGGTCGCCGCGCACGCGAGTGCGGACGGGATCTACTCCTACTATCGCCTCGCTTTTGACCGGAATGCACCCTTCCCTGGCATAGCTGACCTATTTTGCTACGGCGCGTATATGGCCATCATCGCCGCAATAGTCCTGCTCACGTTCCCACGCTGGCGCATGGGGGATCGGCGCTGGTTGATTGAGGCGGCGATTGTCGTGGTGGCGGCGGGGACACTGTCCTGGCAGTTCGTCGTGGTTCCGACGGCCGCCGCGAACGCCTATTCGTACTGGCATGCCGCGGTCGCGCTCGGCTATCCCATGCTCGACCTTGGCATCATCACCGCGATCGTTTTCACGATTTACCTCTCGGATGGGCCGCTCGGTTCCCGGGCGGCTGTTCTCGGTGCGATGGGAGTTGTCTGGTTCGTGACCGACAGCGCCTGGGGCTACCTTGTGACGAGCGGAAACTACGGTGGCGGCAGCCCTGTATGGATCAGCGCCTGCTACGTAAGCGCCTACTGGCTCATGGCGGCCTGCTTCGTGCTGCCGCCCGACGTTTCGCGGCTCGCCCCTCCATCGCCTGACCGTGCGACTGGAGTCCGGGCCCACCTCACGATTGCCTACGTTGCCGTGCTGTTGCTCGCGCTGGCTGCATTTGCCAGCGCCCTCAAAGGGAACGCCGCCCCGGCGCTCACTGGCGGAGCCATACTGGTGATGGGACTGACGCTGGTGGGATACGTAATCCTGCGCCGTGGCAATTTCGCCCTGGTCCAACAGTTTCAGCACGAACATTCCTACCGGCACGCGCTCGTGCGTGCCGCCGAAGAACTGGGTGAAGCATCCGGTGTGATCTCGGACGGACGGCTGGTCGACGTGAACGAGATCGCCTGTACGCTCCTGGGCTACCGGCGAAACCAGTTGCTCACCCTTAGCGACCCGGCCGGCCTGTTCGCTCCCGAGGACCGCGAACGGACGCTGAAATCGTTCGCGGCGGCCATCGCAGAAGGCGGCGGCGAAGCGCGCATCACCGTCAACGTATTGAAGAGCAACGGACGGCGCGTCGCTCTCGATATTGCCGTTGCGCGTTTCGCGGTGACAGGAGGCCGAAGGTTGCTATTCCTGGCACGACCCGCCGCGGCACCGGCCACGGTCGCCATTCCCTCGTCTCCGCTTGATGTCGAAGACGTAATGCCCGGTGAGGGTGCAGCGGTTCGCCCGCTCTCGCCGCGAGAGCTAGAGATTGTAGGACTGATCGCGCGCGGCTACAGCAACCAGGACATCGCCGACATGCTGGAGATCAGCCTCAAGACGGTCGAGGTCCACGCCGTCAACATTCGCAAGAAGCTCCCGGTACATAACCGGGTGCAGCTCGTGCGTTACGCGTTCCAGCACGGGCTTGTTTCCCCTGAAGGCGAACCCCCGGCCGGATCCCGTCGCCGCCGGTAGAGGCCTTTGCCTTCACGAGGGTTGCCGCGGTGTCATAATCGCCTACAATCCCTCCCATTCTCACCTTGATAGAAGAGGCCAGCCCATGGGTAAGCTAGACGGGAAGACCGTTATCGTGACCGGTGCCAGTCGCGGCATCGGCAAGGCAATTGCAGAGGTTTTCGCGGCGGAGGGGGGGCGCATCGTCTGCGCCGCACGCACGCTGCATGACGGCGAACATCCCCTGGAAGGGTCGCTCGAAACCACAATCGCCGGCATCAAGAAGGCCGGTGGCGAGGCCTCCGCGGTCGCGGCGGACGTCTCCGACCACGAGGAGTGCGTCAAGCTCTTCGAAGAGACGCACAAGCTCTACGGGCCGGTTGATGTCCTCGTCAACAACGCTGCCCTCACCTATTTCATCCCCATCAAGGACTACCCGATCAGCCGCTGGCACCGTTCCTTCTCGGTGAACTTCCACGCGCCGTTCTATCTGAGCCAGCTCGCGCTGCAGGACATGCTGCCGCGGAAGTCCGGCTCGATCGTGAACATCTCCAGCGGCTCGGCTATCGGGCCTGGCCGCGGTCCTTACCCGGAAGCCGCCCGTAATGGCGGAGGTACGCTCTATGGGGCTGAGAAGGCCGCTCTCGAGCGCTTCACCCAGGGCCTCGCGGCTGAGGTCTACCACGACGGCGTCAGCGTGACCTGCGTATCGCCGTCGCAGGTTGTTCCCACGCCGGGAACTGTGTTCCATCACCTCGTCACGGGGATGGACGACCCTCGCGGCGAGCCGCCTGAGATGATGGCAAAGGCCGCCCTCCTCCTGGCCACCGAGCCGAAGGAGAAGGTCGCCGGCCGCGTGACCTACAGCCAGGAGATCCTCCAGGAGTTTGGGTGGATCACCGACGGCAAGGGCACGGGCATCCAGCGGAAGGGCTCCGGCTACAGCCAGATCTAATCACCCGCCGCATCGTGATTTAGCAAAGGGGGGCCGAATAGCCGGCCCCCCTTTGCTTTTGCCTACCCCTGACGCCAAGTCCGCAGCGCAGTCGCGGCATGGGTTGAGCGCCTTTGCCGGGGGTATGCTCAGCTGGTGGCACGTAAGCTTCCGCGGCGCAGGGTTCTTTCGTTCGGGGCCGGCGTGGTTGCCACCGGCGCGCTCGCCGCGGCTGGTCTTAACCGGCTCCGGGCGGGCGATCACCCCCACCCCGACGCGGCGCTTTCCGGTGACACCGCAGACCCGGTCGCGACGCCCCGCTTCCTGCGCTCGCCAGGAGGGGCGTCGCCAGGAGGGGCGGACTACCTTCTGCCCATTGCGACTGCGACGCCCGTACCATCGACGCCCACGCCGACACCAACCCCGAAGCCGACGCCCCCTGCCTGGTCGGATGACATCCTTCGTCAGGTGGCAAGCAAAGGCCCCGGCACCCAGCCTCTCGTCGCGCTCACCGTCGACGACGGCTGGGACCACCGCGATGAGGTGCTCGATGTACCGAAGGGGATGAAGCTCCAGTTGAGTTTTTTTCTCGCCGGCCGCCCCCTCGGAACCGATCGCTCGTTCATTGCCCGGGCCCTCGACGCGGGCTGCGAAATCGCAAACCACACCATGGACCACTACGACCTGCTCAATCAGACGCCCGCGTATATCAGGAAGGACATCCAGGACTTCGAAGACCTCGTGAAGTCGGTCGCCCCGGCGGCAACAACCCGTCCTTATATGCGGCCGAGCGGGGGCAATGTGAACGCCACTGTCATCGGCACGGCTGCGGACATGGGCTACCGGACCATCCTCTGGAACGTCTCGACTGGCGACGGTTCGAGCACGACAACGCCCCAGCAGATGACCGACTACGCGGTGAATGGCTCCCGTCCCGGGTCGATCATCCTGATTCACTTCAGTGCGCGCGCGGTGGTTGCCATCCCGATGATCGTTGCCGGGCTGCGCGGGAAGGGCCTCGAACCTGTGACGCTGACGCGCCTCTTCAACGATGCCTGAAGGGTGCCGCGTCGCGCGCGCTATCATAGAGGCGATGGCACGACGTTTCCTGGTTGCTGCCTGCGGCTTGATCGCTCTCGTCTTTTCGGCTGCCTGCGGTGGGGGTGTGACTGCGCCCGGAGGAACGGCGAGCTCGCCCACTACGCCGACGCAGGGCTCCCATCTGGCTACGGGCACCGTTCCCGCTGCCACGCTCACGCTGACCAGTGCGGCGTTCGCCGACGGGGCCACGATTCCCGCTGACTTCACCTGCGATGGCGGCGGGAGTTCGCCGCCGCTGGCGTGGACAGGTGTCCCGGGTGCCGCGAAAGCGCTGGCGATCGTGTTGGAGGATCCGGATGCGCCCGGCGGCTACGTCCATTGGGTCGTCTATGCCATCCCGCCTTCACCCGCGAGCGTCTCTGCCGGTATTTCGCCGAAGCCCGGGGTGCTCCCTGCCGGCCTGATCGAAGGTGTGAATGGGTCCGGCAAGCTCGGATACACAGGGCCCTGCCCGCCCGCCGGTCAGCAGCACCACTACAACTTCCACCTCTATGCGCTCGACGCTCCCCTTGCGCTGCCGCCCGGCAAGACCGCGGCGGACCTCCAGGCGGCGATTGCGGGTCACACGATCTCCCAAGCGACCCTGACGGGCCTGTATCGGCGCCAATAATTCAGGCCTCGTCGCAAGAATCGACGTGGTTAAGGGCGTATCTCTTGCACTACGTCGAGTTCTGGCCCCACGAACGTTGCCGATCGCAACGCGTCTGTAACGCGATTTCCACTCGATGAACGCTCATGGCCTTGCGCTGGATGTGGCTTGACAGTCAGAATGAGCGAGCGATATTCGAGTCGTTACGACGTATTTACGTCGCCCTGCCCGTTCGGCGAGAAATGGAGTTCTGTTCATGATGCGGAAGAAACTTGGGATTTTCCTTGCGGTGGCGCTGGCCTTCGGCGGTCTGCCCCTGCTCGGCTCGACGACACACGCCTTCGCCTCCTGGGACTGGTGCTGGGACGATCCGATCGTCCAGATTGGCAACCACACGGTGAACATCGACGTCGGCGTCTCGCCGGATGCGGTTGGTTCTGTGACGAGTGGCACAGTCATTGTCCACGTGCCGCACGGTACCGACGCATCGGTTGTCAGCCAGGACAGCACGCTGCCCCTCAAGACGACGATCAAGTTTGATGCGCGTGACGGCCAGTCGTCCGTCGACGTTCTGGTGAACACGAAGACGCTACAGGACATTCCTGTCGAAGTGAAGATCGTCGTTGACCACGACAAGACGGTTGTGGATGGCACGGCCAACCACACCATTCACGCCGAGATCCCTGACTAGTAATGTAGCGCCGCGAGGCAGCTGGCAATGACGAATCAAACAGCCCCTCGGGGCGTCATACACGCGGAGCGGCCGGGAATGAGACTCTCCCGGCCGCTCCGCGTGTATATCGGTGCGACGGCAGCAACTGCTGCCGTCGTCCTCGTTATTGCGTGGCTCCAGCATCCCTCGCCCCCCCATGGGCTCGAGTGGTACTACACAATTGTCCTGACGGGCCTCATTGTCATCGCCCGCCAGTTCCCCCTGTCGGTTTCGCGGAAGACGAAGATCATCGCGGATGCCCCTGCGACGATCGCGGCAGTAGTGCTCCTCCCGGCGCCGTTTGCTATCGGCGCTTGCATCATCGGCAAGGCTCTCGGCCAGGCCATCGCACGACAGCACCCGGTCCAGAACCTCTTCAACAGCAGCGTCCAGGGGATTTCCGCGGGGCTCGGGGTCCTCATCTTCAGCGAGCTGACGGCGGGCAACCCGCCCGCCTACCTCGGCGGTAGCGTTCTGCCGTTCGCGGGTGCTGCTGTCGTCCTCTGGACGGTGAACGCGGCTCTCATCGAAGGCATCGTTTCCATTCAGCTGAAGCACCCCCCCTTCCGGCCGTTCCGTGGGTGGATGGCGTCGCACGTAGTATCGATCCAGCACGATCTGGCTCTCTTCATGCTGGGGGCCATCGCGGCGGCCGCGTCGGCAGAATACCCCTGGGTCATCGCGGCACTGGCCCTGCCGACGGCGATGTTCTACCGCTCGATGCGCGACTTCCAGCGAGCCTCCGAGGCCGAGGCTCGAGCCGAAGCCTCCCGGGCACGCCTCGCGTCGATTGTGGAGGCGGGCACCGATGCCCTCATCACGGCCGACCCGCGCGGCCGCCTCGTCGAAGTGAGCCAGGTCGGCCGCCGCCTTCTGGCACTCGAAGCCGATCAGGATGTCTCCACGCTCACGCTCGAAGACGTGTTCCCATCTGTGGATGCGATCTCACTTCGCAACGAGGGGATCCCGGCGGCCGCCCGGACGGGGCTGTGGAGCAGCGAGCTGACGATGCTGGGACGAGACGGTGGTGAGATCCCCGTCGCCGTCATCGCACTGGCGCACCGGGACGCCTCCGGCGAGATCGCCTCGTACTCGTTTGTCGCCCGGAACATCACAGAACGGCGACGCTCGGAAGCCGCCCTTCGACAGACGCAGAAGCTGGAAAGCCTGGGCACACTGGCGGGCGGGATTGCCCACGACTTCAACAATCTGCTGATGGCGATCATGGGCTTCGCCGGTCTGCTGAAGCGTTCGACCTCGCTCAGCGAAGCGGACCGCGACCGGGTGCTCCTGATCGAGGAGGCGGCCCGCAATGGTGGAGACTTCACAGGGCGCCTGCTCGCCTTTGCCCGCGGTGGCCTCGCCCACATCGGCCCTGTGGACCTGCGCACGGTCGTTTCCGACACGCTCCGACTGGCAGCGCCGACGCTGCAGCGACGCCTCTCCGTCACCACCAGCCTCCCCGACCATCCCGTCATGGTGGAGAGCGACTTCACTCAACTCGAACAGGCGATTCTGAATATCGTCCTGAACGCCCGTGATGCGATGCCCGACGGCGGAAACCTGACCGTTCGCCTCTGGCGTGATGGTGACGACGCCCTCATCTCGGTCCAGGACACTGGCATCGGCATGGACGAGGCGACCCGCCTCCGTATCTTCGAACCCTTCTATACGACGAAGCCAACCGGGGTGGGCACGGGGCTTGGCCTCGCAATGAGCTACGGAATCGTCCATGGGCACAGGGGCCAACTGACCGTCGAATCCACCCCGGGCGTCGGCTCCACTTTCACGATTCGCCTTCCCGGGCTCAAAGTGATCGAGGGGGCGCCCTCAGCCGTCGAAGATGACACGCAGCTGCCCGCAATACTCGTGGTCGACGATGACGAACTCGTCCGCCGCTCGCTGACGGCCACGCTGGCCGAACTTGGCTTCCATGCAATCGGGGTCGGGTCCGGTTCGGAAGCCGTGGCGGTAATTCGCAATGCCCCCTCGCGCTTCATGGCCGTACTGCTCGACCTGGTCATGCCCGGGATGACCGGCGGCGAGACGTACCGGCAGATCAGTGCCATCCGCTCCGATCTGCCGGTGATTGTCTGTACTGGCTATGCCGCCGATTCCCAGATCGACGACGAGGTCAAGCGGCGCATTGCCGGGCTCATCCAGAAGCCCTTCTCCGCCGAGAAGCTCGAATCTGTGCTTCGCCGGATCGGGGTCGAACCGCCCGACGCGCCTCCTGAGGCCGTCTCCATCGATGAGTCCGTCGATATCCCCGACGCGCGGACAATTCGGGTGCTCCTCGTTGATGACCACGATGTTGTCAGGCAGGCCCTCCGTTCATTGCTGGAAATTCAGCCAGACATCGAGGTCGCCGGTGACTTCGATAACGCCCGCGTGGCACTCAAAGGCCTCAAGGCGCTCAATGCCGACGTCGTGCTCATGGACTCCGTCATGCCATCGCTGAACGGCATCGACGCGACCCGACAGTTCCTGCAGAAGTGCCCGGAGTTGAAGATCATCCTCCTGAGCGGCTTCGTCGATGAAGAGCAGCTGCGCGAGGCTGTGCGCGCCGGGGCAAGCGGGTACTTCGCCAAGACTGCGGATATCACCGAACTGATCGAGGCGATCAAGACCGTCTACGGCGGCCGGAGCTACTTCTCGCACTCCATCGCGGAGCGCTTCAAGCTGCCGCAGATCCTGAAAGAGGCTGCGAAGGCACCCGCGGCGAAGCACGAACTCCTCACGCCGCGTGAACGCGAGATCCTCCAGCTCATTGCCGAGGGCTACAGCAGCCAGGACATCGTTGGAGAGCTCGGACTCAGCATGAAGACGGTTGAAGTGCACCGCTACCACCTCAACAAGAAGCTGAACGCTCATACTCAGTCGGACCTTGTCCGCTACGCGATCCGGAATGGCATCGTCCGTCTCGAGACGTCCTCCCCGTCCCCGGCACCCTCGCCGAAGCCGAAGTCCGGCGGAGTCGCGGCGAAGCGCAGCTAACGGCCGTTCACGGGACTAGCACTCACCTGATGAGAGTGCTAACATCCTCGTCTGCCCGGATCTCAATATCGTTCCTGGAGGAACCTTCTTATGGCTTCTAAATCCGCAGCTAAGACCAAGACCAAGCTCGTCCCTCTCGCCGATCGCATCGTCATCACGCCCCTCAAGCTCGACGAAGTGACGGCCAGCGGCCTCGTGATCCCTGATACGGCGAAGGAAAAGCCGCAGCAGGGCGAAGTTGTCGCGGTCGGCCCAGGCCACCTCGACGACAACGGCAAGCGCATCCCGGTGGACGTCTCCGTCGGCGACCGCATCCTCTATGCCAAGTACACCGGCACCGAGATCAAGCTCGACGGTGAGGACTACATCGTTCTCAACGAGCGCGAAGTTCTCGCCAGGCTCGTCGTCTAAGTCGTCACCCGCGCCGGTCGTCGCCCGGACTGACTGTCCGGGCGGTTTCGTGCCGAAACCTGCCGGCCGGCCCAACACAGGAGAACCAGATGGTTGCCAAGCAGCTGCTCTTCGATGAGTCCGCCCGCCGGTCCCTCAAAAACGGCGTCGATGCCCTCGCCGATGCGGTCAAGGTTACGTTGGGGCCCCGCGGCCGCAACGTCGTCCTCGACAAGAAGTACGGTGCCCCCAGCATCACCAAGGACGGCGTAACCGTCGCTCGTGAGATTGAGCTCGAAGATCCCTTCGAGAACATGGGTGCCCAACTCGCCAAGCAGGTTGCGACGAAGACCAACGATGTCGCAGGCGATGGGACCACTACCGCCACCGTCCTCGCCCAGGCGATCGTCCGCGGCGGCATCAAGATTGTGACCTCTGGCGCGAACCCGATGGCAGTCAAGCGAGGCGTCGACCAGGCGCTCATCGCGGCGGTTGCCGACCTCCGTGCCCAGTCTCGGCCGGTGCTCACCAAGGAGCAGATCGCCCACGTCGCCTCCATCTCCGCGAACGACGCGGAGATCGGCAACCTGATTGCCGATGTCATGGAGAAGGTGGGCAAGGACGGCGTCATTACGGTCGAGGAATCCCGCGGCGTGAAGTTCGAGACGGAATTCGTCGACGGACTCCAGCTCGACCGTGGGTTCGTTTCTGCCTACTTCGTCACGAATACCGACCGCATGGAAGCGGCGATCGACAACCCCTACATCATCATTACTGACTCGAAGATCTCGGCCGTCCAGGACATCCTGCCGCTCCTCGAAAAGGTGATGCAGGTCACCAAGGACATCGTGATCATCGCTGAGGATGTCGATGGCGAAGCACTGGCCACTCTTGTAGTGAACAAGCTGCGCGGCACGATCAACATCCTCGCCGTGAAGGCCCCGAGCTTCGGCGACCGCCGCAAGGCAATGCTCGAAGACATCGCCATGCTCACCGGTGGCACGCTCATCACCGAGGACATCGGCCTCAAGCTCGATACGGCGACAGTCGCCGATCTCGGGCGAGCGCGCCGCGTCGTCGCCAACAAGGACGACACGACCATCATCGATGGCTTCGGCACGGACGAGGCGATCCAGGCCCGCATCAAGCAGATCAAGGCCCAGGTCGACGATGCCGTGAGCGACTTCGATCGTGAGAAGCTGCAGGAGCGCCTGGCCAAGCTTGCCGGTGGCGTTGCCGTCATCAAGGTCGGAGCCGCCACCGAGGTCGAACTTAAAGAGAAGAAGTCACGCGTCGAGGACGCTCTCAGCGCGACTCGCGCCGCCGTCGATGAAGGTGTCGTTGCTGGTGGTGGCGTCGCCTTCATTCGGACCCAGAAGGCGCTCGCCGCTCTTTCGAAGAAGATGAAGGAAGAGGACGAGAAGCTGGGCGTCGGCCTCGTCATGCAGGCGCTCGAAGAGCCCGCCTGGATCATTGCCGAAAATGCCGGCCTCGAAGGTGCGGTCATCGTCGACAAGATCAAGAAGCTCACCAACCTCAACCACGGCTGGGACGCCGACCACGACCGCTGGGGCGACATGTTCGAACTCGGCATCGTTGACCCGGTGAAGGTCAGCCGCTCGGCACTC
>Ga0209638_1002944_pt1 | contig 10327 bp, 10 predicted proteins | sample BarGraNGADG00211_FD_184490 | JGI IMG/M metagenome (GOLD analysis project Ga0209638, IMG submission 184490) | Arctic peat soil microbial communities from Barrow, Alaska - Barrow Graham LP Ref core NGADG0002-211 (SPAdes) (version 2) | ecosystem: Environmental > Terrestrial > Soil > Wetlands > Peat... | reverse complement strand
AAGGCCTGCCATGCCCGCGCCACCGAGCAAACGTCGGCGGTTTGTCCGCTTCGACCAGTAGTTACCCCAGTAGTTGTCAGCCATACGAATCCGAGTGTTCTCCCCTCAAATGAGCGCAATAGATCGGAGCGATGTCGAAGATAGGCCCGTCCTATCACGCGTTATCGCCGTTTTAGACCTCCGCATCCTGTGCGGGCTAGGTGCGAACGATCCGGGAATAGGGCCCCGACAGGTACTTGTGTACGCGCTAAGAAAGTGATATTTAGCGAGGCTAATTGTTCGTCTATGCCGTACGGGTCGCTCCCGACTCCTTGAGCCGTTCGATATCATTCCACGTGTAGCCGGCTTCGAGGAGGATGTCCTCGGTATCGAAACCGAGAATTGGGCCGGCGCCCTGGATGTGCGGCGGCGTTGCACTCATGTGGATCGGCGGACCCGGCACGCGCATATGCCCGAGATGAGGCGTGTCGATTTCCACCAGGTAGTCATTCGCCCAGAACTGGGGATGTTCGGCCATGCCGGCGTAGTCCAGGACCGGCGCGTGCGGCACATCGGCTTGCGCGAGGGGCCCCAGCCAGTCGTTCATTGGCCTCGTGGAGAAGATGCGCTCGAGCTCAGTGACGAGTTCATCTTTGTTCCGGGCGCGGCCCCACGGGCTGGCAAAGCGCGCATCCGTCTTCAGCCAGGCGGCGTCGAGGGCGTCGCACATCCGCTCCCAGAACTCCTGTGAATTCGCGGCGATGGCCACGTGGTGGCCGTCGGAACATTCGTAATTCGTATAGGTCGCGGCGCGGCGCCGCTCGAATCCGCTCTGTTTGCCGGTCCGGAGGAACTCGACGATCTGCTTCGATTGCATCGCGACCATCCCGCCGATCAGGGAGCCGTCGATATGCTGCCCCACTCCGTCACGCTGGCGGACAAAGAGGGCTGTTGCGATGCCGAAGGCGAGCAGCATGGCGCCGACCTGGTCGGCGAAGCCGCCGATGAGCGCCTGCGGCTGGCCGCCCGGGCCTTCGCCCTGTTCGTACATCACCCCGCTGAGCGCCTGGGCGACATGATCGTAGCCGCCGCGCTGGGCCCACGGCCCCTCTCTCCCCCAGGCGGAGGCTGATGCGTAGATCAGGTCGGGGCGCAGCTGTCGCAAGTCGTTGTAACCGAGGCCCATTCGTTCCATCACACCTGGCCGGAAGTTTTCCACCAGGACATCGATGTCGGTGATCAGGCGCCGGACGATTTCGATGGCTTCCGGCTTCTTCAGGTCGAGGGTGATGCTTCGCTTGCCGCGGTTGTGGCCTTCGAAATAGGAGGAAAAACCGTCTGGGCCGAGCCCGTTCGCCCGGCCCATTTCGCCGCCTGGCGGCTCAACTTTGATGACCTCGGCGCCCATGTCGGCAAGGAGTAGCGTAGCGAAGGGTCCTTGCTGGGCAACGGTGAAGTCGAGGACGCGGATACCGTCCAGGGCTGACCGGCTGCGGTCGCCGCCGGGATCCTCTCCTTCCGTTCGAGAACGATGAGGGACCATGGGCTGGGCTCCTTGCAGTAATAGGCGCGCTCCCCGCGCAGACAGCTGAGTCTAGCATCAGCGGCCCGGGAGATCGGGATTCAGCGAGGAGGTATGCTGCCCTCGCCGAGTTCCGGCACCGAAACGGGAGGTTGCGATGGGTATTGTCGAGACGGAGATCATGGACTCCGTGATGGTCGTTCGCCTGAACCGGCCGGATCGGCTGAATGCGCTGGGGGCTGAGCTCCGTTCGGCCCTGGCGGATGCCTGGTGCGAGTTCCGCGACAGCAGAGACGCGGAGGTGGCCATATTTACCGGGACCGGGCGGGCGTTCTGTGCGGGGGAGGACATGAAAGAGTCCCTTGAGCGCGGCGCGCCCGGCCTGACATCGCTGCATCGTGAAGACCCGTTCAACCAGGGCACGCTCGATAAACCGGTCATCGTGGCCATCAACGGATATGCCATGGGCGGGGGATTCCTGCTCGTTGAACGCGCCGACCTGCGCCTCGCGGTTCGCGGCGCGATCTTCGAGATGTCCGAGGCGAAGCGCTGGTTGCTCGGTGGGTATCAGCACGGCCATGTGGGAGGACTCCCGCACGCGGTCGCGACAGAAATGGCGTTCGCCTACCGATTCACCGCGGAGCGCCTCTATGAACTCGGGTTTCTCAACCGGTTGGTCGATGCCGACCAGTTAATGCCGGAGGCGCGGGCAATGGCCGCTCACCTGTTGACGCTGCCCCCGGCTTCCAGGGTCAACACTCTGGCCATGATGCGGGCGATGCGCCCCGTCGTCGGGCCTGAGCGGGAACAACTCGCCGCTCGTCTCCGGGAACACGGCGCGCAGGAGGACCTGATGGAGTCCCGGCGTGCGTTCGCCGAGAAGCGCCAGCCCCGCTTCAAGGGTTGGAATGACCCCGAGGACCGCTACCGGACGCCGAAGCTCCCGTAGCAGTCCTCGGCCGCCTTATCTGACGCCGCCGACCGCGTTGATGAACTGGCTGGTGTTTGCATCGAGGAACACCAGGAAGAACATTGAGTTTGGTTGAGGCGTCGGCTGGGGCGTGCCGGCGTTGGGATCGGCGACCGGTTCGTAGTCCGGGATCGAGACCACCCACGCTACGGTGTCCACCCCGGTCGAGTTGATCTGGAGCCGTACCAGCCTGCTCTCCTGCACCGTGCCGGGGAAGTGAGCGCTGGCGAGCGCTTCCGCCTGCTGCTGCGTCACCGTCACTGTCGAAGGATCTGCGGGCGTCATGATGATCCCGTGGTCCGCGAGTGCCGCAAGGCTGATTGTCTGGAAGAGTTCCGGTCCCGAAGTCGGTGCCGCAGCGGTCTTCGAGTTGCCTTTGCCGCAGGCGGCCAGCCCCAGGACTGCGAGGCTGAGGCAGATTGCCAGTAGTAGTCGGTTCGTGGGATGCCTCCGGGAGAGTGAGTGGTTCGGCGGTCGCTGCGAGGATTTCGCGGTGCATCGACGACTATCGAGGGACCGAAGCTGGCAGGTCGTTCATTCCACCCTAATCGGCGTCCGGAGTCGGGACAACTGATGGTATGGCTGGCGCGAAGGGAATGGCCGTGTATTACCCCGTGACGGCCGAAAGCACCCGTGCCTCAGGTTCTGGCCTTGCCGGCTCATCTTCGCCGATAGGCTTCATGTCGATCCCCTGCTGTGGGCAGGATGGGCTGCACAGGCCACAGCCACAGCAGATATCCGGGTCGACAAGCGCCTTCATGCGTTTCTGCTTCGGCGCTCGGACCATGTCGATGGCGTCGAAGTAGCACAGGTCGATGCAGTCCTGGCAGCCGTCACATAGCTCGATGTCGATCTCAGCGTGGAACACGGTGCCCTCAATGCCCTGGCGGCAACTCTGATACTAACGTGTTGAAAGGCGAAAGGAATACCGCCCCATCGGGGGCGGTACTCCTTCGCGAACTGGTTGGATGTTCGCCTAGTGCGCCGGTTCCCGGCTCCGCAGTGCCGGGATGTGCTCCGGTGGCCGGACGATGGCCATCTTCAGGCTTTCCGGCTCGCAGACGAGCACACAGACACCGCAGCCCATGCACTTTTCGGCGTCGACCGAGACCTTCATCTTTTTCTGGCCGGGCACCTTCTCGAGCGCGAGAGCGTCGAATTGGCAGCGCTCGATGCAATCCTGGCAGCCGTCGCATTTCTCAAGGTCGTTCTGGGCCTCAAAACGGCTCTTGGCGTAGTACGAGGTCCAGGGGACGTCGTGCTCGCCCATGGGGAGGAGGAACATGCAGCAGTCGGTGCAGCAGCTGCAGAGCGTATTGGAGCTTGTGATCGCGACGTTCGGCCAGGTGTGTACGAGGCCGTCGTCTTCGATCTGGTCAATGAGGCGGAGGGCCTCTTCTTTGGAGAGCATCTGCCCGTGGCCGCGCTGGCTCGTGTACTCCGCGGCCCGGTTGAACTGGATGCAGTTCTGGTCATGGGAGTGATCGCAGGGGTCGCCCAGCGACTCCTTGCGCTTTCGGCAGGAGCACGAGACGACCGAGATCAGCCCGGCCTCTTCGACCATGACACGCATGTCCTCGGTCGGGAGGATGCCCGGGATGTCCTTGATCGACTTGTAAGCAGGCACGACCCGCGAAGGAGCGCGCGTCGCGGCCGCAATTCGCGGCATCATGTCGGGTTCCCACTCGTTCCGCCAGAAGTCCCACCAGAGGGCCCAGAATTCCTTCTTCTGCTCGTCGGTGTAGATCCCCTCGATGCCCCAGAGGGATTCTGAGGCGTCGTGCAGTTGGGTGATGTTTCGCGCGAAGCGCGGATACTCGCGAGTTTGGAAGTCGCGCGGGAAGACCACGCCCTTTTTGAACAGCTCCTCGACTTCCTGCCGGACCGTCTCCAGCGGGAGCCCTGACTCAGCGGCGAGTTCGGCGTGGGTCATTGGCATCAGCACGGCGAGTGCGGCCTGTCGCGGCGTCATCGCAAACTGGAGAATCCGGCGGTACCGCTCGGAACTCTCCTGGCCGTGCCGCGAGGCGAGGATGGTGTAGACGTCTGCTTCCGGCATTGGTTGTCTCCGTTATGGCGCCCTCAGAAACGGATTTGACGTCGCGGTGAGGGCAGTTTGTGGTGCAGCATACGCGCGCATCGCGTCGATGCAACGCCGCTTTACGGGTGTGCGCGCCGGAGGGTCAGTCCGGAAGAGATTCTGCTACCGTCCTGGCGTCTTCCTCTATTCCGAGTGCCCGGACCGTCGTCCTGGTGGGAATGCCAGTGTCGATAGCCCAGCCGTAGCGCCCATAGAACTCCTCGACGATCGCGGCCTCTTGCTCGGCGGTAACGCCCTTATGCATCGGCAGGTCTTCGTGGAAGCGCGCCGGGAAGGCGTCGTCCTTCCGTGTGAATCCCGAACGGACGTCGATCAGCCGCGCGAGCGTCGCCGTTCGGCGGGCGAGTTCAAAATAGTCGTCCTGGTTCACTCCCCAGCCGGTGGCCGCATTCAGGATGTCCAGGGTCTGTTGCTCGTCATAACGCAGGAAGTGGCACATCCCGACGACGTTGCGCATGCCGCCCTTCGTGTCGTGCTGACCCATGTGGTCTCCGCCAGTCGGCGCAAGCAGGTATGAGCCCCGCATTCCCGCCGCCTGCCGTGGATCGTGCATCGCCAGTTCCAGGCCTTTGACGGTCGTGAGGAACGCTTCGGAGCCCTGCCCCAGGCGTTCGGCCACTCGCTGCGACCCTTCAGCCAACAGGTCACCGTAACCCTCACGATGGCCAATCATCTCGAGCAACTGAACGACGACGGCCGGGTCGTGGAAGTTGAGTTCTATTCCGCCCGTGTCCTCTTTGGTCAGAAGCCCCTTCTCGTAGCACTCCATCGCGAATGCTATGGTCGCGCCGGCGGAGATCGTGTCCATGCCCAGGTAGTTGCAGATCTCGTTGCTCTTGCAGACCGCGACAATGTCCTGGATGCCCAGGTTCGATCCAAGCGACGCCAGCGATTCGTACTCGGGTCCGCCGTATTTCGGGTCCACCCGGTAGCGACCCAGCGGGTCGACCGCAATGCGCTCCCCCTTTTCGGAATGCGCATCTTCTTCACTCTGCTCAATGCGAACAACCTTCTTGCAGCGCACTGAGCAGGCGTAGCAGGCTTTCATTTCCTGCCGGACCTGGTCGCGGATCGCGCGCGCATCGATGAGCCCGACATTCTCGTCCTGGCCGAGGCGGTAGTTCAGCGCGGGCAACCCGCCCTGGAGGCTCTTCCCCTGCATGTTGTCGCCGGTCCCGAACTCGTGGAACGAGCGGTGGTTCTGTTCCATGGTGGATGACACCCACTTCGCTATCCCGGTCAGTACCTTCTGATCGGCCATAGGCACCGGGGTACGGCCGCGGACGGCGATCGCCTTGAGCTTCTTCGACCCCATCACGGCGCCCATGCCTGTCCTGCCGGCGAACTCGTTCAGGTCATTCCCAATCGCGGCGAAGCGGACCAGGTTCTCTCCCGCCGGTCCGATCTGGGCGACACGTGCCCGCGAGTCGCCGACCTCCTCGATGATGGTCTCTTCGGCATCACCGGTGACCTTCCCCCAGAGGTGCGACGCGTCGCGGATCTCAACCGCGTCGCCGTTGATCCACAGGTAAACGGGCGTTTCCGCCTGGCCATGGACGACGATAGCGTCCCAGCCGGCGCGTTTGAGTTCGGCTCCCCAGTAGCCACCCGATTCGGCCTCACCGTAGCCGCCCGTAAGCGGCGACATCGCCCCTACGGAATGACGTCCCGCACCGGGAACGGGCGCTCCGGTGACAACACCGGGCGCAAAGACCAGGACGTTGTTCGGCCCGAGGGGCTCAGCTCCCTCCGGCACGTACTTCAAGATGAAATGCGCGATGAAGCCACGCCCGCCGCCGTAGTGGCGGTAGAACGCGGGTCCCGGCTCCTCGATGCGGGTCTCGCGACGCGAAAGGTCAACGTGAAGGATCTTGTTCCAGAACCCGTACTGTCCCATAGCCATCATCCCCCCTGGTTCACAGCCCCGGCCTGCGGGACTACCTCGCCGGATTATCCACCTTCGCTTGGTCCAAAGAAGATCAACTCGTCTCCATCCCTGACGACTTCGTCCAGGCCGCTGAGTTCTCCATTGCGGGAGATTGCTGTGTCGGTCGCCTCTGGAACACGGAGTTGCCGCAGAACGTCCGCGACCGTCGCTCCCGCGTGACAGGTGAGGCGGGCTGGTCCTGGCTCACCCGGCGCGTGGTACCGCCGGAGGTCGCCGAAGAAGCTGACGGTGATCGCCACGGTCGCGTCGGTGCTCATCGATCTGATTCGGAAGGCTAGCACAGTCGCGAAGCATCAGCCCGATGACGGCCGATCGGGTACCAAACCATGCGGCGGGACCTGCGGCAGCAGATGGGGAGGGTTGAGATGGCTCGTGTGGTGAACTGCAGCCGCAGTACGGCGGTGACGACCGACGAAGCCGACGAACGGACTCGTCGCGAAGGTACAGGAACACAACCGGAAGGCCCATCGGACGTTGATCGGTCGCGAGCAGGTGCTCCTGCTGGCACGCCTGCATTCCTGGGGTCACCGACAGCGGTCATTTGGCTTTGAATCCGCCTCTGCCGATAGCTGGCTCAGCGTCCGTCAGAGTGCGTTGACGAGGCGGCCTAATACGTCTCGCGTCTGACTACGAAGCGGGCCTCCACTGGGCCATCCTCCGGCGATAAGCCGGCAGGATCTCAGACCCCGGCTGGGCGAGTTTGATCATCCAGAGTCGCTCCGCCCCGAGCCATGTGGTCACAATGGTTCCAGTGAGGAAGAACTCTCCCGCCTCGACGTGGACGACCCGGCGGCCCTTGGCGAAGTAGTACTGGAGAAGGCGCCCTTTGCCGCGGATGACCCGCTCGATGGTGAGCAACTGGTCTTCGCCATCTCCCAGGGTCGCGAGCGCGAGCTCTTCCCCGTTGTCGTCGATGATTCGCACCATGTCAGCCCTCCCACCGTCGCTACCGGGCCTCGCTCGGAGTCGCATGATCGTAGGTGGCTGTGCTGGTGTAATCAATAGCAGCGATAGACGAAACGCGGCAATGATGGGTAAACATCACGAGACGGGGCGACCCGCTCTCAGGCGGCCAGGACCCGCTGTTGGAGCACGGCGAACATGAGGAGAAGGTTGCTGCGGTCGGCTCCTCGCATCGAAGCGGACCTGGTGTCGCGCTCCACGAACGTAGCCCACGAACTGCCGGCGTCACCGGAGATGTCGATGGTTGATCCGCCGACTGTTGCTGCGAATGCACAGTCCCCGGTCGCCTGCCAGTCGATCGAGCCGTCGAGAGTGAGTCGGAGAATCTCGTTTACGTAACGTCCGTCGCTCGGCATCGCGCGCCTCCCCGTGTCTTGTCCCCTGGCGTTCGACGGTAGGGGGCACCGTTTGACCTCCACAGGCCCGATCGGGTACCAGATTGCGGGGCCCATTCAGACCGGGTCGGGCCAGGGTCAAGGAGGCAACAAGAGCGTCCCACGCCCGCTGGATCTCGTCAGCGGTGCGAGGACGCTACCCTGTTACTAAAGTCGCGGAGGCAGAACAACCGCAGATGTCCACTCCAGTTGCCAGCGGCGAGGAGCGCGTGACCATCCGGGGCCTCAGGCACCTGGCTGGTCGAATGCCGGTTCGAGGGCGGCTCGGTGTTCTCCTCGTCGCCATCGCCTGGCCGCTCGATTGGATTCTTCCCGGGCTCCGGACCCAGCTCTTCTTCTTCCCGCTCTGGCTTGGGTACATCCTCACGGTGGATGGACTGGTGTTCGCCCGGACCGGCACATCCCTGTGGGAGCGTGGGAGGGCACGCTTCGCCGGCCTCTTCGTCGTTTCCGCGCCGGTGTGGTGGCTCTTCGAACTGTTCAATCTGCGCACCGACAACTGGCACTACCTCGGCCGCAACGAGTTCTCGGACTTCCAGTTCGCTGCCGGTGCGACGATCGCCTTTACCACCGTCATCCCGGCCGTTTTCGGAACGGCGGAGCTCATCTCATCTTTCCTGACCGGCAACTGCGGTGGCGTGGCCGTCTCGAATCTGAAGCTCACACACGTGGTGATGTTCGTGCTCGGATGGGCCATGCTGGCCTGCGTGCTCGCCTGGCCGCGGTACTGCTTCCCGTTCGTGTGGACTTCGCTGGTCTGTCTGGTCGAACCGGTCAACGCGGCTGCCGGCTACCGGACGATTCTCGGCGTCACGCGAAACAGGGGCTGGAAGCCAGTCGTCGCTCTCGGTCTGGCGGGTCCCGCCTGTGGTGTCTTCTGGGAGATGTGGAACTACTACTCGTATCCGAAGTGGACCTACTCGGTGCCGTTCGTCGGCTTCCTGCACATCTTCGAGATGCCACTCCTCGGGTACCTGGGCTACATCCCGTTCGCACTGGAACTTTTCGTGCTCTACAACCTTGCTACAGGCGTAGCCCGGCGCGGCCGGGGCGACTACGTGCGAATGGCGTGAGCGCGCCGGGCATTCCCGCCCGGACCGTGGCGGTGGTCTACCCGGGACGAGCAGCCCTTCGGTCGCGCTGCCGCCCCCGAGCCTTCTTGTCCGGGCGGTCGGCCGCAATATGCAGCTTCGCCAGCAGTGGTGCGAATGTAATGCCCTGTCCAACGAGCGAGACGATCACCGCACCGAAGACGACAGCGACGGCGTTGATCCCGTGAAGGTCCCGCTGCGTTGCGGTCAGGCCGAGAACAAGGGCGATCGGGATGCTGCCTCGGAGGCCGCCCCAGTAAATCGCGTGTCGCCAGCCTGGGGAGACCTGCACGGCGGCCCTTGTTCGACCACCGCCGAACGGTAAGAGGAGTCCGTAGACCGCGATGGCGCGGCCTGCCAGCAGAGCGAGAGTGACGACAATCGCCGCGGTCGCGGTGGTGAGCTCCCCGAGGTCCTGTGCCCGGAACTCCAGGCCGATGAGCAAGAAGAGGGCCGAGTTCAGGAGGAAGGCGGCCACTTCCCAGACATCAAACAGGACCGCCTGTGAAGAAGCCGACATCGCCCGGTGCGTCCCGTAGTTGCCGATGAACAGCCCCCCGACCACGACCGCAAGCACGCCGGACCCGCCAAGCCGATCGGCCAGCAAGAACGTGCCGAACGCCAGTGCGACGGACAGCGTTACCTCCACCAGGTGGTCGTCGAGAAGGCGCATGAGCCGGTGAATGACGTAGCCCATCACGATCCCCACGCCGATCCCAATGGCGACTTCCGCAAAGAACTCGCGGACCGCGCCGGCCCAGTCCATGGCATGCCCGGGATCCGCGGGAAACGCGAAGGACAGCGCAATGGTGAAGAGGACGATGCCGAGTGCGTCATTGAACACCGATTCCCCTTCCAGCAGCGTGCGCAGACCGCCCGCAACGCCGTGCGCCTTCATTGTCGCCAGCACGCTGACCGGGTCCGTCGGTGCCAGGATCACCGCCAACAGCAGTGCGAACCTGAACGGCAGGTCGGTGAACACGACGAGGGCCCCGGCGACGACGCCCGCAGTGATGAGCGTGCCCGGGACGGCGAGCAGTAGCACCTGGAGCCACCTCCGGCGCAACTCATTGAGGTCCATGTTGATGGCTCCCTCAAACAGCAGAGGCGGCAGGAACACCAGCAGAATGAAATCGCGACTTAGTGTGACGTCGAAGAAGTGGCCGAAGCTGATGCAGAAACCAGCGACGACGAGCGCCACTGTCTGGGGTACCCGGAGGTACCGGGCGCCGATGGCAACGATCGAGGCGATGAGGAGCAACTCAACACCGAGCAGTTCGAAGTCGGCGAAATCAAGCACGGCCCCTACGCTAACCCGAGGGGCGTCGGCGAGGAAGGGAATTGCGTACCGTGGCGGG
>Ga0209638_1002943_pt1 | contig 10331 bp, 9 predicted proteins | sample BarGraNGADG00211_FD_184490 | JGI IMG/M metagenome (GOLD analysis project Ga0209638, IMG submission 184490) | Arctic peat soil microbial communities from Barrow, Alaska - Barrow Graham LP Ref core NGADG0002-211 (SPAdes) (version 2) | ecosystem: Environmental > Terrestrial > Soil > Wetlands > Peat... | reverse complement strand
GGCGTGGAACAGGTCATATGGCGTAGGACGAAGCGCGCGGGGAGCGTGTCTTGACGTACCCGTGACGAGGACCCTCGAGCCGGTCATCATGTGCGCCATGACCGAAGATCTCTACGAGCGCTACAAGGAAGCGTTGCGGGGCGGCCATGTAGCCGTGCTTCGCGGCGGGCTCGACGAGGCCATCCGGATGTATACGGCAGCCGCCGAGATCGCTCCTTCCCGGGCGCTGCCGCATACGAGCCTCGGTGGTGTTTACATGCGGTTGAGCCGCCTCGACGAAGCGCTGACCGAGTACGGCGCCGCCGTAGCTCGCTCCCCGCATGACGAAGGCGCGCTGTTGGGTCAAGCCGACGCGCTCGCGACGGTGGGCAAGCCCAGGGACGCCGCGATGGCACTGGACCACGTGGCGGAGATCCAGGAAGCGTCGGCGCGACTCCCCGAAGCTGCCGACACGCTGCGACGAGCCCTGGAGCTCGAAGAGTCACCGGAACGTGTCCACCGCCAGCGTGCGCTCCTTCGGGAGATCCGCATGTCCGCGGGAGATCGCGCTGCCGAACAGCTCCTCGCCCGTGCGCTCCGTTTGCGCGACGAGCCCGACGCCCAGAGAAGCCCATCGCGCGTTCCGGTGCCCGCGGTGATGGCGGCTGCGACGAGCCCGGCCAAGCGGGAGCCGGTGGCGGCGGAGACCGAGCCGGTCGCGATGGCCGAGCCCGGGCCAGAGCCGCTGGCCGAGCCCGAGCCGGCGCTCGCGGCCGTAGCCGAGCCCGAGCCGGAGTTCGTCGCCGAGCGCCCGCCGGAGCTGGCCGCCGAAACAGCCGAACGGGTTCAAGCTACGGCGGATGCCGAAACCGAGCTCACGGCCGCGCCCGAACCGGTGACCGAAGACGTACCCGCTCTCGAACCGGTGGCAGACGCCGTCGCCGAAGATGCCGGTTCGGCGCAAGTGACAGCCGAAGACGAACCGGCCGCGGAGTCGGAAGAACCTCCCGCTGTCGGCGTCATGGTCGGCGTCGATGAGCAGGTCGCCGATGCCTCGGCGGAGCCCGCTCCGCAACCGACCGGCGACGAGCTGCTGGCAGCCGCCGAGGCTGCCGAGGAGGCCGGCGACGATTCGTCGCTCCGCTCTCTGCTTCTGTGGACAGCTCGGGCCTACGCTCGCGAAGGCCGCTTCGAGGCCGGTCTCGACACGGCGCACAGGCTGCTGATGCGCTCGCCGAGCGACGTGGACGCCCACCTCGTACTGGTGGAGTTGTACGTCGCTCGCAGCTGGGACGCCCTGGCCGCCGAGAAGCTCTTGCTCCTGGGCCGGCTGGCCGATCTCGACGGCGACGATGTCACCCGACGGCGGCTCTGCCAGGCCGCGAGCCGGGCTTTCCCGGGGAACGAGCGCCTCGAGGCTCTGTGCGCGTAGGTCTGTCTGGCTGAGACGGCGGCGCCAAGGTATACACTTACTCTTCGATGCCTGTGCTCCAGTCGGCTCTCGACCAGATCCATCCAAATGCCGTCGCCGACATTGCGATCACCGCTCTCCTGATTTACTGGCTGTTCAGCCTGATCAGAGGGACGCGAGCGGTGCGACTCGTCGTCGGCGTCTGCCTGCTCTTCCTCGTGTATGCCGCGGCAGTCACCCTCGAGTTGCGCCTCCTCACCCAGATCCTGCAGACCGGTGCCTATGTCGGCCTGATCGCCCTGGTGGTCGTCTTTCAGCCGGAGCTCCGTCGGGCGCTCGATCGGATCGGCCGGCTTGGCTCCCTCGGCTGGTTGAGCTCTCCAGCGGAGCAAACGCGGACTGCCCACGTCGCCGCCGAGGTTGCGAGTGCCGCGGCCAGACTGTCTCGCGAGGGACACGGAGCCTTGATCGTGCTCGAGCGAGAGACCGGCCTGCAGGAGATCGCCGAGAACGGCGTCATGCTGCATGCTGACATCTCGGCCGACCTACTCGTGACCATCTTCTCGCCGAAGACGCCGCTTCACGATGGCGCGGTTGTGATCAGGGGCGAGACGATCCTGGCGGCCGGGTCCCTGCTGCCTTCCGCTGAGACCACCATACCGCTCGAACGCTTTGGTACCCGGCACAAGGCAGCCCTGGGCATAACCGAGCAAACGGATGCGATCGTCGTCGTCGTCTCCGAGGAGACAGGCCAGATCAGCCTAGTCGAGCGTGCTCGTATCGTGCGCAACCTGGACGAGCCGAAGCTGACCAGGGCGCTGGCAACCCATTTGCACCCCGCGTTGACCGGCGCTCGACTCGCCAGACAGTCGACAACCGGATCGCTCGGTCCCACATTTCGCGACCTGGCGAGACGGACCCGCATTGGTCGGATACGACGCGAGTCTCACGCAGGGCCACAGGGTGGGGAACGCCAGGGCGATCCCAGAGCCGACGACGAGCCTGCCGCGTGAGCGGCCCGATGGCCCTGCTGCGTTTCGTCTTCCGAAATTGGGCCCTGAAGCTGAGTGCGGTAGCTTTGTCGATCGTCCTGTTCGTGGGCATGGTCGCACTCCAGAATGCTCAAGCGTGGGCCGGCGAGGTCCCGATCGTGCCCGTGAATCTGCCCACTACCGCATCTCTGATCGGCACCCTTCCCAACGTCACGAAGATCCATTTCATCGCCTCTCCGGACGTCCCGATCACCCAGGCGAGCTTCCGAGCGACGATCGACCTGTCCGGCGTCACCGTCAGCGACAGCGAGAACTCGCTGGTGAGAGTCCAATTGGTCGCCACTGACGCCCGCATCCAGATCATCGACTTTCAGCCGCAGCAGATCGGCGTGACGCTCGATCCGATCATCCGCAAGACGGTCAGCGTCCGCGTTGAGGAGCCTGCCGGCTCGGTGCCGACCGGGTTGACGCTGGGGACCCAGACCCTCAGCGTCCAGCAGGTCGAGGTCGAGGGCGCCCAGTCCGTCGTGGCCAAGGTGGCCTACGCCCGCGCGCTCGTGCGAATCGATGCCTCGGGCCTCGACTTCACTGACAATGTGGACCTGGTCGCCGTCGACGCCACGGGAGCCGAGGTTACGGGGAGCCTCCAGCTAAACCCGCGCACCGTCCACGTCCAGATCCAGATCGGCAGCCAGCTGCGCACCCGGACCGTGCCGGTCAACCCGGTCATCACGGGCGCACCCGCCGCCGGTTACAACGTTTCCTCGATCGACATCACGCCGCCAGTCGTCGGCGTGCGAGGCCAGGCCGATGCTCTGGCCCTGCTCCACGGTGCTGCCCCGACCAAGGGGATTTCCATCGCCGGCGCCACGGCCGACGTCTCGGTCAAGGTGGCCCTGAGCCTGCCGTCAGGGGTCGACGCCCCGGATGTCACCACGATATCCATCGTGGTCCATCTGCAATCGCAGGGCTCGTCGCGAACAGTCAGCGTCGGCGTCGCGCCTACCGGCGCTCTCTCGGATCGCATCTATTCATTGTCGACTCCGAGCATCGCCCTCACGATCGGCGGGGCGACCGCCGCTCTCGACGCCTTCGACACTTCGAACCTCGTCGCGACGGCCGCGGTTGGTGGCCTCGAGGCGGGAGTTCATGTTGTCCAGGTCTCCATCAGCCTGCCACCCGGTATCAAGATGCTCTCGATGAATCCGTCATCGATTCAGGTCACTGTGACCGTTCCCGCCACGCCGGCTCCGTCGTCGTCCTGACGGGGGCGAGGCCCAACCGTCGCCGCAGCATCCACTAGGAGCCCCACTTGCCCCGACTCTTCGGCACGGACGGTATCCGTGGCATTGCCAACGTGGACCTCAAGCCGACGCTCGCGTACTCCTTGGGCCGCGCCGCTGCGCATCTGCTGGCTGCCGAAGGTCGGGCGATGGTTGTCGGTCAAGACACCCGCCTGTCGGGGGACATGCTCGTGGCGGCGATCGTCGCGGGTGCCACGAGCATCGGCACGGACGTCCACCTGGTTGGAGTCGTGCCCACTCCCGCCCTGGCGTTCATGACTGCGGCCGGTGATTTCGCTGCCGGGATCATGGTCTCTGCGTCCCATAACCCAGCGCGCGACAATGGGCTCAAGGTCCTCGATCAGAACGGTCTCAAGCTCGACGAAGCGATCGAGGACGAGCTCGAGCAGCTCGTGTGGCGGGCGGAGGAGATCCCGGCCGCGCCGCCCGAGAAGCTCGGCCGTGTCGTGGACGCGCGGGGCCTCATTGGCCTTTACCTCGGCCACCGCCGCGGCCTAGCCGTCGCGACGAATTCGACTCTCCACCTCGTGGTCGACTGCGCCAACGGCTCCGGCTGCGTGGCCGCCGCCGCGGTGTTCGGAGCCACGAGTGGCAAGGTCGAGACCATCTTCGACGACCCGAACGGGATGAATATCAACGCCGGTTGCGGTGCCACGGCGCCGGCCGCGCTTGCCCTGGAGGTAGTGGCAAGGGGTGCCGATGTCGGCTTCGCCCTCGACGGAGACGCCGACCGCCTGATTGCGGTCGATGCCACCGGGTGTGTGGTGGACGGCGACGCCGTCCTCGGGATCCTTGCCCTGGACAGGCTGTCCCGGGGTCAGCTCCCTAACGGCGCTCTGGTGGTTTCCGTTCTGTCCAACGGCGGTCTCCAGAAAGTGGTCGAGGAAGCGGGCGGTCAGATAATTCGCACCCCGGTCGGCGACAAGTACATCCTCGAGGGAATGTTGGTCAACGGCGCCGGTCTCGGCGGCGAGAAGAGCGGCCACGTCATCGTCATGGAACACTCGTCGAGCGGGGACGGGATCCTGACCGCCCTCGAACTGCTGTCCGTGATGACACGCACGGGCCGCAATCTGGCCGACCTGGCGGCCCAGGTGCCGATGATGGCCCAGCAACAGCGCGCTATCCCGGCTCGTCACAAGGAGCAGTGGGAGGGAGACCCGGTCATCAGCCGCGCGATCGCGAGGGCCGAGTTCCGCCTCGGCTCATCCGGACGGGTCCTCGTCCGACCGTCGGGCACGGAGCCTTCCCTCAGAGTAATGGTGGAGGGTTCCGATGCCGGCCTCGTGGCCGAGTTGGCCGACGAACTCGCTGCTGTCGCCAGAGAGCGACTAAACTAGCGCCCTTCGCGATTACCGGGCCGGCAGGCGACGCCGGGGGCCGTGGTCCACGAGACCGGGAGTGAATTCGAGTATGTGCGGCATCGTCGGATACACCGGACCGCGGGACGCGGGACCAGTTCTCATGGATGGACTGAGGCGCCTCGAGTACCGCGGATACGACTCCGCCGGGATCGCCCTGGTGACCGACGACGGCGACCTATTCGTCGAGAAGCGCGCCGGCAAAGTTGCCAACCTGCAGAACGCGCTCGGCGGGGATCCACCAAGCGCCGGCATCGGCCTGGCCCATACGCGCTGGGCGACTCACGGCCGCCCCAGCGACCTCAACGCCCATCCCCACTCCGACTGCAGCGGCTCCATCACCGTCGTCCACAACGGCATCGTCGAGAACTTCCGCGAGCTGCGCGCCGAGCTCCTCGCGAAGGGCCATACCCTGCGATCCGAGACGGATACCGAAGTCGTGGCCCACCTGGTGGAGGATGCGTACAAGGGAGACCTGGCCGACGCGGTACGAGTAGCGCTGCGACGCCTCGAGGGTGCCTATGCGCTCGTGGTCATGCACCGCAACGAACCCGAACGGCTCGTCGGGGCGCGTTTGAACGCGCCGCTGATCGTGGGCATCGGTGCCGGCGAGAGCTTCCTCGCCTCGGATGCGGCCGCGATCGTGTCCTACACCGACAAGGTCATCTTCCTCGCCGACGGCGACGTGGCCGACCTCACACCCGGCGCGGTGGTCATAACCGATCGCGACGGGGCCGTCCAGGAGCGCCCGGTCGATGTCATCCCCTGGACGGCCGAGTCTGCCGAGAAGGGCGGCTACGAACACTTCATGCTCAAGGAGATCCACGAACAGCCGGCCGCCCTCCTATCGGCGATGGCCGGCCGCGTAAGGGGCGACACGATCTGCCTGGAGGAGCTCGATCCGATTCGCGATCGCCTGGCCGGCCTCGATCGAGTCGAGATCATCGCTTGCGGTACGGCCTACTACGCCTCACTCGTCGGTGCCGCGCTCTTCCAGGAGTGGCTCGGCGTACCGGCACGCGCCACCGTAGCCTCCGAGTTCCGCTACAGTCCGCCGCCGCTCGACGGCAAGACCCTCGTGGTTGCGGTGACCCAGTCGGGCGAGACTGCCGACACGATCGCGGCGGCCCGGTTGGCTCATGAACGAGGCGCGCCGCTCGTTGCGGTTACCAATACTGTCGGTTCGGCCATCACTCGCGAGGCCGACGCCTCGGTCTTCCTGCAAGCCGGGCCAGAAGTGGCCGTCGCAGCCACCAAGACGTTCGTAACCCAGGTATTGACCCTCGTCATGCTCGCCGCCGACGTGGCGCAACTCTGCGGCAAGCGAACTCCCCAGGAGATGAAGGCCCTCACGAAGGCCCTGCGCCGGCTGCCCGAGCAGGCCCAGCGAGCGATTGACCTGGGTAAATCGACCGAGGAGATTGCCAGTCGATACGCCGGCGCGGCCGGCTTCATGTACATCGGTCGCGCCTTCGGCTATCCCGCCGCTCTCGAGGGCGCACTCAAGATCAAGGAGATCAGCTATCTCCACGCCGAGGGTTACGCTGCCGGCGAGCTCAAGCACGGGCCGATCTCCTTGCTCGATGCCGACGTGCCTCTGGTTGCCGTGGCCACCCGATCGTCGGTGTACGAGAAGGTGATCAGCAACCTGATGGAAGGCAAAGCTCGCGATGCGCGAGTGATCGCCATAGCCACGGAGGGCGACGACCAGATCGGCAAACTTGCCACGGACGTGTGCTGGGTCCCCGACACGATCGAGCCACTGAGCACGATCCTGGCGGTCATCCCCCTCCAGCTCTTCGCCTATTACGTGGCAGTTGCGCGGGGCCGCGACGTGGATCAGCCGCGAAACCTGGCCAAGTCGGTGACGGTCGAGTAGTGGCGGGCACAAGGCGGTCCGGCGCGGATGCGGTGGGCGGCGATGAAGAGGGCGCCGACGCGGCCGCCCGACTCGCCTCGCCGCCTCAGGGCACGACCGAGCTCGGGATCGACATCATTCGGATCTCGCGCATCGCCGAAACGATGGATCGATTCGGCGATCGATTTGCCAGGCGGGTCCTGACCCCTGCCGAGGAAGCTTACGTCCGCAATCGACCCCAGACCCTGGCCGGTAGGTGGGCCGCCAAGGAGGCGGTCTCCAAGGTTCTCGGCCTGGGGGTTCGCGGGATTGGCTGGCGCGATATCGAAGTGGAGCGACTGCCGACCGGGGCACCGGCCATCCGCCTGCACGGCCGCGCGGCTCGACGGGCGGAGCAGCTCGAGATGGGTCGGATCGCCGTATCCATAAGCCACGAAGCCGACTACGCCGTCGCCATTGCCTACGGGGTCCGGACGGCCGGGGGGCGCTTCATCTACCCGCCCGACATCGAGGAGCGGCTCGCCGAGCGCGAGGCTCAGCTGCTCGCCCGCCTCCAGCGGCTGCGGGCGATGGCCAAAGAAGCCGCAATGTTGGAGAATCGCGTGGGGTTCGCAGCAACGCGCGAGCGCGAGGAGACGGGCGATGAGTAGCCGGATCGCGCATGGGACGGTCGAGCTCAACGACGCAATCGCGGCCGCTCTGCTCCCTCCCAGACCGGTCCGCGGTCATAAAGGGACCTTCGGCAAACTGCTCGTGATTGCCGGTTCGGTCGACTACGCGGGGGCTGCGTTTCTCGTCTGTACCGCCGCCGGTCGGGCCGGGGCCGGCCTCGTGACTCTGGCCACGCTCGAGTCCCTGCAGCCGTTGTTCGCCACGAAGGTCGTGGAAGCCACCACGCTGTCACTGCCTGAGGACGATGTCGAGGAGGTCGATCCCGAAGAAGCGCTCGCCCGAATCCTCGATCACGAGCACGACGCCCTGGTGGTGGGCCCGGGCCTGAAGCCGAGCCTGTCGATGACGGAGCTCATCCAGGCTCTGCTCACCGGCGACGAGGATGGCGAGCCGGTGCCGGCGGTCATCGACGCGGAGGCGCTCCGCTCCCTTGCGACGGTCGACGGGTGGGCCGGCGAAGTCAGCGCGCGATGCGTCCTGACTCCCCACGTCGGCGAGTTCCGCCGGCTGCGAGCCGCAGACGGTCACGCTCCCGAAGCGGATGGCGATCTCGTCAACGACGATGCGCGACGGGTTGCCGCGGCGCGCGCCGCGGCCGCGGAGTGGGGCCAGGTCGTGGTCCTGAAGGGTGCCCGCACGGTCATAGCCGAGCCCGACGGTCGTGCTGCCGTGGCCCCCTTCGAGAACCCGGCTCTCGCCAGCGGCGGTACCGGCGACGTCCTGGCCGGAACCATCGGCGCGCTTCTCGCTCAAGGGCTCGGGACGTTCGAGGCGGCGCAGTTGGGCGTGTACCTGCACGGCATGGCTGGAGAGGCCGTTCGAGCGCGGCTCGGCGACTCGGGTCTTCTGGCGTCCGATCTGCCGCCCGAGCTGCCGCTGGCGCGCAAGCGGCTGGCCGCTATCGCCGCCGCGGCCGGGGACGGCGCCGAGAAGATCGAGTGATCGATCCGCCGGGGGCGATCGCCATCAGGCGGCCGCTGGTGTCGGCTGAGCCGGGTCGTGGGCTTCCGGCACTCCCAAGGACCGCCTGGATCGAGATCGACCTCGACGCGCTGGTCGACAACGTTCGCCTGCTGCAGGGCATGCTTCCTGAGGGTGCGCGGCTCGACGGCGTGGTCAAGGCCGATGCCTACGGCCACGGCGCGGTGCCGGTTGCCCGAGCGCTGGTCGCGGCCGGCGTCGAGAGCTTGAGCGTGGCGACCTACGACGAAGGCCTGGAACTGCGCCAGGCAGACATCTCGGTGCCCGTCTTCGTCGTGTATCCGATACCGCCGGAACTCGCCGGCGACGCCCTGCGCCTGGGGCTCTCGATCACCGTGGGCGACTTCACGCTGCTCGAGCGCACGCTGGCCGCCCTGTCCCGGACCCTCGAGGACGGCGCGGGTGCCGGCCGGCTCCAGATACACGTCGAGGTGGAGACGGGCCTTGGACGCGGCGGCTTCGATCCGACCGACGTACCCGCCGCCGTGGCGACCATCGAGGCGATGCCGAGGGCACGCTGGGCCGGCCTTTGGTCGCACCTGCAGAACGCAGGAGATGCGCGTCTCTCCGCGTCTCAGGCCGCGTCCTTCGCGGTCGCCTCGGCATTGCTCGAGGAAGCCGGCGCGACCCTTCCAGTGCGCCACCTCGCGGCGAGCGGCGGCTTGCTGGCCGCCAGCGTGCCGGGCTTCGACGTCGTTCGAGTGGGCATCGCGCTGTATGGCGTGATTCCGGACGGGCTGACCGCGAGCGGACGGAATCGCGCTGCCGCGGCCGGTCTTCGTCCGATCCTGTCGCTTCGGGCGCGGCCGGTGCGGGTTGCTTCGCTGGCCCCCGGGACCGGCATCAGCTACGGGCCGTCGTTCGTTACGGAACGCGACAGCCGGATCGCGACTCTGCCCCTCGGTTATGCCGACGGTTACCCACGTAGCCTGTCGAACCGGGCCCAGGTGCTGGTACGCGGCCAGCGCGTTCCGGTCGTCGGCACCGTTGCCATGGACGCGGTCATGGTGGACGTCACCAACGTCCCGGGACCGCCGGTTACCGTGGACGACGAGTTCACGCTGATCGGGCAGCAGGGCGATGAAGCCATCGGGGCCGCGGAAGTGGCGCAATGGGGCAACACCATCTCGCATGAGATCTTCACCGCGATGTCCGCGAGGGTACCCCGGGTGTACTATGCCGCAGCCAAGGCCGTAGAGTTACGGCAGGTGGCCTCTGAGCCCGATCGGGTAGGTAAGGGGCCGGCAGCCGGGGCGGGCCTCCGAGGAGGGGCCCGGGCCGCCCGGTCCAAGCACAACGGCGAAATTCGATGACTCGTGGGGTTCGGGCATGATGGAAATCCAGGACCGATCGGAAGAGCAGCGGGACGACCTCGTGGAGCGCGCAGCGCGCGAGATCCAGCTGCGCGGCCTGACTGCGCCCGCGGTCCTCTTCCTGCAGGCCAGCCGCCCATATCGGCCGCTCGGCAGCGGGGCGATGGTCTTCTTCGACCCCGTCCTTCAGCGCGTCTTCGGGGGCGAACTGCCCGTCGCCAGCGAGATCCTGGCCGACGACATTGGGATCGAGCAGCTCATCGAGCGGCTTCAGGATCCCGACGACGAGATGACCTGGGACGCCTGAAGCGCGTTAGCATAGTCAAGTGAAGCGCCAGCCACGAGCGTTCTTCGCCCTCGACTTCGGCTCGGCCACCACGTCGGCAGCCCTCATCGGACGCGTCGGTATTCGCTGGCGCCTGGTTGCCCACGCGGCGGCTCCTGCGTCGACCCCTCTTGA
>Ga0209638_1002941_pt1 | contig 10334 bp, 10 predicted proteins | sample BarGraNGADG00211_FD_184490 | JGI IMG/M metagenome (GOLD analysis project Ga0209638, IMG submission 184490) | Arctic peat soil microbial communities from Barrow, Alaska - Barrow Graham LP Ref core NGADG0002-211 (SPAdes) (version 2) | ecosystem: Environmental > Terrestrial > Soil > Wetlands > Peat... | reverse complement strand
TCGATTCCTTCTTCTCCATCATATCTCTCTTTCCCGCCCTCAATCATATACTCTAAATTCAAAGGGGGGAAGTGTCTCACTTACATTGGCACAGAGGGCATCTCACACAGCGGGGAAATCGCCGTATGCAGACCTTTTTCGGCGACAATGATTATCGAGAATATATCACCCTGATGGCCGATTCCTGCCGGCGTTGTGAAGTTGATGTTTGGGCGTATTGTCTCATGCCCAATCACGTTCATCTCATTGCCGTTCCGATGCAGCCCGACAGCTTCCGTCAAGCAATGGGAGAGGCTCATCGTCGTTATACGCGACATGTCAATTTTCGCGAGAAATGGCGGGGGCATCTCTGGCAGGAGCGGTTTGCGTCCTATCCGATGGGTGAAAATCATCTTCTTGCCGCCGCCCGTTATATCGAGATGAACCCGGTACGTGCAGGTTTGGCTCGGGAGCCGTGGTCATACAAATGGAGCAGTGCCGGCGCCCACGCGAGGGGTGTTGATGATGAGCTGGTGCAGGTGGTTCCACTGCTGGAAATGGTGAATGACTGGCGCGGTTTTATAGGGGAAGATATCACCGGGGAAGAGATGGAGCGCTTTCGTCAACATGAACGAACGGGTCGTCCCATGGGAGATATGGCCTTCATAGAACGAATCGAGAAGTCCAGTTGCCGCGTTCTGCGACCCCAAAAACCGGGACCGAAAAAGCAAGATACCTGTAATTAAGTATACTGTCCCCGGAACTGATAATACACAAGGAGTCAGCCATGCCTGGTGAGCTGAACAAAAGAAAATTCCAGCGCCTTGAACTACCGCTTGAAGTAACGGTCGAGATTGTATCTGCTCAGGAGGCGCCAAAGGGCCTGCCCATACTGCACGTAAAAAGCCGAAATATTTCAATAAACGGGATCTGTCTCGAAACAAAGTCCGTCGAGGTGAATGGTGTAAATTTGCTTTCAGGTCGTCCTTTTGCACGGGAAAACCTTTTACACCTCAGCATCGAGCTTATTCCAGAGGAGACGCCGTTGATGGTAACCGGGGTGGTTCAATGGTATGATGTTGCTCGTGACATACCAGAATTCATCTATCGGCTGGGGGTTGTATTCATAGAGATCAAGGACGGCGATAAAGACCAGCTTGCTATATTTTTGAAGAAATATCAAAAAAACAAGGGATCTTTAAAAAAATTATTCCATTCATGGACCTCCTAAGGGTCTGAGAATTCTGGGGATAGTTTATTTATTTTTCACCAAATTACGCTTGAGAATAAACAATATTACTATCGTCAATCATTATTATTTTCAGATATTCCAGGCGTGTGTTTGTGAACGAGAGAGACGTGGGCATGAACTGGATGAACTCGAAAAAAGATCCTGAACTCCGCTGATGCCCGTCATCCGAATGCATTGACAGGGGAATATCGAATGGCTGGACCTTTGAAGGGACTGAAGATCCTCGATTTTACGACGCTGCTGCCGGGGCCGTACGCGACGATGATGCTTGCGGACCTCGGGGCGGAGGTGCTGCGGATCGTCTCCGGCTCCCGACCGGACCTGACGGCCTTCATGCCGCCCTTCCTCCCGGGGACGAATCTTTCCGCGGCCATGGCCTGCCTCGGACGGGGGAAGCGCTGCATGACGCTCAACCTCAGGGACCCCAGGGCGGTCGCCATCGTCCGGCGCCTTGTCGCTGAATACGACATCCTGATCGAGCAGTTCCGCCCCGGCGTGATGGCAAAGTTCGGCCTGGATTATGAGACGCTCAAGACGGCGAACCCCGAACTGATCTACTGCTCGCTGACCGGATATGGCCAGACGGGGCCGCTCTCGAACCGGGCGGGCCACGACATCAACTACCTCGCCCGCTCCGGGATCATGTCCTATTCGGGCCGGAAGGAGACCGGTCCCGTTCTCACCGGGATTCAAATCGCCGATGTGGCGTCCGGGTCGAACAACGCCGTCATCGGCATCCTCGCCGCGGTGGTCCACCGGCAGAGGAACGGCGAGGGGCAGCACGTCGACGTCTCGATGACCGACGGCGTCGTCGCCTTCAACGCTCTCTCCGGCGCCGCATTCCTCGCGGATGGCACGGAGATTGGCTTCGAGACGGGATTCCTGAACGGCGGTTCCCTCTACGACTTCTACGAGACGAAGGACGGAAAGTTCCTCAGTTTCGGCGGTCTTGAACCCCAGTTCTTCGCGGCCTTCTGCGAAACCATCGGACGGCCCGACCTGATCGAAGGCGGCGTAGCCCCCCCGGATCTCACCCAGGTCAAGGAAGAAATTCGCGCAATCCTGAAGACCAAAACGCGGGACGAATGGCTGGCCCTCTTCGCCAACGTGGACGCCTGCGTGGAGCCGGTCCTGTCGCTCGGCGAGGCCCTTGCGGATCCGCTGGTCTCGGCGCGGGGCATGGTCGTGGAGGTGGATCTGCCTGACGGCGGGACGGTCCGGCAATTGGGTCACCCGATCCACTATTCGGCCACGCCTCCGGAATACCGGGTGGCGGGTTGCTGCGCGGGCGCCCATACGCGAGAGGTTCTCCGCGGACTCGGCTACCGGGATGAGGAGATCGACGATTTCGAGCGGACGGGACTTTTCAAGTAGAGTAGGTTTTGGGGAAGGGGTGTGAACCATGGACAGTTCTTTCAAGATCGAAAAAGAGGCGAACGTGGCTTGGCTGATTCTGAACCGGCCGGAGCAACGCAATACGATGACATGGCCATTCTTCACCGAGCTTGCGGAGCACTTTGCCGCCTTCGACGACGATCCGGAGGTGAGGGCGGTCGTCATCCGGGCGGAGGGGAAGATGTTCACCGCGGGACTCGACCTCGTCGCCGCGGAGTTGCTCCTGGGCGACGGCTCGGCCTCCTACCGGGAAGGTCTGCGGAAGAAGATCCTTGACCTTCAGGAAGCATTCAGCGCCATCGAGCGCTGCCGGAAGCCGGTGATCGCCGCGGTCCATGGCCACTGCATCGGCGGCGGGGTGGATCTGCTTTCGGCATGCGACATCCGTCTGGCCGCCAAAGACGCCATTTTTTCGATCCGGGAGACGCGGATCGGGATTATCGCCGACATCGGGACGCTCCAGCGTCTTCCGACCATCATCGGCCACGGCTGGTGCCGCGAGCTCGCGCTCACCGGCCGGAACTTTACCGCGGCGGATGCCCTGAAGATGGGGTTCATCACCCATCTCTGCGAGGACCGGGAGTCTCTCTACGGGGAGGCGAAGGCCCTTGCCGACGAGATCGCCGGCCTCCCCCCGCTCGCCGTCCAGGGAACGAAAGAGGTGCTTCTCCACGGCCGCGACCACGGCGTCTACCCGGGGCTCCACTATGTCGCCCAGAAGAACGCCGCGCAGATCCCGAACGACGATATGATCGAAGCTGTGGCGGCCTTCCTCGAAAAGCGGAAGCCGATCTTCAAGGGGCGGTAGCGGACATCGATGCCGGAAGCGAAGGGTTTTCAATGATCAATAAATCATTGACCAATGGCTCTTTATCGCTCAGAATAAAATGGACAACTACAAACCGCATGCCTTCACGGACCTGATGCGGGATAAAAAGGAGGAGCCATGGCACCGTCAAAAGTCTGGTACATGAACGCCCGGGCGAGGCGATTTCTCGAATCGACGGCCATCAAGGGCCGCCAGATCCTGGAGCGGTCCGGCTGGTTGGATCGCCTGCAGAAGGGCGACATCGTGGCGGTGAAGACCCACATGGGCGAGGCCTACAATGTGGGGTATCTGAGACCCGTGATCATCCGCACCTTGGTCGATCTTCTGAAGGAACGGGGGCTGCGCCCCTTCGTCACCGATACGACGACGATGCCCTACCACCCCTGGATCAGCCGGACCCTGGCGATGGATCACCTCGAGACCGCGAACAAGAACGGCTTCAATCAGGGGACCGTCGGCTGCCCGATCGTGATGGCCGACGGCTGGCTTGGGACCGACGATGTGGTGGTCGATCTCCAGGGCAGGGGGAACTACCTGAACAAACAGTTCGTGGCCCGTGCGATCGCCGACGCCGACGCGCTTCTGTCGGTGGCCCATTTCAAGGGGCATCCGGCCGGCGGGTACGGGGGATCGCTCAAGAACATCGGTGTCGGAGGGGCGAGCAAACGGGGCAAGATGAACCTGCACGGCGCCCTGGCTGGCGACAAACCCGTGATCGACGCCAAACTCTGTCCGGGCCGCCGTTGCGAATGGTGGCAGGTCTGTGAAGACTGCTGCCCCGAAGGGTCGATCCAGGTGACGGATCAGGGACTGGAAGTGGACCTGGAGAGCTGCGTCTACTGTTTCGCCTGCGCCAACCTCTGCGTCAACATGGCGGGCGTCAAGAGCATCCAGCGCTTCGACCACCTGCCCACCCTCGGCCGCCGCATTGCCGATTCGGCGCTCGCCGCGATGATGACCAAGGAGGAGGGGAAGGCCTTCTTCCTCAATTTCGCGATGGACATCAGCCCCAGCTGCGACTGCTACGGCTGGACCGACACCCCGATCGTCAACGGTCTCGGGATCCTGGCCTCCTACGACCCGGTGGCGGTCGACAAGGCCTGCATCGACATGATGAACGCCGCTCCCGGCTTGCTCAATTCCGAGGCAGAGGAGTTCGGCGTGCTGGAGGCGGGCGCGAAAAAGCTTAATGTCATCAAGGGAAAGGACATCGAGGCCCAGATTTACGGCGGCGTGGCCAACGGCCTCGGTTCGGCCGACTACGCAATCGAAGAGGTGCCTCTGGATCGGAGCCAGGCGGCGATCAACACCTTTTATCCTGAGGTGCGCGCCCGAAAACTCAAGGCGATGTACGCGAAGAACCATCCCCTCAAGGGGCTGGACACGGCCTCCTTCGGGCGGCCGACCGAGGGGGTGACCGACCCGCGTCATCCGAAAAAGTAACCGGGATCGCCTGAAGGGCTCAATCCGCCTTTCTCGAAAAGCGTAAGCCGATTTTTATCAACTTCTGCTCAATGTCATTGACTTCCACCTCACCTCACAAAAGCAATGGCTTATACAAGTTCTATTTCCCCCAGCTCCACCATATCTTTGTGCTCGGCTTCGCCGTACAGGTCAATGACTTCCTTCACGGGACCATGGATTTCGCCTGCTGCCTCGATTTCATATTCGTGTAGCGGCGCATAAGCCCCAATGCCTTTTCCTTCGGGATTCACCGTTTCCTTCGGATCACGACCTTTTTCTATCCGAATCCCCGGGGAAAGTGATCCAAAAAGAGTTTTCAATTCGTTTCCTAATTTCCGGGAATAGGCGTGATAGCTGAACTTAAAGTAGGCTTCGGTAAGTTCCCTCTCAGAAACAATTTTAAGGGTATTCTTGAGAGTTCTCTTTTCTATAGCCTCTCGGATCATTTCCTGCAATCGGCAATCTACAATCAGGGCAGCCCGGTCGTCCTTTGCACCAATGAGGCGCATTAATTGTCCGAACTTGCTTTCGTTTTCGATATGGTGTTCGATTCCGAATATTGCTTCACCCTGCAACCCTCTCCCTTCAAGAAACCCCAGGACAAAGCCTCTCATGAAATCGAAAGGTCCGTCAATAATCACTTCACAGTAATTTTTCATCATGTCCGATAACCTCTCAATAAGTATCACAGAACAAATAAGAACTTCCCTTCATATGTGATTAGGATAAGAAAAGTATCCTTGTTTGTCAAGGAGAGTTTACCAAATATGGTGTTGGATCCTGGTGATTATGGAAGCGATACCGCACCCCATATTTTGTGGTCAAACTCCTCTTGACACACAAAATCCTTCTTCATATACTCACACCGTGAAAAAGCAATGCCTTATCAATTGGGTTTGTTTTAGATAATTTAAATTTCTCAAAACAGAGTAGCTCTCAATAACATTCTAAAATAAAGAATTGAAATGAAGGTAAAAGAAACTTTAAAGTGGGCAAAGAATAGCGGCAATTTAATTATTGCATCTTTTAAAGCTTTTATGGAAGACAGGGCTTTAACAATGAGTGCTGCTCTTGCTTACTATACGGTTTTTGCAATGGCGCCTTTGCTTATCATGTTTATTTCCCTGGCGAGCCTTTTTTATGGTGAAGATGCCATAAACAGAACGTTATTCCAGGAAATAAATGGTCTCGTAGGTAATCAGGCAGCGTTACAGATCCAGGATATTATCCGCAAGATAAGTCTTGAACAGAATTCTACTTTTGCTGTAATTTTGGGAGTAATCATTTTATTTATTGGAGCTACAGGTGTATTTATAGAAATGCAGGAGTCTATTAACCAGATCTGGCGTGTAAAAGCAAAACCTAAAAAAGGCTGGGAAAAGATGCTGATAAACCGGGTATTATCTTTTTCTATGATCATAAGCCTTGGATTTCTTTTAATTGCATCTTTGATTATTAATGGATTAATCCTTGCCCTGAGTGATCAATTGAGTCAGTATTTTCCCCATCTGACAATTTTATTGATCAATATTTTTAATGTTGGGCTTACCTTCATCATTATCTCAGCCCTCTTTTCAGTAATTTTCAAGTTTTTACCTGATGTAGAAATAGGATGGAAAGATGTTCGCATCGGCGCAATTTTCACAGCCACATTATTTATTGTCGGAAAATTTTTAATCGGGATATATATCCAAAAAGTTGGTCCGGGCACTGCATACGGAGCAGCAGGCTCCATCATTGTAATTCTGGTGTGGGTTTATTATACTTCGGCAATTCTGTATTTCGGTGCAGAATTTACCCAGGTTTATTCAGAATGTTATGGTGGAAAAATTAAACCTGCTTCATACGCAGTTCATATTATACAAACCGAAGAAGAAGAAACCGTTAAAGTTCTGCCTCCTCATGAACATGAAGTGGAACAAGATAAAACACAATAAATCAAACCTTACGAACATCAATCGTTGAAAGGAGATTTACTTATGGCCAGTTTGATCATCGATCCACGGGATCAGAAGTTCGTTCTTTATGAAATGCTCAATGTCGAAGAGCTCTGCAAAGCGCCGCTCTATGCGGATTTTTCGCGGGACATGTTCGACATGGCCCTGAACGAGGCCCAGAAGTTTGCCACGACCGCTATTTTCCCCACCCTTGCCGAGGGAGACCGGGAGGGGTGCCGCCTGGAGGAAGGGAATGTCCATATCCCCAAGTGCTATCACCGCTGCGCCCAGATCTATCGGGAGGGAGGCTGGTCGACGATGAACGTCGCCGCCGAAGACGGCGGCCAGGGTTTCCCGCTGGTCGTCTCCGTGGCGGCCAAGGAGTGGTTCAGCCACAACAGCGCCTTCGTCAGCTACTTCTCCCTGACCGAAGGGGCCGCCCACCTGATTGAAACCTACGGAACGGAAGCGCAAAAAAAGAGATACCTGCCGAAGATGCACGAGGCCGTTTGGGGCGGGACGATGGCCCTGACCGAACCGGGCGCCGGCACCGACGTGGGAAACCTCAAGACGAAGGCAATCCGCCAGGCGGACGGGACGTTCCGCCTCCAGGGGACGAAGATTTTCATCACCTCCGGGGACAGCGACATCATGGAGAACATCATCCATCCCGTGCTGGCCCGGATCGAGGGGGACCCCCCGGGGACGGGCGGGATCTCGATCTTCCTCGTCCCCAAGTTTCTCGTGAACGACGACGGGACGCTGGGAAAGCGGAACGACTACGCGATCGGAAAGATCGAGGAGAAGATGGGGATCCATGGCTCGGCGACCTGTCTGATCAACCTGGGCGACAACGGGGAGTGCTTTGCGGAGCTCCTGGGCGAGGAGCGCCAGGGGATGAAGATCATGTTCCAGATGATGAACGGCGCCCGGATCGGCATCGGGATCCAGTCCCTCGCCGGCAGCTCCATCGCCTACCTCCATGCGCTTCAGTACGCGAAGGAACGCCTCCAGGGGTCGTCGCTTGCGGAGATGAAAAACCCCGCGGCCCCGCGTGTGCCGATCATCCAGCACCCCGATGTTCGGCGGATGCTGATCTGGATGAAGGCCCAGACCGAAGGTTTCCGGGCGCTGCTCTACTTCACCGCTCTCTGCATGGACCGCAGCAAGGCGACCGACGACGAGGCGGCGAAGGAGAAATACAACGGCTTCCTGGAGGTCCTCACCCCCATCTGCAAGGCCTACTGCTCCGACATGGCCTTCCGGGTGACGGAGACGGCGATCCAGGTTTACGGAGGATACGGCTACTGCGCCGAATACCCGGTCGAGCAGTTTCTCCGCGACGAGAAGATCGCCTCGCTCTACGAGGGGACGAACGGCATCCAGGCCCTCGACCTGGTCGGACGAAAGCTCGGGCTCAAGAAGGGGATGTACTTCATGAACCTGCTGGGCGAGATGGGCGCGACGATAGCCAAATATCAGCCGGCCCTGCCCGATCTGGCCCCCGACGTCCAGGCCGGGATGAACACCCTGGCGGAGACGGCGATGCTCTTTGCCGCAAGCGGGAAGGCGGGAAAATTCCTGATTCCCGTATCCAACGCCTATCCCTTCCTGATGCTGATGGGGCAGGTCGTCACGGCGTGGCTTCTCCTCTGGGAGGCGGGTGTGGCGAAGGAGAAGTTAGGCGCCCCGGACGGCGGAGGCGCGGACAAGGCTTTCTACGAAGGGAAGCTGGCGACCGCCCGGTATTTCATCAAGCACGTCTTGCCCGAGGTGGATGCAGCAGCGAAGGCCATCAAAAGCGGGGACCTCTCCATGATGGAGATCGCCGACGAGGGCTTCGCCTCCTGAGAAGTTTTTAATCGGGCATAGGGGCTCCGTGCCCCTATGCCTTCTCCTTTTTCTCCGTTACGCAGTAGATTCCTTCCCCGGCCATGGCCGGACCGAAGCACTGGTTGTCCGAAATGCAGGCGGCTTTGGCAAGGTTCCCGGATTTCCAGCGGTTGATCAGACCGGGCTCCCGGATCAGCGGGCGGCTCATGGAAATATAATCGGCGATGCCTTCGGAAACGATGCCCTCGGCCATCCGAAACGAGCGATTCCCCCCGACCAGAATCAGCGGAACACCTGTCTGCTCTCTCATGGCTTTCGCCTCCTGCCGGAAATAGGCCTCCTTCTCTTCCGAATCGATCCTCGTTCGGCTGGGGCCGAGTTTGCCGGCAGTCAAGAACCCGCCGCTCAGTTCGATCGCGTCAATCCCGCCTTGGGCCAGCATCTTTCCCACCTGGAGAGAATCTTCAAGGCCGAGGCCGTTATCGATAAAATCACGGCCATTCATCTTGACCAGCACCGGGTAGTCCGGCCCCACAGCGCTTCGGACGGCCCGGAGAACATCCATCAGCGCCCTGGCCCGGTTTTCGATGGTTCCCCCGTATTCATCGGTGCGGCGGTTGAAGGCCGGCGAGAGGAACTGGCTCAACAGATACCCATGGGCCGCATGGATCTGCACGCCGTCAAAACCGGCGCTTTTCGCCCTGGTCGCCGCTTCGGCGAAGGCAAGGACGATCTGCCCGATCTCCTTTTGAGTCAGCTCCGTGCGGGGAGATTTTGCGATTCCTTCGATGTTGGAAACCGCAAGCGGAGGATGTCCGGTCAGACCGGCATCGGCAAAAAAGCCGGCGTGGGCCAGTTGCAGCACCATTTTCCCGCTGTTTTCATGAACCGCATCGGCCATGGCGGTCAGGCCCGGAAGCAGATCGTCACTGTAGACCCCCAGTTGCCGGGGCCCGGCCTGTCCGATACGGTGGACATAGGCGTGGCTCGATATGATCAATCCGACGCCGCCCCGGGCGAGAGCAACCATACAATCAACCAGTTTGGGTGTGACGCCGCCGTCATCGCCGGCCATCCCCTCCCATGTGGCCGACCGTACGAACCGGTTTGCCAGCGCCATTCCATTGAGCCGGGTTTCCTCGAAAAGATCTGCCATGGTCTCCTCCTGCCATCTTATTGTTTTCTGTTGGGGAAAGGATACGGGGGCGGGCCCTGTGTGTCAAGGAGATTGTACGGATTGGTCGAACGACAACACCTCGATGCCGGAACATGATACGGCGCGGAGAGTATGCCCTTCGTTATTCCAGGCTTTTACCCGGATCGAACGCTTCGTGGCGCTGCTTCAACTGGCCGAGCAAGAAGACTTTTGCGAAAAAAAGCGATTGATCGAGCTTCAGAATCGCATTGTCGATGAACGGTTTCGCGCTTCAGACTACCGGCGGACCCAGAATTATGTCGGCGAGGCGGTCGCCTGGCAGAAAGAAAAGATACATTTCGTTTCCCCAAAGCCTGAAGATCTGGCCGGCCTGATGGAAGGTCTGGCGACCGCCCACAGGCGCATGGACGCAGGCAGCGTGCCCGCCGTGATTCATGCGGCCGCAGTCGCCTATGGATTCGTTTTTTTACATCCCTTCGAGGACGGTAA